>Ga0209698_10002069_pt1 | contig 22945 bp, 24 predicted proteins | sample LitLauG_LLR_2012_FD_187203 | JGI IMG/M metagenome (GOLD analysis project Ga0209698, IMG submission 187203) | Freshwater sediment microbial communities from Pennsylvania, USA - Little Laurel Run_MetaG_LLR_2012 (SPAdes) (version 2) | ecosystem: Environmental > Aquatic > Freshwater > Creek >... | reverse complement strand
ATCTATCTTCACGTCCCGTGCTGTATTAGCGCAGTAGTCTAAATCGCACTCAGGATCTTGATTAAAGATATTGATGGTTGGTGGAGATTTCTGGTGATGTAAGGCCAGAATTGTAAAAACGGATTCCAAACCACCAGCGCCACCCAAAAGGTGACCAGTCATCGATTTGGTTGAATTAATCAAGGTATTTTTAGCATGATCGCCTAAAGCAGCCTTGATTGCAGCGGTCTCATTCTTATCGCCCAAAGGGGTAGAGGTACCGTGCGCATTAATGTACTGAATTTGATCTGGATTTAAACCGGCGTCGCGCATAGCATTGGCCATACAACGGCGTGGACCATCCATATTTGGTGCTGTCATATGATATGCATCACCACTCATGCCAAAACCTAAAAGCTCGCAATAAATCTTTGCACCACGCGCCTTTGCATGCTCATATTCTTCAAGAACCACTACACCAGCACCCTCACCAAGAACAAAACCATCACGATCTTTATCCCAAGGGCGTGATGCCGTTGCCGGATCATCATTGCGGGTCGATAGAGCACGGGCCGAAGCAAAACCACCTACACCCAAAGCAGAGATAGTGGATTCGGCACCGCCAGCCACCATCACATCTGCATCGCCATATTGAATCAAGCGGGCGGCTAAGCCAATGCTGTGCAAGCCTGTTGTGCAAGCGGTCACAGCAGCTACATTGGGACCCTTCAATCCAAACAAAATGCTCAAGTGCCCAGAAATCATATTAATGATTGAGCCAGGCACAAAGAAGGGGGAGATACGACGCGGGCCGCGGGCTAACAATTCAGCGCTAGTCTCTTCGATCATTGGCAAACCGCCAATACCAGAACCAACCATCACGCCAATTCGTTCAGCATTTTCCTCAGTTACTTGAAGACCACTATCGCGAATAGCCTGTGTGCCAGCGGCAATGCCGTAATGGATAAAAGTATCCATGTGGCGCGCTTCTTTGGCGGAAACATATTCCTCAACATTGAAATCCTTCACCTCTCCAGCGAAATGAACGCTTAGCGGAGCATGGTCGAATTTAGTGATCGTCGCAATACCTGATTTGCCCGCAAGCAAATTAGACCAAGCGGCGTCAACCGAATTTCCAACTGGTGAGATAAGGCCTAAGCCGGTGACTACTACCCGGCGTCGGCCATTTAATGCTGACACAGTAATAACTAAAAATTAGCTATAGCAAAGGGAATTAACCCTGAGCTTTAGAAGTAGCAAAGTCGATAGCGAGCTGAACAGTAGTGATTTTTTCAGCTTCTTCATCAGGAATTTCGATCCCGAATTCATCTTCCAAAGCCATTACAAGCTCAACAGTGTCAAGAGAGTCAGCGCCCAAGTCGTTCACGAAAGAAGATTCATTCTTGATGTCTCCTTCTGCGACGCCCAATTGCTCAGCGACGATTTTCTTAACGCGTTGTTCGATGTTGTCCATTAATTTCCCCAGGGGTTGTAAAAACGATGGAAGGATTTTATCAGCTTGGCAGAAGAAATCAGAAAAATCCGCCAAAAATTGAATAAATCCTTGCTTTGCCGTTAGGCTAAATAGAGTCCGCCATTGACGTGTAGTGTGTTACCAGTGATATATCCTGCGGCAGGAGAAGCCAAAAAGGCCACCGCCTGAGCGACATCTTCCGGGCTACCCAAGCGGGCTAGCGGAATATTTGCTTTTAGGGCATTTTGCTGCTCTTCACTCAGAGCGCGGGTCATATCGGTATCAATAAAACCAGGGGCAACACAGTTTACGGTGATATTGCGGCTACCGATTTCACGCGCCAAGGCACGGGTCATACCTGAGACACCTGCTTTTGCAGCAGCATAATTCGCCTGCCCTGGATTACCCATATGGCCAACAATAGAGGTGATATTAATAATTCTGCCGGCGCGCGCCTTCATCATGGGGCGCATCACCGCCTGAGACAAGCGAAAAACCGCACTTAAATTGGTATCAATCACGTCAGTCCACTCATCTGCCTTCATACGCATAGCCAATTGATCACGCGTAATACCAGCGTTATTGACCAAAATAGAGATCCCGCCAAAATCCTTGACAATTGAATCAATGATTTGCTCGCAGGCTTGAGGGTCGGTCACGTTGAGGACTTCACCACGACCGCCGCTGGGCTCTAGACGCGCATGGATTGCTTTTGCACCATCCGGCGAGGTTGCCGTTCCAATTACCTTGGCTCCGCACTTGACCAATTCTTCGGCAATGGCCTGACCAATACCACGTGAAGCTCCGGTAACTAGAGCAATTTGTCCGCTTAAGTCGATATTCATTTTTTCTGTTCCTATTTCAAATGCGCCAAGGCCTCATTCAGACTGGCTTCATCAAATACTGGCACGCCAGTAAGTTGATCGTTAATACGCTTTGTAAGACCAGCCAACACCTTGCCTGGTCCGCATTCGACTACCTGCGTGACGCCCTGCATAGCCATCGCTTGAATCGTTTCATGCCAACGAACGGGTTTGGCGGCTTGACGCACTAGGGCTTCTTTAATTGCTGCAGGGTCATTAAGCACCTCCACATCCACGTTATTAATTACAGCAATGGCGGGCACTTTAAACTCAATGCCAGCCAAATAAGCTTCTAATTTCTCAGAGGCAGGTTTTAATAAAGAGGAGTGAAATGGTGCGGATACTGGCAATGGCAGTGCACGTTTAGCACCGGCAGCTTTGAGCAACTCACATGCTTTTGTCACTGCACTACTTGCACCAGCAATCACAACCTGGCCGGGAGCATTGAAGTTCACCGCCTCGACCACACCACCTGACTGGTCACTTGCCTGCGCACATACTTGAATAACCGCGGCATCATCTAAGCCCAATATGGCAGCCATGCCACCAGTTCCAACGGGAACTGCATTTTGCATAGCCTCAGCACGAAATCGCACTAACGGTACGGCATCTTTAAATGAAATAACACCGGCTGCAACCAAGGCTGAATACTCACCTAGGCTATGACCCGCCATCACCTTAGGCAATGCACCACCAGCCGCAACCCAGGCCCGAAAAAAAGCTACACCAGCAGTCAACATCACTGGCTGTGTATTCGTAGTGAGTGAGAGCGCCTCTGCCGGCCCTTCAGCAATTAACTTTGTAACATCTTCACCAAGAGCATCGGAGGCCTCCTGCAAAGTAGCTTTCACTTCTGGGCGACTTGCGATGGAATTGAGCATACCAACTGATTGGGAGCCCTGGCCAGGAAATACAAAAGCAAATGTCATATAAATAGATCGGTTAAAGGATGTAGTAATGAATAAATTCTAGAGACTGCCTTAGTATTTAATGGTGACAGCGCCCCACGCAAAGCCACCGCCAACGCCCTCTAAAAGCAAGTGGTGACCACGCTTTATTTGACCCGAGCGAATGCCAGCATCCAAAGCAAGAGGAATCGATGCGGCAGAGGTATTGCCATGTTCATGCACCGTCACAATTACCTTTTCCATCGACATGCCCATCTTGCGGGCAGTGCCCTCCATAATTCGAATGTTTGCCTGATGTGGCACTAACCAATCAATTTGCTCGGGCTTTAGATTTGCTTTTTCCAATGCTTCATGCGCCACTTGCTCTAATACTTTGACCGCCAACTTGAAAACAGCTGGCCCATCCATGGTTAAGAATGGATCACCTTCAACCCCGCCATTAATAGCTCGACCAGGCACACACAGAATGTCGCGCTGACTTCCATCGGCATGCAAGGCTGCCGACAGAATGCCGGGCTCGGCAGATGCCTCTAAAATCACAGCACCAGCGCCGTCTCCAAATAAAACGGATGTAGTGCGATCTTGAAAATTTAATATGCGTGAAAAAGTTTCTGCGCCTAAAACCATTACTTTTTTATAGGTCCCAACACGAATAAATGCGTCGGCTATTGCTAAGGCATAAGTAAAGCCTGCGCAGACTGCTTGGACATCAAAGGCAGCGCAGTAATTGTGTGCGCCTAATTTATCCTGGACTACACAGGCAGTACTAGGAAAACCACCCAAATGATCAGGTGTTGAGGTGGCCAAAATAATCAAATCGAGATCACTAGATTCAATGCCGGCACTCGCTAAAGCTGCCTGAGCGGCTTTTACTGCCAAATCGCTGGTTAGTTCATTTGCAGCGGCAAAGTGACGCGCAGAAATTCCACTACGGGTTTTAATCCACTCATCACTTGTCTCTAGACCAATCTTGGCAAGGCGCTCAACTAAATCATGATTCGTTAAGCGTTCAGCCGGAAGATAACTGCCGGTCCCTAGCACTCTTGAGTACACGGTCATTCTTTTGTCTCCACAACAAAGGCTGTAGCAATCCGCTCAACCATGTGATTTTTAGCGGCTTCATAAGCACGCTCTAATGCAAAGCCAAATGCAAAGCGATCTGCTGAGCCATGACTCTTAATGACGCAACCACGTAAGCCCAATAAAACAGCGCCGTTGTAGCGACGATGATCTACGCGCTTGCGAACCCGCAAGAGCGGAACCATTGCACAAAAAGCCATCAGCTTGGTCATCAACGAGCGATTGAATTCCTGGCGAATTAAACCACTCATCATCTTAGCCAAGCCTTCGCTCGCCTTTAGGACTACATTACCCACAAAACCATCGCAGACAACAATGTCTGTGGTGCCTTTAAAAATATCATTTCCTTCTACGTTACCGTAAAAGTTTAACCCGCTGGCACGCAAAAGCTCGCTGGCCTGCTTCACCACCTCATTGCCTTTAATCACCTCTTCGCCAATATTTAAAAGGCCAATAGTAGGGTTTTCTTTTCCGTCAACCACTTGCACCATGACATTAGCCATTTGCGCAAACTGCAGCAGATGCATGGGCTCACAATCAGCATTCGCACCAAGATCAAGCATGGTGGTGCCACTCCCCAATTCATTTGGAATGGCTGTTGCAATAGCGGGACGATCAACGCCGTCAAGGGTTTTCAAGATATAGCGGGAAATTGCCATTAAGGCACCTGTATTCCCGGAGGAAATGACAGCGTCCGCAAGACCTTCTTTCACTTGAGTGATTGCCACTCGCATAGAAGAATCTTTTTTCCGACGCAATGCAATTTCAATGGGATCATCCATTAAAACAACTTCACTAGCCGGAATAATTTGAATGCGATCTAAAGGTGCTTTTGGAAATTGACTCAATGCTTGCTTGAGTAAATCAGCATCTCCAACCAGCGTGACTTTGACATCGCTGTGTTTTTCTAGAAAATCGCAGCAAGCAGGGACCGTAATCACGAGCCCATGATCACCGCCCATGGCGTCAATAGCTAGAGTGACACTCATAAAATTTTGGCTGCTGCAAGTGATTTATCCAAGAAAAAAGCGGCCTTTTCGGGAGCCGCTTCGATCTTTTTAGACTAAGGGATTAGTCGTTTTTAGTTTTAACAACTTTACGGCCACGATAGTAACCGTTAGGTGAAATGTGGTGGCGCAAATGAGCCTCACCAGTTGTGGCTTCAACAGCCGTAGCAGGTGCATTTAAAAAGTCGTGTGCACGGTGCATGCCACGTTTTGAAGGTGATTTTTTATTCTGTTGGACGGCCATATTGAACTCCTAAGCAAGGCAATATTCTAGCATGAAAAACTCGCTAAGCGCTTGATTTACTGTTGAAATAGATTTGACACCCCGCCAGGCGGAAAAGGCGGTTTATTTGTTTTTCTTTATATTTTTCAATATGTTAAAAGGATTTTCTGGCTTTTCGGACGCTGCCGAATCCAGCTCCTCATCGCCAAATGTCGTGATATACGCCTCACATTGGCCATCCAAATGCTTGGGAATTAAGGGTAAAGATAACAAAATCTCATCCTCAATCGTTCCCAGAAGGTCAAAATGCTGACTAGCTACCAAAGGCTCCAGTAGGTCATCGTCCATTGGGTATTCATCTGCCTCCGCTTCACTAGCCACCAAGGCAAATTGCCGCTTTTCAGTTAACTCCAGAGGGCAATCCTGCAAACAACGCTGGCACAGCAGATGGAGATGCCCTTTTAGAGCTAAATTGAGGAACTGCTTAGGCTCTTCCCCAGGAGAATCCTCAAAATACGTTTCCGCCTCCCATTTAACTCCGTCTTTAGGGTCAATCGTAGAAACCTCTTGTGCCAGCCTTGCCAGCGTTGAGATTGCCAAGAAACCCTCGCCTCGATAGGCTTGAGAGGATGAAAGATCGACCCTTCGCAAAGCGCTTGGGTCGGCTGGAAGTTCAACTTGAGGTAAAACTTGATTACGATTCATGACATTAGTCTAAATGAAGCCACCTAAGAAAGTCGAAGTTGTTATGCCCAATTCCTCTCAAACCAAGCTCATTTTGGCCTCCACATCAGTTTATCGCCGGGAACTACTCAGCCGTCTTGGCATTCCTTTTGAAGTGATCTCACCAAAGGTTGACGAAACCCCGCTACCCGGGGAAAGCACCCTAGCGCTAGCGATGCGCCTTGCAACAGCTAAGGCAGCAGCCGTTTCGCAATCACATCCGGATGCCTGGGTGATCGGATCGGATCAGGTGGCTGATCTTTGTGGCGCCGCAATTGGCAAGCCAGGCAATTTTGAGAGGGCGATGGCGCAATTACAACTTATGCGTGGCTCGGATGTGACTTTTCAAACAGCCTTATGTTTAATGAAAGGTGATCAGCACACCACCTTATGCGTGCCAACTGCAGTCACATTTCGCAAACTACCGGATGATGTTTTGCAATCCTACCTGCTAACAGAGCAGCCTTATGATTGCGCTGGTAGCGCCAAATCAGAAGGTTTGGGAATTTCCCTGCTGGAGTCCATTAAGAGTGATGACCCGACGGCGCTCATTGGCTTGCCGCTGATTGCTTTAAGTGGCTTATTACGTGATGCGGGATTTTCTATTCCGCCTAAAAAATCCAATATAGAAACAAATTCATGAGTCATTCACTAGGAACCTTATATTTAATTCCCAACACCTTGGGAGAGGATTCTCGAGTGGAGCAATTGCCCTGGGTTCTGCCTAATGAAACAATTTTACAAACAGCTAAATTGACTCATTGGATTGTGGAAGATGCTAAAACAGCGCGCGCCTTTTTAAAAGCAGTTGATAGCATCTCCCCTTTGGCATGCTCGATTCAAACCATGCAAATGAGCGAGTGGCGTGGTGCAGCGCGTAACGCCAAGTATGGTGATGCAGTCAAACCTAGCGAACTTCTAAAGCCCTTGCTGGCGGGTCATGATGTGGGGCTGATGTCAGAAGCAGGTGTCCCGGGAGTGGCTGATCCAGGCGCTGAACTGGTATTGGCTGCACATCAGCTTGGAGCAAAAGTAAGACCTATGATTGGGCCAAGCTCAATCTTACTGGGGATCATGGCAAGCGGCTTAAATGGGCAACGCTTTGCATTTCAAGGCTATATTCCCCATGATGCTCAGGAAAGAATTACCCGCCTTAAGCAACTAGAGATTGAGTCGCGCAAATTAAAGCAAACACAAATCTGGATTGAAACACCGTATCGCAATACCGCCATGCTGATGGCCTGCCTGAGCGCCCTTGCTCCGCAAACACTACTTTGCCTTGGAGTAGACCTGAGTCTCAAATCAGAGATGACTACCACTCTGACCATTGCCGAGTGGCGCAAACGTTACCCTAATGAAGCTGCGTGTGTAGGCCTGCAAAATAGACCAACTGTATTTCTGTTGTTGGGCTAATTTACAAAGCAAACTTATCTGAGGTCGGGAGTTTTCAGCAAGGCTTTACCGGCCGCATTTCCTGCTTCAGCTCCGAAGCGTTTTGCTACGCGCTCAGCAAAATTTTCTTTCACTGTGTAATCAAGCACGCTTGGTGCCTTAAAGACGTCACGGGCAACCGAATCTACTGTGCCATAACCATCAGCCAAACCAATTTTGACGGCTTGCTCACCAGTCCAAACTCGACCAGAAAATAAATCAGGTACATCTTTGAGTCGTGCTCCGCGCCCTTCTTTTACAACGGCGATAAATTGCTGATGAATTTCATCAATCATATTTTTCATCATGACCACTTGCTGAGGATTTTCTTTAGAGAATGGATCCATCATGCCCTTATTGGAACCGGCTGTGATCATGCGGCGTGTGACACCTAATTTATCCATTAAGCCAGTAAAACCAAAGCCTTCCATAATCACACCAATCGAACCAACCAGACTGGCCTTATCAACCAAAATTTGATCGGCAGCAACAGCGACGTAATATCCACCTGAGGCACAGATATCTTCAACTACTACATAAAAAGGCTTACTTGGATAAAGCTTGCGTAAGCGATGAATTTCATCATTAATCATGCCGGCTTGGACTGGCGAGCCGCCTGGGCTATTGATTTGCAAAATCACACCCGCACTATGCTCATTCTCAAAAGCAGCATCAAGCGATGAATTAATGTCCATGGCATTAGCCATTGAACCTGCAGCGATTTCACCCTCAAGCGTAACTAATGCAGTGTGTCTTTCAACACTCATGCTACCGCCTGGCAAATGAAAATCAAAAACCGCCAACACAATTCCAATAAAAATCAGTAATGTGAGCACCCGAAATACCGCTTTCCAGCGGCGTGCTTTACGCGTCTCTTTTAAGTTCTCAAGCAATAAGTGCTCTAGTGCTTGGCGCTCCCAATTTGGACTGTCATTGTTATTACGATTCATGTCGCTCATTTCATTTAACCCAGTTCTTATATAACTAAATTAGTATCAAGCCACTGCGCTAACTGAGGCACATCATCTACATGCGCAAGTGACGTAGATTCTCTCAAGGTATGCGGTGGATGTGCGCCATAGGTCACCGCAACCGCATCCACCCCAGCATTGACTGCCATGTCTAAGTCATGCGTGGTATCACCGATCATCAGCATGCGACGCATTGGCACTTGGAGGGCATCGGACAACTCTAACAACATGCCAGGATGAGGCTTAGAGAAGGATTCATCTGCTGTACGTGTCTCATGGAAGAGATGCTCTAACTGATGGTGCTGCAAAGAGCGGTCCAAACCAACTCGTGATTTACCGGTAGCTACTCCCAATAGATAACCATCTGCACGTAATTTTTCTAGCAAATCGCGAACGCCCTTAAATAAATGGAGCTCATGGTCTTTAGCTAAATAGTGATAACGAAAACGTTCAGTCAATTTAGAAAAATGCGCGGGTTCAATCCAAGGAACTGCACGACGTAAAGAATCATGAATACCTAAACCAATGACGGAGCTCGCCAGAGAATCATCGGGCTCTTTAAAACCCAAATCACGACAGGCCTGCTGAATACACTCAACAATCGTTGGGGTGGAATCCATGATGGTGCCATCCCAATCCCAAACAATCAGGTCGTAGCGTCTAGCGAGCTTTTTATCTACATTCATGGCGGCAATACTACGTTACTCGTGTGACTCAAAACGACTCATCAAGGCGGTAAATTCGTCCGGCAAAGGTGATTCAATGCGCATTTTTTCACCAGTTCTTGGATGGGTAAACCCAGCCAAATGCGCATGCAAATAGAGACGCTTGGACTTTACTTTCTTATCTTCATCCTCAAAACCATACTTATCATCGCCCAGAATGGCGTGGCCTAATTTTTGCAAATGCACCCGAATCTGGTGGGTACGGCCTGTTTTCAATTGTGCCTCTGCCAAAGTAATAGCAAGGTCGCCCTGTTTCATGATTTTGCTGACCCGCAAGGCAGTGTGGCTAGGTAATCCATCCGGATCCACCCGCACACGGCGCTCACCGTTGGGCAGTAGGTATTTATGGAGAGGAAATTTCAACTGCATTACGCCTGCAGTCTGGACAATTTCACCATGTGCAATCAAGTAATAGCGCTTATCGGTCTGACCTTCGCGGATTTGGCGATGTAATTCAACCAAAGCGCTTCTTTTCTTGGCTAAGAGCAAGACCCCGGAGGTGTCTCGGTCTAAACGATGCACCAACTCCAAGAACTTGAGCTCTGGGCGAGTGATTCGCAGGGTCTCAATCACCCCCAAAGCAATCCCAGAACCACCATGAACCGCCAAACCCGGTGGTTTATCGACGATTAAGAGCGCCTCATCTTCAAACAAAATGGGCATTTTGTCTGAATAACCCCGGGCACGTGACTTGGTTTGAGCTGTATTGACTGCTGCCATCTGAGCTGGTTCAGCCAAACGAACGGGCGGCAAACGGACCACATCCCCCTCAATCAAGCGAGTAGTCGGCTCAGCCCGCTTCTTATTGACCCGCACCTCCCCAGAACGAATAATCCGGTATACGTGGCTTTTGGGAACTCCTTTGGCCCAGCGAAGAAGATAGTTATCTAAGCGTTGCCCAGCCTCCTCGGGACCGATCGTCTGCAAATGAACAGATGCAGGCGTGGCCGTTTTTGGCTGTGGGGTCTTCGGAATAGGTGCTGATTTCATGATTTATCTCTCTCGCCACCTCGGCGAGGGACTTAACAATACCCCATTGTCATTCAACTTGTGCCGTATAATCAACGCTCTAGCTAATTTATTAGCTTGATCCCAACCTGAAGTCAGGTTTGAATCGTGGAGCTTGGAGTCGCCCTTAATAGACTCCCGGGGTTGCCCCTCCCCCGTTGTAATGAGGCGCAGGGTTGGTGTGCCGTATGCCGCGACCCGCGATTAGAAGACAGTTTTCAGGCGAGCGCCTGCATTGATGACCTAAAGGAGGTCTCTGCGGCGATCGTCAAGTGTGGCACCGGTTTAACAAACATTGAACTTGGTGGACTGGGCAAGATATGCCCAGATTAGCTTGACCCACACTCACCATTCGCCCATGGGCCCTGCCCTAAGCGATCTAACCTGTCCCCTAACGCACCGCCGCAGCGACACCCTCCCCCATAGGAGAGTGTTATGAAACGCATGTTATTCAATGCAACTCAACAAGAAGAGTTGCGAGTTGCCATCGTCGATGGTCAAAAACTCATCGATATTGATATCGAAGCTGCCGGACGCGAACAGCGCAAAGGCAACATTTACAAAGGTGTTATTACCCGCATTGAGCCTTCGCTTGAAGCGTGCTTTGTAAATTACGGTGAGGAACGCCACGGCTTCCTGCCATTTAAAGAAGTAGCCCGTACTTATTTCAAAGAAGGTATCGATGTTCGCAATGCGTCCATTAAAGATGCCTTGCGCGAAGGGCAAGAAATTATTGTTCAAGTAGAAAAAGAAGAGCGCGGCCAAAAAGGCGCGGCTTTAACTTCATTTATCTCCTTGGCTGGTCGATATTTGGTATTGATGCCCAATAACCCCCGTGGAGGCGGTGTTTCGCGTCGCATCGAAGGCGAAGATCGCCAAGAGCTGCGCGAAGCAATGGCTCAATTAGAGGTGCCCGATGGCATGAGCATCATTGCCCGTACCGCCGGTATTGGTCGTGATGCCACTGAATTACAGTGGGACTTAAGCTACTTAATGCAACTTTGGGGTGCAATTGATGAAGCAGCCAAAGGCAACTCAGCTCCTTTATTGATTTATCTTGAATCAAGCTTGGTTATTCGCGCAATCCGCGATTATTTCCAGCCTGATATCGGCGAGATTTTGATCGATACCGATGACATTTACGAGCAAGCTCAGGCATTTATGTCTGTAGTAATGCCAGACAACCTCTCCCGAGTAAAGCGTTATCAAGATGATGTGCCTTTGTTCTCTCGCTTTCAGATTGAACATCAGATAGAAACCGCCTATTCCCGTACCGTGCCATTACCATCTGGCGGTGCGATTGTGATCGACCACACCGAAGCCTTGGTTTCAGTTGACGTCAACTCTGCACGCGCTACCCGCGGCTCTGATATTGAAGAAACGGCCACCCGTACCAACTTAGAAGCTGCCGATGAGATTGCTCGTCAAGCGCGTTTGCGTGACTTGGGTGGCCTGATTGTCATTGACTTCATCGATATGGAGTCAAGCAAGGCACAGAAAGACGTTGAGAATCGTTTGCGCGATGCTTTGCGCCATGATCGTGCACGCGTACAAATGGGCAAGATCTCCAAATTTGGCCTGATGGAAATGTCGCGTCAACGTTTGCGCCCTGCCCTGTCTGAAGGCAGTCATGTGACTTGCCCTCGCTGCAATGGCACAGGCCATATTCGTGATACTGAGTCGTCCGCATTGCAAGTCTTGCGCATCATCCAAGAAGAAGCAATGAAAGAGAACACTGCCGCGATTCATACGCAAGTACCAGTTGAAGTCGCTGCATTCTTGTTAAATGAGAAGCGCGCTGAAGTAATTAAAATTGAAACTCGCTTCAAAGTGAATGTGTTGATGGTGCCCAATAAACATTTGGAAACACCACACTACAAACTCGAGCGCTTGCGCCATGATGATCCTCGTTTGGATGACCAAAAGGCAAGCTATGTGATGGCGGAAGAAGCTGCGCGTGAATTGGAAACTGACACTACCGTTAGCCGTAAAGATGCAGAATTAAAAGCTCGCCCTGAGGCGGCGGTTAAAGGAATTACTCCCAATCAACCTGCTCCAGTAAGCCAGCCACGCCCAGCCCGTACTGCACCTAAAGCTAGCGCTGCAAGCTCTGGTGGTCTATTTGGCTTTATCAAGCGCCTCTTTGTCTCTGCTCCTGAGGAAGAAGCAAAACCAGCCCCAAGCGCGCCCCGTGGTCGCAACCAAAATAACCGCAACGGCGATCGCGATCGCAATCGTGGTCGTCGCGGTGAACGCAATGATCGCGGTGATCGCCCAGCTGCCAATGCAGAAGGTGTATCGAATCATACTGAGGGAGCTGCTGCGAATACTGAAGGCAAAGCTCGCCAAGAAGGTCGCAACCGCAATGGCAACCGCAACCAAGGTAATCGCAATAATCCAAAGCCAGAACAGCCAGCAGTAGTGACACCAGCAACACAAGCTGCGCCAGCAAACGAAGCAACTCCAGTAACAGCCGAGGGAGAAGAGCGTCGTGGTCGTGGACGCAATCGTCGCGGTCGTGGACGTGGTCAACGCGAACGTGGTGAGCGCACCGAAGGCAACACAGATGCGAACAACGAGAATGTAGCCACAGCGCCTAGCAATGTTGTAGCGCCAAACTTCTCAGGACCTCCTGCCGGAATGTCGGGCGCATCTTCTGTTATGCCAATCAAAGATATTGTGCAGAGCTTTCATGTCAGCGCACCTGCGATTGAGCCAAAAATTGAAAGGGCACCACGCGCGCCCCGTCAAAACAATCGCCCAACTGAAACAGCTACAGCACCAGCCCATGTAGTGGCTGCAGTAGCACCGATTACAGTGGCCGCCAAACCAGCACCAGAGCTTCCAAAGGTGTCCTTCCAGGCGCTTGAGGAAACTCCTTTGCATCATGTTGTTCAATCAGCAGGTATGGTTTGGGTTGCTACCGATGCGAATAAGCATGCTGAAGCTCAGAATCAGATCAGTGCAGAGCCAATCTCCCTGAACTTAGGAAGAGCCCCCAAACCGGCTGCTAGCCTGCCAGAAGGTCCAATGGTTCTTGTTGAAACCGGTGGGCAAGAAAAAACTATTTAAACTTTTCTCCAGGCTGCCATAGATCTCAAAAGGATTTATGGCGGTTTGGCAGAAACATTCATTCACAGCCATAATTCACCCATGGTTGAAAAAGTAATCCCAATACGAATTGCTGAAGGTACAGGTCTTGTGCCGTCCATTCCAACCGAACTCGTACCCGCTAGCAATCTGACTCAAGATACTCGCAGCAGACCGCTACGTGATCTACGCATCTCTGTAACCGATCGCTGTAACTTTCGCTGTACCTATTGCATGCCCAAAGAGATCTTTGATCAGAACTACCCCTATCTTTCTCATCAAGAATTATTGAGCTTTGAGGAAATCACGCGGCTCAGTACTATTTTCGCCACTACTGGCATCGAAAAGATTCGCCTTACCGGCGGCGAGCCTTTACTTCGCAAGAACCTGGAAGTACTCATAGCGATGTTGGCAAAGATTCGCACGCCATCAGGCAAACAGCTTGATCTGACGCTGACAACCAATGGCAGCATCTTGCGCAAAAAAGCTGCGGCTTTAAAAGCAGCAGGGCTGCACAGAATCACCGTGAGCTTGGATGGTTTAGATGACGCCGTTTTCAAAAAAATGAATGATGTCGATTTTCCTGTTACCGATGTTTTAGATGGCATTCTGGCTGCACAAGATGTCGGCTTCACCGACATTAAAGTGAATATGGTGGTTAAGAAGGGCTGCAATGAGCATCAAATTTTGGCAATGGCCAAACACTTCAAGGGCAGCGGAATCATTTTGAGATTTATTGAGTTCATGGATGTTGGCAGTTCAAATGGTTGGGATATGGCACAAGTTGTTCCATCCAAAGACGTGATTGCCCAGATCAATAACGTCTTCCCGCTTGAACCCATTGAGGCAAACTATGCTGGCGAAGTGGCGCAACGCTGGCGCTATCAAGATGGTTCTGGAGAGATCGGTGTGATCTCCAGCGTTACACAAACCTTTTGTCATCAATGCACGCGTGCACGCATTTCCACTGATGGCCAAATGTATCTTTGTCTATTTGCTAATTCCGGTTTTGACTTTAAAACGCTACTGCGTTCAGGAAAATCAGATCTTGAAATAGCCAATGCCATTATGAGTACTTGGTCACAGCGCACGGATAACTACTCAGAAATGAGGGGCTCACACTCTGAAGAAAAGATATCCAATGGCCGCAAGGTCGAGATGTCTTATATTGGCGGCTAATGATTAAAAAAGAAGCGATTACTGGTTTGATTTTGGCGGGTGGTCGTGCCCAACGCATGGGCGGTATTGATAAAGGCTTAATTTCTTTTCAAGGAAAACCTTTAATTGACTGCGCCATTACCCGACTAAAGGAGCAAGTTGGGCCGATCATGATTAACGCCAATCGCAACATCACAAAATACTCAGTGTATGGATACGCAGTGATTGCTGATGAGACGCCAGACTTTGCAGGCCCCTTAGCGGGTTTCTTGGCTGGCCTCAAGGCAGCTCAAACACCTTACCTACTCACTTCACCTTGTGACTCTCCATTGCTTCCCATAGATCTAGCTCAGATGCTCGCCGTAGAGCTGGAGCAGACCAACGCACAACTAGTTTATGCATCCACCAAGAGTGCAAATGGCAAGCATTGGGCTCAGCCGGTTTTTTGTTTGATGCGCAGTGATTTGGCAGATTCTTTACGCACCTTCTTGAGCAAGGGTGATTTAAAGATTGATCACTGGTTTACAGAGTTACGCACTAGTACTGTTGTCTTTGAAAATGAAGATGCTTTTGCCAACGTCAATACGCCTGAAGAATTGCATGCACTAGAGAATGCAGCAAAATAAGCTATATGGAACCGCATTCCCCTAACAGGCCTCTACTTTTAAACCCTGCTTTGCCAGTTGAAAAGGCCCGCGAGGCTATCGCTGACTTAGTCAAGGAATTGCTCGAAGAGGCTCAAAAACAGACCCCCCTTACTTTTGAATTAACACCTCTAGATCAATCTATTAATCGCATCTTGGGCAGCGATTTACTTTCACCTATTGATGTACCAGCAGCAGACAATTCCGCAATGGATGGCTATGCATTTGATGGCGCATGCCTCAAAGATGATGGCGATCTCGCTCGGCTTCAAATAGTAGGCACAGCTTTTGCTGGTAAGCCATTTGACAAAGTAGTCTCCAGTGGCCAATGCGTCAAAATCATGACAGGCGCACTCATGCCAGCGGGATGCGACACCGTCATTCCACAAGAATTGATAATCGAGTCATCAAACAATTTAGCTACTATTGAGTTTGAGAAAAAGCTGCTCAAGGCTGGCGATAATCGTCGTCTGCGCGGTGAAGATTTACAAAAGGGGAAGGCTGCGGTATCAGCAGGAAGAATATTACGGCCATCTGATTTGGGTTTGGCAGCTTCCCTTGGCATCAAAGAGCTGCCCTTACGCCCTCAATTAAAAGTGGCAATTCTGTCATCTGGTGATGAATTACGCCCACTCGGAGAGCCTTTAAGCACCGGGACAATTTACGATAGCAATCGCTATAGTCTGATTGGCTTATTAAATCGCCTCAATCTCAAAATCATTGATTGCGGGATTGTCCGTGATGATCCTGCCTCTCTCAAAAAAGCCTTTTGTGATGCAGCCAAACAAGCAGACGTATTGATTTCATCGGGCGGCGTTTCAGTGGGTGAAGCCGATTACACCAAACAAATCATGCAAGAACTGGGTGATGTTGGCTTTTGGAAGATTGCCATGCGTCCAGGTCGGCCCATGGCTTTTGGCACACTCAAGCCAGTAGATGGGCAAGCCAATAGAAAACGAACGCTATTTTTTGGCCTTCCAGGAAATCCCGTAGCAGTCATGGTGACGTTCTATCAATTTGTGCAATCAGCGCTGCTTGCTCTGAATGGCGCCTCACAAACTGAACCAACGCTGATGCAGGCTATTGCGCAAGCTCCCATTCGCAAAAAGGCGGGTCGAACAGAATTTCAGCGCGCCATTCTAGGACGCAATAAGGATGGCAGGCCCACCGTCAGGCTGACTGGAAGCCAAGGTGCCGGCATATTACGCTCCATGAGTGAGGCAAATTGCTTTGTCATTCTCAATCACGAGCAAGGCAATGTAGCCGCAGGAGAGTGGGTAGATGTGGCACTTTTTGAGGGACTGCTTTAAGATTGCGGCTATGAAACTCACCAAAAAAGAAATTGTCTTCGTCGATCCAGTCCATACCGCCAAAACCCTGGTTCTGGTTTATCTCTGTTTCTCATTCCCAATTGTGCTCTTGGCACTATTTGTGGCTTTCATCCGTGATGGTGCAATCCCAGGATTCACCGTTCTATCAGCTCTGATTCTGAATGCCTTGCTTGGCTTTGCTCTCTTATGGATTGCCTGCAAAGTGTATAACTGGGTTGCAGATACCTTTGGTGGCATTGAAGTAGCCCTGAGAGAATTACCAGAAGAAATCGAAACCGAATAAATCGGCTTCGATTTTTTTCTTACTTAGCCCTTAAAGACTTCAGTATTAATTAAGCTTGGTGGCTTAGTTCCAGCAACTGCTGCAGTGAGATTTTTCACTGCTAAATCCACCATGGCTCTGCGCGTCTTTTCACTCGCACTGGCAATATGGGGTGCCAACACAATATTACTCAATTTAAGCAATTCCGGATTGACTGTCGGTTCACCCTCAAACACATCTAGACCTGCTGCAAATATCTTTTTTGCCTTCAAGGCTTGCGCTAAAGCCAAGTCATCTACGATGCCACCGCGCGCAATATTGACGAGAGTCGCAGTCGGCTTCATTAAGGCCAATTCTTTCTCACCAATAGTGTGATGATTTTCTGGGGTGTAAGGCAACACCAAAACTACATGGTCGGCAGTTTTTAGTAATTCTTCTTTAGAAACATAAGTAGCATTACATGCTTTTTCATCTGCCTCGGGCAAACGACTGCGGTTGTGATAAATGACATTCATACCAAAGCCTAAGGCGCGCTTAGCAATCCCCTGGCCTATCCGCCCCATACCAATAATGCCAATGGTAGTGTGGTGCAAGTCCATCCCAAGTGGATTATTGATCAGCGACCATTGCTTCCAATTGCCGGCGCGTACCCAATGCTCAGATTCTGTAATCCGTCTTGCGGTAGCCATCAAAAGAGCAAAACCAAAGTCTGCAGTTGTATCCGTTAAAACATCAGGAGTATTGGATGCCATCACACCAGCCGCTGTAATCGCTGGCACATCAAAGTTGTTGTAGCCCACTGAAATATTGGCCACGATTTTCAAATCTTTAGCTTCAGCCAAGGCGCCTGCATCAATTCGTTCGCTGCCGGTAACCAGAGCGCCGACTACACCAGACAGGGCTTTTTTTAACTCGTCTGCAGAATAAATGCGATCTTCCTGGTTTGACTGAACCTCAAAAGATTCTTCTAGTTTTGCCAATTGATCCGGAAAAATAGCTCTAGCTACCAAAATTTTGGGTTTTTGAAGGGAATAGGATTGTGCTGAGGTGTTCATATGCATTTAATTGAAGTGGTAATAGCCCTCACTTTACCTAAAAAATAGGCTAATTCGGCTAAAATTGTATTTTTATAACTTGTCAGCCCATTTTCACTGGGCCATTGAAACTACTCTGCCATGACTTACGTTGTTACCGAATCCTGTATCCGCTGCAAGTACACCGACTGTGTAGATGTTTGCCCAGTTGACTGCTTTCGCGAAGGTCCTAATTTTTTAGTTATCGATCCAGACGAATGCATCGACTGTGCTGTTTGCGTTCCTGAGTGCCCAGTCAATGCAATTTATGCCGAAGACGACGTGCCAGGCGATCAACAAGAATTTATCAAGCTCAATGCAGAGTTAGCTTCTTCATGGACCTCCATTACCAAATCCAAGGGCGCCTTGCCTGAGGCCGATGAATGGAAAGACGTTAAAAATAAATTAGATCAATTGGTGAAGTAAGGTTTATTTACTTCTCCACCCACTAAGCTATATCCAAGAGATTTAGTTTGAATCAGCCCACACAAACCGATGCCTTGATTATTGGCGCAGGTCCAGTGGGCCTCTTCCAGGTTTTTGAGCTTGGTTTGCTGGAAATAAAAAGCCATGTCATTGACTCCCTCCCAGCAGTAGGTGGTCAGTGTATCGAGCTGTATCCAGATAAACCCATTTATGACATACCGGCCATTCCAGTTTGCACTGGACGAGAACTCACCAATAATTTACTCAAGCAAATTGAACCATTTGCCCCACAATTTCATCTGGGACAAGAGGTTACAAGCCTTGAGCGTCAAGGTGATGGGCGCTTTCTGGTGAGCACTTCACAAGGCAAGCAATTCTTAAGTAAGACGGTTTTTATTGCCGCAGGAGTAGGCGCCTTTCAGCCACGCACCCTGAAGCTTGAGGGCATTGAAGCATTTGAAGGTAAACAACTTTTTTATCACGTCAATGATCCCGAGCGCTTTACCGATAAGCAAATCGTGATTTGTGGTGGCGGTGATTCCGCGCTGGATTGGGCGCTGCATTTGGTAGGTAAAGCCAAATCCGTTACCCTCCTTCATCGCAGGGATGATTTCAAGGCAACTCCTAAGGCTATTGGCGAAATGCGCAGACTTTGCGCCGAACAAAAGATGGCGCTGCTGATTGGTCAAATCTCCAGCTTTGAAACGAAGCATGGACGTCTCTGCGCACTTCAAGTCACCAATATTGATGGGCTAAGTCAAACAATCCCAGTCGATGATTTGCTAGTCTTTTTTGGTCTCTCACCAAAATTAGGGCCTATTGCTGACTGGGGTTTGAATATTGATCGCAAACAAATTACTGTCGACACTGAAAAGTTTCAAACCAATATTCCTGGAGTCTATGCAGTTGGTGACATCAATATTTATCCAGGAAAAAAGAAGCTGATCTTGTCTGGATTTCATGAGGCTGCTCTAGCCGCCTTTGCTGCTGCAGCCTATCTCCAACCGGAAAAACAGATTCCATTGCAGTACACCACGACCTCGCCCAAGCTCCATAAGGCGCTTGGTGTTAGTTCGCCCAATATCGAGTAAGCTCTTGCTAATACTTAACCACTGATAAATTAGTCCCATGCGCCAATACCACGACCTCATGAAGGAAGTCCTTGCCAAAGGAGTTCAAAAGTCCGATAGAACCGGTACTGGCACGATCTCTGTATTCGGTCATCAGATGCGGTTTAATCTAGCCGACGGCTTTCCCATGGTGACAACCAAAAAGCTGCATCTCAAATCAATCATCTATGAATTACTCTGGTTCCTCAAAGGGAGTACCGACAATAACTGGCTAAAAGAGCGCGGTGTATCAATCTGGAATGAATGGGCTGCGCCCGATGGCGACCTAGGTCCAATCTACGGCTACCAATGGCGCTCATGGCCTGCGCCAAATGGGCAGCATATTGACCAGATTGCTGAGGTCATTCAGACAATTAAGACCAACCCAGATTCACGCCGTATTATTGTTTCGGCTTGGAATGTTGCCGATATTCCTCGGATGGCTTTAGCGCCCTGCCATGCCTTCTTTCAATTTTATGTAGCCGATGGGAAGCTATCTTGCCAACTCTATCAACGCAGTGCAGATATTTTCTTAGGCGTCCCATTTAATATTGCAAGCTATGCCTTGCTGACGCATATGGTGGCTCAACAATGCGATCTAGAAGTGGGTGACTTTATTTGGACTGGCGGTGATTGCCACCTCTATAGCAACCACCTCGAGCAGGTTGATTTACAACTATCGCGTGACTTCTATCCATTACCTACATTAAATATCTTACGCAAACCAGAGTCATTATTTGATTATGAGTTTGAAGACTTTGAAATTGTCGGATATGAATCCCATCCACCCATTAAAGCTCCTGTAGCAGTTTAAGAACAAGATGACACAAGCTGCTATCTCTATGATCGTTGCACGCTCGCGCAATCACGTCATTGGCAAAGATAATCAGATGCCATGGAAGATTTCCGCTGATTTGCAATTCTTTAAACGCGTCACCATGGGCCACCCAGTGATCATGGGCAGGAAAACTTGGGAATCGATTGGTCGACCTTTGCCTGGCCGTCGCAATATTGTGGTTAGCAGAAACGCTGATTTGCATTTGCTTGGCGCAGAAGTAGCCAGCTCTTTGGATGATGCACTCAATCGCTTATCTGAATCACCACGGGTTTTTGTGATTGGTGGGGAACAACTATTTAGGCAAAGTTTTGCTAAAGCGGATCGCCTATACCTCACAGAAATCGATATTGATATTGTGGATGGAGATACCTTTTTTGAAATCCCTGACCCTGAAAATTGGCAAGAAATCGAGAAGACGCCAGGGTCTGAAGGTGATATTAATTTTCGATTTATCACCCTCGAGCGAAAATAAAAAATGGACCCAACAGGGTCCATTTCTCCTTTGAGCCACTCAGTTTTCCCAGGGCGCTACTTACCACCCACCGTCATTGAACCAATCAATATCGAACCGGTTTCTTTGGTACCGCGAATTAAAGAATCACTTCCTATGAGCTCAATGTCTAACAGCATATCCCTTAAATTACCAGCAATTGTGAGCTCTTCAACGGGATACTGAATTTCACCATTCTCAACCCAGTAGCCAAATGCGCCACGAGAATAATCACCAGTCACATAATTCACGCCCTGACCCATTAATTCGGTGACCAATAAACCAGTACCCATTTCTTTTAATAAAGCAGGTAAGCCACCCTGAGGTGTCTTACGGCTCTGCAAAGTTAAATGGTGTGAACCACCTGCGTTGCCAGTGGTCTTCATGCCTAGCTTACGCGCAGAGTAAGTTGATAAAAAATAGCCTTCCAAAATACCTTTATTCACCACTGTTCTTGGAGAGGTTTTGACACCCTCCTCATCAAATGGCGCACTTCCCGTCATCGACTTGAGATGGGGATTTTCAAAAAGACTGATGTGTTTAGGCAGCACTTGCTTACCCAAGCTATCCAATAAGAAACTAGAGCGTCGATAGAGAGCGCCTCCCGATACGGCTTGTACTAAAGAACCTAGCAATCCAGCGGCTAAAGGTGCTTCAAAAATGACTGGGCAACGCCGAGTACTTAATGATCTTGCTTTTAGGCGGGAAAGTGCGCGTTGGGCGGCATATTTACCAATAGAGGCTGGCTCAGCTAAGTGCTCAGGAATGCGTGAACTGGAATACCAATCATCTCGTTGCATGGGAGATTTTTTACCGCCTTCACTTGCAATCGGCGCACAGGAAATGTAGTGACGTGAAAACGGATAGCCCCCCATAAAACCTTGAGAGGTACCCATCATAAAATGCGCATGATGGGCTGATACTGATGCGCCATCGCTATTTTTAATTTGCTTACTAACTGCAAAAGCAGCGCCTTCGGCGGTACGTGCAATATCAATTGCTAGTGCCGCATCTAAAGCCCAGGGATGGAATAAATCCAAATCGCGTGGATTTTTTTCCAATAAATCTTTTTCTGCCGGTGCCGCGCAGTCATCTTCAGCGGTGTGCTGAGCAATATGGTACGCAGCTTCTACAGTGGCACGTAATGAATCGACCGAGAAATCACTGGTACTGGCATTGCCGCGACGATGGCCCAAAAAAACGGTAACCCCGACCTGCTTATCCAGACTTTGTTCAATGGTTTCTACTTCACCCTTGCGAACCGTAACGGATAAACCCTGACCCTCAGAAACCTCGGCGACTGCATCGGAGGCTCCGCGGCGACGCGCTTCTTTAAGCATGAAATCAATGATTTCTTGGAACTGATTTGATGTGTATGTGAACATACCCTAATAATAGCTAGAATAGAAACATGAAGCATAACCAAACCCCAGACAACGAGCAGCAAGATACTGTCAAAATTGGTCTGATTTCGATTTCAGACCGTGCAAGCCAGGGTGTCTATATTGACGAGGGTCTGCCCGCCCTCAAAAATTGGCTCGGCACTGCCATCAGTAACCCATCTCTTTTTGAAGAGCGCTTAATCCCCGACGAACGTGCAACCATCACGACAGCAATTACGGAACTAGTAGATGAGCATCACTGCCATTTGGTGCTCACCACAGGCGGTACAGGCCCTTCTAGACGGGATGTGACCCCTGAGGCTACCCTGGACGCTGGAACGCGTGAGATGCCGGGTTTTGGCGAGCAAATGCGCCAAATCAGCCTGCACTTTGTCCCCACTGCCATCCTGTCTCGCCAAACTGCTGTTCTCAGAGAAATCCCTGGGCATGCTGCCCTCGTGATTAATTTGCCGGGGCAACCAAAGGCCATTCAAGAAACGCTGGAAGGCCTTAAAAATGCCGAGGGTAAATCTATTGTTCCAGGAATCTTTGCGGCAGTGCCTTATTGCATTGATTTGATCGGTGGACCTTACATTCAAACCAATGAAGCATTCATCAAGGCCTTTCGACCAAAAAGTGCCCTCAAGGTAAAGGCACAATAAATGTATCGCGGTAGTACTTCAGCTCTTCGATAGACTCTTCGATATCAGCTAAAGCCGTGTGGGCCTGCTTTTTAGTAAAGCCTTTTAC
>Ga0209698_10002068_pt1 | contig 22949 bp, 16 predicted proteins | sample LitLauG_LLR_2012_FD_187203 | JGI IMG/M metagenome (GOLD analysis project Ga0209698, IMG submission 187203) | Freshwater sediment microbial communities from Pennsylvania, USA - Little Laurel Run_MetaG_LLR_2012 (SPAdes) (version 2) | ecosystem: Environmental > Aquatic > Freshwater > Creek >... | reverse complement strand
CACCGCGGCTGCGACCGTGTGCAGATCGAGGCTGCGTGTTGCCACCGCGTCCGCTGCGCCGGCGTCCGCTGCGCCGGCGGGTACCGCGTCGAAGCTGAGGTCGATGCGGAGCCGGCTCACGCGCCTCTATGCGGCGGCAGGCGCTGCGGGGACCGCCAGCACCTGTGCGAGCACGTCGACGAGACGGCCCGCAGCGTGGCCGTCCCAGCCGTCGGGAACGGCGTGCTCGCGCTCGCCGAAGCTCCGCAGAAGGTCGGGCACGTCGAGGATCCTCTCGGGCGCGAGGCCGAGCAGCGTGTTGGTCCCGATGCTGCACGTGACCGGCCGCTCGGTGTTGGCGCGCAAGGTGAAGCATGGGATGCCCAGGAACGTGGTCTCCTCCTGGATCCCACCCGAGTCGGTGAGCACCCCCGCGGCGGCGCCGACGAGGCCGAGGAACTCGAGGTATCCAACAGGGTCGAGCAGCGTCAGCGCGCTGTCCGAGTTCGCGAAGCCGTGCGCCTCGAGGGCCGCTCGGGTGCGGGGATGCACGGGGAACACCACGGGCAGGCTCAGCGCGAGCTGCTCGAGCGCGCGCATCGCGTCGAACAGCAGCGGCGTGTCCACGAGCGCGGGTCGATGCAACGTGACGACGAGGTAGGCGCCTCGCTGCAGGCCCAGCCGCTCCGGTGCCATCAGCGTCTCGATGCGCTCTCGCATCGAGACGAGCGTGTCGATCATCGTGTTGCCGACCGCGTGGATCCGCTCCCGCGCGACGCCCTCGCGGAGCAGGTTCTCGACCGCCTCCGGCGAGTGGACGAACAGTTGCTCTGAGACGGCGTCGGCCACCACGCGGTTGATCTCCTCCGGCATCGAGCGGTCGTAGCTGCGCAGCCCCGCCTCGACGTGTCCGACCGGCATCCCGAGCTTGCTCGCTACGAGGCTGGCGGCGAGCGTCGAGTTGACGTCGCCCGGTACGAGCACGATGTCCGGCCTGACCTCGAGCAGGACGGGCTCCAGGCGCTCCATCACGCGGGCGGTCTGCTGCGCGTGGGAGCCGGATCCGACGCCGAGCATGAAGTGGGGGGCGCCGACGCCGAGCTCCTCGAGGAAGATCCGTGACATCGCCTCGTCGTAGTGCTGGCCGGTGTGGACCAGCACCGAGCTGAACTCCTGCGGGCGGCGCTCCAGCTCGGCGACGATCGGCGCCATCTTCATGAAGTTCGGCCTGGCCCCCACGACGGCCAGGACGGTGCGCACGGAGGACACAGCCCAGGCATGTTAGAGATGCCCCCGCGGGGCGCCGGGTGCCCGTGCGCGCCGGCCGGGCTCCGGGTGCGCGCGGACATCGCGTAGCCTGCCGCCCTGATGCGACAGGTGGTCCTTCGTAGCGGCGCACCGCAGGTCGTGGAGGTGCCCGCTCCCTCGCCGGCTCCCGGCCGCGTGCTCGTCGGCGTCCTGGCCTCGGTCATCTCGAGCGGGACCGAGCGGGCCGCGGTTGCCTCGGGCGGCGGCGGCGGGCCGCTGCCGGTGCGCGCGGTGCGCAACCCAGAGCTCGTGGGGAAGGCGCTCGAGCACATGCGCGAGCACGGGCTGCGCGCGACGCTCGACCTGGCGCGCGGCACGACCGCCCCGGATGCGGCGCTGGGCTACTCCGCCGCCGGCGTGGTGCTCGATACCGGCGGGATCCCCGACTTCCGCGTCGGGGAGCTGGTCGCCTGCGCGGGCGCGGGCTTGGCCAATCACGCGGAGGTCGTCTCGGTGCCCGGAAACCTGGTGGCCGTCGCGCCGGCGGGCGTCGATGCCCGCGAGGCGGCGTTCACGACGATCGGCGCGATCGCGCTTCAGGGTCTGCGACGCGCGGCGCCGACGCTCGGCGAGCGCGTTGTGGTGATCGGATTGGGCCTCTTGGGGCTGATCTCCGTGCAGCTGCTGCGCGCTGCCGGATGCCAGGTCCTCGGGGTGGAGCCCATGGACAAGCGCCGTGAGCTCGCGCTCGAGCTGGGCGCGGAGCGGGCCCTCGCGCCCGCGCAGGCGTCAGAGGCGGTCGCGGCATGGACAGGCGGGGTGGGTGCCGATGCGACCATCGTGACGGCTGCCTCCGCGAGCGACGCGATCGTCAACGACGCGATCGCGATGCTGCGGCCGAAGGGGCGCGTGGTGCCCGTCGGCGACGTAGGCCTCGGGCTCAAGCGCGACGCGCTCTACACGCGCGAGGCGGACCTCCTGATCTCCACCTCCTACGGACCGGGGCGCTATGACCCCTCCTACGAGGAGGCCGGCGTGGACTACCCGATCGGGTACGTGCGCTGGACCGAGAACCGCAACATGCAGGAGTTCCTGCGTCTGCTTCAGGGAGGGCAGGTGCGCGTCGCGCCGCTGATCGAGCTCGAGCGCACGCTCGAGCGTGCGCTGGAGGCCTACGCGGCGATCGAGGGCGAGGCCCCGCCGCTCGCGGCCGTGCTCACCTACGAGGGCCGCAGGATCGCCCCCGGCGAGCGCGCGGGCGAGGTGGTGCGCGTGGGCGCTCGCGCGCATTCGGCGATGGGCGAGGAGGGCCTGGTGCGGGTCGCGCTCGTGGGCGCGGGCGGCTTCGTCTCGGGCGTACACATCCCCAACCTGAAGGCGGACGGCCGCGTCGTCGTGACGGTCGTCGCCAACCGCAGCGGAACCTCCGCGACGAGCGCCGCACGACTGCTCGGCGGCGCGGATACGACCACCGACTGGCGCGCGGCGATCGAGCGCGAGGACGTCGACCTTGTGCTCGTCGGCACCCGCCACGACACCCACGCGGAGATCGCGACGGCGGCGCTGGACGCCGGCAAGGCGGTGTTCCTGGAGAAGCCGCTCGGCCTCAGCCGCCCGGAGATCGACGAGGTCTGGCGCGCGGCGCTCGGCCGGCAGCGGCTCGCGATCGGCTTCAACCGGCCCTTCTCGCCGCTGGCGCGGCAGCTGCACGAGGAGCTCGGCGACAGCGCGGGCGCGCCCATTCAGCTGATCTACCGGGTCTCGTCGCCGCTGGCGGCAGAGCACTGGCTCAACGACCCGGCGGTCGGCGGCGGGCGCGTGCTCGGTGAGGCGTGCCACATGTACGACTTCGCCAACTGGCTGTGCGGGACGCCCGTGCGGGTCAGCGCCTTCGCACTGCCCGCGACGGGCGCGGTGCGTACTGTGGAGAGCTCCTCGGTGGGCGTGCAGTACGCCAACGGCTCGGTGGCCACGGTGCACTACTCCGGCGCGGGCGCGGCGTCGATGCCCAAGGAGCGGATCGAGCTGATGTGCGCAGGACGCTCGTGGGTGCTCGATGACTTCGTGAGCCTCACGTCGTTCACGGGCGCCGGCAGGCGCACGCACAAGCAACGCGGCGTCGACAAGGGCCACGCCGCGCTGATCTCGCGGGTGCTGGCGGCATGCCGCGGCGAGGGTGCCTTCGAGCCGGGGATCGCAGCCGCCTACGCGGCGCAGAGCGTCGCGCTGGCGGCGCTCGAGTCGATCGCGTCGGGAGCGGCGGTGGACGTGCTCTCGCCCGAGGGTCAGGGCCTCGTGGCAGCCACGTAGAAGCCGGCTGCGAACCGCGGCAGCCGCCGGCCGAGCCGGCCGTTGAGCTCCATCACCCGCTCGAGGCCCGTGAGCGCGAGGTCGCTCAGGGGCCCGCAGACGAGCACCGAGCCGCGCGCCTGGATCACATTGAACCCGTGCGCGGCGATCACGCGCTGGATCGAGGCCAGCGTGAATCGCTGCACGTGAGGTGAGTGCGCGAGGGTGGACGGGCATGCGTCGGCGATGTAGTCGTGCGTCGCGCGCTGCTTGGCCCTGCCGACGGCGCCGGCTCCGGCGCCGCGCTCGGCACGCCTCTGCAGGTACGCGCCGATTCCCAGCCGGTTCCATAGCAGCGCCTCGAGCTCGAACCAGCCCCAGCCGTTGGGGACGGTCACCAGCAGCTTGCCGCCTGGACGCAGCTTCTCGCGGATCAGTTCCAGAGAGGCGCCGAGCACGGCGTCGTCGAGATGCTCGAGCACCTCCGAGGCGATCACCGCGTCGAAAGTCCCGTCCACGTCGCGCAGGTCCGCGAGCCGCAGTGCGTCGGCGTCAAGGCCGGCGCGCGCGAGCAGCTCACGCCCGTAGCCGATGCTGCGCTCGTCGATGTCGGCGCCGATCACGTCATAACCCCACGCGCGCATCGGGTAAGTGATCATGTAGCCGGTGCCGCAGCCGAACTCGACGGCGCGGTCGGAGGGCGATATGTGTTCCCGCAGCCAGCTCAGTCGCTGCACATGGCCGTAGATGTTCTCCTGCGGCAGCGGCGCGGCGCCGGGCGGAAGCGCCGCGGGCGTGGGATAGACGAGGCCGCTCATCGCTGACGTAGGCTATCTCGGCGCTAAGAGGGGGCAGCGGGAGGTGCTCTCCGCAGCAGCGCGCGCCCGAGCGCCGAGAGCTCCCCACGACGCGGTATCAGCTGGCGCGCGCCGCCGCTCTCGCGTCCGAAGAGACGGATGTGGAGCACGAGCAGCAGCGTGTAGGCGACGCTCGAGCTGAGCGCCGCCACGTAGGTGCCCTGTGAGGGCAGCAGGGCGAGGTTGATCGCGACGTTCACCGCGAGACCCACGAACCAGACGGCCATCGCGCCCAGCGGGAATCCCTTGCCCGCGAAGTGCTGGGAGAGCACGGTCACGAGGCCGAGGCTCAGCACGCCCGGCGCGAGCCAGTAGTAGAGCGTCGCGGAGTAGGCGAACCTGTGTCCGTACAGCAGATGTATCGCGGGCCCCGCCAGGATCGCTGAGAGGAGCACGAGGGCCCCGTAGACGAGGCTGACGAGCCGGAACACCGACGCGGTGGTCTGCGTGTCGCCCCCGCCGGCGATGCGCGGAAAGACGTTGAGCCCGATCACCATCGGCAGCGTGAACATCGCGTCGGCGAGACCGGCGGCGGTCGCGTAGAGTCCGGCCGCGCGCGACCCCAGGTAGCCGTTGACGAGGAACAGGTCGAGCCGGATGATCAGGAACGAGATGAACCCGGCCACGTAGATGCGGAACGCGTATCGCAGCATGCGCCGCGCGAGCGGAACGTCTATGCGCCCGATTCGCGTGACGCGTGCGCGCAGCAGGATGAGGTAGGCCACCGCGCCGAGGCTGTACACCGACGCGACGACGACGATCGAGCCGGTCACGCCCATGTGCAACACGTACAGTCCGACCGCGAGCGCCGCGAGCGCCACTGTGTTCTGGGCGACCTCGATCACGTTGTAGGCGACCATGCGACCCGCGCCCAGGACGATGCCCTGCAGGTAGAGGAACAGCAGGGCGCCTGGGATGGCGGCGGCGACGATCCCGACGTCTGCCCAGTCGAGCCCTCGAACGGTGCTCGGCAGCAGCAGCTTCGCGAGCAGCACGAGCGCGGCGAGGGCCGCGCCCGCGAGCGCGCCGAGCGCGAGGGAGTTCGCGAGGATGCGCTCGACCCTGGCGCCGTGGCGCAGGCCGAAATAGGGGTTGGCGGAGACCAGCCCCAGGCTGCCGAACTGCTGCAGCACGATCACGAGCCCCGACGCGACCGCGACCGTGCCGCGCCCGCCGGGGCCGAGACGACGGGCGATCAGAACCGTCCCTGCGACCTGCAGCAGGATGACCGCTACCTTGCCGGCGAACGTCACGAGGACATCGGCGGAGAGCGAGCGCGAGGTGGGGCCCGGCGCGGCGGCGGGCGCCTCTGTGGGCGGGACCATCGGCTAGGGCGCTCGGCGTGCCTGGATCGTGACGATGTCCCCGAGGTTGACGCGCACGGCGCGCGCGCCGAGCGGACGTGCGGCGACCCACTCTGCCAGCGCACTGAGCGCGCGACTGCCGGGAGCCATGACCCCCAGCTTGTAAACGATGTAGCGCAGCGAGTAATGGCTGCCGGGATGGCCGATCTGCATCACTTCGAAGCCGTTCTTCGCCAGGTAGCCGCGCAGCGTGCCCGGCGTGAAGAAGAAGTTGTGGTGGCGTGGTGTGAGCAGGTGCCAGCGGCGTCCGGAGATCCGCGCGACCAGCGAGGCGGCGTCACCGGTGGAGAGCATCAGCACTCCGCCCGGTCGCAGGACCGCGGCCGCTTTGGCGAAGTCGAGCGCGGGGTCGATCGAGTGCTCGATGTAATCCCACATCGTCACCGCGTCGAACGAGCACGGCGGATACTCCGCCTGTTGGAAGAGGCCGGTGGCGATGTCGAGCTGCAGCTGCTCCCTGCCCCAGGAGCTCATCTCCGGCGAGATGTCGATGCCCTGCACCTGCCACCCCGCCTTGCGTGCCTCGTCCAGGAAGAAGCCCGCCGCGCAGCCGACGTCGAGCAGGCGGCCGGGTGGGCTCGCCCGCCCGAGACGCTGCACACGGCGAAGAGCCGTGAGGCGATGCTCGGGCTCGTCGCTGAGGTAGTCGGCGTAGCCCTCCGCGTCGGCGCCGGCATCCCGGCGGAAGTAGCCGGGAGCGTAGATCGAGAGCAGCTCCTTCGGTGTGGGCAGCGCGCCGCGGAAAAGCAGCCCGCAGGAGGGGCAGCGGAAGATCTCGAAGCCATGCTTGCTCCATCGCGGCTCCTGATCGCCGGGCACGGCGCTCCCGCACAGGTTGCAGCGCATGGGCTAGGCGGGTGCGGCCATGGCAGACGGTGGGTGCGTGTAGTCGATGAGCACGCCCGAACTCACCCCTGACCAGCGCTCCGCGCTGCGACGCACGAAATGTGCGCCGGCCACGCCCGCCAGCATCAGCACGACAGCAAACGTGCCGACGGCGATGCTGCGCCGCAGCGCTCGAGCGGGCTCGTCCGCCCGCCGCTGCAGCCCGGAGAGAGTTGCGAGCGCTGCCCGAAGACCGCCTTGCTCGCATGCGGCGCTCTCGGTTCGCTCGATCGCCCAGCAGATGGCGAGGATCGAGAGCAGCCCAACTGCTCCGTAGAGCCCCTGCTCGTAGATCTGCAGCGGAATCCCGACCATCATCGGCAGGAAGGCGATCACCACCGCCGGCATGCTCAGCGCTGCGCATTCTCGCCACAACCGCCTCTCGGGTGCGAGCCGCAGCATCGCGGGCCCGACCAGCAGCGCCGGCCACAGGTAGAGGAACATGTCCGCGGCGCTCACCAGTGCCTTGGCCAGGTACTGCTTGAGGACCGCAGCCGGGTGATCGCGCACGGTGCTGAAGTACGCCTTGCGCAGCACCGTCGCGTAGCGTTCGGAGAGGTACACGGTGCCCGGCGCGTCGTGCTGCGCGCGGGCTATGGCGATGCTGTCGAGCCAGCGTATGCCGTAGCCGTTGGGCAGGTATCCGAGCCCCAGGTACGCCGGATGCCAGAAGCTGTGGGAGATCGACCGGTTCTGGCTGCGCGCCGCGGCCCCGAGGCGCGCGTCGCTGTGCGTGCGGATCGGGCCGATCACGAACGCTCCGATCGACACGTAGGCGATTCCCAGCACCGCCAGCCCGCCGAGCACACGCCACCAGCGATAGCGGTACATGAACATCACGATCACGCACGCGAGGAGGATCGGCAGCCCGGAGCTGCTGCGCACGGTCGTCAGCCAGCTCGCGAGCAGCGTCAGCGCGAGCAGCGCGAGGAATCCGTGGCGCGGTCTGCCGCGGGCCATCAGGAAGAGCAAGGGAAGGGCCGTGAGGTAGCCCCAGGCCGGGGCCCAGTAGATGTCGTTGAAGCCGAGCGAGACAGCGCATGCGAGCAGCATCAGCGGTGCCGCGACGCCGGCCAGCAGCGAGCGCGTCAGCTTGAAGAAGACCACCGGGTACATTGCGGCGCTCAGGCCGAACAGCACCGCGTAGCAGTAGCGCAGCAGCTGGACCGGGTCGCTGAAGCCGAACAGGCGCGCCAGCAGCGGCAGGTATACGTAGATGCCCAGGTCATCCCCCGCGCCGATCGCGTACAGGGAGCCTCGGCTGCCATGGCGGCCGAGGAGCAGCGGGCCGCCGTCTTCGAGCAGGCGCGTCGATGCCCTCAGGCCGGCTGCCCGTGAGCCCTCGATCGTCCAGCTGTGAGGGGCGAAGGAGATCATGGCGATCGCGCCCAGCACGCCGATGGCGAGCCCCCAGAGCACCATCGCCAGCGTCGGGCGACGCACGCTCTGCAATGCAGAGACCCACCTTGCCCGCTCGCGTGCCGGGCGTCTCACGCTCGATGAGGGCGCGTTCATCTGACGTGCGCCGCGTCGACGACGATCGTGCGCTCCGATGCCGAAACGGACGCCTCGATCCCGTCGAGCTCGCGCACGATGTACAACGGCCGGTGCTTGACCTCGTCGTACATGCGGCCCATGTAGGTGCCCATCACGCCCAGGATCAGCAGCTGCATCCCGCCCAGGAACGAGATCGTGATCGCGATCGACAGCCAGCCGGGGACGGTGTTGGCGTTCAGGAGCTTGGCGACGATGTCGCCGATCCCCGCGAGGAACGACAGGCCCGCGACCACGTACCCCACGTGGAGCGCGAGTTCCAACGGCACGTGCGAGAAGCTGGTGATCCCGTCGACGCCGAGTCGCACCATGCGCCCCAGCTTGTACTTGGGCTCGCCGCTCTGGCGGTCGTGGTAGTCATAGGGGATGCTTGTCTGTCGGAAGCCGACCCAGCTGAACATGCCCCGCAGGTAGCGCGCGCTCTCGCGCATCGACAGGAACGCGTTGAGCGCGCCTCTGTCCACCAGGCGGAAGTCCCCGACGTTCGGCGTCAGGTCCGTATGGGACAGACGCGCGAGCAGCCAGTAGAACAGGCGTGCTGAGAGGCGCTTGAAGGGACTGTCCCCACGGCGATCGGACGGCACCGCGTTGACCAGCTCGAAGCCGTCGCGCCACAGGGAGACCATCTGAGGGACGACCTCAGGCGGATGTTGGAGGTCGGAGTCCATCACGACCACGGCCTCCCCCCGCGCAAGGTCCAGGCCGGCTGTGATCGCCGCCTGATGGCCGAAGTTGCGCGAGAACTGGACGAGCTTGAAGCGCTCGTCGCGAGATCGGATCGCGCGCATCACCTGCAGGCTGGTGTCGGTCGAGCCGTCGTCGACGAGGATCGCCTCGCAGGGCTCATCGAGCTCGTCCATGACGGCGCTCAGTCGTCGGTGAAGCTCGTCGAGGCCCTCCGCCTCGTTGTGCACCGGGAGCACGAAGCTGAAGGTTGGCTGGTCGGTCGTCGCCATGGGATTGCCCGCACGCATTCTGCGCGCAACAACGCGCACCGCTCCGAGACACGGGCGTTGCGATTCTAACGGCGCGAGCAGCGCCCGCCGGGCGCGAGCCCCTGGTGGGTCGAGCGCGCTGAACACCCCCGCTACGCTTGCGGTTCGGATGTGCGGCATCTGCGGCGTGATCGCCTACAACGACGGTTTCGACGCCTCCGAGGCGACGGTCGTGCGGATGCGCGACACGATGGTCCATCGGGGGCCCGACGACGCGGGCGCGGACTCGTGGGCAGCCGGCGACGGACGCGTCGCGCTCGCCCACCGACGGCTGTCGATCGTGGACCTCTCGCCCGCGGGGCACAACCCCATGCCCAACGAGGACGGAACGGTGTGGATCACCTTCAATGGGGAGATCTACAACCATCTGGCGCTGCGCGGGGAGCTCGAGGGGAAGGGTCACGTCTACCGCTCGCGCACCGACACCGAGACGATCCTGCACCTCTACGAGGAGGAAGGGCGCGCGTGCGTCGAGCGCCTGCAGGGGATGTTCGCGATCGCGATCTGGGATTCGCGCCGCGGGGAGCTGTTCCTGGCGCGGGACCGCCTCGGCGTGAAGCCTCTGTACTACGCCCAACCGGCCGGCGGCTTCATGTTCGCGTCGGAGATCAAGGCGCTGCTCGCGCATCCCGCCATCACCCCGGAACTCGACGAGGAGGCGTTCTTCCACTATCTGACGTTCATCGCCACCCCGGCGCCGCTGACCATGTTCGCGGGGATCCACAAGCTCGCGCCGGCCGAGCGCATGATCGTGCGCAGCGACGGCACGAGCACGAGCGACATCTACTGGAGCCCGATGTCGCCGGTGGCCGCGCAGGAGGTCTCGCAGATGTCTGAAGGGGACATGCAGGAGCGGCTGCTGAGCCTGCTGCGCGCCTCGATCCAGAAGCGCATGATGGCCGATGTGCCCTTCGGGGTGTTCCTCTCGGGAGGAGTCGACTCCTCGACCAATGTGGCGCTCATGTCGGAGCTCATGAGCGAGCCGGTGCGAACCTTCTCTGTCGCGTTCGCCGACCAGGAGCGCTACAACGAGCTCGAGTACGCGCGACAGATCGCGCGCAGGTTCGCCACCGATCATCATGAGGTGATCATCGACTGGGACGACCTCGAGTCGTTCCTGCCCGAGATGATCTTCCACCAGGACGAGCCGCTGGCCGACTGGGTTTGCGTGCCGCTCTACTACGTCAGCAAACTGGCGCGTGAGAACGGCACGATCGTGGTGCAGGTCGGCGAGGGCTCGGACGAGCTCTTCCACGGCTACGACCTGTACATGAACGCGGTGCGCTTCCGCCGACGTGTGTGGGAGCCGCTGCAGCACATGCCCGGCCCGGTGCGACGCGGCGCCGGCCAGGCGATCACGACGCTCGCCCGCCGAGTGCGACGCGGTGAGGTTCACGCCCTGGGGGTGGCCGAGGCGGCGGCGGGTCGCGAGCCGTTCTGGGGTGGGGCGATCTGCTACCAGGGTGCGCTGAAGGAGCGCGTGCTGGCGCGCAATGGCCGCCGCGCACCGGACTCCTACGAGGTCGTGGAGCGCTTCTGGCAGGCAGCCGAGAGGGAGCGCCCGGGGGCGGACGTACTGCAGAAGATGACCTACCTCGAGCTGAAGCAGCGGCTTGCCGAGCTGCTGCTGATGCGGGTTGACAAGATGACGATGGCCACCTCGGTGGAGGCGCGCGTGCCGTTCCTCGATCACGAGCTCGTCGAGTTCGCGATGGCGCTGCCGCCGCGTATGAAGGTGCGCGACGGGACCGGCAAGTACCTGCTCAAGAAGGCGGTCGCCGGCTCGCTGCTGCCCGAGGAGATCGTGTACCGCAAGAAGCAGGGCTTCGGCGCGCCCGTCGCAGAGTGGTTCCGTGGCGAGTTGGGCCGGCGTGCGCAGGAGCAGATCGCCCGCTCGAGCCTGCGCGAGCGCGGCCTGCTCGACTACGACGAGGTGGACAGGATGTGGGAGGCCCACCGGCATAGTCCTGTCAACTGGGCCTTCCACCTGTGGAACCTCTACAACGTGAGCGCCTGGTACGACTACTGGATCGCCGGCCGGCGCGAGCACTGAGGCGCCGTGGGACGACTCCTCGAGGGCTTCGCGCAGTGGCGGCGGCTGGGCCCGCGCGCCGGCACCGCCGCTGCGCTGGCGCGGGGTGTGCGCCCGGCGCGCATGCGCGCGCGCCGCGCCCGGCTGCTGCGACGGCCGCTGAGCGTCGGCGCTCCCGAGCTGGCGCGCGCACTCGGGCACGAGGTGCCCGCTGAGCGCCTGCGCGGCAAGGTTCTGGACGCGCTGCCGAGCTTACGGGCCTTCGAAGCGGCCCTCGACGGCCTGGAGGGCGATGCCCGTGAGAGCATCCTCGCGCGCGCCGAGCAGGCGGCGGCACACCGCTTCGACCTGCTCGGTTCGGGGGTAACGGCGCTCGGCCCGCAGGTCGACTGGCAGCTGGACTTCAAGAGCGGGCGCAGCTGGCCGCTGGAGCACATCTCGCGCGTGCCGATCGTCTACCCCGACGACTCCGACATCAAGGTCCCCTGGGAGCTCTCGCGCTTTCAGCATCTGCCGTTGCTCGCGGCGGCGTACCGCCTGACCGCAGAGCGGCGCTGGCTCGAGGAGATCGGAGCGCAGCTGACCGACTGGATCCGCGCGAACCCGGTCGAGTTCGGCGCGAACTGGGCCTGCACGATGGACGTGGCGATCCGCGCGGCGAACTGGGTGGCGACACTCGCCCTCATCGCCGACGCGCTGGAGGACGAGGAATGGCTCCAGCAGGCGCTCGCCAGCCTGCTCCTGCACGGGCGCTTCATCCGCAGCCACCTGGAGTGGGGGCATGTGCGTGGGAACCACTATCTCGCAGACGTGGCGGGACTACTGGTCGTGGCCGCGCTCTTCGGTGCCGGCAGCGAGGGCCGCGAGTGGGCGCGCTGGGGATCCGCGGAGCTGGACCGCGAGCTCGCCCATCAGGTGCGCTCTGACGGCTGCGATCACGAGGCCTCGATCCCTTATCACCGGCTCGTGACGGAGATGTTCATCTGCGCCGCCGATGTTGCGGCGACGCTCTGTCCGGATAGCGTCTCACCGTCGCGCAGGGCGGCGCTGGAGCGAATGCTGGACTTCGTGCGCGACTACACGCGGCCGGACTCGCTCGCGCCGCAGGTGGGCGACGCAGACGACGGGCGCTTCCTGCCGCTCGGCGACTACGGCTCGGCCGAGCACGGCTCGCACCTGCACCTGCTCGCGCAGGCCGGGCTTCAGTATCGCGCCGCGACGGCGAGCGCCGCGTACCCGTACGGCGGGTACTGGATGATGCGCGCAGGAGACATCTACGTGCTGATCCGCTGCGGCGACGTGGGCCTCGGTGGCATCGGGGCGCACGCGCACAACGACGCCCTCTCGTTCGAGCTGGTCGCCGGCGGGCGAGCCCTGGTGGTGGACCCGGGCAGCTTCCTCTACACCGCCGACCCGGTGGCGCGCAACCGCTTCCGCTCGACTGCGTTCCACAGCACCCTGCAGATCGACGGCGCCGAGCAGAATTCGCTCGATGGCGGGCTGTTCGCGATGCACGACCGTCGTCGCGCCGAGATGCTGAGCTGGCAGCCGTCGAGCACCGGCGCACTGTTCACGGGCCGCCACCACGGCTACTGCGAGCTGCCCTCACCCGCCACGCACACCCGCACCCTCGAGCTCGACGCGCCCGCGCGGGAGTTGAGGATCATCGACGTCGTGAGCTCGCGCGCAGCGCACGAGCTGATGTGGACGTTCCCGCTCGCGGGCGGCAACGCGCGCGCGCGCGAAGGCGGCGCGAGCGTGCGCTTCGATGACGAGGTAGCGCTCGAGATCGAGGCCCGCGGTGTCGAGTTCGAGGTCGAGCCCGGCTGGGTGTCGCCCTCATACGGGCGGCGCGTCGAGGTGCCTTTCGTGCGCGCCCGTCGGCGCAGCGAGCCCGGGGAGGACGTGACCGAGCTGACCCTGCGCCTGCCTTCCCCGGCGATCTGGCCGGGCCCTGCCCGGTAGCCGGTCTCCTTCGCACTCGCGTCGGCTTCGTCGTCGCCGTGCTCGCGGTGGCGCCGGGAGCACGCCACGGCCGCGCGCACGGCGGTCGCGCTCAGGCCGTGTACACCTCGAGCACCCTCTCGAGCGAGGCGTCCATCGACAGGCGAGCGGAGTTCCCGGCAAACCAGCGCGCGGTGCTGCAGCGCAGCTCCACGCCGGCGTCGTGGACGCGCACGATCGCGTCGGCCACCACCGACGCCTCAGCTGAGGTCGCGATCGTCCCATTGACCGCCTCGACGATCAGCTCGGTCGCGGCGTTGTCCTCGCCGGCGACCACGATGCTCGGTGTGCCGCGCGCCGCCGCCTCGACGACGATCATGCCGTAGCCCTCGCGGCGGGAGGTCGACAGCATGCACATCGCGTTGCGCAAAGCCGTATCGAGAGTCGAGGCAGGCACGAATCCGGGCGCGCTCAGCGCTCCAGTCAGCCCCCGCTCGGCGATCGCGGCGAGCACGGCGCCATGCTCGGGCCCCTGCCCGTAGAGCTCGCCGCGCAGGCCGGGGATTCGCTGCGAGGCAGCCGCGAACGCGGCGACCGCGAGCAGCGCGCGCTTCTCGGGGATCAGCCTGCCGGCGAACACCACGATCGGCTGCACCTCCTGCACCGTCGGGGTGGCCAGCGACTCGGCGTACTGGCCCTCGAGTACGCTCACCTCACCCCGCAGGCCCTCTTCGCGCAGGCGCTGCGCGTGCAGGTGCGAGAAGCAGAACGCGCGCTGGGGGATCCGCGCGCACAGCAGCTGCACCGCGCGCCCGGCGCTGCCGCCGACCGCGCCGAGGTACTCGCGCCAGTACCCCGCGCTCCACACCTCGTGCCAATCCACGACGACGGCGAAGCGCGCAAGCGGACGGACCGCGCCCACCGCGAGCAGTGAGAAGTAGGGGAAGGACGCGGTATGGACCACGTCGTAGGCGCGGCCGCGACGCAGCAGGTGGGCGAGCACCCCCAGACCGAACACGACCGGCGGCAGGATCCTGCGCCGTCCCGAGGATGTGTAGAGGCGCATGCGCGGGCCGACCGCGAGTACGCGCACGCCGTCCGGGGCGTCGGGCTCGGCGCCCTGCTCCCACTGGCGCAGCGTCAGGTAGGTGACCTCGTGCCCGCCGGCCGCAAGGCGCCCGGCGAGGTTGCGGTACCAGCGCTCGGCCCCTCCCACGGTGTGCGGGAAGAGGCAGTCATAGACAATGCAGATGCGCATCGCGCTAGCATCTCATCTAGTCCAGTTGGCGACCCTCGAGCGCCACTTTCCGCTGCGCCGCGCGTTATAACGGGGGGCGTCCGCGGACGCTGCCCCGCGAGCGGCGCGCACCAGCCGATGAGCACTCTTGCTGAAACAACCAGCATCCCGGCGGCCGCCGGGGGTTCCGACCGCGACAGCCCGCTGGTCTCGGTGGTGATCCCGTGCCTGAATGAGGCGGAGAACATCGAGGCGTGCGTGAAGGCGGCGCGCGAGGCGATCGCCGCGATGGGCGTCTCCGGCGAGGTGGTCGTCGCCGACAACGACTCCGAGGATGACTCCGCGCGGCTCGCGCAGGAGGCGGGCGCGCGCGTGGTGGTGGAACGCAGGCGCGGCTACGGCAGCGCCTATCTGGCGGGCTTCGCGGCCTCCACGGGCCGCTACATCGTGATGGCCGACGCCGACCTCACGTACGACTTCGACGAGATTCCACGCTTCGTGGCCGCGCTCGAGGACGGCGCCGAGATGGTGATCGGCGACCGCATGGACAACATCCAGCCGGGCGCGATGCCGTGGCTTCACCAGTACATCGGCAACCCGATCCTCACCGGTCTGCTCAACTTCCTCTTCCGCACCGGCATCAGCGACGCCCACTGCGGCATGCGCGCGCTGCGCCGCGACGTGCTGCCGCGCCTCGACCTGCGCACGACCGGCATGGAGTTCGCCTCGGAGATGGTCATCAGAGCGGCGAAGGAGGACCTCAAGATCGCGGAGTTCCCGATCGAATACCACCCGCGCGGCGGCGAGAGCAAACTCTCGAGTTTTCGCGATGGCTGGCGCCACCTGCGCTTCCTGCTGGTCCACAGCCCCAATCACCTGTTCATCTTCCCTGGAGCCGTGCTCGCGGGGGTGGGCACGTTCATCGTCGCGCTGGCCGGCACACGCCTTGACCTGTTCGGGCGCTCGTGGGGGCTGCATGCGATCATCGGCGGCGCTCTTCTGATGATCGTCGGCACGCAGGTCCTCGCGCTGGGTCTCTGCGCACACGCCTACGGGACGTACTTCATGGGCGAGAAAGACCCGTGGTTCGATCGCATGCGCTCGCGCTTCCGGCTCGAGCACGGCCTCCTGCTCGGCGGTGCCTTCATGCTGGTCGGCGTGGTCATCGGCGCGGTGATCCTCGCGACATGGATCTCGCACGGGTTCGGCTCGCTCGCAGATGAACGGCTGGCGGTGATCGCCGCGTCGCTGGTGATCGTCGGTATCCAGATCTTCTTCTCCTCCTTCCTGCTGAGCATTCTCGGATTGCGCCGCCGCTAGCTTGGGCGCGCCCTCTCCCAGCTTCTGGGAAAACGCGGCCGGGTTCGTAGGTGCGCCCATCGCCGTGTGGATCACGACCGTCGGGCTCGGCCTGCTCGTCGAGCGCCTGGTGCGCGCGCGCCTGGCCAACGCCCTGCTGGTACCCCTCGGGTACTGCCTGGCAGTCGTTGTCTGCCTCGGCGTGTACACGCTGAAGCTCGGCAACGACGTGCTGCTTCCGGTCTTGCTCGTCCTGGTGGCCAGCGGGTTGCTGCTCGCGCGCGGGGAACTGCCGGGCCGGCTGAACGGCGGCTGGCCGCTGCTCGCGGGCGCGTGCGCCTACGTGCTCTTCGACCTCGGCGCGATCGCGACCGGCCACTGGACCTTCGCGGGGTACAAGCTGCAGGACGACGTCGCCTACGAGCTGCTGCTTGCGCGCCACATGCAGACCTATGGCGCGACGCTCGGTAGCGTCCCGCCGAGCACGGCGACATCCTTCATAGGCTCGTTCCTGTCCACGGGCTATCCGCTCGGAACGCAGGCTTATCTGGGCGCCCTCGGAGGGATGCTCAACACGGAGCTGGCGGCCATCTGGCAGGGATACCTGAGTGCGCTCGCGGGGGTCGGCGCGATCGCCGCGTCGCTGCTCACGACCCGCACTCTCAGCCGCCCCGTGGGTGCGCTCGTGGGCCTGCTGGCGATGGCCGCGGCGCTCACGTACCAGTACGCGATGCAGGGCGCCATCAAGGAGATCGGCGTGACGGTGGCTGTGCTGTGTGCGCTCGCGCTGATCAGCCAGGCGATCATCACGCTCAAGGGACTGGGCGCCGCCGTCATTGTGGCGATACCGCTCGCCGCGATCCTCGCCACCTATAACGCGGCAGGCTTGCCCTACGCGACCGGACTCGCGGGCACCGGGCTGCTGGCGACGTTGTATTTCCACTACGGGCTGCGGCTACGCGCCTGGTTGCCGCGCCGCTCGTGGCTCGGTCCGGGCGCGATGGGCCTGGTGGTGTTCTTCGTGCTCGCGTGGCCCGCGCTGAAAACGGTGCGCACCTTCTTCAATGTGGCCAAAGGGCTCTACTCGGCGGGAAACGGGAATCCGCTGCCGCTCGGGCAGCTGTTGCGCCCACTGCCGGTGAGCGAGGTGGTGGGGGTATGGCTGAACGGCGACTACCGCGTGCCGGTGGCACCGGGGATCAGCGGCACGGTCGAGCTGCTTGCGACCGTGCTGATCCTCGCGCTGGGTGCGCTTGGGGTGGTGCATGCGCTGCGCCGCCGCGAGCCCGCACCCCTCATGGGCGTGGCGACGATGGGCGCGGCGCTGCTGATCGTCTACCCGCGCGCGATCCCCTACGCGCAGGCGAAGCTGCTCGCGATCGCGAGTCCCGTCGCGGTGCTGGGGGCGGCCGTGGGCGTGGCGGCGCTCGCCTCGGGCCTGCGGCGGTGGCGCCTGAGGCCGCTGGCGCCGATGCTCGGCGCGGCACTCGCGGCGGCCGTCCTGTTCTCCGATGCGCTCGCCTATCACCACGACCCGATCGCGCCGACGAGCCGGCTGCTCGCGGTACGCCAGGTCGGTCGCTACCTCGGCGACCGCGGACCCGTCCTCGACAGCGAGTTCGACGAGTTCGCCAAGTACTTCGCGCTCCCGGCACGCCTGTATGTCGGCAGTGAATACCCCACCCCGAGGAACCTGGAACTGATCAACCCCGGAGGGCTGTACGGCCACTCCTTCGACCTCGACCGGGAGACACTGGCATTCGTCGAGTCCTATCCCTACATCCTCGTGCGGCGCTCGCCTGTGGCGAGTCGGCCGCCGGTCAACTTCACGCGCGTGTACGAGAACTACTTCTACGAAGTCTGGCGACGTGACACCTCGCCGCATGTGCTTGCGCATGTCCCGCTGCAGGAACGCTATTCCGGCTATGCCAAGGTGCCCTGCGCCGTGCTGGCGACACTCGTGCGGGGCGCTGCCCCTGCCAGCCGTCTCGTCGTCGCAGAGAGCCCGGAAACAGTCGGCTATGAAGTGCTCCGCGCGACCGTGCGCTCGCCCGGGTGGATCGAAAACTTCAACCCCTATACGCCCGACACCGTGCTGCCTCTCACGCCGGGCGCCGCCGGCAAGGTCGTGTACGTACCCCGCAGGGGCACCTACCGGGTGTGGGTGCAGGGCTCCTTCCCACGACCTATCAGGGTCAGCCTCGACGGACGCACGGTCGGCTCGGTCGATGGGCAGAACACCGCCGATGAATGGCTGCCCGCTGGCATCGTGCACATCAACGCCGGCCACCACGCGCTCGATCTCTTCCGCTCCGGCGGGAGCCTGCGCCCCGGGGACGGTGGCACGGGCTCGGTGGAAGGCAAGGGCGAGATCGGCGCGGTCACGCTCGCCGCACAGGAACCTGAGCGGCTCCGCTCAGTCGCGCTCTCCTCGTGGCGGAGCTTGTGCGGGCGGAACGCCGACTGGGTCGAGGTCGTCGCTGCGAGCTAGCGCACGAGCGGCGCAGACCGCGTTTCACGTACGCGCAGCGCATTGCGCAGAGCGCCTTCCACCTGTTCGGCGGCGCGATCCCAGGAGCGCCCGGCAACGAACGCGATGCCGGCCTGCGAGCGCCTCTCCCAGAGATCGAGGTCGGCCAGCAGCCGCTCCATGTGCTCCGCCAGCGCGACGGCCTCGAACGGGCTCAGCTCGACCGGGCCGTCGGCGCCGAACACGGATTCGGCGCTCGCTCCCTGCAGGTCCACGCAGGGCATGCCGCACGCGAGCATCTCCTGCGGGATGAGCGAGTAGTTCGTCATCGACAGGCACAGGCCGACCGTTCCCTGCGAGAACAGCCATGAGAGCTGCTCGGCGCTGGCGACGCCGACGTGCTCGTAGGGGAACGGCATGTCCATCGGGTAGCGCTCGCCGAACGTCACGATGCGCACGTCCGGGCGCCGCTTGTGGAGCTCGTGGAGCGCCATCACGCCCAACGCCACCGCTCTGCGCGGCGTCGTGGAGCGGCAGTAGTAAACGACGGTCGCGGGGTGGCGCTCGACCGCCTGCGGCTGGTAGATGCGATGGTCCACCCCGTAGTCGAAGCACTCTCCTTCGCCTCCATAGGTCTCGCGGTAGAGCTTCAGCAGCCAGGGGCTCCCGCACACCCCGTACAGACCCATCCGGTAGGTCTGCGCCGCCCACCTCGACTCGAGCGATGTGGGATAGAACTCCGGCTCGTGGTCGTTCACCAGGTACGCGCGTGCGCGCGTGTTGGCCAGGCCGAGGACGGGATAGACGGTCTGCCAGCCCGTGGCGATGACGACGTCCGCGCCGTACCAGTTCGCATAGTCGGGGTGCACGGGCGCATGCACGGGTGCGAAGTGCTCGCGGATACTCCCGCGCACGAACGCGGGCCACTCGTGGCGGCGCTGGCGGAACGGGTCGTCAATCCAGATCGAGCAGGTGTGGCCCGCGCGCTCGAAGCGGTGCACGAGTTGGAAGACGATGTTGTGGCCGCCGCTTCCCTTCGAGAACGGCGGTATGACGAACGCGAGATGCAGCCGCTCGCGTTCGGACATCCCGGGGATCGCCTGCGACAGCGGCGCCGCGCCTCCGGCCAGGATCCGCGCGATCGGCTGGTACTCGTGCGCCTTGGTGCGCGCGGGGTAGTGCGTGCTGGGCACGTTCAGCAGGCGCCCATCCGGCTGCTCTGCCGAGCCCGGCGCGGAGACCGGCTTGTAGTCGCTGCCCTCCGCGGAGAGCAGCCTGCGCGCGGTGGCCGGCAGCGCGTCCGAGCGCGACCCGAGCGCGGAGAAGAGCTTGCGCCCGCCGTGGTGGACGAGCGAGCGACCGGTCCAGCGCGCGCGCTCGCCGGCGCCGTAGCCCTGCTCGCTCATCCAGCGCACGTCTGCGCCCACGAGCCTGCGCACGTCGCCCGCCGAGCGCACGCCGATCGGCTCCACGTGCCCGATCGATGCTCTCAAGCCCCGGTACTCGTCGAAGTAGCGCCGCATGAAGGCGAGCGCGCCGAAGTCGTGTGCGTGCAGCACGGCCGCGCCGGGGTGGTAGACCTTGCTCCAGCCGGCGCTCAGCAGGTCCGCCCCGAACGCCTGGTCCTCGGAGTAGGGCAGGTCGCGGAAGCGGATCTCCTGCCAGCAGGCGCGCGCGTAGCACGCGTTGACGTTGGAGAGGAACGTCGCATCACCGCGTCGCTGTACGTGCGGCGCGCCGTCGGGGGAGAAGGTCGCGAAGAACTCTTCGAGCTCGCGCGCGATCATCGGGCTCGTGTCGGGCCGCGCCAGGTGCGGCCCGTATGCCGCCCCGACGCGCTCGTCCAGGGTGAACGCCTCCCTGTAGGCCTGCAGCCAGCCGCTGCACGGTGTCGCGTCCTGGGTGAGGAAGCAGATCAGCTCGCCGGAGGTGCGTTCGGCTCCGAGGTTGCGAGTGCGCCCGTGCCCGAAGTCGGACGGATCGATCTCCAGCAGCTCCACCCCGGCGGAGCGCGCGATCTCGCGCGAGCGGTCGTGCGAGCCGGAGTCGATCACGAGGATCTCATGCGGGCGCTCGCGCGCGAGCGCGTCGAGCAGCTCCTCCAGGTAGCGCTCGCCGTCCTTGACAGGTATCACCACCGACGTGCGGGCGGGGCGCCCGTTCGCCGTCGTCTCGCGCGAGCTCACGCGCGCATGGCGCGGATCGCCTTCCTGGCGAGCCGCAGCGGCGCTCTGATGGCGCGCAGCAGCGCTCGCACCCTCGACGCGCCGCTGTAGCGCATCAGCGCGTTCAGGTCGATGTGCCAGCGGTCGAGCCAGTAAGCGCGCTCCTCCCATTCGGCGACGGCGTCGTTGGCATGCGCCTGAACTTCAACGAGCTCCCGCTCGAGCTCCCGCACGCGCTCCTGCAGGTGGGCGACCTCCTCGCGCAGCGCCTGCGTCGTGCCCTGATCGTCGACGGTGCTGCTCATAGGTTCTCGGCGATGTGCCGTGCGGCGCGGTTGAACACGACGAAGCCGATGACGAATACCGCGACCACGACGAGCAGGCTGCCGATCAGCGCCGACCAGCCGCCGAGTACGGCGCCGGCGCTGGGGGTCGCGTGAGTGATGAACGCATGACGGAACTGCTGGAAGAACGTGGCGAGCGGGTTGAGCATATAGATGCGCAGAAGCGTGTGGCTGAGCTTCTCTTTGACCGTGATCACGGAGATGATCACCGGCGAGGCGTAGAGCAGTATCTGGGTGGTGACTTCCCAGATCGGGAGGATGTCGCGGAAGCGCACGAACAGGGCCGACAGCAGCATCGACATGCCGGCCACGAAGACGACCATCCCGAGGATGATCAGCGGCAGCTCGAGCCAGCTGAGCATCGGGTGCACGCCCGCGGCGAGCGCGAAGATCGCGACGACGATCAGATTCAGGCCGAGGTTGAACATCCCCAGCAGCACCACGGACAGCGGGATCACCATGCGCGGAAAGTGGATCTTGCGCACCATGTTCTCGCGGTCCACCACGCAGCGGACGGCGCCGCTCGTCGTTTCCGAGAAGAAGGTGAACAGCACGATCGACCCGAGCAGCTGCGCGCCGTAGAACGCTTCGCTCGGGCCCTTGCTGCGGTTGACATGCGCCACCTTCGTGAAGAACAGCCACAGCACGCCGAAGAACAGCAGCGGGCGCACGAGCGTCCACAGGTACCCCAGCGCGGACCCGAAGAAGCGCAGCTTGAACTCGGTGCGCGCGAGCGTGAAGGTGAGCGCCCAGAAGCGCCGCACGTCGCCGCCGATCGCGGAGGGCCCATGCACCTTGCGTGACGTGGCGGGGGCCGGCGCGTGCGCGAGCAGGTCCTCGGCGAAGCTCACGAGCGTTCGATCCTGACGCTGGTGGGAAGCTCGAGGATGCCGCCGCTGGATGCTCCGTGAACCATCACCGTGGCCATGTCCTCGACCAGTGCGAGCGCATCCGCGCCGGTGCCCTCTCGCGCTACCGAGGGCGTGAGCGTGTAGCGGCTCGCGCTCAGCCAGTTCGGCATGGCGAAGCGCACGGTGAGGACCTCGCCAGCGCTGAAGCTGCCGCTCCCGGCGCCGTGCTGGTCGCTGCGGGCGACCACGATGGTGTGTCCGAGCTCGTTGCGCAGGGTCGCCGCGAAGACCGGGTCGAGCAGGTCCTCGGGGAGCCTCACCTTGAAGCACATGTTGAGCGCCTCCTCGCGTCCGGCGCTCGCAACGCGCTCGCCGACGGAGTTCTCGAACCACGCGTCGAGGATCGCGCTCGCGGCCGCCGGAGCGCCATCCTCGGGTGCTTCGTGCGGGAGCTGGCCGAAGTTGAGCCTGTGGTAGGAGCGCGCGATCTCGGCCGGGGCGCCGATCTCGAGCACGTTGCCGCGCTCCATCAGCATCGCGCGGTCGCAGAAGCGCTCCACCGAGAACATGTCGTGCGAGACGAACACGATCGTCTTGCCCTCCCGCTTGAGTCGGAAGAACTCCTCGAAGCACTTCTGCTGGAATGCCGCGTCACCGACGGCGAGCACCTCGTCGATCAGGAAGATGTCCGCATCGACCTCGATCGCGGTAGCGAAGGCGAGCCGCACGAGCATCCCCGAGGAGTAGTTCTTGAGCTTCAGGTCGACGAACTCCTCGAGCTCGGCGAACGCGAGGACGTGGTCGAAACGCTCGCGTGCCTGCCTGCGCGAGATGCCGAGCATGATCGCGTTGATGATCACGTTGTCGCGCGCGGTGAGGTCGGGGTTGAAGCCCACACCGAGCTCGATGAAAGGCGACAGGCGCCCGGCTATCCCTATCCGCCCGCGGTCGACGCCGTAGATCCCCGCGATGCACTTCAGCAGCGTGCTCTTGCCGCTCCCGTTGCGTCCCACGATTCCGAAGAACTCCCCCTCCGCGACCGCGACCGACACGTCGCGCACCGCGCGCAGCTCGTCGTATTCCACGCTGCGCAGCGGATGTAACACCCGCTCCTTGAGCGTCGAGTACTGCTGACGCGGGAGTCGGAAGGTCTTGCTGACGGACTCGATCGAGACGGCAGGCTGGGTTGGCGACCCTGCTGCCGGCGCCCGCTCCGCTCGGGGAATCGTGGTCGACAAGTGGTTCAAACGCTAGCAATGCGGCATATGGGCGTGGTCGCTCGCACCTCAGAACGCCCGCGGCCGGGCATAGTTGCGCCCCGCGTGTCCTGCTGGGCCGCTCGTGCGTGCGCCGGCGCGTCTCGAACAGCCGTCGATCAGGACGGCCCCTCTGCGCGCGCAAGCGCCTATCGGCCGATGCGTGACCATGCATAGAAC
>Ga0209698_10002067_pt1 | contig 22970 bp, 17 predicted proteins | sample LitLauG_LLR_2012_FD_187203 | JGI IMG/M metagenome (GOLD analysis project Ga0209698, IMG submission 187203) | Freshwater sediment microbial communities from Pennsylvania, USA - Little Laurel Run_MetaG_LLR_2012 (SPAdes) (version 2) | ecosystem: Environmental > Aquatic > Freshwater > Creek >... | reverse complement strand
CAACGTTGAAACCCAAGGAGGGAAAGTGGCACCAGCCGCGAAGAAGGCCGTAGCCAAGAAGGCTCCTGCGAAGAAGGCAGTAGCGAAGAAGGCTCCCGCGAAGAAGGCCGTAGCCAAGAAGGCTCCCGCTAAGAAGGCCGTAGCCAAGAAGGCTCCCGCCAAGAAGGCAGTAGCGAAGAAGGCTCCCGCCAAGAAGGCCGTAGCCAAGAAGGCTCCCGCCAAGAAGGCCGTAGCCAAGAAGGCTCCCGCCAAGAAGGCAGTGGCGAAGAAGGCTCCCGCCAAGAAGGCCGTGGCCAAGAAGGCTCCCGCCAAGAAGTAGTGGAACCGCATTAACGCTCGTACGAGCGATGTTCGAGGGGGTCTCAGGACCCCCTCGAGTCATTTACGAGGGTAAATCGCTTGGTTCATCGACGTCGAAACGCCACGGGCTGTCAGAAATGATTTGTGTCGCGAGTCCGAGTCGCTCCGCTTCTCGAAGATGGGCGCGCGCCGAATCCGGACCGAAGGTGAATCGAAAATCCGTGTGCGTCGGTACGACTAACACGTTGGTGCCGGTACCACGATGGTCGGTGAAAATGGTGATTCCTCCCGAAGGCTCGTAACTGCCGAGTCCTCGCGGATACAAGAGATCGCCATGAGCAATCATGATCTTGTCGAAGGAGTCCTTCAGCGCATCGCGCGCGTGAGTGATTGCTGCGTTGAGGTTCGTGGCTGCGGAGATAAGGACCTCGAGATGACGATCCCGAGCGAACGTGACGACGTCCAAGGATTCACAACTCACGTAGACCGGCCGAGGTTTCGCTGACTCTAAGACGTGCGAGGCCATTTCGCGAGAACGCAACTCGACGTCACTGACTCCCGCTCGGCGGAGACGGCTTTTCGCCACGGCGAATGATTTGAGCGGTACCACGATCGCCAGGGGTTCCACTGGGTCCACTTTAGGCAAGGCGAGTGAGCGACGTGCGGAGAGTTCCTCGAACGCGTGGTGGCGTCAAGAGCAGCGACCACGTGCGTGTTCGTGGACCATCAATCGGCCCGGGGTAGAATGAAAGATTATGTCGAGCCTGCTCTCCGTCAGCAATCTAAAGGTCCAATTTTCATCCCAGAAGAAGATGGTGACGGCGGTCGACGACTTCTCATTGACGATTAACGCGGGGGAATGCGTTGGTCTCGTGGGTGAATCCGGATGCGGCAAGACGACATCGGGTCTCGCCATCATGCGTCTACTTCCGACCAATGGACGCATCGCCAGCGGCACGGTGTCGTTAAACGGCATCGAACTCGCGACGTTGTCGGAGAAGGAGATGCAGGCCCAACGCGGCAACACTGTCGCCCTCATTCCTCAAGATCCGATGAGTTCGCTCAATCCGACGATGAAGATCGGCAAGCAGATTGGCGAAGGTCTGCGGATCCACCAGGGGGCGAGTGAGGCCGAAGCCCGCCAACGAGCGCGCGAGGTTCTCGAGTTGGTGGAAATGCCGAGGCCGGGCGAGAGACTTGACCAATACCCCTTCGAGTTGTCGGGCGGACTCCGTCAGCGAGTCATCATCGCGATGGGCCTCGTCAACAATCCGAAGTTACTGATTGCCGACGAACCCACGACGGCATTGGACGTGACGATCCAAGCCCAGATTCTGGACCTCATTGACAGCATCCGTAAGGAACTGAACATGGGGGTGCTGCTGATCACCCACGACATGGGCGTCATTGCGGGACGTACCGACCGCGTTGTGGTCATGTACGGCGGGCGCAAGGTCGAAGAGGCGGAGACCAAGGAGCTCTTTCGCTCGATGCGCCACCCCTACACCCAGGCACTTCTCGCCTCCGTGCCGTCACTGGAAACCTCGTCGAAGACGGAGTTGACGTCGATTGCTGGGATGCCACCAGACCTCTCCAAGGAGATCGTGGGTTGCCGTTTTGCACCCCGGTGCCGTTTCGCCACCGATCATTGTCGCTCGGTGGAGCCCGGACTGACTGGCGAAGGTTCACACCATTTCGCTTGTTTCTTGCCCGTCGACGGTCCCGCAGTGACCACGAAAGTCACGGTGGATACGACGCGCCGATCCAGTGACGCTCGCGAAATTTTGGTGGTCGACGGACTGGTCAAGGAATTCGACGTGAAGGCGGGAGTGATTCGCCGCAAGGTGGGCGCCGTGCATGCCGTGTCTAACGTGTCATTCACGATCAACGAAGGTGAAACCTTCGGGTTGGTCGGCGAATCTGGTTGCGGGAAGACGACCATCGGACGGATGTTGGTGGGGCTCGAGCCGCTGACGGCGGGCACCATCACCTTCGAAGGAAGGGTCGTGACCGCCAAGGGCTATCGCCAAACGCGCGAGGATCGACGTGATCGTCAGATGATGTTCCAAGATCCGTATTCGTCGCTCAACCCACGGATGAAGGTGGGCGACATTTTGCGTGAACCTCTCCTCGTGCAGCGGGAAGGTTCGGCCTCTGATCAGCGGGCGAGAGTACGAGAGCTCCTCGACTTGGTTGGTCTGGATCGGTCCGCCATTGACCGTTATCCCCACGAGTTTTCCGGAGGACAACGTCAACGAATTGGTTTCGCACGCGCCCTCGCGGTGAAGCCTCACCTGATCGTTGCGGACGAACCCGTCTCGGCGCTCGACGTGTCCATCCAGGCCCAGATCCTCAACCTGATGAAGGACATGCAGCGGCAGTACAACCTTTCGTACGTGATGGTGAGTCACGACCTGGCGGTGGTGTACTACATGGCTGACAAGATTGGCGTCATGTACCTCGGCAAAATCGTCGAGCTGGGAGATGCGGAGTCGGTGTTCCGTTCCCCCGCCCACCCCTACACCCGAGGGCTTCTCGACTCCGTCCCGATCGCGGACCCCGAGGTCGCACTCGAACGACGCGGCCGAGAGGTGCGTGGGGAGTTGCCTTCGGCCATCGATCCGCCATCGGGATGCCGATTCCGCACGCGCTGCCCCTACGCCCAAGAGATCTGTGCGCACGAGGAACCCGCCATGCGCCCATTCGGCGACCAGCAGAGTGCCGCGTGTCATTTCCCCCTGAAGTCCCCGGTCTCGATCGGAGCGTTGTCCTAGTACAGACCCGGAAACGTTCCTCCTTCTTCGCGCACCGCTCGACACCATTGTCGGCCGTTGGAGTGGACGACGAGAAGCAGTGTGGTCCCTGGCGAAGGCGCTTTATTCGCGACGGGACGCCAATCACGGTGGGGACGCCGGGGACTGAATGCGGACCCGTATCGTACGCCCGAGAGGAGCGCAGCGCTGCCGTCGGCAGTTTCATCCTTTTCGTCAACGGATCCGTCACGCTGGGTGGGGCGTGATTCGACCCGTGAGCAACCTAACGTTCGATGAGGCGAACCTCGAAGGCGTCCCTGAGCGCGTCACCTAGGTAGTTGATGGACACGACCACGAGGATGAACACGATGGCGAGGGGGTACACCTCCCACCAGTAGAAATTGCTTTGAAGCTGCGTCGTCCCGTCTTGGAGCATGGTTCCCCAGTCAGTCTGGGGCAATTGGATACCGAGCCCTAGGAAGCCCAACGCCGAGAGGAAGAGAATCGAATCCGCGACCGAGAAGGTCGCGACGGTGACGATGTTGCTAATGGAATTGGGAAACACGTGGCGGCGGATGATGTGGAACTTGCCGGCCCCCATGGCGGTCGAGGCCTGAGCGTATTCCAGGTTGCGAATCAGGAGTGCGTCGCCACGAATGATGCGCGCATTACCCCACCAACCGGTGAGCCCGATGGCCAAGATCAGGAAGGAGGTGGACCGCCCAAACAGGGCGATACAGGTGATCAGGAAGAAGAAGTACGGGATGGACAGCAAGGCATCGATGATGCGCATCATCGAAGTGTCAACGATACCGGCGAAGAAGCCCGAGACCATTCCCCACACGGTTCCCACCACGATGGTGATCAGTCCGGCGAGAATACCCAGGGTCAGCGAGTACTCCCCACCGTAGAAGATCCGCCCGAGCTCATCGAAGCCCGCGGAATTGGTCCCCAGGAGATGAGCCCACGAGGGAGGCGCATTCTGCGGGACGGTCAGCGCGGCGGCTGCGTTGGTCTGGTTGGTGGGGTGAATGATTGGCCCGAGGAAGCACGCGAGAACGATGAAGACGAGGTACACCACCGACGCGACGGCTAAGCGATTGGCGAAGAAGATTCTGGCGCGCTGACGCCACATCGGCACAATCTTGATGCCCTCGGGCTGAGGGAGTGTCGCGGAATCGTCCAGCGGATTGACGCTCATCATGTCCTCCCTTCGATGCGGATCCTTGGGTTGACGACACCCAACATGACGTCGGCCAGCAAGTTCCCCAGGAGAGTAAAGATTGAGACCAAAAGGGTGATGCCGAGGACGACGTTGACGTCGCTACTGTAGGCGGCGTTGACGGTCTCAATCCCCAGGCCCCCGTAGTTGAAGACGTCTTCGATGATGATGGCGCCACCGAGGAGACCCGGAATCGAAAGGCCCAGGATCGTGATGATCGGACCCAACGCGTTGCGAAACGCGTGCTTGAAGAGGACGCGTCGACTCGAACAGCCCTTGGCCCGCGCCGTACGGATGTAGTCCTGCACCAATACCTCGAGAACGGTACCGCGCATGAAACGACTGATACCCGCGACGGACAGCAACGTGAGGCAACCAACGGGCATGACGAAGGCGATCGGATCGGTGAAGATGAGCCACGGGGCGACACCGGGTGGTGGCGAGACCGGCAAGTGGGGCGACCGATAGCCGAAGAAGTCCAGGACCAGGGTGCACAGCAGAAAGGACGGCATCGCGTAGAGGACGAACGCGACGCCAGTGGCGCCGTAGTCGAAGGTGGTGTTGCGTCGCGCGGCCTGGAACACGCCGAGGGGAATGGCGATGAGAACGGTGAGGATGAGGGCCGCGAGGGCCAACCAGAGAGTCCTCGGAACGTAGAGCGAGAGGATTCCCGCCACTGGCCGACCGGCTTGGTAGGAATAGCCCAAGTTGAAGTGGACGAACAGGTTGAACACGTAGTCCCAGAGTCGCACGATGTAGGAGTGGTCTACTCCGTGGGCCACCGCCCACTGGTGGACCGTCGTGGGATCAGCCCGCGTGCCGAGGGCGAGATACGCCGGTGCGAAGATGCCGTGGGGCTCCAAGTACGGCAGAGAAAAAGTGATGAAAATCACGATGAGAAGGATGAGAAAGGACTGAACGAGCCGTCGAATGATGTAGCTCAGCATGGGGGAAATCCTAGCAAGACGACCCTTTCATCGATATGTCCGTCATTACTGATGAAGGCCCCTCACGAGGAGGGGCCTTCATCAGTAATGAATCAGCTCTAGAAGTAGTAGTACTCCGGCATGAAGTTCTGCAGCGGGTTGACCTTGAAGCCGTTGAGGCTCTTCAGGGTCTTGATGACCTCGCCCGGGCTCACACCGTTTGGCTTGAAGAACACCGGCAGCTGCTGCGCGGCGTAGTTCTCGTAGGCAGTCAACTTCGAGTTGCCCGACACCGAGGCGGTGATCAACTTGTCCATGGTGGGGTTGCTGTAGCCACCCGTGTTGGAACTAGCGCCGGTCTGGAAGAGCTCCTCGCCCGACGGGTAGTAGTCCGGAGCGTAGATCCAACCGCCGCCCCAGTCGCAGAGGTCAAAGCCGGTCTTGGCACCCTGACACTTGCTCAGAACGTTCCCGAACGTGTCCTGGTTGATCGAGACGAACACGCCGATGTTGTTCCACTCCGACGTCTCCACCGCGGTCAACTCATTGTCCGTCGCGCTTCCGGCCGCCTGGTCCATCTTGAGCGACATCGCGAAACCCTTCTTGACCCCGGCGCCGCACTCGTTGGCCGCGGTACCCGGCTTCACGCACGTCTGGACGCCGTTCATCTCCTTCCAACCGTGTGACGCGAAGAGGCTTAGCGCCTTCGCCTGGTTGAAGGGGTAGGGGTTGGGCACCGGTCCGCTAATCGCCGCGGGAGCGCCGTAGGGCAGCGGGCTGTAAGTCGGCACGCCGTAGCCCTTCACAACAGCCTTCAACGTGAGGGGCTGGTTCGTCGCGTACTGCAGCGCCTGGCGAACGTAGAGCTGGCTCAGTGCGGCAGAGGCGGGGTCGCCCTTGAGGTTGTAGAGGTCGTAGTTGAACGACCAGTCCAAACCGTTCACGAGGTTGTACTTGCTCGCCAACACCGGAAGGTTCGGTCCCACCAATCCCGGGCCGGGCGCGGGCGCCGTAAGCGAGGTCGCGTCCACGTAACCCAAGTCGACCGAATTCGCTCGGAGGGCACTCAACTCAGCGGAGGTCGAGGTGAACGCAAGCAGCTTGACCTCAGACACGTGCGCCTTGACCGGACCGCTGTAGTTCATGTTCGGTACGAACGTCACGTTACCGAGGGCATCGATCGACTTGAGCGACCACGGGCCGTCGGTGCCGCTCTCCCACATGGTGCTGGTGAAGTCCTTGGTGACGTTGGCCGTCGTGTTCAAGAAGGTCAGAACCTTCTCGCAGTTGGCCTCGGTCGTCGCGGAACCAAACGCGCCACTCTCGCAGCCACCGCTACCCGGAGCGGCGCCCGTTGAGGTTACGTCCCAGGTGGCCGGGAACGGAGTGATTTCTGACAGGTAGTTGTAGACCAGCCAGTTGGGGTTGGAGGGCGAGGACATGGTGATGGTCACCGTGTTGCCCGAGCCCGTCGCGGACTTCACGCCGTCCGGGATACCCAACTTCGGCACGTACCCACCGTAAATACTGTTGGCGGCACACGCGGTTGCCCCGGGATAGCTCTTGCCGGCCGCGAGGCACATCGACGCAGCCTTGTACATGTTCAAGAAGAACATGACCGACGCGGCGTTCACCGTCTGGCCGTCAGCGAACTTCCAACCCTTCAGGTTGATCGTGAACGTCCTGTTCCCATTGGTGACCGTGGGGTAATTTCCCAGCGACAGGGGCAAAGACAGTGCCGATGATCCGGGCGTACCAAACCAGTACAGCGGACGATACATCAGCATTTGAAATTGGTTCATGTTGGCGACGGAGAAACCATTTCCACTTGACGTGAAAGGGAGAATGTAGTTCGGCGCCGCTTGGGGTGCTTCAGCAATCGTCACCACACCACTGAGGGAGGTGGCGCCACTGACGCTCGGAACAACGAGACCGAGCGATAACGCCCCAGCCGCGAGTCCAATCGTTGTAGCAAGCCGGAGCTTGTGTCTAATTTGCATTGTGTCATTGCCTCCCTAAGCCAAAATTTGGCTGATTGAACCAGCCCGTCAGTAAGGCGGGCTGTGGCCACAATAACGGTGTCACCGTTTGCTCACAAGAAAATCGTGTGAAGTTCGTAAGAATTAACCAAGGCGTAATACCCGAATTTCGTAGGACGACAACGTTGTCAATAAGTATTATACCTGGTCAAAGGGTTCAAAATTTAGGTGTCTCAATATTCGTTTGTTCCCAAATGAAATTGAAATCCTGTTCGGAGTGACCAGGTTGACGTCACCGTTGCCGCGAATCATGGGGCCGTGGCTTTGGAATACTGAGTGTTCGTGGGTGACATCAGTGGTTGCGAAGAACTGACGCAACGAGCGTTCGTCGTGTGGCGGGCGGTCTGAGTGAAGGTGGGCGCCGGTCCGACGCTCGACACGGAATTGGATATCTTCGCGCAAGGCGTGACGACGATCGTCGCGATGGATGAAGTCGGCCGCGGGAGCGTCTTTGGACCGTGCAGTGTCGGGACCGTCGTCATCGATCGAGGCGTGGGACCCTGGCCGGGTGCGCTACGCGACAGCAAATTGTTATCGGCTCGCGCTCGCGTTGCGCTGGTGGGGCCTCTGCGGGAATGGGTTCGCGAGGCGGCGGTGGGTGACGCGAGCGCCGCCGAGATCGACGAGTTCGGCCTGACGTGCGCACTGCGCTTGGCGGGTCGACGCGCCCTGGCCCAACTCGTCGCTTCTCCCGAGGTCGTGCTGCTCGATGGTTCCTTCGATTGGCTCAGCACACCTCGCGAATCTCCGCTCGTGTCGCCGAACTATCCGGTGGTGCACGTCCCCGAGGTGCGCACGCAGGTCAAGGCTGACCTCACCTGCGCCTCGGTGGCCGCGGCCAGCGTGTTCGCGAAGGTGCATCGTGACGCCGTCATCGAGGAACTCGCATCACTGGCCCCCGGCTACGACTTGTCCTCGAACAAGGGTTATCTCACCGTGGCGCACGCGGCGGGACTACGCCGACTCGGACCGAGTCGCTATCACCGCCACACCTGGAATCTACCCACGACCGAAGATATCTAGCGCTCGTTGTTCGCGAGGGTCAGGGCTGAGCGAACTTCACGCGCGAGGAGGTCCGGGTGGAAGAGGTGAGCTCCGTGGGGGGCACCGCTCATCACCCGTGAGGTGAATGCTGTCGACCCGACAATCAGACGGTGGGCGAGAGCCGAGTAATACTCACCGGCGCGCTGATCGCCGTAGAGGTAACGCACGGGTGTCGTGATGTCGCTCAGTTCGAATGGGGCGAGGTCCGACGTCATGGCCTCGAGGTCGGCGCGCAAGGCTGGTCCGTCGAGGCGTCGCGACTCCTGCTCCCTGGCGCTGAGGTGTTCCCAGGCCTCGTCGGACACGACGCGGCGAAAGAAGCGCTCGGCTTCGAGGGCCACGTTGTCGCCCGGGGGTGGCGTGGGCGTGGGGCGCCCGAGCACCCACGGGAGCGGCGCTTCGAAGGCGACAACGACGTCGGCGGCGTCGCTGTCGTCGCTCACCAGGGTCATTGAGACCAACCCACCGTAACTATGGCCCATCAGGACGATCGGCGCCGTACGGGCGGCCCAGCGGATGACCCGACGAAGGTCGTCGACGTGCTGGGCCAGTGTGCCGGGACCCATGTCGCGAGAGCGCTGGTAGCCCCGACGGTCGTAGGCGACGACGTCGCAGTCCTCGAGTCGTCGGCTCAAGCGAGTGAAGGACGCCCCGCGGTCGAGCCCGCCGTGCACGGTCACGACCGTGGCTCGGGGGTGGGCGACACGGTGTTCGGCGACCGCGAGTGTCCCGAGCGGGGAAGGGTCCAGGTAGTGCAGTCCGGTGGTCGGCGCGGGACTGGGCACGGTCCCAAGATACTGGCCCTCACCGAGCGCGCCAGGCTCGGGAAAATGAAGGTTTCTCACGTCGACCGAGGGAGTATTGCAATTAGGCTGGGGCCCGTGACGAACCCTCCCGATTCCCCCAGTTCTCGCGCGCACAAGGGCTCCTTCGGACCCAACGCCTGGCTGGTCGACGACATGTACGACCGCTACTTGCAGGACCCCGACTCGGTCTCGCCGAGCTGGCGCGAATTCTTCGTCGACTACCAGCGCTCGCCGGTGCCGACCGTGGCCACGTCGCACGTGGTGACCGCGCCGGCACCTTCCTCCACGCCCCTCGTGGTGAACGAGTCGGCGACCCCGCTGCGCGGCGCGGCCGCGCGGATCGTCACCAATATGGAGGCGTCCCTCGCCGTGCCGACGGCGACGAGTGTGCGCACCGTCGCGGCGCGCCTGCTCGAGATCAATCGGGCGTCGCTCAATGAGTCACTCGGGCGCACCACCGGGGCGAAGGTCTCGTTCACGCACCTGATCGCCTTCGCCATCATCAAGGGCCTTCAGGCCATTCCCTCGATGAACGCAACGTTCGTCGACGCCGTGGACGCCAAGGGTACGCCGGGCGTCATTCGTCACGAGCACGTGGGACTCGGACTCGCCGTCGACGTCGAGCGTCCCGACGGGACGCGCAATCTCCTGGTGCCGGTCATCCGTGACGCCGACACCATGGACTTTCGCGGCTTCCTGCTCGCGTACGAGGACCTGGTGCGCAAGGTCCACAGCGCCACCTTCGGCGCTGACGACTTCGTCGGCGCGACGTGTTCGCTCACCAATCCCGGCACGCTGGGCACGGTGCAATCGGTGCCGCGGCTCATGCCGGGGCAGGGAGCCATCTTCGGAGTGGGCGCCCTGGCCTGGCCCGCCGGCTTCGAGGCCGCGGACCCGGCCGCGCTCGCGGACTTGGGGGTGGGCAAGGTCCTGACCTTGACGTCGACCTACGACCACCGCATCATCCAGGGCGCCGAATCGGGACTCTTCTTGAAGTACGTGGCGGAATGCCTCACCGGCGCGCACTCGTTCTACGACGACATCTTCGAGTCGTTGGGAATCCCCTACGAGCCCGCGCGCTGGTCGAAGGACCTGCGCACCGCGGGCGGGGTCAACGACCACGATCAGATCCTCAAGCAGATCCGCGTCCAGGAACTCATCAACATGTACCGCGTGCGTGGGCACCTCAACGCGCACCTCGACCCGCTGCACACCGAGCCGCCGGCGCTACATCCCGAACTCGACCTCGCGACCTACGGCTTGTCGATCTGGGACCTCCAGCGCACCTTCGTGGTCGACGGCCTGGCCGGTCGCAGTGAGGCGACCCTCGAGGAGATCTTGTCGATCCTGCGCGAGGCCTACTGCCGCACCACGGGCATCGAGTACGGCCACATCATGGACCCGGTCCAGAAGCGCTGGATCCAACAGCGCGTGGAGGGAGTGGCGACCACGACCCCTCTCGAGGAGCAAAAGCGCATCCTCGACGCGCTCAACGAAGCCGAGGTGTTCGAACGCTTCCTGCACTCGCGCTACGTGGGCCAGAAGCGTTTTGGTCTCGAGGGTGGTGAGTCCACCATTGTGGCGCTCCAGACGATCCTCGACGCCGCCGCCGATCAGGGCGTGAAGGAATCGGTGATCGGCATGGCCCACCGCGGCCGCCTCAACGTCCTGGCCAACGTGGTGGGCAAGTCCTACAGCGACATCTTCTCGGAGTTCGAGGGCAACCTCGATCCCGAGAGCGTGCAGGGCAGCGGCGACGTGAAGTATCACAAGGGCGCGCGCGGCGTCTACAAGAACGCCAATGGCGCGACAATCGCGGTGTCGATGGCGTCGAACCCCTCCCACCTCGAGGCCGTCAGCCCCGTCGTCGAAGGCATCGTGCGCGCCAAGCAGGATCAGGTGGTGCGTCCGAGCGACGGGACCAAGACCATTCCGGGACCCGACCACTTCCCGTTCTTGCCCCTCCTCGTGCACGGCGACGCGGCCTTCGCCGGCCAGGGCGTGGTCGCCGAGACCCTGAACCTCTCGCAACTCTCCGGATACCGCGTGGGTGGAGCGATCCACATCGTGATCAACAATCAGGTGGGATTCACGACGGCGCCCGAATCGGCGCGCTCGAGTTTTTATCCCACCGACATCGCCAAGATGATTCAGGCGCCGGTGTTCCACGTCAATGGCGACGACCCCGAGGCCTGTGCTCACGTGGCGCGCCTCGCGTACGACTACCGCCAGGAGTTCCACCGCGACGTCGTCATTGACATCGTCTGCTACCGCCGTCACGGTCACAACGAAGGCGACGACCCGAGCTACACCCAGCCCCAGATGTACAAGATCATCGACCAGATGCGCTCGGTGCGCAAGGCCTACACCGAGACGCTGATCCGCCGAGGTGACATGACCCTCGTCGACGCCGAGGCCGCGCTCGACCAGTTCAACCAGCGCCTCCAGAACGTCCTCGACGAGGTCCGCACGGTGCCGGTGCCCGAACTCGACGAGGTGCCCGTCGCCGAGATCCCCGCCGACCTGGCGGCCCCCGCCACCGGGGTGGACCGGGAGCGTCTGCTCGAGATCGCCCGCGTCACGATGAGCGCCCCCGCGGACTTCACCATCCACCCCAAGCTCGAACGGCAATTCGCCCAGCGTCGCGCGCTACTGGAATCCGGTGAAGTCGACTGGGCCCTGGCCGAAGCGATGGCGTTCGGGTCGCTCACGATGGAGGGCACCAACGTGCGCCTCATGGGCCAGGATTCGCGTCGCGGTACGTTCTCACACCGCCACGCCGCGTTGATCGACTACGAGAACGGTGCGCAGTACGTGCCCCTGGCGAACCTCAACTCGCCGGGCTTCTTCACCGTGCGTGATTCCTTCTTGAGCGAGTACGCCGCGTTGGCCTTCGAGTACGGCTATTCGGTCGAGTCCAATAGCTCCCTGGTGATCTGGGAAGCCCAGTTCGGCGACTTCGTGAACGGCGCCGAGATCGTCATCGACAACTTCCTGGTCGCGGCCGAGGACAAGTGGGGCCAGACGGCCTCACTCGTGATGCTCCTGCCCCACGGCTACGAGGGGCAGGGTCCCGAGCACTCCAGCGGGCGCATCGAGCGATTCCTGTCGTTGTGCGCGCGCAACAACATCCGCATCGCCCAGCCGACGACCGGAGCCCAGTACTTCCACTTGTTACGTAGCCAGGTTCGTCGCGAGCACGTGTCGCCCCTGGTGGTGTTCACGCCCAAGTCGATGTTGCGCGCGGTGGCGACGCGTTCGCCCCTCGCGAGCTTCGAAGAGGGATCTTTCGCCCGGGTGCTGGACGACGTCGTGGCGGACCGGACCCGGGTGACCCGGGTGGTGCTGGCCAGCGGCAAGATCGCGCACGAGGCCGTGGCGCGCCGCAACGAGCTGGGGCTCAAGTCGGTGGCCGTGGTACGCGTCGAGCAGATCTACCCTTGGCCGGCCGAGGAGATCGAATCGGTGATCGCCGCCTATCCTCGCGCCACCGAGGTGGTGTGGCTCCAAGAGGAGCCCGAGAACATGGGCTCGTGGCCCTTCGTGCACCTCCAGATGCACAAGGCGCTGCGCGACAAGAGCGTGCGCCACGTGGCCCGGGCCGAGTCGGCGAGTCCGGCGACCGGTTCGCACCTGGTGCACGACGCCGAGCAGGCGGACTTGCTCGTGCGAGCGTTGCAATGAAGCACCCCACCCTGCGCGTCGTCGTCGACGGCTCCAATTTAGCCACCGAAGGTCGGACCATCCCGAGCCTGGTGCAACTCGATGACGCCGTGCGGGCCTTCCTCGAGGAGTACCCGCACGCCGACGTCATCGTGGTCGTGGACGCGAGTTTCGAACACCGCGTCGCCGCCTCGGAGCGAGCACGGTTCAAGGAGGCGGAGATCGCCGGCGAGATCGTGACGCCTCCCGCGGGCGCCGTCGGGCGAGGAGACGCCTTCATCTTGAAGATCGCCCAACGCATCAACGCGATGGTGTTGTCGAACGACTCCTTCCAGGAGTTCCATGAGCAATACCCGTGGTTATTCGACGTGGGCCGGCTCCTCGGTGGCAAGCCCGTCAAGGGCGTCGGTTGGGTCTTCACCGAGCGCCTCCCGGTGCGCGGTGTCAAGTCGGCCCGCGTGACGAGAGCGGCCAAGAAGTTGGCGGTCACCTTGCCCGAGGGAGTGGTCCCGGCCATCGGTGACACGCTGACCCCGGTGAAAGCACCACGGGCGACGAAGCGGGCCGCCGCCAAGGACACCACCGCCGAGGTGGTACCCACGGCCCGCACGTCGAGGAGAGCGAAGGCGGCAACTGCGGCGGACGACACCACCACGACCGCGGCGAAGGCATCCAAGGAGGCCACGGAGGCGCTCACCAAGGTGACCAAGGCGACCAAGGTGACCAGGGTCGCCACGCCGCCGAAGAAGGCCCCGGCCAAGAAGACGCCGGCCAAGAAGGTCCGGGTCGAGGCCACGGAGGCGACACCCTCCGCCGGATCGGCGACCCACTCCCCGGCGTCACCGGTACCGGCAGTCGCACTGCGCCGAGGGCGCCAGCCCGTCAACCCCGAGGAGGCGTTTCGTGCCTTCGTCAAGCAGTACAAGGTGAACGGCGCCGTGCGCGGGGAAGTCGTGGCGTTCACCTCCCACGGAGCCGTGATCAAGGTGACGGTGAAGAACGGGGCCTCGATTGAGTGTTACGCCCCGACGACGTCACTGGGCTCGCCCGCCCCGGCGCGAGCGCGTGACGTGTTCAAGCGCGGCGACGTGACAGACTTTCGACTGGTCACCGTGGACCCCGAACGACGTATTGCGGAGCTCGCCCTGGTATGACGGAACTGTCCTTGAACCCCGAAGACTGGATTCCGCACCGCGCCCCCTTCTTACTCGTGGACCGGTTGCTCAGCATTGAGCCCGGTGTTCGGGCGAGCGGTCACTGGACGCTGCGCGGCGACGAGTGGTTCTTCCCCGGCCACTTCCCGGGTCGACCGACCACGCCGGGCGTCTTGATGCTCGAGGCGGTGGCCCAGGTGGGCGCGGTCGCGGTCTTGAGCGACGAGCGATTCGTGGGTCGGCTCCCCTTGTTCGGTGGGGTGGAGAATGCTCGATTCCGCCGCCAGGTCCTGCCCGGTGACACGTTGTTGCTCGAGTGCGAGATGACCAGACTGTCAGCGCGCGGTGGTAAGGGCCACGGTCGAGCGTCGGTGGATGGTCAGGTGGCCGTCGAGGCCGACCTGCTGTTCATTCTCGCTGACGCCTCGTGAAAGTCACCACCTGGAACGTCAACTCGTTGACGGCCCGGTGGCCCCGCGTCCTCGAGTGGATACTGGGGCACGAACCCGATGTCGTGATGTTGCAAGAGACCAAGCAGAGCGACGAGAAGTTCCCCGCGAGCGCGTTCGCGGACCTGGGCTACGAGAGCGCGCACCTCGGGCAGGGCCAGTGGAATGGAGTCGCCCTCGTGTCGCGAGTCGGCCTCGACGACGTCGTCCGTGGTCTGGGTGAGGATACCGAAGCGCGATTCATCGCGGCGACCTGCGGGGGACTGCGCGTGCATTCGTGCTACGTGCCCAACGGCCGTTCGCTCGACGACGCGCACTACGCCTACAAGTTACGGTGGTTGGGCGACCTGGCGGAACTCGCCCGGTCTCGCGACCGGTCGGTGCCCGTGGTGTTCGGTGGCGACTTCAACGTCGCGATGAGCGATCTCGACGTGTACGACCCCTCGGCCTTCGTCGGCGCCACCCACGTGTCGGAGCCCGAGCGCGCGGCCATGCGCGAGTTGCTCGCGACGGACCTGGTGGACTTGGGACGGCGAGCGCACCCGCAGGAGCCGGAATTCACCTGGTGGGACTACCGTCAAGGATCGTTTCGTCGCGGGTGGGGACTGCGCATCGACTACCTCCTCAGCGACCCGATGACCGCCGAGCGCGTGCGCACCGTGGTCGTCGACCGTGACGCGCGCAAGGGGGAGAAGCCCTCGGACCACGCTCCCGTCATCGCCGAGCTCGACGACGCCGTCTAGCGTCCCAGCACGCTGGGTGACTCCTCGACGACGGGCGCCGCCGCCTCGAGCTCTCGGCGAATGGCCGCGAGACGCTGGCGGCGTTCGTCACCGGTGAGGGGGGCGTTGCGCCGGGCGATCTCGTCGAGCACGGCGTTGACGCCAACGAGGAAGCGCGACGGGGAGCGATCGGCGAAGCGTGGGTCGTGGCGACCCCTGTTCCAGGTGATGAGCAACGTCGACTCGGCTCGACTCAGCGCGACGTAGGCCAGACGCTGCTCCTCGGCCAGTGCTTCAGGGGTGGTGGCGTTGTAGTGGGGGAGGAGACCCTCGGCCCAGCCCACCGCGACGACGTGCTGGAACTCGAGACCCTTTGATCGGTGGATGGTCGTGAGAGCGACGGCGTCGGGGGAGTCGGAGTCGAGACGTCGGTTGCCCACGTCGGGCGACACGAGGTCCGAGGCGGGCGAGTGCTCGGGACCGCGCCGATCGAGGGGTATGCCGGCGGCCTCGAGGGCGGACGCGATGACGTCGAGTTGCGCGTTGGTGCGCGCCAGGACCGCCATCGACTTCCACGGGCTTCCGGGTCGGTGGTGGGCGGCCAGCCAGGTGGCGACGTGCTGGGCCTCGTCGAGGTCGTTGTCGTAGGCGCGCACCAGGGGAACGTCGCCCTCGTCGACGGCGGGGACGATGCCGCGCGCGCCGGGTTCGAGCAACGTGTTGGCGACCGCGATGATGTGGGCCGTGGAACGGTGATTGCGGGTGAGATCGAGTGTCACCGTATCGGGCCAGGTGCGCACGATGTCGTCGAGCAGTTGGGGGGTGGCGCCGTTGAAACCGTAGATGGACTGGTTCGGGTCGCCGACGCAGAACAGGTCGGGATCGTCACCGGCCATCTGAGCCAGTAACTGGAACTGCAGCGGGTTCATGTCCTGGGTCTCGTCGACGAATAGCGCCCGGGTGCGGTGGCGGAACGCTTCGCGCACGGGGGACTCGTTGCGCAGCAGCGAGACCGCCTCGCTCAACAGCAAGTCGAAGTCGAGGACCCCGCGGCTACGACAGAGCCCGACGTAGCGGTCGAGGACGTCGGCGAACACCGCCGGGGGCAGCGGGGCCTCACGGCGGGCCTTCTTCGCGGCGCGCGCGTAGGTGGCCCCGTGGAAACCTTGGCTGAGCGCCCAGCCGATCTCCAACTCGAGGCGTGGCAGTTGCCACTCTTCGATCACGACCTCGCCCTCGTCGCGGAGTTGATGGACCAGGAGGGTGACGAGGCGTCGCCGATTGGCCTCAATCGTGAGGGGTTTGAGGTGATGGTCACGGCGGTAGTCGTTGACGATATTCATGGCTGCCCGGTGAAAGGTACCGGCGCGCACGTCGCGGATGCCGGCGCGAAAGAGACGTCGACGTAATTCCTCGCCCGCCTTGCGGGTGAAGGTCATGGCGAGTACCTGGTCGGCGCCGATCTCCCCGAGGGCGATGCGGCGCTGGATGCGCAGGGTCAGCACGTGGGTCTTGCCCGAGCCGGCGGTCGCGCGCACCATGAGTCGTCGGGCGCGCGACGTCACCGCCTCGCGTTGTTCGGGCGTTAGGCCTATGAGTAGGTCGTCGGAGAAGCCCACGTCGTCCATCGTGCCCCTGACGCTACCGTCCACCCGTGACGTGGTGTCGCTCAACCCAGAGCGCCGCGGCTCCTTGGGTAACCTTACGGGCGTGCTGCGGGCCTACGGCGACGGAAAGATCTTTGGTGAGGCCTTCGGCGACGGGCCCGCCGACGTGGTGTGGCTCCACGGCTGGGCGCGGTCGAGCACCGACTTCGCCGTCGCGGGAGCGCAGTTGGCCGCCGCGGGCGTTTCCTCGGTGGCCCTTGATCTGCCGGGGAGTGGCGCCTCGCCACCGCCGACGATCGCCGGAGGCGCGGTGCTCTACGCCGGCCTGGTGCGCGAGACGCTCACGGCGATGGGCGGTGCGCCCGTGGTCCTGGTCGGACACTCCTTCGGGGGACGCGTCGCCACCGTGCTCGCGGCCGATCACCCCGAGTTGATCGCGACCCTCGTGCTGACCGGGGCCCCCCTGGTACGTCGCGCGGGCGCGACTGACCGCGCACCGCGGGGGTATCGATGGGTGCGCGCCGCGCACCGACGCGGCTGGATCAGTGAGGCGCGCATGGAGGCGGCGCGCCAGAAGTACGGGTCGCTCGATTATCGGCGAGCCAGTGGCGTGATGCGCGACGTGCTGGTGGCCAGCGTGAACGAGTCGTACGAGGAACAACTCGGGCGCATCGTCGCTCCGGTGGATCTGGTGTGGGGGCGTGATGATCACGACGTCCCCGTGGCGGTCGCCGAGCGCGCGCGCGAACTCTTGACCCGCTCGCGCGACGTCACGCTCGAGGTGCTGGCCGATACTGGCCACCTGGTCCCGAGCGAACGTCCTGATGCTCTGGTGGCCCGCGTGCTGAGTCGTCGGGGCGGCGCGTGAGATTGTTCTGGCTCGTCGTGGGCGCCTTGGCCCTGGCGGGCGCCTACGGCGCCCAGATGTTGCGGTGGCTCCGGGTGCTCCAACGCGAGCACTACGAACCGGCGTCGATGGCGCGTTTTTGGCGTCGCTGGACGTGGGGGTCGCTGCGCTACACGCGAGTGGGGACCCTGCACCGCTTCCGACCCCTCTCGTTGTCCTACCTGATGTGGTGCACGTTTCCTCTCACGCTGCTGGTGGCGTTGGTCGCGCACCGCGCGGCGGTGTTCGTCATCGCCGCCGTCGTCTACGGCATCTGGTGTCCCTGGCACCTGACGCCCACCGGACGCACGAGCGCCCTGCAGTGGACGCGTCGCCTGCGCACCGTGGCGGCCGCGGGACTGGGGACCTCGCTCATCGTGGTCATCCTCGGACTCGTGCTCGGCCAACTCCTCGTCGCCGCCGCGTTGACGGTGTGGATCGTGCCCTTCACCCTGGCGCTGGCCGCGCGCGGCCTCGCGCCCTACGAGGGGCGCTTGGCCGGTCGCTTCGTGACCCAGGCCCAACAACGGCTCGCGCGAGTGCACCCGGTGGTCGTGGGCATCACCGGCTCGTACGGCAAGACGTCGACGAAGAACCACCTGGCGGACCTCCTGCGCGGTGACGGCGGCGTGGTGGCCACCCCGAAGAGCTTCAACAATCGCGCGGGGCTGTCGCGGGCGATCAATGAAGGGCTCGCGGACGCGACGCGTGTCTTCATCGCGGAGATGGGCACCTACGGTCCCGGGGAGATCGCCGATTTATGCGCGTGGTGCCCGCCCGATATTTCGGTCGTCACGGCCATTGGTCCGGTGCACCTGGAGCGCATGAAGTCACTCGACGTGATTGAGTCGGCCAAGTTCGAGATCACCGAGAGCGCGCGCGTCGTCGTCGTCAACGTGGACGACGACCGACTCGCCCAGTGGCCCCGTCGTTTGGGGGAGCGACGGGTCCGTACCGCCGGCTCGACGAGGGCCGCCGACGTCGCCGTGGTGACCGACGAGGGCCGCTGGCACGTCTGGGTGGACGGCGAGGAGGTGGCGCAGTTGGATCCGGTCGTCGGACTGCAAGCGACGAACGTGGCGTGCGCCATCGCGGTCGCCCTCGAGGTCGGGGTCCTGACCAGTGAGCTGCCCCGTCGACTCGCGGCGCTGACGCCCGTCGCCAATCGCGCCCACGTGGTGGTGGCTCCCTCGGGCGTGGTGGTGGTGGACGACACGTTCAACGCCAATCCGGCGAGCGCCCGCGCGTCGCTGGCCATCCTCGAGTCGCTCGACGTCACGGGACGTCGCGTCGTCGTGACCCCGGGGCTCATCGAACTCGGCCGCGAACAGGCGCCGCTCAACGAAGATTTGGGCCGCGACGTGCGGCGTCGCGGGATGGAACTCGTCGTCGTGGGTCGCACGAACGCGGGGGGACTCTCGGTGGGTTTCGGCGCGGAAACCCGCCATTTTCGCGTCCGCGACCAGGCGGTGGCGTGGGTGCGCGAGGCCCTGGTGGCGGGCGACGCCGTGTTGTATCTCAACGACCTGCCCGACCACTACCCTTGATGCCGTGGACGGTCGGAGGTAGTTGGTGACGGTAGGTGTGTTATTCGGCGGTCCGAGCCCCGAACACGATATTTCGATTCTGACCGGTCTGCTGGCCCTGCGCGAGTTGCATCAGAGTCGGGGTGACGCCCTGGGGATCTACTGGACCAAGACCGGTGATTTCGTCCAGGTGCCCGCCACGACAGAAGCGGAGGCCTTCCTCGACGGCGTGCCCAAGAGCGCCAGTGAGCTGTCGTTGCGTACCGGATCCGACGGGGGCTTCTACGCGGCCGGCGGGCGTTTGTCGAAGGAGCGACGACTCGACGTCGACGCGGTGATTCTGGCCACCCACGGCGGACCGGGCGAGGACGGCACCCTGCAAGCGACGCTGGACCTCGCGAACGTCGCCTACAGCGGTCCGAGTGTCGCGGGCGCCGCGCTGGGCATGGACAAGTGGGTGTTTTCGACCCTGGTCGCCCAGGCGGGACTGCCCACCTTGCCGCGGGCGCTGCTGACCCGCGAGACGACGGAGCTGCCCTTCGCGGGTCCGTATATTTTGAAGCCCCGTTTCGGCGGTTCGTCGATCGGCATCGACGTGGTGGCCGACCTGGCGACCGCCCAGGCCCGGCTGGTGACCAACGTGCACCTCGCACTCGGCTGCGTCGTCGAGCCCTTTCGCGGCGACCTGACGGACGTGCAGATCGCGGTGCGCACGTATCCGCGGGTGGAACTGTCGGCCATCGAGAAGCCCCTGCGGCGTTCGGCGACCGCCGAGATCCTCGACTACCGCGATAAGTACGTGGGGGGTGAGGGCATGGTGTCGGCGCCGCGCGAATTGCCGGCGCGTCTCGCGCCGGGTCAGGACGAGGCGGTGGAGTCAGCGGCGCGTCGGATCGTCGACCTGGCCCTGGTGCGCGGGGTCGCGCGAATCGACTTCCTGGCCTCGGACGACGAGCTCTACGTCAATGAGATCAATACCATCCCTGGTTCGCTCGCCAAGCACCTCTTCGTGGCCCCGGCGCTCGCCTTCTCCCAGTTGCTGGCGGATCTAGCGGCCGAAGCGCTCGAACGCCCAGCTCATCGCTACAGCGCGGCCGGGGCGGACGGTCTCGTGTTGCGCCGGGCCGGATCCATCGCCGCGAAATTGGCGTAGGCGCGGTACTCGCGCCAACGCGTCGGCGAGGTCGTCCGAATCGGGGTCGAGCAGTAGCCCCTGGCGCAGCGCCCAGAAGGCGGTCTCGACGTCGTCGCGCGCCAGGGCCGCTTCGTGTAGGGCGAGCGCCGCCCATTCGCCGTCACGTTGGAGTTGGGCGCGGTGACCCTCGAAGGTGAACCACTCGAAACCCTTGGTGACGCTGGCGAGCGGTTCGCCGCGCACGAGGCGCAGCGCTTCGAGGTAGAGGTCGAAAGCCTCGTCAGCCGGGGCGCGGCGGCTGCGCGCGACGAGACGGTGAAAGTCCGCGACGTCGAGTTCGACGCCGTGCAAGTGATAGAGCCCGTTCGACACGGGTTCGAGACGAAGTCCCTGTGCGTCACTCCCCAGGCTGCGTCGCAGCGCGGAGGCGGTGTTGGACAAGGTGGTCTTGGACGCATCGATCTGCGCGTGCACCAAGACCCGCGTGCGCAGGCGGTCACCGGTGACGGGTTCGCCGTGGTGCATCGCCAGGTAGGACGCCATCTCGAGACATCGCCGTCGCAGGGTCGGGGTGAAGTCTTCGACCAGTCCTTGCACCTGGGGGTACGCGCGCAGTAACTCGATGCGGACCGTCGGGCGGACTCGTCGTTCCCCACCGTCCGCGCCGGACGCCGAGCGCACGGTGACGCACAGGTCGCGCAGCTCGTCGTCGAGGTCGCTGGGTGCGCCCAGGTACACCACGAGCGTGGTGAGGTCGCGGCGCCGCGCGAGGGCTCGCACGAGTTCATTGTCACTGTGGGCGAAGACGACGCGACCCTCGTGCAGGCCGACGACCCGGTCGTAATACTCGGCGGGAGTCCAGTCCAGGTCGACCGGCAGCGAGCCCCCCTCTCGGGCGTAGCCCAAGACCAGGGCCTCGTCGCGAGCACTCAGGAGCGACACCACGACGGGATCGCTGTCGTGGCGGGCGGGCGCGCTCCAGGCGTCATCGGTGACCAGGACATGGCCGTCGACGTCGGAACCGACGACGTCGCGCAGCTGGGCGACCAATTCTTCATCGCCGTCGTGGAGGCGCCGCGCCACGACGTCGACATCGTCGACGTCGTCGACACCCGAGCCGAGTTTGAGACGGTCACGGCGGCCTTTGGCGGCCAGGGCGGTGGCGAAGAGGGCCGTCGCGGACGCGCTCGCGGTGCCGTGGTGGGCGAGGGAGTGCGTCACCGGGCTCTCGGGTGACAGCGGAGTGCTCACCGCCACGGGGGTGGAACGAGTCGCGGCGTCCGCGCTCGCGCTGACCAAGAAGGGCAGGGCGATGATGATCAGACCCGCCAACCAGGCGGCGCCGTTGGCCGGCACGAGGCGATGGTGACGCAATTGGTGCACGTAGGCGACGAGCAACGTGAGGAAGATCAACCAGAACAGGGCGAGGCCCACCAGGAGGTCGCGCAGCACCGCGCCATTGGTCACGGTGTACGAGAAGTGCCACTTCGTGACGATCACGTAGGGCAGGAGCACGAAGTAGAGCGTGAGGGCGACGCCCTGGAGGGGCCCGGTGGCGACGGACCTTAACGAACGGTGGCGAGTGCCCACGTGGTGGTCACCTCCGTTGCCATGGTGATGTCCAGTTGACACGTCCGAGAATCGCTGATCACGACCGCGGTGGTGACCCGCGACGCGGTCGTGCCGCACTGTAACGTGCTGGTCGCTGACTGCGACGTCGTCAACGACCAGCGACCGGGACCTCGCAAGGGAACGAAGACGTCGGGTGCGATGAGCGAGAGTACGCCGTGCGACACCACGTCGGGCGAGGCGCTCGCGGCGACGCTCGTCGTCGTCGAGTCGGAGGAGGGCCCGACGCGCCCGGTCGTCGTGGGCCCGTCCGTGACGCTCGTCGTCGTGGTACGGACGTGGGGCGTCGTTGTCGTTGTCGTTGTCGTTGTTGTGGTGGTGGTAGCGATCGAGCTCCTCGTCGTCGTCGTGGTCGTCGACGTGACGCGCGCCACGGTGCTCGACGTGCCAGGGGAGGTCGGAGTCCCTGGCGTCGTCACGGTCGAGCGTGCGTGGAGAGGCTGAGAATTCAGAGTGAAGACCAGCACCAAGAGCAGCAGAGGACTCGACCACATCAGCAGATGGGAACTGCGCAACGTGAAGCGACGCGGGGCCATTGGTATCGAAGATTAGAGGGAGTTGGACCGTGCGGGCGTCGGCGTCGCTCATCCGATCAGGTGGGCGAGGGCGAAGACCTGCAGTTCGCGGCGCAACGTGGGCAGCGACGAGTGGTCGTCGTGGGCGAGGTCGCGAAGTGGAACGCCCGCGAACACGCACTGATAAGTGAGTCGCGCGAGTCGCTCGTGGGGCCCGTCGCGCAGTGTTTCGAGTCGCGTCAACAGACTCGAGGACTCGGCGGCCACCTCCAGGGCGCCGTCGAGTTCCACGTGGGCGGCGAGCTCGTCCTTCTCCTTGAGGAGCCAACGACGCAAGCGCCCGCGCAACGCCGACAGGAGATCCGGGGCGGCGTACGCGCGGGACTGGCCGGCCCAGTCGCGCAGCAGTTCGTCGAGGAGCGAGACCGCCATCGCGACGCACTCCTGGGGGTCATCCACGATGCCGTGACCGAATCGCAGTCGTCGACACACGCTGATCACTCCCGGGAGCAGGGTTTGCAGCAGAGCGCGCCGGACGTCGGGGTCGTGCGCTTCCGTGAGGAGGGTCTCGACGATGCGCGCACGCTCGATGAC
>Ga0209698_10002065_pt1 | contig 23009 bp, 17 predicted proteins | sample LitLauG_LLR_2012_FD_187203 | JGI IMG/M metagenome (GOLD analysis project Ga0209698, IMG submission 187203) | Freshwater sediment microbial communities from Pennsylvania, USA - Little Laurel Run_MetaG_LLR_2012 (SPAdes) (version 2) | ecosystem: Environmental > Aquatic > Freshwater > Creek >... | reverse complement strand
GGGGCTCGAAATGTCGGCCGTCGACTTGGCGCGGAAGGTGGTCACCAACGAATTGAAAGTCCAGGATGAAGAGCACGGCCACTGGATGTACCGGCTCGAAAAGGAGGAGGCCGGGAAAAAACAATCCCAGGAAATCCTCGAGACAAACAATGGTTCTCTCACTCAACTTCTCTCCATTGACGGCCGCCCACTTGACGCCATCCAGCAGCGGAAAGAGAACCAGCGCTTGCAGCGGCTGGTTAGCCATCCAGATGAACAGCGGAAATTGCAGCAGGCGACCAACAAGAAAGCAGAGCAAGGAGCACGCTTGTTCAGGATTCTGCCTGACGTATTCTTGTTCAGCTACGCCGGTCGTCGAGGGGACCTCGTAATACTCACCTTCAGACCCAACCCGAATTACCAGCCGCCTTCGCTTGAAGCCAGGGTTTTCCACGGCATGGAAGGTGAAATGACAGTCGATACCAAACAAGTGAGGCTGGTAGCGCTAAACGGCCATCTCATGGAGGACGTGAAATTCGGAGGCGGACTGTTAGGACACCTGGACCGGGGGGGAAAATTTGAGGTTAGGCAGACAGAAGTTGCGCCAGGTCACTGGGAAATGACCGCCCTGAATGTGGACATGAAAGGCAAAGCTCTCCTCTTCAAAACAATTGGCGTGCAGGAGACCGAAAACCACAGCGACTTCCATCGCGTGCCGGATGACTTGACACTTGCGGAAGCCGCGGACATACTCAACCGACAGATCGTTGTAGCGGATAATCGCTAGAGCATCGCAAAAGCGTTCCGGCGCCACGTCCGCATTTGGCGCGAGACTCGTTCCCGCGTAGTTTCGCCCTCAAGCAGATGCATTAAGTTCCGCTTTCTTGGTTTCGGGGGCGTAACCGAACCCGCATCTTCTGCGGATGCGTCAGCAGGATGGATTGAGGGCTCTTCCTCCGGATTCGAAGTCTTCGCGGCTGTTCTTGTTCCCCTCGTCATTATCTAAGATATCTGCGCGCAACGTCATGCCAGCGGAGGACGCAACCAGACGAGGGTCTGCAGAGTGCCGCCAAAAGTCGCGCCAACCTGATAATAACGAGGCGGGACCGATGGCCTTTTTGCACCTCTTGAGCTCAAACCAGCGAAGATAGTTGCGGACGACGCTGCTCATGGTCATCTGCATCGCCGCCGAGAAATTGTGCAGCGCCATTCGCCGTTGTCGCTCCGGAGACTGCAATACAGCGACCAGTTTGTCCGCGAGATCCACCGCATTCCCGACTTTGTAAAAATCGACCGCCATATCTTCATCCGCGGCCATATCACGAAAATCAGCGATGCCAGCGCACACGATCGGAACTCCGTACTCACAAGCCTGATGAGCCGGGCCACTGGAGCCGGTTGCGGAATCGTAGGGCATAACCACGACCGTGGATGTCTGGAAAAGTTCAGGAATGGCTTCTTCTGGAACATATCCGCGGAACTCAATGCCCGATCCCGGGCTGAGTGACTCGCGCATCGATTCCCAATATCTCGGTTTCGTGTGATGATTCGCCCCCGCGATGATCAGATTGGCATTCGGCACCTTTCTCAAGACAGCAGGAAAAGCGTCCATCAGCGTCTCCAGCCGTTTATAGGTTCCCCAGTGTCCGATCGCCAGAATGCGCTGTTCCGGATTACTCCGCTGCGAGAAATCGGGGGGACTAGGACAAGGTGCAAGAGTGCCATGTGTACCCAGCAGAACATTCTGCGCGGAGTACTTCTCGACCAGAGTGCGCCGGTAACCGGAGAGTAATACTGAAACCGAATTTGCTTTTAGTAAGGCTCGGGTGGCGATGTCAGATCCAAGGCGGAACAGTTTTTCATGGCGTATTCCGGCCTTTGCAAAATCGACGCACTCGGTGATCTGGTGCAGGGTGACGTGAGTGTAATAGCCTAAAGCGCGCATCAGAGCAGGAGCACACAGACCCGCAAATGCCGCCACCGGGTAATCTGGAGTTGCAAAGCTTGAAAATACGAGGTTGAACCACACTACATCGGGTTTCAATTTGCGTATGGTTTTTAACAAACGCACCGGAGTTGCCAGGCTGTTGAACTTCCAGCAGCGGATCACATCGAAGCCCGGAACTTCTGGTTGTTGCGGGGCATTTAGAGACTTCCCGTTTTTGTCTGTGGCGAATTCATAGTCGGCTAGTTCGTCGGCGAGAATGGTCAGACTGATGCCTGGAGTGCGCTGCAGCTCTCGCGCTATATAAAGCGCATACTCGTTCAGCTGGCGTCCACTGGGAGGAAAAGCCGCAACTAGGCAAATCTTCATCCATTCCAATCTAGAACAAACTAATGCTCAAGTAAGGTCTAAATTGATCACGCTTCCCACCCGTGAAATTAAAGAAAGTCTCCTGTTGTATGCCCGCTGAGAAGCGGATCGGGTAGTGCAGTTCGACTTTTCCGCGCTCGTCTTTGTATCCGCGGTGGAAAGGCATCGCATACGAGATCGCGAAGCCGCCCTGGACCGCGTCGTAGATGTGAGAACCCATATTCCGGGAATAGGCGGCCGATGCCTGCAGGCTCCAGTTGCGCGTTGGAGAGAACTCAACGCTTCCAGCCGGGCGGAGTGCCTGTGCAATCGCATACTTGCCTCCAAATATTCGCCATGCCCGCAGATCCTCTGCGACAGCTCTGAAGTGGAGTCGTTCGGAAAACCGGTGTTCAAGGCCAAGGTAGGCAGAGGTGTAGTAATCCTCGCTGATCACTGGAGAGAACTGCTCGTCGCTAGCTCCCCACCCGGTCACCAGCGCAGTCCTTCCCCACGGCCGCCCGATGCGAAAATTGAGCGCACCAGCCAACAGCCGCGAATGCTGAGCGCTCTCGGTGAAAGGCCCGGCCTCACGAATGGCATAACCGCTCGCCGAAACCATATTGAAAAATGAGCTGGTAGACATATATAGAAACTGTCGAAACAGGTTCTGATTCATTTCCACGGGAGACAAGGAATCGCGGCGAACCGTCTCCTGAATGCCAGCGTTGAAGGTCAATACGTTGGTGCCCAGATGCGTCGTAGGGTTCAGACCAAAGTTAAACGAGTAATCGGTCGTATCACGATTGACGATCGTGTCCGCGCTAGGCAACGATATTTGTCCACGGGCATTCCGTATCTGAATAAATCCACTCGCATCCGGCAAATCGCCGAGATGAAGATGGTATGCGCCGGTGCCTTGCGTCTCGAGCGAGGAACGAGGCAGCGGAAGCAGCCCCTGGCGGCCTGGTACCGGATTTGTAACATCCAGCTTGGAGTCCAGCACATAAACCGTCGTATCTTCGAAGATGGGCTCCACGGAAACATCTGAAAGGACGCTTACTCTAGGGTTGATCCTTAATCCTTCGTTTGCTCCGGCCTGGAGCAACTCGTGCTCCGCAGTTTGATGTTCACCTCCTGCGTTGGCAGCCTGGGCAAAGGCAGTAAGCGCCTGCGTGTTTTTGTGTTCTTGGCGAAGGACATTAGCTTTAGCCAGCAGATATTGATACCCAGGTTCGTTATCTGCCGAACTGCTGATGAGGGAAAGCTGGTCCTGTGCTCTAACTGTGTCTCCTAGCGCCAGATAGGTGTTAGCCAGTCCGATCCGCACGGATGTCTCGGGTGCGCCTGCCGCCAGGGCACGTTGGAGGTAGGTTTGCGCCAGTTCGTAATCGTGCATTCCAAGGAAGACGTCGGCAGCCTCCATCAACTGCTCGCCGGTAGCTGGTAGTGTCTCCTCTGTCTGACCTTCTATCAGAGCTAAAGCAATCTGCCGACGTGCATCATCCGTGTGACCCTCGGTTGCCATCACCTGGGCAATTGCCAAACGTACACTGATGCGATCGCTGTCTGGCACTGCGAGCGCTCTTTCAAAGCGCTCCATCGCGCCCTTCTGATCTGCCAGCAGGCTTAGGGCCTGACCCGTGGAAACGAGTATTCGACTTTCCTCTCGCCTCTGATCTGTCGTCGTGAGCTGCGTTAGTTGGCTGGGTTGCTCTGCCAGTTGCACATATCTTATCGTTTCCTCTCGATCTTGCAGTTGGGCATAAGTACGTGCAAGCTGCGCGTAAATGACATCGTTGTCGGGAGACAACTTATGCGCTATCTGCAGTTCCTCGATCGCCTCGTGGTACTGCCGCCGTCCATACAACGTGTCACCCAATGCGAGATGGAGGGCTCCGTCATTTGGCGAATACTTCAACGCGGCGCGATACTCGCCGGCGGATTTCACCAACATTCCGTTTTGCCCATAGGCGGTTGCCCGAATGAGGTGTATGGGCATTGAATCGCCCATTTCTTCTTGGGCGAGTTGCGCTTGTTGCAGGGCTACCCGAGGGCGATGCAGATCAAGACTGGTATATGCAAGACCCAGATGCGCTTCGCCATTGTTTGGTTCTCGCTTAAGGGCTGATTCGAAATCCGAAGCGGCGGCCTCTGGGCGGTGGAGGTCGTGCAACACGTATCCGCGGTTCACGTATGCCGTAACCACATCGGGATCCCGGTCCAGAGTCTGGCTGAAGTCCTTTTGCGCCTCCTCGAACTGGCGAGCATGTTTGTGCACATAACCGGCCAGAAGCGGAATGTCGGGTTCTTTAGGGAGCACTGCGTTGTAGTGCGAAGTTAATTCCAACAGATCGTCGTATTGTCCGAGGTAGAGCAGATCGTACCCGAGATAGACAACCACATCCCTGTCCGTGGGAAGCTTCTTGATGGCTTCCCGGCCAACTTCAGCAGACTGCCGATACTCGCCCTTGAAACTCAGGTACCTCTCTTTTTCTCTCATGAGGTGGGGTTCTTGCTGCATTTCGTTCGTGGCGCGGCTCAACCACTCTGCCGCGATGGGCAGGTGCTGTGTTTCGATCGCTACGTTCATCCCTCCGGCCACGATCAGACTATTGCCTGGAGCCAGTTCATAGCCTTTGCTGTATTCAGCTTCGGCTTTTGCAAAGTCTCGGTGCGCTGCGTACATGTCGCCCAGCGCAAGATAGGGCACGTACAACGCAGGATAGGCTGCCGCCAGTCGCTGAAAATACTTCTCGGCGTCCTGGTCGTCTCCTGTATTGCGGTACGCATATCCCATGGAGATAAGAGCGGGTCGGTTCACCGGATCGATCGTGAGGATCTTCGTGTATACAACGATCGCTTCCCCGGTCCGACCCAGTTTTACCAACAAATCTCCATCGAGTTGCAAACTGCTAGGATTCTGGGCATTAAGCGCCAGCGCCTCTTTAATGTCGCTGCCGGCGCCATCGAGGTCGCCGGTGTTCATTTTGATCAAAGCTCTCAGGCGCAGGAATTGCGGCCTGCTAGCGCTGCTGTCATCCAACCCACTTATTTGCCCCTGCGCAATTTGGAGGTGGTCGCGAGCGGCACTTGCATCTCCCAAGCTCCGATACAGTTCTGTCAGATTCATGTGGACCTGAATGCAGTACAGAGGCCCCTCGACGGGGCTTTGGGGTAGATGAGCCAAAGCAGCGTCATATTCCCGGACAGCGTCTTCAGTGCGTTCTTGAAGTCGGGCAATTTCCCCACGAATGGCGTGCAGCCGATAGTGTTCCGCATCGAGAGCTGCGGCACGCTGGACAAAAGGCTTCGCATCTTCGACAGAACCGACAGCCACTTCAGCCTGTGCTGCGGAAAGCTGCAAACCTAGATCGTGCGGTGCGGCACTGGCGGCGTGTGCGTACAGCTTCGCGGCTTCAACTTGCTGCCCATCGAGCTGATACGTGTAAGCGAGTTCGGCTTGCACGTCAGGCTTCGAACTGCGCAGTGAATTAAGAGCGGTGATGGCTGCGGGATAGTCTCCAGTCTCTCGATAGTAGCCCGCCAATGTTCGCTGAACATCTGGATTGTCCGGGGCATGCCGCCTGGCCAACTCGAGGTAACGGCTTGCCAGGTCGGGCTGCTTTTGATGTTTGTACGCTAACGCCATCAGCAATTCCGGTCGCGCGCCAGGCTGAATCTGTTCTGCTCGCACCAGTACATCGAGTGCGGCGGCGTACTCTCCAGATCGCAGGAGAATTTCTCCCAGCAATACCGCATCGTTGATTCGCTTTGGGTCCACCGAGAGCACCCGGTTCAGAAGACGCTCCGCCTCTGCTGTTCGACCCATAGTGCTGTAGGTCTGAGCGAGTCCCGAGATCCCGTCGAGTGCCGACGGATTCAGCCGAAGACCTCGACTATAGGCATCCGCCGAGAGCTGCAATTTCCCATCGAGCCGCGCCGCATATCCCAAGAGGAACCAGAGCTGGGCTTCGGTGGGCGTTGCCTGCGCAGCGCGCCGCGCATAGTCAACCGCAACCGCATAGTTACCGTCTTTCAGGGCTAAGTCCGCAGCTCCTGCCAGACGTGCATTTTGAATATTCGATCCCCAGCCTAAGGTTTTGTTCTGCGATGGCGTTGGACTGGTATTGACTTGGGGCGTTTCTGAAGCGCTGGAGCCCACTTTGTACGTCTGCGCTCGGAGGGCGCAGACAAACGCGACGACGAGTACGGAAACATACGCGGTCCTCAGGTATCCCAGGGCACAGCTCAAGGTATTACCACCCGATCGGTTGATCGCAAGTCTCTTCGATTCGCGAAAGAGCTTCTGCGTTGGCTGGACCAGTCGGCTGAGTTGCGTTCTTACGATGGCCCAAAGACGACCTCGGTGATACAACCCGAAACAACGGCCTCGAATCCAAGACCAACCAACCGAAAGGGAGCTGTGCAGAAAACTGAGTGCGTCGTACCTACACCAGCGCCGATACCGTTGAGCATGATCCTTCTGACGGCTCTTGTAGTTCACTTGCCGCTACTGGTCATGAAATTGCCGCTGAAGTCGTTCGACGCGAACTTCCATATCTTCTTCGCCTCTCACTACCTGCACAATTGGTTCGACCCCTGGAACCCCAAGTGGTATGCGGGTTTTTCGCAAACCACCTACCCTCCCTTGCCTCAGCAATGGCTGGCGTTGATGTCTCGGCTCATCGGGTTGGACATGGCGTACATGGCGATTGAGTTCGTCGCCATTTTGCTTCTCGCATTGGGTGCTTATCGGTTTTCGTTGCTTTGGGTAGACCGGCGGGCGGCTGCGTTCGCCGCGCTGGCCAGCGTCTTTCTCGGCTCCGAGTGCTTTCTGATCTATTCCGCTGGACAGTTGTCTACTACATTTGCCGCTCCTCTTTATTTAAATGCGCTGCCTTACCTCTTCCAGTGGGTCCGGCATGGGAAGTGGCGATCTTTTCTTAAAGGCGGAGCACTCTTCGTCGCTGCAGCTGCCGCCCATCATGCCACCCTGCTCTTTGGGTCTTTGCTGTTCGCACTGCCCGTGCTTGCGCTGGTAATCTCCGATCGCCAAGAAGGCGAACGAATCTCCGCTCCAGCGTTCCTTCTCCGCACTGGTTTCATTGCGCTGGTTGTCGGTGCCGCAGTTGCGGTGGTACTTCTTCCGTTCTGGATTGCGCTGATTCACTATCCGGTTACACAGACTCCAATTCCACACCCCAGCCGTGCGAATTACCTGTTGAGTCCGCAATGGGGCCTGAACTACTTTGTTATTCCTTACGGAGCCTTGATTCTGGCCCTGCCGTTCATCTTGTTGCGAGGTTCTTCCATCGCTCGACTCCGTCCGTTGCTCATGGGTTTCTGGCTGGCATTCCTGGTAGGACTCGGAGGGACCACGCCCGTAGGCCGACTAGTGTTGGGCCGAGCTTTTGACGTACTGACCATGGAGCGCTTCAGCTATTGGGCGACTTTGCTCGCGCTACCTTTTGTTGGGCTTCTGGCCGCAGAACTGATCGACCGATTTCAAATGCGAGGAGTTGCCGGCTTAACTATGGCGGCAACTCTGAGTTGTGCTCTGGCCGTGGCTTGGGCAACCTACCGGCCGGCGGATGCTGCGGATTTCAAGATGGACACAGTGGCCTCGTGGCTCAATCGTGACGGTCACGACCGATACCGCTACGTCACCTTAGGATTTGGCAACAAGATTTCGCGGTTGGCCGTTCTGACGGAGGCCAGCAGTGTTGACGGAGAATGGAATTCTGGCCGTATGCTGCCGGAGTTGACTCAGTATGGCGCTGGGGCACTCACTAGTTCGAAATACTTTGGCAAACCAGGTCTCGACGCGCTGAGCGCAATACTTCATCACGCCGACCGCTACGGCTTGAAATGGGTGTTCGTGAGGGACCCTTACTACGAACCTCTTCTGGTCTTCGCCGGCTGGCGCAGGGTGGATGACCTTGAAGACAAGACAATCACTGTGTGGAGCAAAGAAGATGTGCCTCCTGCAGTAGCAATTAACGCGCCGCAGATTCCACCGCATTGGCAAGGACTCATGTGGGGCATCCTCCCCATCGGCAGCAGCATCCTGGCGATGTTGCTTGTGCTAATTCCAGAGAGACGGTGGCACAAACGGCGGGTCGTCGAACCTTCCACCGCCCGCGAGAATCTCGTCCTGGGGAGGTTGGCTTCATGAACACCGGACGCCTTCTCGCAATCGTGATCGCCGCTGTGACGGTGGCGCTTATCGTCGTAGGTACTGTTTGGCCCGTTCCATCCGCAATCGCCATGGCGGGTTCCGGATCCAATCTCCTGCGTCCTTCTTCGTCGCCGCAAGCGGCAGTCCAGAATCTGGCGAACGAAATCGGTCGTCAGGACTGGGAAAAAGCGTACTCCAGTCTCGCCAACAAGAACGAATTCACCGAACTTGAGTTCGTGCACGACCTAACGGGATCGTACCCCAGCCTTCGCACCTACGCGACTCTGGACAGTTATGACCTGCGCCCTCTTCATGCGTCTGCCGATGAAGCGCAAGTTCAGCTCAAGTTGCGGTGGTCGACCGTGGTGGGAGCGTTCCTGGACACCCGCGACCTGCGAGTCGTTAGGACCGGGGACCGTTGGGGCGTGTGCTGGCCCATCGTCAAAGAACCTCGAGTGCCGCCGCAAGTTATCCCTGTGACGTACCTGCGCTGGGACGTGATCTACCGCGGAACGGAAGACGACTGGGGATCTCAAGACGTAGAGGCACCGCACGTGCGTATCGTGGATATGCATCCCGTGGACCGCAGCCGTGGAGTGGTCATCATGGGCGAGCTTCTGAACGAGGATGTAGTGCCCGCCTTTGTGATAGTCAGAGCGACGCTACTGGCGAAAAACGGATCGGCGATAGCGACTGAAGGCAGCTTCGACAAAATTTCTCACGTCCTCTTGCCCAAGCAAGTCACTCCGTTTCTCATTGAGTTTCACGATGTAGCGCTATCCGGAGTGGACAGTGTTCTCATGGAGCCGTCGGCAAGCCTCATCGCGGCCTCGGCAGACCCTGTGATCGGGATTGAAGATCAGCACTTCAACGCAGCGCCCGGAGCTTCACTGAGCGGGAAACTCGTCAACCAAAGTGGTCAGGTCGTCACTGTGGCGCATGTCCTAGGGACGTTCTATGACAAAAACGGGCAACTGGTCTGGGTCGCCGACCAATATGTCGACCGCGCTCTATTGCCCCAGACCCCGGTTTCTTTTGCCATGGCTCTCCCGGCGGACATCGCCGGCAAAGTTAGCAGCGAGCGCGCAATCACCACGACCTACAGTTCGGGGCGGTTCCAATGAAATCCAGATTCACATTCTTGCTGGTTGGGTTGGTTCTCGCCGCGATGCCGTTTGCCGTGGCGCAACAGACCGGCGGCCTGCGTTTGCCCAAAACTGTCGAAGCCGGCAGCGCGTTCTCGATTCAAAGCACTGGCAGCGGCAAAGCAGTTCTGTACATCGTAGGGACTGGGCAGGTGTTGCGACGCAATGTGCAACTGGGCGAAACGACATTCTTTGCTCCTGCGGATCTCCACAATGCCGGCCATTACCTCGCTGCTCTTGTGGAGGGTTCCTCCACGGAAACCGGTGCGTTCGACGTCATCGCTGCGCATCAACCGGCGGCCTTGAGTTTTCTCGCTAAACCTTCTCGTCTTGCGGTTGATTTGCATGATGGCATCAGCGGGGTTGTGTACGTTTTTGATATCTTCCGGAACCTGATTCTGGCGCCTACGCAAGTTTCGTTTCAACTGTCAGGCGTTACCCGTTCCGTGCAAATGCGAACCGTGCTGACGCACAACGGCGTTGCCTGGACAAAGATGAATTCCGCCGCCAAGGAAGGTGTCGCCCAGTTTGTTGCTCGAGTTGGGGACGTTGCCAGCACACGTGTGATACAGCAAGTTCCGGGCAATCCATGCCATTTAAGAATGAGCGCTCGACCGTCGGGCCAGAGGCTTGCAGTGGAAACCGAGCCAGTGCGCGACTGTAGCGGCAACGCACTGTCCGACGGAACGATTGTCACCTTCACAGAAACCTATACCGGCGGAGAATCCACGGTAGACGTGCCTCTAAAGCGTGGGGTCGCACGGACGGATATGCCCGCTTACAGCGGAGCAAGAATCTCGGTCGCAACCGGAGTCTTCATAGGGAATGAAATTCTCTGGAGAAAAGAACGATGAAACGTCCTCTCTTCATCGTGTGCTCACTCTTCGCCGCAATATTTGCCCTGGGATCTGACCCACCTGCCGTGCGCGTTGAGCCTACGGATTCGGTGGGGCCACGGCCTCTGGAAAAGCAAACTGAGACAGCGGTGATTCGTGATTATCTGCAAGCATGGCGCAGTTTGAGCGGTGCATTCGAGCAGAACCGGGCCGATCTGCTCGATCAGGATTTCACGGGCGCAGCCAAAGAGAAGCTGGCAGACACGATTCAGGAGCAAGTAAAGCTAGGGATTCATACCCGCTATCGAGACAGTGCGCACGATCTTCGACTAGTTTTTTACTCACCGGAAGAGCTGTCTGTTCAGTTGGTAGACACAGTGGAATACGACATGCAAATTCTGGATGGCCAAAAGGTTCAAACAACGCAGCACGTCCGGGCGCGCTACGTTGCGGTTTTGACTCCCACCGAAGTGCGGTGGAAAGTGCGCGTCTTCCAAGCGGAGCCCGAATGATGCAGATCTCGCACTCTAGGATCACGAAAGCTGCGCACGTTTGCAGCGCGGGCGCTGGCGTTCTTAGGGACGAATTCAGGAGCTGTTAGATGATCTCCATCGTGGTGCCTATTTTCAACGAAGAGGAACTCGTAGATTTATTTCACGCTGCGCTCGCCGCCTCCATGAAGGAAGTTGGCGAAGCCTGGGAGGTCCTCTATGTAAACGATGGCTCCAGGGATTCGTCCCTGAAACTGTTAACAGAACTGCATGCCAAAGATGCGCACGTAGTGGTGGTAGACCTGTCGCGCAATTGGGGGCACATGGGAGCGATCTCGGCGGGCCTGCAGACCGCGCGTGGTGATGCGGTCGTATTAATGGACGGCGATTTCCAGGACCCACCGGAAGTTGTGCCGGAATTGGTGGCTGCGTGGCGGGGTGGAGCACAAGTCGTCACCGCTGTGAGAAGGAGCCGGCAAGAGCATCGCAAGATTCTAGCCAAGCTGTTCCCCCTCTTCTATCGCTTGCTGGGAGCACTCTCCGACTTTCCCATCCCGCTCAACGCGGGGATTTTCGGCCTACTCGATCGGCAAGCGGTGGATTCGATTAACTCCTTGCGAGAAGGCAGTCGGTACCTGCCGGGACTGCGTGCCTGGGTGGGTTACAAGACCGGCGTCGTCCTCTACGACCGGCAAGAGCGGGCAGGTGGCGAAGGGAAACTCACGTTCCTAAGCCGGATCAAGTACGCCATGGACGCGATTACAAGCTTCAGTTACAAGCCTCTCCGCCTCAGCTTCGGGCTAGCGGGATTTGCAATCTCGTTGGCTGTCATTCTGGCGGTGTGCACCATCTTCTCGAGAAGTGCTCTGAATCCCTTGGGGTACGGTTTGGCGGCTGCGATATTTCTGGTGGGAGGTCTTCTGCTTCTCTCCGTGGGCTTGCTTGGCGAATACCTTGGGCGAGTGTACGACGAGGTGCGCAGCCGCCCCCTCTCGATCATCAACAAGGTCTATGAAGCTTCGCATTTAAACCCCGCCCAACTAGACATGGGCCGACGGGCAGGAGATCGGAAAAAACCATTTCGGGTGGCTTAGGGTTTACTGACCCGGTCGCGGTTGCGATCCGGACTGGCACTTGGTTGATCCGCGCTCAATCGCCGTGCCTTCTTCGTAGTCATTCCAGGTTTCAACCAACAAGAATGGCAACGGACGATCGGCGGGGTAAAACTGCCGCCACAACTTCATCGTATCCGCAAAGGTCTCGCCGCAGCGCTGAGAGATATGCCGATTCAGGCCCCAGGAAGCCTTGCTGTCATCGAAACCCGTCCAGGCGGCTCCCACGGTAATCTTGTCAGGATATTTCGACTGCATTTTGCGATAGAAATCGCCCAGGTAATCCTCTCCCCAGTTGCTGCCATCGGTTGCCCATCCCTTTTTCCCGGGGTTTATCCACGCATAAAAACCGTCGAAAACAGTTGTGAAAGGGCTTGGCTGATCTTCGTTGATAAGCAAAGGAGGGTGGGTCCACTTATCGGTCGCTGCCCGCACTCGATTCCAGTTGGTGTGCCCACCCTTTGGGAAAATAAAGATCACAGGCCGTTCATTGTAGGTGAGATAGGCCTGCCGGCCTGGTGCATTCGGCGAAAGATACGTTTCGTTGAACTTGTTGAAAGCCGCAAAAGCGTCGTCAGTTGCCTCGGCCTCTTCATCTTCGGTTTCGTCGTACATCATTGAAACTTGGAAGTTCTTTTCGCCGGCGATGGTCTGGATCAGGGCATAGCTGCGATCGATAAAAGGCTCGCGATCTCCATACCAGTCCACGACGAACCCAGAAATTCCCAGCGTCTTGGCTTGGTCAATCTGTCTGCGGATCACGGCCGGATCGTGCGAGGAATAGCCCACGGCGATGTGTCGGGGATGACCAAACCAGGGCTCATAGATCGCCAGAATGCGCGGTGAAGCCTCCGCAGTCGGCATACTCCGGCGCAGTTCTCGACGCAGGCCGGGATGGGTGCATCCCGGCAACAGCAGCAGATACACCAATGCAGAAATCACCCAGTAGCTGTTCATCATAGGGATCTGATCTTAGAGGCGGCAAGAATACCTTGGGTTGTAGCGAGCCAGCAATTAAAGGGCTGGTGCGCCGGGCCGCAAGCAGCCTGATCGTTGGTTTCGGCATCAGAAGTGCGGTCCCGCGAGAGCATCATCCTTGGCATTTCGCTCTCACGCGCCGAGTCTTTCAAGGTGTAGTTTCTTCCTGTTTCAGGTTTCGCCGGTTAGTTAGCTGGAGCCCCAAGAATCGTGGATGATTCGATCTCGAAATCGAAGTCTCTCCAAGCCCGCGTATTATCGGGAACCTTCGTATTGCTCTCGGCTTCGGGGCTCGCCACCGCGATCAATTTCGCCTACAACATTGCAGTTGCACGATTCCTTGGTCCTACTGCCTTTGGTCATGCTACGGCTGTTTACACTATCCTCATACTGATATCGGCAGTTACGCTTTCCTTCCAAATCGTTTCCGCAAAAGTCGTCGCGCAACAGAGCTCTCCGGAAGGAAAAAGCGCGGTCTATCGACAATTACACAGGAGCGCGTGGGCATGCGGCATCATCGTCGCGCTGTTTTTGCTGACGTTTCAGAAGGCAATTACGGACTACCTCAATTTGCCAAGTCCAAATCTTGTAGTCCTGCTCGCAATAGGGGTAGCTTTTTACGTTCCCCTCGGAAGCCGGCGAGGTTGGATCCAGGGTGCCTACGGCTTCCATCGCCTCGCCACAAATCTTGTCCTTGAGGGGTTGGTTCGACTCGGCGGATCCCTCCTCGCCATCGTGCTGGGCTTCGGTGTCCCAGGAGTGGTCGCGGCTAACGCTGCCGCTGTCGCGGTGGCCTATCTTAGCGCCGCACCTAAACTCACGGCCCCGGTTCCACACGAACTGCACATCCCTGATGCTTTTCGCGAAGCACTGCAGGCGATCGTCTTCTTTGCCGGGCAGGTACTCATTAACAATTGTGACATCGTGTTGGTGAAGCACTTCTTCCCTTCGACAGCGGCTGGGTTGTACGCTGCCGTGGCGCTGGTGGGTCGAGTGATCTTTGCCTTTTCCTCAGCGATCGTGAACACGATGTTTCCACTGGTCGCGGGCACTAGCGATGAAGAGAGAAAAGGTTACAGGATCCTGCTGACCTCACTACTGTTGGTGTTAGGAATCGGCTCCGCACTCGCCTTCGGCCTGCGCCTGGCGCCGGCCGGGATTTGGACAGCGTTCTTCGGCCCTCAGTTCGCAATTGCCGGGAAATACGGCCTTCCCGATCTATTAGCGTTGTACGCTGCCACGGCCGTCGTTTACTCGCTTAGCGTTGTGATCATTGCATACGAGATGTCATACAAGATCGCCAATACAAGTTGGGTGCAATTGGCCTTTAGTGGCGCTGTCGTTGCTGGCATTTGCCGGTTCCATTCGTCACTACAACAAGTGATTTGGATACAACTTGTGCTGATGGTGATTCTGCTCATTGTTGTCGCAGTACCATTCATCCTTAACTCGTTGGCCGGCGCACAGCATGTGCAACCAATGGGCACTTCTCGGGCGATCAGGTTAATTCGGCGGATCTCAGAGGAGGAGGTCATTGCGGAATTTCTAAAGACCGATTTCAGCAATTCCGCATTCGAGGAGTACCGGGAACCTCTGCGTGACTTGGTGCTGACACCTCACCTCGACGATGCTGGCGAAAATGCAAAGCGGCGCGCTCTGTTGTTTATTCGACACTTTGCATTGTGGAAAGAGCTGCCTGGGGGAACCGAATGGTTTGAAGTAGAAATTCGGGCGGCGGACCTGGCCCAGATTCGAGTCTTTCCCCGGGCGCAATGGCGCAAGCTGGCACAGGGAAACTTCAGCGTACCAGCAATCGCCGAACGCGTGCGCACGTTTCGTAGCCATGATGCCACCCAAGATGCATTCCTATCGAAGATTGCTGCTCTGCGCGATGGGCTCCGCCAGGACCCGGGCGCTATACTTCTCATTGGTCTTAACGAAAGGGAACCGTTTACGATTTTGGATGGAAATCACAGGCTCGTGGCGGCAATCCTAACCTCACTGGAAACCGTACCGAGGTTTCGGTTCTTGTGCGGACTATCGCCGAGGATGACGGCGTGTTGTTGGTACCGCACGAATGTGGCGACGCTTTTCCGGTATGGGACAAACCTGTTAACCCACGTTGTACACGATCCCGAGGCTGAACTCGCACGGCTTTTGTAAAGCTCGTTTTGACCGAAGTGCGTACTTAACCTCTAGCGCAAACCAGCCTGCCATCTACTGACCAGACAGGATAGACCCTGCGCTGCCGCCAATCTACATTGTTTATTGCGGCTAAGTCCTTTTTCGCCAGGACGAAGAGGATCGCATTGTTTGAACTTGGGCTCATGATATGACAAGTGGAAAACTCGTGGCGGTGAAACAATTACCGGAGAAGTTGAGCGTTAAACAAGGCCGCGGTTTCTTTCGTGAAGTAGAGTCTTGCTTGAACGCAGATCGGCCTCGTGTGGTGCTCGACTGTTCTAAGGTGCAGCAACTCGACAGCACCGGAATCCAGGTATTGTTATGTTGCCTGGAGGAGGCCCTAAAGCGGAATGGCGACGTCAAACTTGCGTCAGTCCCTCCGGGAGCAGCGGCGATTTTGGAGCTCACGCGGGTAGACCGTCTCTTCGAGGCTTTTGACAGTACCGCTGACGCGGTGAACAGTTTCGACAAATTCCCGGTGCAGCTGTTCCAGCAGGTGGTTGGGCACGAGCATTCAACTCTCGCGTCCGGACGTAGCGGTTTTGAAGATGATTCGTCTGACTCGCGCGAAAGGCCTCCAATTTCGCAGGTAACAATGAAAACTTCTGGTAGTTGGCTGTGGCGACAAATCGCTGGCTGCCTTGTGCTGTTATTAGTTGCGCCGCTTGCTGCTGCGGCCCCATCACCACAACAAGAGGCCAACCTCAGTCAGCAGGTCGGAGGCGTAGCTTCTGTCCAAGCTCAGTCTCAAGATGCCGCCAAGAGTGCTAACACTGAAGCATCCAAGTCTGAAACACTTCCCGACAGTCCAGGTATAGTCCGTTCGCAAGATCGACCGTCCAGCGGCCAACAGCCCTCCCCGAAGCAGCAAAATGGCACGCAAGAACCCCTGGGTACAGCTGCGGCAGAGTTTATAAAAACAACAGGTGTTGCGGCTTCCAGACCGGCCGGAGCGGCTATTGCCCCGGCCAAACAGAAGCGAGCCCGCTCCATCCTGATCAAAGTTGGCGCCATCGCGGGTGCTGCGGTTGCCGTTGGAGCTGTTGTGGCACTATCCAGTGCTAGTCCCAGCCGGCCACACTAGAACGACCGCAGTAAGCACTCGGAAGAAAGCTGCGTGCGCACCATTCGGAAAATCTCTGAAAACCGGCGCCCCAGATTTGTAAGCTTCTCTGGCATTGACGGCGCGGGCAAGAGCACCCAAATCGAATCTCTTAGTGCCCGATTGAACGAGGTCGGAGTCCGCGTTTTGTTGGTTACTTTCTGGGACGACGTTGCCAGGCTCACGCGGATCCGAGAAGTGGCCGGACACACCCTGTTCAAAGGAGACAGAGGTGTTGGAACGCCGGCACTGCCGATAAACCGACGTGACAAAAATGTCCAGTCCTGGTATATGACAGCGGTGCGACTCGGACTTTACGTCGTGGACGCCATCTCGCTCCGCATCGTGATGGCGAAAACACGAAAAGCGGATGCAGATGTCATCATCTTTGACCGATATCTCTACGACGAACTCGCGAACTTGTCATTCCACAATGGAATCGCCCGAGCCTATGTTCGATTGCTGCTGTTGTTCGTCCCGCAACCGGATATCAGCTATTTACTGGATGCCGATCCGGTTCAGGCTCGTGCCCGAAAACCAGAGTACCCGCTCGATTTTCTCGACACCAGCCGAGCATCTTATCTGGCTCTGAGCGAACTGGTGGGCGGGATGACAGTCATCGCCCCCCGGCCAGTTCAAGATGTCGAGCGGCAGGTGTTGCAACAAGTACTGAAGGAACTGTCTCTTGACGGCCTGCAGCGGCCCCCAGCTTTCGCGCATATAGCGCCGACCGCCTCAAAGTAATACCGAGCCTCATCGCGCCCGTATGGCTTTTTCACTGGTACGTGAAGCTGAAGTTGTCCAAATACGTAGTATTCGCCGACTGGTTGTAGTTTCCATCCATTTGGTAGTTGGCCGTAATGCCCCACCAGCCAGAAGGAGCGGACCCCGGCGCATACCGTTGGTTAATGTTGCTAGTCACTCCATTCAGCGTTATCGACTGGAACAGCAGCGAATTGTCCGATCCCCGCTGCACTTGAATCGTCACATGGTTCCAGGAGTTGTTTACGGGATAGCAGGCAACACCAGTCGGAACCCATCGCGAATTGACGTTGTCCCAAATATCCCATTGGTTTCCACCCTCGAGGTTGCACTGGTTGCCCCAAATCAATCCGAGCCCGTTGAAGTACATGCTGATGTCAAACTCCAGGGTCTGTGTCACTCCGATGTTCGTGGGGTAAAAGTAGGCGTCATAGGTGAAATTGTGCAGCGTCGGAAGGAGCGTATGACCGGAGTCGGGTAGGCCCTGAGTCGAATTCTGACCGATCAAAGGAATGCTCCACAGAACGTCGGAATAAGGCTTAGTGCCGCCAATATTGAACTGCGTCGAGTCTCCGCTCAGGGAGGGTGACTTGATCCCTTGCGTCATTGACCAGGTCACCCCCGGACACGGCGCGGAACATATGGCATAGTATGGAGGCAATTCACCCCAACTGTTCCATCCGCCGCTGGCCTGCAGGTGGGAGAGCACATTTCCGCCCTGTCCACCTTGCACCGTGATCGCAACGGGAGTGTAAGCGGCCCCGCCACAATAATCCCACTCTTCCACCACGGTGTTGTAGGTTCCCGGATTCAAATTCAACTTGGTGTTCAGGCTCGCTCCATTCACGACGTACTGGAGTACGTTGTTCACGTAAATCCCCATGGAGGCTACGCCTTTCGAACAGGTGGTCGTGCTCGCCGTCGCGACGTAATTCACCGGCGAGATCACCTTGCTGTTGTTCGTTGGAGATGTCACCCACACGCCAGTTTGGCCGGTTACTGTGATCGTGAGCGACGTGAAGGTGGCGCCGCCACAGTAGTCCCACTCTTCCACCACGGTGCCGTACGTACCTGGAGCGAGGGGCCAATAAGTGTTCAGACTTGCTCCGTTCACGACGTACTCGAGTACGTTGTTCACGTAAATCCCCATGGACGCCACGCCCTTCGAACAAGTGGTCGTGCTCGCCGTCGCCACATAATGCACCGGTGAGCCAACTGTAGCGCCATTAATTGGGCTGCTGACGCTGACATTGGCGAGCACGGATGTCGCCAACATCAGAAACGCGCAGATAGCGAAGTAAAAAGTCCTCATTATGTCGCCTCCGGCATATTGTGTGGATCGCGTGCTTGCGGAATCGCAAGTTTGACCTACTCTATAAATGGACTATGCCCCGACGCGAACGGGACATGGCCCCTGTAAACTCGCCGATCGATCGCATCGATTCGGAGATTCCAAGAGATGTTAGCCAAACAGTAATACAGGGTTCTCAGTAGGTCAACAACCAAATACCTGTAGCCAACTCGAAAGTGCATCGTCTTTTACGCTGATCGGGCGCGGCGATTCCTGGGGTCTCGGTTCGCGCGGTTCTGTCAAACGATAGCGTGAATTAAAGATGCGGGTTCTGAGCCGAGGAGAGGGGATGACTGCCATCCTTCTTGCAGATTTGGTCTGGGAAAAAGCGGGCGATTTCCAGAACACTACCATACCAGGCACATCGGACTACGCAACCGGTGTGTGGGTGCGAGAAACCCTGACCACCGCGAGCCATCTTGCTTCAGCACACCAGCTGGCTCGGGCCCGTTTGGACTGTACGCCGAATCTACTTGTCGGAAGGTGCGTTGATCGTGATCGCCGTGGTCACGTAGCGAGCACCGTCGAAGTCCGCGGTCACAGTCACGTCAGCTCCTTCTCGGAGCTTACGGCTCATCGGGAAGAGAGCGGAATCAAAGAATACTTCATAGCGTTTCTCGTCTCGGGGATCGACCAGCACCAATAGCTCGGAGTGCAAGTCAAGGAAGGCGACATTTCCAACGAATACAAATGAACTTCCTGGAGTCGCCAGGATGGCGATCTGGCTGGCCACACCATGGCCCTTATTGTCGGATTGGAATTTGACCGAGATCAGAGTCCCCGTGGCCAGGTCCGAGGAGCCAATGTCCCCGGCGGCGGAAGCTGCCTGACCCTGGCGAACAATGGCGGTGCCGGCAGGCACGCGCAATTTGAGCGGTTCACGAGAGAGAGGGTCACGCACGGTCAATTCACGGCCGCTGGGATTGTAGTTCATCACTTGACCTTGGCACTCGCCTTCCGGCGATGCCGACAACAGGTGGATGCTGCGCGCAAACACTGTGGTTCCGTCCAGCACTGTCTCGACCGAGATATGGTCGCCGGTGCGCAGATCGCGCGTATCCTTTCTTAGTCCGTCACGATAGACTTGGGTACGTTCATCAAAGAGAATCTTCAACGTCCGTCCACCGAATATATTCAAAGTGAACTGGTCGCGAACGTGGTCCACCCCACGAATTGCGCCTCCTAATATGGTGCTTTTTCCCCGCGGTAGAGGGGGAAGGCCCGGTGGACTGCCTAACGGGCTTTCCGACCCGAATGCGGGCGGAGCAACCTGATCTTGTGCTGACTTCGAGCCGGCGGACGGTGATGATTGGGCAAATGCCACGGTGCTAAGAATGGCTACGGCTAGAAAACGACCCATTTAGGACACCCTTACCTGCTGCCTGGATTTACCACCGTTTCTTTGATGGTGTGAACTGAAAAGCGGTGGCCTCGAAGTTCCTTCCTGAGCAAACAACGTTGCGGTTGGGCGGCTAGGCAACGCATTCTCACCCGGTGCATCCAACTCACGCTTACAACGGACCCAACATGCTTGGTAAACGACTAACATTAGTGGCCATCATTGCCGTCACGATGGCGGGGACGCCCCCGAACGCCTTGGCCGGGGACCTCAAACTCATACTCCCAAAGCGAAGCGAACTTACGCTTGTGCAACGTCTCAATCGTGATGGAGTTGACGCCCTCAGGAAGCAACAGTACGAGAAAGCCGAAACCCTCTTTTACAAAGCCTATCTCTTCGATCCGGGCGACCCTTTTACGTTGAACAACCTGGGCTACATTTCTGAGCTGCAGGGTCTGCTGGAGCGCGCGCAAAAGTTCTACAGTCTGGCGGCGGAACAGGCGAGTGATGCGGTTATCGACCGAAGCAATGCGAAGCGTTTGGAAGGAAAGCCTATGCGAGAAGCATTCGGCAACCTGAACGACGTCCCTATGCAGATCAATCGCATGAATGTCGAGGCGCTTCGGCTCTTGTCAAAGAGCCGGACTCCAGAGGCTGATCTCCTCCTGCAGCAAGCGCTAGTTATGGATCCCCTGAATACATTCACCTTGAACAATATGGGCGTTGCCAAGGAGTCGCGAGGAGACTACGAACAGGCGCTGACATACTATACGGCGGCTGCTGATTCGCATTCTTCGGAACCAGTCATCGTGACACTGAACCGCGCCTGGAGAGGAAAACCAGTCAGCGAGATGGCTGCGGATAGCGCTAGAAAACTGAGAGACCGCCTGCACAACGCAGCCACGGACCAAGCCCGCGCTGCCTTGCTCGCTGTGCGAGGGGTTTCCGCGACGAATCGAAATGATTGGCCTGCTGCGAAGCAAGACTTCCTCCAGTCCTACTCTCTTGATCCAAGCAGCGCATTTTCACTCAACAACGTCGGTTATGTGGCGGAAAAGGATGGCGACCTCGAGACCGCGGAGTTCTTCTACGCAAAAGCTCGAAAGTCCGAGCATGCCAACGACCGTGTTGGACTTGCGACCCGGAGTACCGACGAAGGGAAGCAGCTTTTTTCAGTTGCCACCGATAGCGACCAGAAAGTTGGCGACAAGATCGTCTTGGAAAACCAGGCTAGACGCAAGCAATCGACTCCGATCGAACTAAAGCACCGCGACAACACGGCTGTGGTAGAAACCACGGTGGCGCAAAAGAAGCCGCAATCCTCAGTGGCCCCGTCATCAATTTCCAAACCACCAGGGTCGCAGGCGCTCCAATAGCGTCGATGCATTCTCCCCATTATGACTACGACACTTTCTCCCTTCGGTTCGAGTAAATCTCTGATCGTCCTTTCGCGGCTTCTGTTGCCGCCGGACCTAGGCGTTGCACCACTTCCCCTCAAGGCTGCAGAACTGGATTGGGTCATTTCAGAAATCGGCGGGGAAGAACTTGAAGATGTGCTGGCATTGGCCAAGTCCCATCACGTGGTGGTGCGCGGGCTAGAGTGTCTTCTCCAGATCATGCGCTGCGCAGGTGACGCCTGTCGTGCAGAATGGGCGGCGACCGCGCTCGCGGCTGAGCGTGCACGGATCGAGAACGCGATGTCGTTCTTGCAGACAATCTGCGCCGCGTTCCAAACGGAAGGATACGACGTCACGGTCATCAAGTCGCTCGATCACTGGCCCGATCTTGGCAGCGACTTGGATCTGTACACAAGTGCGGGCTCGACTGATGTACTCCAACTGATGACGCGGAGTTTCGAAGCACAAGTTGCGCCGCGCAGTTGGGGAGATCGCCTGGCACGCAAATGGAACTTCCTTATACCCGGATTACCGGAGGCGGTTGAGATTCACATGGGGCGCCTGGGACAAACAGGAGAACAGGTCGGAATCGCCGCATCGTTAGTCAGGCGTGCTCGGGTCGCTGTTGTTGGAACGCAAACTTTTAGGGTGCCCGCTGCCGAGGACCGTGTAATGATCTCTGCGTTGCAACGGATGTACCGCCATTTCTATTTCCGCCTGTGCGACATTGTCGACACTGCTACTCTGGCAGAGACGGATACCATCGATTACGAGGACATGCGCTTTTTGGCCAAGGTTGCCGGCATCTGGAAAGGCGTGGCGAGTTATCTGGCGATCGTATCGGACTACCTGGAACACTACCGTGGTAAGGGTCTTGACCTCCCGCGATTCGTGAGAGTATCAGCGAGATTCGGCGGCGATCAGCTTCACTTCAGCCGAGGTTTCTTGCGTATCCCGATTATGCCGCAGTCCGCTAAGCTCTACGGCTCACAGCTGACTACTCTCCTGCTCAATCGGGAATTAACAAACAGCGTCCGACTCAGTTTGTTGCCGTGCTTAGCCACCGCAGCCGCTGTCGGGCAGAAGATCACGGGAAGCGATAAGGGAGTGTGGTAGCTCGAATAGTCTGCAGCTCTGGAGCTAAAGGGCATGCCTGGACCCACCTCCGGCTTATCCCTGCCAAATATGTTTACCGCAAGGGCATGGCACGCTTTCCGTAGGTTTTTGCTTAGTTAATTGCCATTTGCAGATCGGGCAGGGTTTAGTCATAGTGTAAGTCATAGTCTTCCTCCTCGGCTAGTGGACGCTGCGCTCCAGCGTCCACATTTCAGCGATTACAACATACGCACACCGATTTCTTATCTGTTATCTGGATTGCTGTGGCGCCAGTTCCAATAGACGGTCTTTTGCCGGTTGTTCAACTGGACGAAAGCACGCCTTTGATGGTGCTCGGTCTGGTACCGCTGGTACGAACGGTCTTCGTTGGAATCCCAGGTGTGATAGTCCTTGTGACCCTTGTCGTAGTAGCGCTTGTTGATCTCGCCTTGTCTATTTTCGTCTTTCCTATCGTCTCGCGGGCTGGCAGCGGCCCTCATCGCAACAGGAGCAGCAAGGGCAGCAGTCAGAAGAAGTGAACTGAGATATTGGTATCCACGTTGCACGTCGTTCTCCTTTAGGAGCGAGATTCATATCCGCCGAATCCCGCTAACATCACTGTCTACTCTTGGCGCTCTAGAGTCTGATCAATCCGGCTCAGGTCACTGACGATAATCCGGAAAATCGGAAAGCTGCAGGAATCGAATCGCGGTTGGGATTCAATAGCGTGCTTTCAGGCTGCTGAGCCTGTGCCGAGGAAATAG
>Ga0209698_10002064_pt1 | contig 23011 bp, 21 predicted proteins | sample LitLauG_LLR_2012_FD_187203 | JGI IMG/M metagenome (GOLD analysis project Ga0209698, IMG submission 187203) | Freshwater sediment microbial communities from Pennsylvania, USA - Little Laurel Run_MetaG_LLR_2012 (SPAdes) (version 2) | ecosystem: Environmental > Aquatic > Freshwater > Creek >... | reverse complement strand
GGTGCGGAGGCGGTGGTGCGGAGGCGGTCGAGCCGATCCGGGTGGGAGGACCACACATTCTGCATTTGCGACGTCCGGCATCCTGAGAACGAGTCGCAATTCACCTGGCGGGTCGAAAAGTGATGTGCCGAAGGGAGTGGTGCACTGCACACCCCGACCATCGGGCTCCCCGGACCGCGGTGGACCCACCGGTACGCTCTCGACGATGCCGACGGGTCCCGCCGACCGCTGCGCCACCCGGCTCGAACGCGACCTCGGCCCGCACCGCTGACCCGGCGACCCGGGACCGGTCGCAACCGGTCCGCGCCCGCTCAGTGCCTGGGCGTTGGCGGGGTCGTCGGGACCACCCGCTCCCCCGGCAGCGGCCGCGGACGCCGGAGCGGCCGGGACACCACGTAGAGCAGGAAGGCCAGGAGCAGCATGGACAGGCCCACCGTGGCCAGCGACAGGATCCCGAGCAGACCCAGGATTCCGGCGCACACCGCCCCGGGCACGCCCCATCGCTCGCTCTCCGACCGCACCCGGCGCACGAAGTCCACTCCGGTGACCAGGTCGCAGACGACCAGGAGGATCACGAACGACAGGACGGCCGTCGGCTGTGACGCATAGACCGTCTCCGTGCGATGGTGGCCCGGCGACGTCGTCACCGTCGTGGTGGCGGCGAAGAACTCGAGCACCACCAGCGCCGTCCACACCACCACGCCGCCCAGCGTGATCCATCGCAGTCGCAGCTGGCGCTTCGGCGTGACCGGGAGCAGCTCCCCCGGGGTCCGGGACCCGCGCCGTCGTCGGGGAGGACCGAATCCGGCGTTGCCCCACGGGGACCGGATCCGACCGTCGGCATCCATCGGCTCCACCGGAATGCCGATGGTCCCCGGCAGTGCCGGGTTGCCGAAGAAGTCGAACTGGTTCTGGGGGTCGAGCGCCGGCGCGTCCCCCCGGTCGCCGGCGCGGAGCAGGTCGTCGGATGGGCGGGCGAGCGGCGGGCCCAGCGTGCCCGGTACCAGAGGCCCCTCAGGAAGCGGCCGGTCGGGCGGCGGGTCCTGGGACTCGGCCCGTCCGTCGCGGACCAGGGCGGTCGGGCGGCCCTGGGAGATCCACCGCTGCTCGTGGATCCCGAAGGGGTCGACGTACCACCCCTGGGGCGGCTCGTCCGGTTCGGCGCCGGCCGCGGCGTCGGCCTCGTCCATGTCGCGACAGTAGACGGGACCACCCGACCCGCGAGCCGAGGCGCCCCAAGTGTCCCACCGGTAACCACCGGTGGCCGTCACCGCCGTGTCACACTGGCGTGTCCACCGGGCGATCGCCGCCCGTCGAGTCGCGAGAGGAGTCCGTGGGTGCTGGCCTTCACCTTCCCGGGACAGGGGTCCCAGCGGTCCGGCATGGGACACGCCTGGGTCGACCACCCCTCATGGGAAGTGGCCGGCGAGGCCTCCGAGATCGCAGGGCGGGACCTGACCGCCCTGCTCCTCGAGGCGCCCATGGACGAGCTCACCCGCACGGCCAACGCCCAGCTGGCCACGTTCGTGATGAGCCTGGTCGTCCTGGACGCCGTGGAACGCATCGGGCTCACCCCGGCGGCGTGCGCAGGCCACAGCCTGGGTGAGTACACCGCACTAGTGGCCTCGGGTGCGCTGTCGCTCGCCGACGGGACCTCGCTGGTGATCGAGCGGGGCGACGCCATGCAGGCCGCCGCCGACGCCGCCCCCGGCACCATGGCCGCACTCATCGGGATCGCCGACGACGACGCCGAGGCGGCGTGCCAGCGGGCCGAGACCGACGTCTGGGTGGCCAACTACAACGCACCGGGCCAGGTGGTGATCGCCGGGACCGAGGCGGGCATCGCCGCCGCCACCGAGCACGCCAAAGAACTGGGGGCCCGCAAGGTGCTCCCCATCCCGGTGTCCGGGGCGTTCCACACGCCGATGATGCTCCCGGCCCGTACCCGGCTGCGTGCCCGGCTGGACACGGTCGCCTTCCACGCCCCCGAGGTCCCGGTGGTCGCCAACGTCGACGCCCGGGTCCACACCGACGCCGCCGAGTGGCCCGGGCTCCTGTCGGCCCAGCTGTGCAGCCCGGTCCGGTGGCGTCAGTCGCTCGAGGCGCTGAGCGGTCGCGGGGCGACCCTGGTCGTGGAGCTCGGACCGGGAGGGGTGCTCACCGGAATGGTGCGCCGGGCCACGCCCGACGTCAAGGGGGTGTCGGTCGCCGTCCCCGACGATCTCGACAAGCTCATGGACACCGTGGCCGGGGCCGACGACTGGGCCACCGGGTCGCCCGCGGCCCAGGGCGAGCACCTGTACACGTCCGAGCGCGTCGTCGTCAGCCCCGCCCCCGGGGTGTTCGAGCCCGACGCGGCGCTGGCCGCACTCGAGTCGACCGCACTGGCCGAGGCCGCCGCCGCCCCCGGTAGCGGCGCCGGAGCGGCGCCGGGATCGCTGCTGGCCGTCGGCGACCGGGTGGGCACCGTCGGCCTGACCGACGTCCGCACCCCGTTCGACGGCGTGCTCGTGCGGTGGCTGGCCGTCCGCGGCGAACGGGTGGTCGAGGGGCAGCCGGTGGCCTGGATCCGGACCAGGCCGGCCGGGTCGTGACACGTCCGTGGGCGCCACCGACGACGGATCCGGACCGACGGAGGAGGAGCACGACATGACCGACGACCACGACGCCACCGAGGGACGGGTGGTCCTGGTGACCGGAGGGTCCCGGGGCATCGGACTGGCCTGCGCCGAGTGGTTCCTGGCCAACGGCGACCGGGTGGCGGTCACCTCCCGCACCGGAGCCACCGAGCGCGACCTCGGGGTCGGGTCGGACCGGTTCCTGTCCCTCACCTGTGACGTGTGCGTCCCGGAGCAGGTGGACGCCGCGTTCGCCGCGATCGAAGCGGCATGGGGGCCGGTGGAGGTGCTGGTGGCCAACGCCGGGGTGACCCGGGACACGCTCGCCCTGCGCATGACCGAGGACGCCTGGTCCGAGGTCATCGACACCAACCTGACCGCCGTCTTCCGGGTCACGAAACGTGCACTGACCAAGATGCTCCGCCTGCACCGGGGACGGGTGATCCTCATGTCCTCCGTGGGAGCCTTCATCGGTTCCGCCGGACAGGCCAACTACGCGGCGTCCAAGGCCGGCCTGGTCGGCATGGCCCGGTCCCTGGCCCGGGAGGTCGCCAGCCGTGGCATCACGGTGAACGTGGTGGCCCCGGGTCTGGTGGACACGAATATGCTTGCCGGGCTGGACGACGCCAAGCGGTCCGAGTTCGCGGCACAGGTGCCGCTCGGCCGGGTGGCCACGCCCGACGACATCGCCGGCGTGGTCGGATTCCTGGCATCGGACGCCGCCGGATACGTCACCGGCGCGGTGCTGCCGGTCGACGGCGGGCTGGCCATGGGCCTGTGACCCGTCTGGCGCACTACCCTCCGGATTCGGCAACATGGCGCCGGCGGCCCCACGTCCGACTGGCGGACCCCGGGACGGGTCCCCTCACGATCACCACCCAGACAACGACCAAGGAGACGCAGTGAGCAACGACGAGACGTTCGAGAAGTTCAAGCAGTGCGCGGTGGAGGTGCTGCAGGTCCCCGAGGACAAGATCACCAAGGACGCCCGTTTCGCGGAGGACCTCGATGCCGACAGCCTCGACCTGGTCGAGCTCGTGATGGCGCTCGAGGAGTCCTTCGACGTCACCGTGGACGAGACCGAGCTCGAGGGCATCGAGACCATCGGTCAGGCCTACGACCTCATCGTCGCCAAGATCTGATGCTGCTGGGCACCGGCCCGGACGGTCCGATCACCGGGCGCCGCGTCGCCATCACCGGCGTCGGCGTCCTGGCCTGCTGCGGCATCGGGACCGAGGCGTTCTGGGACGGACTCCACGGTGCCGCGCCCGAGGGTGAGCGCCGGGTCCACGACTTCGACCCGGAGCGCTGGTTCACGTCCAAGGAGACCCGGACCCTGGACCGGTTCGCCCAGTTCAGCGTGGCCGTCGCCGACATGGCCCTCGAAGATGCCGGCGCGCTCGACGCCGATCCGTCACGCTCCGGCGTGATCATGGGCACCGGCGTCGGGGGCCTGCAGTCGCTGGAGACCCAGATCCTCGTCTATGCCGAGAAGGGCGCCGGGCGCGTGTCGCCCCGGCTGGTCCCCATGATGATGTCGAACGCCGGGGCCGCCGCCGTGTCCATGCGCCTGGGCTGGCACGGGCCGTCCGAAACGGTCATCACCGCCTGTGCGGCCGGTGCCCACAGCATCGCCCACGCCGCCCGACTCGTGGCCACGGGACGGTGCGACGTGGCGGTCGGGGGCGCGGCCGAGGCGGGCATGACCAACGTCGGGATCGCCGCCTTCGCCAACATGACCGCTCTGTCGACCAGCGGCCACTCGCGGCCCTTCGACGTCCGGCGCGACGGGTTCGTCATGACCGAGGGTGCCGGCGCCCTGGTCTTCGAGGACTGGGACCGTGCCGTCGCCCGGGGGGCACGCATCTACGGCGAGCTGGCGGGAGCCGGCAGCACGGCCGACGCCCACCACATCACCGCCCCCGCCCCGGGCGGCTCGGGCGCGGCTGCGTGCATGCTCGAGGCGATGCACGACGCCGGGATCGGCCCGGCGGACGTGCGCCACATCAACGCGCACGGCACGTCCACCCCGCTGAACGACCAGGCCGAGTCCGACGCCATCGGCACGGTGTTCGGGCCGGACTCGCCCCCGGTCACCTCGACCAAGGGCGTCACCGGCCACGGGCTCGGCGCCAGCGGAGCCATCGAGGCCGTGGCGGCGGTGCTGACCATCGCCCACGCCAGCATCCCGCCCACGGTCGGGTTCGAGGAGCGGGACCCGGACATCCACCTCGACGTGGTCGGGCCCACCGCCCGTCCCTGGGAGCCGGGACCGGTCCTCTCCAACTCGTTCGGGTTCGGGGGACACAACGGCTGCCTGATCATCACGCCGGCCTGAGCCGTCCCCGGCCGGCCCGGCCCCGCCGGACCGTCGACGCACGCCCCGGACCACCGGGCCGGGACGCGACGTCCGGACCCGTCCCCCGAGCACCTACCGTGGTGGTCCCATGATCGACCCCGCCATGCCCCAGGAGTACGTCCCGGGCCCCGACGACCCGGCAGACCTGGCCATCGGCGCCTTCACCTCCCACGCGCCGTGGATCGTGGATCCGGCCGCCATGCCCTGGCGGGAGTCCCGTGACGGCGGGCCCGACATCGTGGGACTCCGCCGGCAGGCCGCGGAGCTGGCCCGCACGCTCGTCCACCCCAAGCACCTCCCGTCCGTCGGACGCGTCCTGACCGTGGCCTGGCGACTGGGCGGCGCCCTACTCCTGTGGGGGGCCAAGGAACGCGGCACCCCCGGGTCGCGTGCGGGCCTGTCCCGTCGGCTGCGTCCCGCCTTCGAGCACCTGGGACCCACCTACATCAAGCTCGGGCAGATCATCTCGTCCGGCGAGGGCATCTTTCCGGAGGAACTGGTGTCCGAGTTCCGACTGCTGCGCGACCGGGTCCCACCCGAGCCGTTCCCGGTGGTACGGCGCACCGTGGAGGAAGACCTCGGCCGTCCCCTCGCCGAGGTCTTCACCTCGTTCGACCGGCGGCCCATCGCCTCGGCGTCGATCGCCCAGGTCCACAGCGCCACCCTGCGGACGGGCGAACGGGTGGTCGTCAAGGTCCAACGGAGCCGGGTCGCCCCCCTGGTGCGCCTCGACATCGCCGCCATGGCGTGGATCGCCCCCTTCCTCGTGGGCCGCATCCCGGTGTCCGCCCTCACCAATCCGCCGGCCCTGGTCGAGCTGTTCGCCGAGACCATCGTGGAGGAGCTCGACTTCCGCCTCGAGGCACAGAACATGCTGGACATCGCCGAGGTCTTCGCCGGGACCGGACAGCGGACCGTGGTCGTGCCCCGACCCCACCCCGACCTGGTGACCCGCCGCGTCCTGGTCATGGAGCACCTGCACGGGTTCTCGTGGGGCGACGCCGAGGCCATGCGTGCCGCCGGCATCGACACGGCGGCCGTGCTGCGCTCGAGCCTCATCGCCTTCCTCGAGGGCGCGCTCCTCTACGGGGTGTTCCACGGCGACCTCCACGGCGGCAACCTCATGGTGCAGTCCGACGGGACGGTGGCGCTGCTCGACTTCGGGATCACCGCTCGGCTCGACGAGCGCAAGCGCCAGGCGTTCCTCCGGCTCCAGATGGGGGCGAGCACCAACAACGTCACCGTGCAGGTCGAGGCGCTCCGGGACCTCGGCGCCCTCCCCCCCGACAGCGACATCGACGCGGTCATCCGCGACCTCAACCTCGACCGGCCGCCGATCGACCCCACGACGCTGACCGCCGAGGAGATGATGGCCGAGCTCCGCGAGGTCACCAAGGCCCTGCTCGGCTACGGCGCCCGCCTGCCGAAGGAGCTCATGCTGTTCGTCAAGAACATGCTCTTCCTGAACGGCGCCATGGCCACCATGGCGCCCGACGTCGACATCCTGGGGGAGATCATCGCCATCGTCTCCTACTTCACCGAGCGACACGGCGAGCGCATCGCCCGCGAGGTCGGGTTCGAGGTCACCTCCGACACCCTCGACCTCGACGGCTACCGGGCGGCCATGGGGTTCACCGAGGAGACCGACGCCATCACCTTCCGCGATCTGCAGGAGCGCCGGGAGCTGATCGCCAAGCGCCTCGAGGCCCACCAGCGCCCCCGTCGGCGGGTGCCCTTGCTGCAGGCGCTCTACCGGATCGCCCGACCCCGCCGCGACTGACCTCGGGGGTGCCGGCCACCGGTCCCGTTGCTAGGTTCGGATGGATGGAGATCCAGGACCTGTACGCCGCCCAGCAGGCGGGGCTCATCGACCTGGTGGACGGTGCTGCGCGCACCGACGTCCCGGTCCCGGCCTGCCCGGGCTGGACGGTGCACGACGTCCTGGCCCACGTGGTCGGCCTGGCCCGGGACGTGACCACCGGAGCCATGCCCGAGATCGACCTGCTGGAGCAGTGGCGTGACCCGGACGTCGCCGTCGCCCGTGACGCCATGACCGGCGAACAGGTGGCACGCAACGCGAACCGGACCGTGGCCGACCTGGCCGCCGAGTGGCGCGACCTCCTCGCCACCCTGTCGCCCATGTTGAGCGGGGCGGTGCCCTTCCCCGCGCCCGCGCCCTTCGGCATGAACGCCGTCCTCGTCACCGATCTGGCCGTCCACGACCAGGACGTGCGCGGTGCACTGGGCATCCCCCGCGACGCCCGTGCCCCCGGCACGTCACTGGCGCTGGCCACCTACGGGTTCGGCGTCGACTACCGGGTCCGGCAGCTCGGGCTTCCCGCGTTGCGGCTCCGGTACGAGGACAAGGAGCGGGTGCTCGGCCCGGGCGACCCGGGTGCGACCGTGACCGCTGAGCCGTTCGAGCTGCTCCGGGCATTCGCCGGGCGACGCAGCCGCGATCAGATCCTGGCCTACGACTGGGACGGCGACCCGGATCCCTACGTCGTCCTCATCCCGGCCTACGGCGAGCGGGACGACCCGTTGGACGACTGACCCCCCGGCGTCAATGCCACCCGTCCCCGGCTGGGCCACCGGTGCCGACCGGCGGGCGGATGGACGGCGGGGTCAGAGGAGCTGGAGCCGGCGGGCGCACTCGAGTGCGTGCTCCAGGGCGTCGACCCGCTCGGCCATCTGCACCGTGCACGAGGAAGGCAGGTGTCCGACCCCGGCGTCGATCCCCGCCGGAGTCAGCCGGGCGATGTGCTGCGTCGTGGCCCACAGTCCGGCGCAGGCACCGATCAGATCCCGCAGTCCCTGTCCGGTCGCCGGATCCGGGCACGGATGCCCCAGCAGCCACCGGTCGGCGTCGGCGATGCGCCGGTCCAGCTCCGCACAGGCCCGCAGGAGGACGTCCGCCGGCTCGCCGATGTCGGCGATGAGCTCGACGAGGGCCGAGTGCAGCCACTGGACATAGGGGCCGGTGCCCTCGTGCCACTGCCGCAAACGCCTCCCCCCGAGCATGCGAGGACGGTACCGCTCCGCCCGAACGTCCTGCCGGGCAGGCCACGCCCGGTGTTCACCAGGGCGACCTTCGCCAGGATCCGGTCACGGTGCGTGGCAACTCCCGTGGGAACGGCCCCGGACGGAGCAGTCAGGTAGCGGCCCGGAAGCGGTCCGGGTGCAGCCGCCGATGCCGGTGGGTGGGGCAGCAGAGCGTTCCCCGGCCACCGTCGGGCGGGCCCGGCCGGCGGATCGGACGTGCCGCTCAGCCGGCGTCGATGGCGGCGCGCAGCGACCCGACGAACTCGGCCGCCCCGTCGGGGCCCCCACCCTCGAGCAGTCGGCGGACCAGGGCGGAGCCCACGACGACGCCGTCGGCCACCTCGCACACGGTGGCTGCCTGCTCGGGCGTCGACACCCCGATGCCCACGCAGACCGGCAGGTCGGTGTGGGCCTGGATCCGGCCGGCGACCTCGCGGGCCGAGTCGGCCAGCACGGCCTGCTCGCCGGTGACCCCCATGCGGCCGACGGCGTAGACGAAGCCACGGGACCGCTCGCAGATGGCCCCGATCCGGTCGTCGGGGGTCGACGGCGCCACCAGCAGCACCGTGGCCACGTCCTCGGGGTCGGCGGCGGTGGCCCAGCCCCCTGCCTCTTCGAGCGGCAGGTCGGGGATGATGGCGCCGCGCACACCGGACTGACGCATGGCTCCGGCGATGCGGGCGTGGCCGGCGCGGTAGATGAGGTTGTAGTACGTCATGACGACGAGGGGCACGCCCACGTCGACTCGGCTCAGGTCGGCCAGCACCCCCTCGGGCGTCGTGCCCCGGGCGAGGGCCCGCAACGACGACTCCTGGATGACGGCGCCGTCGATCATCGGGTCGGAGAACGGCACCCCCACCTCGATGGCGTCCGCCCCGGCGCCGGCCAGCGCCTCGAGCACCAGCAGCCACTCGTCGTCGAGCCCGGCGGTCAGGTAGGGGACGAGGAGCTTGTGCCCGGCGTCCCGACGGGCCCGCAGGGCGGTCTCCAGCGTGCCCGGCGCGTAGTCGGCCGGCGCGCTCATGCCCGGCCCCGCAGGATGTCGCGGACCTGGGCCACGTCCTTGTCGCCGCGGCCCGACAGGTTGACCAGCACCGTGGTCCCCGGGGCCAGCTCGCCCGAGCCGGCGGCGGCCACCACCCAGGCCAGGGCGTGGGCGCTCTCGAGCGCCGGGAGGATCCCCTCGGTGCGGGCCAGGAGCTGGAAGGCCTCGAGTACGGCGTCGTCGCCGGCCGACTCGTAGCGGGCACGACCGAGGTCGGCCAGGTGGGCGTGCTCGGGTCCGATGCCCGGGTAGTCCAACCCGGCCGAGATCGACTCCGCCTCGAGGATCTGCCCGGCCTCGTCCTGGATCAGCGCGCTGCGCATCCCGTGGAGCACGCCGGGGATGCCGGTGGTGACCGCGGCGCCGCCCGACGCCTCGACCGCCACCAGCTCCGAGTCGGTGGCATCGGCGAACCCGGCGAAGATGCCTGCCGCGTTCGACCCGCCGCCGGCACAGGCCACCACCACGTCCGGGTCACCCCCCAGCAGCGCCCGTGTCTGCACGCGCGCCTCCTCGCCGATCACCCGTTGGAACTCTCGGACCATCCACGGGTACGGGTGGGGGCCCATCACCGAACCCAGGCAGTAGTGGGTGTCGTCCACCGATGCCACCCACGCCCGCAGGGCCTCGTTGACCGCATCCTTCAGCGTGCGGCTCCCACTGGTGACCGGCACCACCGTCGCCCCCAGCAGTTCCATGCGGAACACGTTGAGCTCCTGGCGTTGGGTGTCGATCTCGCCCATGTAGACGACGCACTCCATGCCGAACAGGGCGGCGGCCGTGGCTGTGGCCACGCCGTGCTGGCCGGCGCCCGTCTCGGCGATCAGCTTGTGCTTTCCCATGCGGCGGGCCAGCAAGCCCTGGCCGATGACGTTGTTGAGCTTGTGGGAGCCGGTGTGGGCCAGGTCCTCGCGCTTCAGCAGGACGGTGACCCCCAGCTGCTCGGACAGCCGCCCGCACCTGGTGACCGGGGTGGGACGCCCCCCGTAGTTGCGGAGGATGCCGTCGAGCTCCTCGCGGAACGACGGGTCGGCCCACGCCTGGCGGAACGCCGCCTCGAGCTCGATGCACGCCGGCACCAGCGACTCGGGGACGTAGCGTCCGCCGAACGCGCCGAACCGGCCGGTCGGCCCGGGGTCGCCCATGATGGCGGTGGGATGGGTGGTCTCGGTGGTCATCGTGTGCGGCTCACAGTCGTGGTGGGGTGATCGGAGGGAAGGGCTGACGGCGGGGCACCTGCTATTCGGAGCCGAACGGCTGGCGGGTGACGCCACCGGGCAGTTCCGCTCATGCGTCGTCCTGCCAGTCGAAGAGATCGGTGGCCCGCCGGACGCCGGGGTCGGCGGTGAGGTCGTCGGACCCGTACCCGTCGGCCCGTCGCTGGGCGACCACGTCCCGGCCGGCCTGACGGGCGGCGGCCACGAAGTCCCGCACCCGCCCCGGGTCCTTCACCCCGGGCGCGGACTCGACCCCGCTGGCCACGTCCACCCCCCAGGGGTGCAGGTGGGCCACAGCGGCGGCCACGTTGTCGGGACGCAGGCCGCCGGACACCATCAGCCGACCGGGATCGACCACGCCCTCGGCCAACCGCCAGTCGAACAGCTCGCCGGAGCCGGGGTTGGCCCCGTCGACCAACAGGGTCTGGGCGCCGTACTCGGGGAACCGCTCGATGTTGCGGTGTCCGGCCGGAAAGGCCTTGATCGTCCAGTTGACCCGGTCGGCCACCCAACGGGTGTCCTCCGCCGACTCGAACCCGTGGAGCTGCACGGCCCGCAGGCCGATCTGGCCGGCGATCTCGACCACGCGGCGGGGGGACTCGTCGCGGAACACCCCGACGGTGACCGTCTCGTGGGGGAGGCGCTTCACGATGTCGGCCACGGCCGAGGGCGCCATCTGGCGGGGCGACGGGGCGAAGATGAAGCCCACCGCCGACGCGCCGAGCCCGACCGCCAGCAGGGCGTCGGCCTCGGAGGTGATCCCGCAGATCTTGACGAAGAGCTCGTCGTCGTCGGCCCCGCCCGGCACCTGCGGCGTCACGCCCGTGCGCCCAGCAGGCCGTCGACCGCAGCGCTCCGGTCGGCCGACCGCACCAGCGACTCCCCCACCAGGACCGCCGTGTAGCCGGCGTCGGCCAGCCGCCCGACGTCCGCGGCGTCGCGGATGCCGGACTCGGCCACGGCCACCACCCCGTCGGGCATCCGCTCCCCCATCCGCAGCGCCCGGTCCCGGTCGACCTCGAAGGTCCGCAGGTCGCGCTGGTTCACCCCGATCAGGTCGGCACCGACGTCCAGGGCCCGGTCCAGCTCCGCCTCGTCGTGCACCTCGACCAGCGGCGCCAGGCCCAGGTCACGGGCGAGACCGAGCAGCGGCGCCAGCTCGGAGTCGCCCAGGGCGGCCACGATCAGCAGCACGGCGTCGGCGCCCATGATCCGGGCGTCGCACACGTCGAGGGGGCCGACGGTGAAGTCCTTGCGCAGGACCGGAAGCGTGCAGGCGGCCCGCGCCGCGATGAGGTCGGCCCGGCTCCCACCGAAGAAGACCTCGTCGGTGAGCACCGACAGGCACGACGCGCCCCCGGCCTCGTAGTCCCGGGCCACCGCCACCGGGTCGAGCGTCGGGTCCAGGTCGCCCTTCGACGGCGACCGGCGCTTGATCTCCGAGATCACCGCCATGCCCCGGTCGTCCCGCCCGGCGGTCAGCGCGGCCACGAAGTCCCTGCGCCCGGCACCGTGCTCACGGCGGTCGAGTTCGACCGCCGCCTCGGTCACCGCTCCCACGTCGCGCCCGTCGTCCGCGGCGGCGGCGCGGTGGGCGGCGAGGATCGAGTCGAGATAGGCCGGCATCGTGGGCCAGCCTACCGGCGGCCCGTCCGTCCCCGGTGGTGGGCGACCTCACACTTCCCTAACGATGGCGCCGGCGGCGGCGTCCCGGGTGGCAGGCTGGACCGATGGGGAGCGCCGAGGTCTGCATCGTGGTGGTGGAGGACGACCACAACATCAGCGACCTGGTCGCCATGTACCTCCGCCGCGACGGCTTCCGGGTGCTCCAGGCCGACGACGCCGAGTCGGGGCTGGCCGTGATCGACAGGGAGCGGCCCGCGCTGGTCATCGTGGACATCGGACTGCCCGGGGCGCTCGACGGTCTCGACGTGTGCCGCCGTCTCGCCGGACGGGTGCCGGCGGTCCCCGTCCTCATCCTCAGCGCCCGCGACGACGAGGTCGACCGCATCCTCGGTCTCGAGCTCGGGGCCGACGACTACGTGACCAAACCGTTCAGCGCCCGGGAGCTGGTGGCCCGGGTGCACGCCATCCTGAGGCGGACCGCGGCCCCGGCCGCCCACGCCCCCACAGTGGTCGAGTTCGGCTCGGTGACCGTGGACGCAGCCCGCCGCGAGGCGTCGGTCGACGGCTCCGTGGTCCCGTTGGCCACCCGGGAGTTCGACCTCCTGGTCTTCCTGGTCGACAACGTGGGGCTCGCCCTGTCCCGCCAGCAGCTGCTGGACGGCGTCTGGGGGCCCGACTGGTACGGCGACGAGCGGACGGTCGACGTGCACGTGCGTCAGCTCCGCAAGAAGCTCGGGACCGATCTGCCGCTCGCCACCGTGTGGGGCGTCGGCTACCGGCTCGGATGAGCGCCCGATGAGGCGCCGCCTCACCATCGCCCTGATCGCCCTGGTCGTGGGCACCGTCGCGCTCACCAGCATCGGCAGCTACGTCCTGATCCGTCGGGTGACGGTCGCCAACGCCCAGCACGAGCTGGCCCAGGAGGCACGGGCCATCTCGCAGACCTTCCGGGACCGCGCCGGGCTGACCAAGGTGTCGTTCCGCAAGGAGCTCGCCGTCGTCACCAGCGCCGGCAACTTCGGCTCCGTCCGGTTCGTGCTGCTCTCCCCCGACGGCACCGTCAGCGGAGACCTCGGCTCCGGGCTCACCCCGGCCCAGGTCGATCCGACCGACTTGGCGGCCGGGACACAGGTCACCGGGCACACGGCGTCCCTGCTGGCCTACTCGGCGGTGCCCACGCCGCTGCCGGGCCGGGTGTCCGGGACCCCGGTGCTCGTGGTGACCCGCCAGATCCACAGCCCGGTCAACGGGATCCGCTACTTCGCGTGGATCGGACTGGCCGCAGCCCTGGCGGCGGCGCTGGTGGCCGCAGCGCTCGCCCGCCGCTTCACCCGGCCGCTGGTGGCGGCGGTGGCCACCACCGGCCGCATCGCCGCCGGCGACCTCGAGGCCACGGTGCCGGTCCGGCCCCGCGAGGTCCCGGAATTCACCCGGCTGGCCGAGTCGATCAACGCCATGGGCGCCAACCTGGTCCGGGCCAGGGACCAGGAACGTCAGTTCCTGCTGTCCGTCTCCCACGAGCTGCGCACGCCGCTCACGTCGATCCGCGGCTACTCCGACGCGGTCGTCGACGGGGCGACCGACGATCCGGTGGCGGCGGCCAGGGTGATCGGCGCCGAGTCCCGTCGCCTCGAACGGCTGGTCCAGGACCTGCTGGACCTGGCCCGCCTGGATGCCGACCGGTTCTCGCTCGAGCTGCGCGACGTCGACGCCGCAGCCGAGGTCCGCCAGGTCGTCGGTGGGTTCGGGCCGCATGCGGTGGAGCTCGGCCTCACCCTCGCCCTCGCCCCCGGGTCGGAGCATCCGTGTCCAGCCGTGGCGGACAGCGACCGGCTCGGACAGATCGTGGCCAACCTGGTCGAGAACGCCGCGTCGTTCGCCCGCACCTCGGTGGTGGTCGGCGTCAGCGCCGACGCCGGGCGGGCCGTGGTGTGGGTCGACGACGACGGCCCGGGGATCCCGTCCGATCAGCTCGACCGGGTGTTCGACCGCCACATGACCACCGACCGCAGCCGCACCTCCGGCCGGGGGAGCGGCCTCGGACTGGCCATCGTGCGCGAGCTGGCCGCAGGCATGGGGGCCACCGTCCACGCCGAGTCCCCGCTCCTGGACGGCGGCGGCACCCGGATGGTCGTCGAGCTGCGTCCGTCCGCACCGTCGGCGGGCTGAACGGCGGCGGGCTGAACGGCCGGGGTCGAACAGCGGCGGCTCACCCCGGCGGGCGCGGCCCAGGGGCCGACACACCCTCCAGGAGTCCCTCGACAAGGCCGGCGCCCAGTGCGTCGCCCATCATCGTGACGAGCCGGTTCAACGGGAACGACCCGAGCATCATGACCGTGTCCTCGTCGGCGAGCAGGAGGGAGAGGTCGCCTCCGGGTGCGGTGCGCAGCGCCTCCACCAACAGGTCGTGCCCGACGGGGTGTGCGAGCCAGTCCGCCATCGTGCTCGACCGGTCGAGCGGATGGACCGGCGGATCGCCCGGGACGACGACCGTCGTCTCCGCCCGGATGTCACGGGACGAGGCCCCGACCGCCACCTCGAAGCGCCCGGGGTGGAGCACCCACCCGTGGGTCCGCACCGACCAGCGGGCGAGGTCGCGCTCGGTCAGCACGAAGGAGACGGTCGTCGACCCGCCGGGCGCCAGCAGCACCTTTGCGAACCCACGGAGCTCCCGGACGGGACGGGGCGAGGGTGCGTCGGATTCGGCCACGTAGCACTGCACCACCTCCTTGCCCTCCCGGTCCCCGGCGTTGGTGACCGTCACGGTGGCGCGCACCCTGACCGGACCGCGCCAGTCCGGCGTCGCCACGACCGGGTCGACGACAGCCACCTCGAGGTCCGAGTACTCGAACGTCGTGTACGACAGTCCGTGTCCGAACGGGAAGGCCACCGGCCGGTCGACCAGGTCGTAGTGGCGGTAGCCCACGAAGTTCCGCTCGCCGTAGAGGACCTCGCCCTCGTCGCCCGGGAAGTTGGCGAAGGCGGGGGTGTCCTGCAGGCGGAGCGGCACCGTCTCGGCCAGGCGTCCCGACGGGTTGACCCGTCCCACCAGCACGTCGGCCATGGCGGACCCCCCGGCCTGACCACCGAGCCAGCCTTCGACCAGGGCACCGGCGAGGTGCTGCCACGGGGCGGTGGCCACCACGCCGCCGTTGGCCAGGACCACGACGACCCGGTCGTTGACCGCGGCGACGGCCTCGAGCAACCGGACCTGTTCGGCAGGGAGGTCGATGTGGGCGCGGTCGAATCCTTCGGACTCGAAGCTCGGCGGCAGACCCAGGAAGAGGATGACGCTTTCGGCACCGGTCGCCACAGCCACCGCCTCCGCAGCCAGCCCCTCGACGTCCGCGTCGGGGTCGTCGACGCCGAATCCCGGAGCGAAGTCCACCGTTCCCGACGACCCGAGCAGCCCGCGTAGGGCCCCCAGGGCGTCGTCCACCCGGGTCGGGTTGACCTTCGAGCTGCCTGCGCCCTGGAAGCGAGGGCTGCGGGCGAACTCCCCGATGACCGCGATCCGTCCGGGGTCGTCGCCGAGCGGAAGCAGCCCACCGTCGTTGGCGAGCAGGACGACGCACTCGGCCGCGGCCCGACGGGCCAGGTGGTGATGGCCGTCGACATCGAACCCGTCGGCCCTCCCGGTGGCCGGCGTCACCCGGTCGAGCAGCGCCAGGAGGCGCCCGACCGCCTGGTCGAGCACCCGATCGTCCAGCGACCCGTCCTCCAAGGCGGCGAGCACCGCGCGGGGGCCCGCACCGTGCGAGGACGGCATCTCGAGATCGAGGCCGGCGGCGACCGCCGCCACCGGGTCGTCCACCGCGCCCCAGTCCGACACCACCAGGCCGTCGAATCCCCACTGGCCCCGCAGCACCTCGGTCAGCAACCACGGGTCCTCGGAGGCGTAGACACCGTTGATGCGGTTGTAGCTGCACATGACCGTCCACGGCGCCGACGTGCGCACCACGCGCTCGAACGCGGCCAGGTAGGTCTCCCGCAGCGTCCGTTCGTCGACGCGGGCGCTGATCCGGAGCCGCTCCGTCTCCTGGTTGTTGACGGCGAAGTGCTTGAGCGACGCCCCGACGCCCTCGCCCTGGATGCCCTCGACCAGTGCCGCGCCCAGCAGGCCGGAGACGACCGGGTCCTCCGACAGGTACTCGAAGTTCCGCCCGCACAGCGGCGTGCGCTTGAGGTTGATCCCCGGGCCGAGGACCACCGACACACCCTGCGCCCTGGCCTCGCGACCGATGGCCGCCCCGACGGCGCGGGCCAGGTCGACGTCGAAGGAGGAACCGAGTGCGGAGGCGGTCGGGAAGCAGGTCGCCGGGACGCTGTCACCCAGGCCGACGTGGTCGCCGGCGCCGGGCTGGGCGCGCAGGCCGTGCGGACCGTCGCTGACCATGATCGCCGGGAGCCCGACCCGGTCGACGGACCGGGTGTGCCAGAAGCCCGAGCCCGAGACCAGTGACGCCTTCTCCTCACGGGTCAGGTCGGCGAGCAGCGATCGGTGGTCCGCGGCGGGCATCGGCGCATCCTCCTGTGGTGTCGTGCGGGTGTCGACGCGCCGGCTCCGATCGGCGGACTCCGGTGCGTGGCCCCATCTGAGCACGGACCAGGGCTCGGGGCCCACCGCGCCGGCCCGTCGGCCACCACCCCCGGCGGCCGGGTGCGCTAGGAACGGGGGGAGGCGACGTCCGGTGCGCCGCCACGATCTGGGGAGGGTGCGATGTCGGACGAGCGCGGACCGTCGAGCGGGCGGGTGGTGGTGGTGACGGGGGCCTCGGCCGGTATCGGGTCGGCCACGGCCGGCCGCCTGCACCGCGACGGCTGGACGGTCGTCGGAGCCAGCCGCAGGGGTACGTCACCAGGGACGTGGCGGCCGCTGGTCATGGACGTCGACGACGACGGGTCCGTGGCAGAGGGGATGGCCGGTGTCCTGGCGGAGCACGGGCGCCTCGACGCCGTGGTGGCATGTGCCGGATGGGGCCTGGCCGGCCCGGTCGAGCAGACACCGGTCGCGGACGCCAAGGACCAGCTCGAGACCAACTTCTGGGGCGCCGTCCGGGTCGTCCAGGCCGCGCTGCCCACCATGCGCGCCGCCGGCACCGGGCGGATCGTGTTGGTCAGCTCCATCGGAGGCCTGCTCGGGATCCCGTTCCAGGCCTTCTACAGCGCATCCAAGTTCGCCATGGAGGGGTACGGCGAGGCGCTCGCCTACGAGGTGGCCCCGTTCGGCATCGACGTGACCATGGTGGAACCGGGCAACGTGCGCACCGACTTCACGTCGAACCGCCGCGACGTGGCCGTGCCCGGAGGACCCGACCCCTACGGCGTGGCCAGCGCCAAGGCGCTGGCGAAGATGGTCGAGGACGAGGGCAACGGGGTGCCGCCCGAGGAGGTGGCCACGGTGATCGCCAAGGTGCTCGGGTCGGCCCGGGCACCCCGCCGCGCCTCGGTCGGCAAGCTCGGCGAGCGGGTCGGCATCCTCGGCAAGCGGCTCCTGCCCTACCGGCTGTTCGAGGCGGCCGCCAAGGACAGTCTCGGCGTCTGAGGCACCACCCGGCGGTTCACCTACGGTGAAGACTGATACTGATACTGATACTCATTCTCATCGGATCCGGACGGCAACACCTGCATGATCTAGGGCACGCATCCTGACCGGTGTTCCCCCAGTTCAGTGGCTACCCTCACCCTCCAGTTGATGGTGACGTTGACGGTTAGGGTTGGCTGACTGAGCACTGCGGCCACTCCCCTGGTTCAGAGTGCGACACCATTCCAGTAGGTGCCGTCCAGCATCCCGCGCAGTGTGTCGCGGTGGATGATCAGGTCGTCGATGTCGTCAGGAGCCGCCGCCTCACCGAAGAAGATCGAGCGTTCCGTCACCCGCCGCATGATCACCCCGTGACGCATGGCCGCATAGGCGATGTGCCACTGGAGGTCCCCGACCTCGTGCCCGGCGGCCTCGGCGTAGGTTGCGGCCACGTCCACCGGGCGGAACATGTCCGGGAGACCCGGGGCGCCGAGCTGCACGGCGAGGTCCTGGAAGAACAGGTGGAGGTAGCACATCCACCCCAGGTCGACCTCGGGTGGCGCCACGGCCGCCATCTCCCAGTCCAGCACGGCGACCACCTCGTTGTCGCGGAACATCATGTTGCCGATGCGCCCGTCGCCCCAGGACAGCGCATCCGGAGCGGTGTCGGTGGGGAGGTGCTCGGTGAGCCAGACGAAGCACTGGTCGAGCAGGGTCGACGGTGTGTCCTGGACCACCCAGCGGTGGTACTCCTTCCAACTGTTGAGGCTGCGCTCGAGCGCGGTCGCCCCCGGTTGGTCCAGCTGCAGGAACGAGAGATCGTAGGCATCGGGCCGGATCGAGTGGATGCCGGCCATGGCCCGCACCGCGGAGTCCTGGACGGAGCGACGCTCCTCGGCGGTGCCGTCGAACACCCAGTTGTCGCCGAACGTGTACGGGAGCACGTCCGGGGGCACCAGACCGTCGACCCGGTCCATGACGAAGAACGACCCGCCGAGCACCGACTGGTCCGGTTCGTACCAGTGGGTCTTCGGGATGGGCACGTCGGTGTGCTCCGACACGAGGCGCATCACCCGGAACTGCATGTCCATGTCGTAGGTGGTGAACACCGGGTAGTCCGTGGCCGGGGGTTCCACCCGGACCACCAGCCGGCGCTCGACGGTGGCGCCCTCCTCGGACCACCGGGCCGTCACCAGCAGCGTCTCGGACGACATGCCGTTGCTCTCCGGACTGGACAGTTCCACCACCTCGGCGCCGTTGCCCTCGGGCAGGGTGCCACGCAGCCAGGCTTCGAACTGGCCGCGCATGGTGGCCGGATCGCGGGTCGACCGCGTGATGTGCTCCGCGTCCATCTGCACCGTGCCGTCCGGGCGTTCGTCCGCGGCCTCTCCCGGCGTCGTGTCGGTCGTCATGTCCCCTCCCCCACTCACGGCGGCCTCCCCCGGATGCGCAACCGGGCCGCGCCTGCCTGCGGGGCACAGTAGCGCGGCCGACCGGGCGGCCGGTGCGGTCAGTCCGCGGTGTCGAGCGGCAGCGAACGGGCTTCGGCGGCCACCGAACGGGCGTCGCCGCCGTCCCAGCGCACCTCGACCGCCTCGGGGGGGACGACCCGCCGGTGCAGCACGGCGAGCGCCACGTAGGCGTCGGCACCGACCGACCACGCCACGGACGTCAGGCTGCCCACCTCGTGGCCGCCGTCGGTCGTCCACACGGCCGCACCGACCGGCACGGACCGCTCGGACGGCACCACCACGCCGCACAGGTGCCGGGCGACGTTCGACCCCCGGGCGTCGAGCCGGGCCACCAGTTCCTGACCGGTGAAGCAGCCCTTGGTGAACGACACCGTGCGCTCGACCAGGTCGACCTCGGCCGCGATCGTCGACTCGGTGACCTCACGCCCGCCCATGGGCACCCCGGCCTCGATCCGGGTCGCCTCCCACGCCTCCAGGTCGCACAGGACCAGTGACGCCGGCACCCACGAGTCGAGCCCGGGGTCGTCGACAGGGGCGGGGCCGAGCAGGTCGACCCCCGTCCAGCCGGGCCGGTCCGTGGACAGCGCCAGCACCGGGCCGCCCGGGCGCCCGACGGGTGCGGCTGCACCAGGGGCCACGGCCAACGCGTCGGAAGCCACGGGGCCACGCACCGACAGACACGACCAGTCGAGGGGCTCGATCCCAACCTTGGTGCGCAGTCGGAACCGCTCGAGGCGGGCCTGTGCCGCAGGCCCGCAGCCCGGGTCGCAGTCGAGGACGAACGTCTCGTCACCGGTGCGGGTGATCCGGACCCATGCGTCCACCTTGCCCTGCGGACTGAGGAGCAGCCCTTCGGTGGAGTCCCCGACCGCCAGCCCGGACAGGTCCTGGCTGCACTGACCCTGGAGATAGGTGGCCGCGTCGGGCCCGGACACCTCGAGCACGTCCCGCGCCACGGCCCGGGCCCCGGCGACGTGGTGCAGGGCGCCGTAACCGCCGTCGGACGCCAGCGACCGGTCGGTCACGACGGACCGTTCGGGCCGGACGGGACCACCTGCCGGGCCATGGCCACCGCCGACAGCAGGGCCGCCGCCTTGTGGGCGCACTCGGCGTTCTCCATGGCCGGGTCGCTGTCGGCCACGATGCCCGCTCCTGCCTGCACCGAGGCCCGTCCGTCGGGGGACACCGTCATCGTCCGGATGGCGATCGCCGTGTCCAGGTTGCCGCTGAAGTCGAGGTAGCCGACCACGCCGCCGTACACGCCGCGCTTGGTGGGCTCGAGGTCGTCGATGATCTCCATCGCCCGCACCTTCGGCGCACCCGAGAGCGTGCCGGCGGGCAGCGTGGCCCGCAGCACGTCGATCGGCCCCTTGCCGGGTGCGAGGGTCCCGGACACCTGCGAGGTGAGGTGCATGATGTGGCTGTAGCGCTCGACCACCATCACCTCGTCGACCACCTCGCTGCCGAAGCGGACGACCCGTCCGACGTCGTTGCGGGCCAGGTCGATGAGCATGACGTGCTCGGCGACCTCCTTGGGGTCCTCCACCAGCTCCCCTTCCAGCCGGGCGTCCTCCTCCGGCGTGCCGCCGCGCGGTCGGGACCCGGCGATCGGACGGGAGATCACCGTGCCCTCGCGCAGGCGGACCATCGGTTCGGGCGAGGCGCCCACCACGGTGACCTCGGGGAAGCGCAGGAAGTAGAGGTAGGGGCTCGGGTTCACCAATCGCAGGACCCGGTAGACGTCGAACGGATCAGCCCCGAGCTCGCCCAGGTCGAACCGCTGCGACAGCACCACCTGGAAGACGTCGCCGGCGTGGACGTGCTCCTTGGCCGCCCGCACCGCGTCCTCGTACAACCCATCGGTCATGGTGCGGGTGACGTCCTCGGGCGGCGCCTGGCGGGCGGGCAGCAACCGGGGCGCCTCGGCCGTGGGGCGCACACAGTCGGCCGCCAACCCGTCCAGCCGGGCCTGGGCGCCGGCATGGGCCCGGTCCAGGTCGTCGTCCTCCCACGCCGGGTCGATCACCACGTTGTCGATGAGGACGACCCGCTGGCGCCAGTGGTCGAAGGCGGCCAGCTGGCCGATGACGGCCAGTATGGCGTCGGGTTGCCCCAGGTCGTCCGGGGGGGTCCCCGGCAGGTGTTCGACCTCGCGCACCACGTCGTAGCCGAGGTAGCCCACCAGCCCGGCGTGCAGCGGTGGGAGGTCGGGCAGGTCCGGCGAGTCGATGGTGCCCAGGATCGATTCCAGGGCGGCCAGCACCCCGTCGGTGCCGGTGACGCCGCCACCGCACAGGGCGTCCAGGTCGACGTCACCGCGGATGGTGACGTCGGAGCCGTGGGCAACCACCGTGGCCAGGGGGTTGCGTCCGATGAACGAGTACCGACCCCACCGCTCGCCGCCCTCGACCGACTCCAGCAGGAAGCCGCTGGTGTCGCCCGTGCCGACGATCTGCAGGAAGGCGGCGACCGGCGTCACCGTGTCGGCCACCAGCTCGCGCCACACCGGCACGATGCGGTGGCGGCGGGCCAGCTCCCGGAAGCCCTCCTCCCCAGGGCCGGTGGGTCGGCTCACGGGTGGCCCGGTCGGTCGCCGTCGGCCGGCGCGTCGCCGAAGGCCCGGTAGAAGCAGGTCCGGTTGCCGGTGTGGCAGGCGCCGGCGCCCTCCTGGTCGACGGTCACGAGGAGGCAGTCGCCGTCACAGTCGTAGCGCACGCTGCGCACGTACTGGCGGTCACCCGATGTCTCGCCCTTGCACCAGTACTCCTGGCGGCTGCGGCTCCAGAACCACGTGCGACCGGTCTCCAGGGTCTTGGCCAGGGACTCGGCATTCATCCAGGCGAACATCAGCACCGCCCCGTCCGAGGCGTCCTGGACGATGGCGCCCACCAGCCCGTCGTCGTTGTAGGTCACCGAACCGAGCTCGGCCGCGGTGTGCGGGATCGGGGTGGCGACGAAGGCGGGCTGGGCTGGCTGGGTGGTCACGTGACGCTCCGTAGGGGTGGGGACTGGTGCTGGTGGGTCAGGATGCGGGCAGGTCCGGCGGCCAGGTCGGTTCAGAGGTAGAGGCCGGTACCACCGTCGAACCGCGTGGCGGCCACGGCGTGGACGTCCCGCTCGCGCAGGATGACGTACTCCTCGCCCTGGACCTCGACCTCGAACCGGTCCTCGGGGTTGAACAGCACGTTGTCGCCCACCTTGACCGATCGCACGTGGGGTCCGACCGCCACGGCGACGGCCCAGCTGAGCCGGCGCGACACCTGGGCGGTGGCGGGGATCAGGATGCCGGCGCGCGAACGGCGCTCACCCTCGGCCTGGCCCACCTGCACGAGCACCCGGTCCGCCAGCACGTTGATCGGCAGCTTGGCGTCGCCGGTGCGGGCGGGCGTCGGGGCCTCGGAGGTTGTGGTTGCCACGGGGGCAGGCTACCGCAGCCCTACCTGCGGCCGGTCCGGCACCTGCGGGGCGGCGGAGGCGGTGACCAGGGCCGCAGCGGCCGACGGTCCGGGTCCGGACGGTTCAGGCCGGCCGGACGGACACGCCGGCGGCGGCCAGGTGGGCCTTGGCCTCGGCCACGGTGAACTCGCCGAGGTGGAAGATCGACGCGGCCAGTACGGCGTCCGCCGCGCCCTCCACGGCCCCGGCCACCAGGTGGTCCAGCTCCCCCACCCCGCCCGAGGCCACCAACGGCACCGGGCACCGTTCGGCGATCGACCGGGTCAGGTCGAGGTCGAATCCATCGCGGGTGCCGTCGCGGTCCATCGACGTGACCAGGAGCTCGCCCGCACCCAGCTCGGCGCAGCGCTCGGCCCACGCCAGTGCGTCGAGTCCGGTCGGGGTGCGACCGCCGTGGGTGAAGACCTCCCACCTGGGCGCACGCCCGGGGTGGTCGGTCCGACGGCGGGCGTCGACGGCCACCACCACGCACTGGCTGCCGAACTCGGCCGCCAGCTCGCCGATCAGCTCGGGCCGATCGACGGCGGCCGTGTTGACACCGACCTTGTCGGCGCCCGCCCGCAGGAGCCGGCGGGCGTCGTCGACGGCGCGCACGCCGCCGCCGACGAGCTGGTGTTCCTCGACATCACCGCCTCCTCGGACAACCGGGGGA
>Ga0209698_10002062_pt1 | contig 23011 bp, 20 predicted proteins | sample LitLauG_LLR_2012_FD_187203 | JGI IMG/M metagenome (GOLD analysis project Ga0209698, IMG submission 187203) | Freshwater sediment microbial communities from Pennsylvania, USA - Little Laurel Run_MetaG_LLR_2012 (SPAdes) (version 2) | ecosystem: Environmental > Aquatic > Freshwater > Creek >... | reverse complement strand
CCAGGGCCCGGGTCTTGGCCTTGAAGCGGGCCAGGTCCTCGGCGGTGAACCAGCCCGGCGGATCGAGCAGCTTGCCCTCGCCATCGTATTGGCTGCCCTCGTCGTCGAAGCCGTGGCTGATCTCGTGGCCGATCACGCCGCCAATCGCGCCGTAATTGACCGCGTCATCGGCATCGGCATTGAAGAAGGGCGGCTGCAGGATCGCCGCCGGAAAGACGATCTCGTTCATTTCGGGCTCGTAGTACGCATTGACGGTCTGCGGGGTCATCGCCCATTCGCTGCGGTCGACCGGCTGGCCCAGCTTGTGCACCTCGCGTTCGGCTTCGAACGCCCGGGCCCGCGCGACATTGCCGACCAGGTCGTCGGCGACGACGCGCAGCGCGCTGTAGTCGCGCCACTTGTCCGGATAGCCGATCTTGGTGGTGAAGCGGGCCAGCTTGGCCAGCGCCTTGCGCCGCGTCTCGGGCCCCATCCAGTCGAGCGTGTCGATGTCCGCGCGATAGGCCGCGAGCAGGTTGCGCACCAGCTGGTCCATGCGCGCCTTGGCCTGCGCCGGGAAATAGCGCGCGACATAGCTGCGGCCCAGGCCTTCGCCGATCGAGCCGGAGACCAGATCGAGGCCGCGTTTCCAGCGCGCGCGGTTCTGCGGTATGCCGCGCAGCTCCTTGCCATAGAAGCGGAAGTGCTCGTCGACGAAAGCCGCGCTCAGGTAGGGCGCATAGTCGCTCAGCAGATGCCAGCGGAAATAGGCCTTCCAGACCGGCAGCGGCGTTTCGTCGAGCAGGCGGCCGAAGGCGGCGAGGTAGGTCGGCTGGCTCACGACCACGTAGTCGGTGCGTCCGCTGACCCCGGCGTCGTCCAGGTACGCCTTCCAGCCGAAGGCCGGCGCGAGGCGGGGCAGCTCGTCGAAGGGCACCTTGTTGTAGGTCTTCACCGGGTCGCGGTTTTCGACCTTCGTCCACTGCACCTTGGCCAGGGCGGTCTCCAGCGCCAGGATCGACTTGGCGGTGCTTGCCGCATCGGCCTCGGTGTCGCCCGCCAGCACCCGCATGCGCGCGATATGCGCCTGGTACTGGCCGCGGATCGTCGCCAGCTGCGGGTCGTCCTTGAGGTAGTAGTCGCGGTCGGGCATGCCCAGCCCGTCCTGGCCCAGGTCGTACACGTAACGCGAGGTGTCCTTGGCGTCGAGGTGCACGCCGGCGCCGAAGGGCACCGTGACGCCGATCCGCTGCAGGTGCGCCACCAGCGCCGGGACCGCGCTGCGGCCGTTCACCGCATCGATGGCGGCGAATTCGGCGTCCAGCGGCTTGAGCCCGAGCGTCTCGAGGCGCGCCTCGTCCATGAAGCTGGCGTACAGGTCGCGGATCTTGGCCTGGTCCGCATCGGCCGGATCGACTTTCTGCGCCATGCCCTCGACCAGCGTGTGCAACTGCTCCTGTACCGTGTCGCGCAGGGCGTAGAACGAGCCGTAGACCCCCTTGTCCGCCGGGATCTCCGCCGTGGCCAGCCACTTGCCGTTGACGTAGCGATAGAAGTCGTCCTGCGGCCGTACACCCTGGTCGATGTAGCGCAGGTCGACTCCGGATGACGGCGTTTCGGCCGCGCCGGCGGCGATCGGCCAGGGCGCGATCAGCAGGGTGGGCAGGAGGATCGCGCGATGCATGGCGCGTCGCGCGCCGGCGGGAATTTCCAACATGGGAGCCCTCGTGTCGTGAGCCATCGCTGGCATTTGTGGCGGCGATCATAGTCCGCCGGGCGTGGCCGGCGGCGGCGCACCGCCTCGCCCGCGCGTCAGCGCTCGAGGCGCCGGATCCAGCGATCGAGGATGCCCAGCGCCTGCAGGACGAAGAAGAGCACGATGCCCGCGATGACCCCGAGGGCAATGGCCAGCTTGATCGACACGGTGATGACCATTCCGGCGCGCTGCCGGCGCGCTCCGGATGCTTTATAACGCGCAGCAGCGCGGCCGGCGTGGATTCGCGATCAAAATATCGCGCCGTCGGCCATGGCTGGCCGGCGGCCGCGCCGCGGAGGGCATGCACGATGAAGACCGATCGCGGGCGGCGGTGGCCACCGCGCAATGCGAGCGACCGCCCGGGCGCGAGGCGGCCGCTTGCGGTGCTGCGATGCGATCATGGCCACTGCGCGTGAGCTGCGGCTGACGCTTCCTGAAGTGTTGTTCGCGCAGGGTTTCGGGACGCGGCGCGCCTGCCGAGCGCTGGTCGAGCAAGGAGCGGTAACCGTAGCGGGCAGCGAAAGCCGCGATGCGGAAAGAACCTACCTGGCCCATGGGCTGGAGTTCACCGTGTGCGGCGAACCCTGGCGCTTTCGCGCACACGCTTGCCTCATGATGTACAAACCGGCGGGTACCGAGTGCTCGCACCGGCCCGGCGCCTGGCCCAGCGTCTATTCCTTGCTGCCGCCGCCGCTGCGCCAGCGGCCGCGTCCCGGCGGCGTTGCCGGCGTCCAGGCGGTCGGCCGGCTCGACCAGGACACCACCGGCCTGCTGCTGCTGACCGACGACGGCACCTTGATCCACCGCTTGAATTCACCGCGCCGCCATGTCCCCAAGGTGTACGAGGTCGGCACCGCCGAGGCCGTCGATGCGCGGCAGGTGGCGCGCCTGCTCGCCGGGGTGACGCTCGACGACGAACCCTTGCCGGTGCGCGCGGCGCAGTGCTCGATCACCGCAAGCCATCGGTTGCAGCTCACCCTGACCGAGGGCAAGTACCACCAGGTCAAGCGCATGATCGCCGCGCTGGGCAACCGCGTGGTGTCGCTGCACCGTTCGCGGGTCGGCCCGCTGCAACTGCCTCCCGAAATGCGCCCGGGTGAATTCTGCTGGCTCGACGAAGCGCAGGTCGCCGCCTTGCGCGACGGCGGCGCAAGCGCGCGGGCCGGCGCACCCTGACCCGGCGCGGCGCCGGCCGTCGGCGTCGACCGGGCCGGCCAGGACCGGTGCGTCATCGTGCGCTGCCGGCATCGTGCTTACAATGGCCGCAGCCGCAGCCGCAGCCGCAGCCGCAGCCGCCGTACGCCGCTGCGCGAGCGGCCCGCTCGCCTGCCGCCTGCCGACCCCGTCCCGCCGAAGGAACCCGACCATGATCACCCTGCACGTCAATGGCAAGCCGGTATCGATCGATGCCGAGCCCGACATGCCGCTCCTCTGGGCGCTGCGCGAACCGCTGCAACTGACCGGAACCAAATTCGGTTGCGGCGCCGCGCTGTGCGGCGCCTGCACGGTCCATCTGGACGGCGCGCCGGTGCGCTCCTGTTCGGTGCCGATCGCCGATGCGCAAGGCCGCCAGGTCACGACCATCGAGGCGATCGGCGCCACGCCGGTCGGCAAGGCCGTGCAGGCCGCCTGGATCCGCAACGACGTGCCGCAGTGCGGCTACTGCCAGTCGGGCCAGATCATGAGCGCCACGGCGCTGCTGGCCCAGAACCGGCGGCCCAGCGCGGCGCAGATCGACGATGCGATGAGCGGCAACGCCTGTCGCTGCGGAACCTACAACCAGATCCGCGCCGCCATCCAGGATGCGGCGCAGACGCTCGCCAAGGGAGCCTGATGATGGACCGCAACCCGCTGCTTGCGCTTGCCCCGTCCGCCCTGGCCCGCCGCCGCCTGCTGCAGGCCGGCGGTGGCGCCGGACTGGTCATCGCCTTTGGCCTGCCGGCGCTCGGCGGCCGGGCCCGGGCGGCCGATGGCGCGCCGGTCTTCGCGCCCAATGCCTATCTGCGCATCACGTCCGACGAGCGCGTCACCGTCATCTGCGGCTCGGCGGAGATGGGCCAAGGCGTGCTCACCGCGATCCCGATGCTGCTGGCCGAGGAACTCGACGCCGACTGGAGCCGGGTGCGGGTCGAGCAGGCACCAGTCGACAAGGCCTACAACAACCCGATGTTCGGCATGCAGGCGACCGGCGGCAGCACCACGGTGCGCGCGCACTGGGAGCCGCTGCGCAAGGCCGGCGCCGCGGCGCGCCAGATGCTGGTGGCCGCCGCCGCGGCGGCCTGGAAACTCGATCCCGCGGCCCTGCGCACGGCCGCGGGCCAGGTCATCGCGCCGGACGGGCGCACGCTCTCCTATGGCACCCTGGCCGCGAGCGCCGCGACGCTGCCGGTGCCGGCCGAGCCGGTGCTCAAGTCGCCCAAGGACTTCAAGATCCTCGGCCAGTCCCTGTTGCGCCTGGACACGCCGGCCAAGGTCGACGGTTCGGCCCGCTTCGGCATCGACGCCCAGGTGCCCGGCATGCTGGTGGCGGTGATGGCGCGCGCGCCGCTGCCCGGTGCCAAGCCGGCCAAGATCGATGACAGCAAGGCCCGCGCGGTCAAGGGCGTAAAACAGGTCCTGACCATCCCCAACGGCGTGGCCGTGCTGGCCGATGGCTTCTGGGCGGCCAAGAAAGGGCGCGACGCCCTGCGCATCGACTGGGACCTCGGCGCCGGCGCCGGACTCTCCTCGGCCAAGGTGGCGCAGATGCTGGCCGACGGCGCCGCGAGCGCCGATGCGGTGGCGCTGGAGCAGGGCAGCGTGAAGGACGTCGCCACGGGCCTGCGCCGGATCGAGGCGCAGTACGACGCGCCCTATCTGGCCCATGCCTGCATGGAACCGATGAACTGCACCGCGTGGGTCAAGGGCGACGAGGTCGAGATCTGGGCCGGCACGCAGAGCCAGGGACCGGCCCAGGGCATCCTGGGTCAGGTGGCGCAGGTCACGCCGGCCAAGGTCACGATCCACACCATGCTGCTGGGCGGCGGATTCGGCCGGCGCTTCGCGCCGGACTTCACGATCGATGCCACGCTGCTCAGCAAGCTGAGCGGCAAGCCGGTCAAGCTCATCTACACGCGCGAGGACGACATGGCGGCCGGCTACTACCGGCCGCCGGCCGTCGCGCACTTCAGCGGCGCGCTGGACGCCCAGGGCCGCCCGACCCTGCTCAAGATCGGCGTCGGCACGCCTTCGGTCATGGCCGGTTCGGGGTTCATGAAGTTGCCGGAGAACGGCGTCGATCACATCGCGCTCGAAGGCATCGCCGACCACCCGTACGACATCGCCAACCAGCACATCGCCTTCGGCCGCCGCGAACCCGGGCCGCAGGTCTGGTTCTGGCGCTCGGTCGGCCACTCGCAGAACATCTTCTTTCTCGAAGGCTTCATCGACGAGCTGGCCGCCGCGGCCGGCCAGGATCCCTACGAGTACCGCCGCGCGCTGCTTGGCAAGCAGCCGCGCTACCTGGGGGTGCTCGAGGCCGCGGCGCAGCGCTCGGGCTGGGGCAAGCCGCTGCCGGCCGGCGTGTTCCGCGGCATCGCGGTGGCGCAGAGTTTCGGCAGCTATGTCGCCGAGGTCGCCGAGGTCTCGGTCGCCGCCGACGGCACGCCGCGCGTGCACCGGGTGGTCGCGGCGGTCGACTGCGGCATGACCGTCAATCCGCAGATCGTCCGGCGGCAGATCGAAGGGGCGATCGTCTACGGCCTGACCGCGGCGCTGTACGGCCGCATCACCTATCGGGACGGGCGCGTCGAGCAGGGCAATTTCGACAGCTACCCGCTGCTGCGCATGAGCGAGATGCCGAAGGTCGAGGTGTTCATCGTGCCGAGCACCGAGAAGCCGGGCGGCATCGGCGAGCCCGGCACGCCGCCCATCGCGCCGGCCGTGGTCAACGCGATCTATGCCGCGACCGGCAAGCGCCTGCGCAGCCTGCCGATCGACAGCGCGGCGCTGAAGCGGGCCTGAGCCCGGCGCGCGCGCCGCGGGCGGTCGACGGCATCAAGGGCCCGGCGTCCGGTCGTGGCCAGGGCCGGGTCCGGGACTTGGCCTGGAGCCCGGGCCAGCGCCAGTGGCATGGCCAAGGCCAAGGCCAAGGGCAGGGCCATGGCCAAGGGCACGGGCAAGACCGGCAGCCCGGGGCACGGCGCGTGGGCGCCGCGCCCCGGGCCTTGCCGCCTGTCTCGCGGGCCGTAGAATCGCGGGTTGCCACGCCGCTTCGCGCCTGGCGCGCCTGCAGATTGCCCTTGCCGTGTCATCGTCCCCGTTTCTCGATTCGCGCGACCCGGCCGCCCGCCGCCTGCTCACGGCGCTGTTCGTCGGCGTCTTCATGTCGGCACTCGATACCGCGGTCATCGGCCCGGTCGTCCCGGCGCTGCGCGCGGCCTTCGAAATCGACAACCGCCAGGTCGGACTGATCACCGTGGTCTTCATCCTGGCGTCGATGCCCAGCACGGTCCTCATGGCCAGCCTCGGTGACCGCAATGGCCGCCGGCCGGTGTACCTGGCCTGCGTCACCGTCTTCGCCATCGGTTCGCTGCTGATCGCCGCCTCGACCAGCTTCCCGATGATCCTCGCCGGTCGCATCATCCAGGGCATCGGCGCCGGCGGCCTGATGCCGGTGGCCAGCGCGATCATCGGCGATACCTTCGCGCCGGAGCAGCGCGGCAAGGTGCTGGGCCTGGTCGGCGCCACTTACGGCATGGCCTTCGTCGTCGGCCCGCCGCTGGCCACCGTGCTCATGCTGGCCGCGAGCTGGCACTGGATCTTCCTGCTCAACCTGCCGATCGCCGCGCTGGTCCTCTACCTGGGGTCGCGCGCGCTGCCGACCCGGCGCGGCGCCGGGCCGCGGGCGCCGCTCGACCTGCCGGGCATGGGCCTGCTGTTCGTCCTGCTGGTGGCGCTGGTGCTGGGCATCACGCGCTCGCTCGATCCGCTGGCCGGGGTCCTGCTGTGGCCCTGGTGCCTGGGCGCGGCGGCGCTGCTGCTGGTCGTCTTCGTGCGCCTCGAACGCGGCGCCGTGCAGCCGGTCGTGCCCTTGCAGCTGTTTGCCAACCGCCAGCTGGCCACGGCCTATCTGCTGACCACCGGTGCCGGCTTCGGCATGGGCGCCGTCGCTTTCCTCACGCTGATCGCCACCCTGGCCCACGGCGTGCCGCCCAAGAATGCCGGTTTCGCCCTGCTGCCCCTGGTGATCTGCTCCATGCTCGGCTCGATGGGCGCCGGGCGCAGCCTGAACGCCTTCGGTGCACGGCGCCTGATCGTGGCCGGGTTCGCACTGCTCGCCCTGGGCTATGCCGGTTCGGCCCTCACCGGGTTGGGGCTGCCCGGCTTCCTGGCCGCTTCGGTGCCGGTCGGACTGGGCGTAGGAGTGGTGGTCGGCGGCGCCCTGCGTTCGATCGCCATCGACGAGGCGCCGCCGGCGGTGCGCGGCTCGGCCCAGGGCCTGATCAACCTGTGCAGCAGCGTCGGCACCCTGGTGGCCGCGGCCTGCATCGGCGCGCTGGCCGATTTCAACGGCGGCGGCGCGGCTGGTTTCGCGGTGGCCTACGGCGCCGTGGCGGCGGTGATGGTGGCGATGATGCTGGTCGCCCTGGGCCTGCGCCAGGGCGCCGCGCCGCGGCATGCGCCGCCGGTCACCGCGCCAGCTGATTGATCTCGATGATCGGCATCAGCACCGCCAGCACGATCATCATCACCACCACGCCCATGATCAAGATCAGCGCCGGTTCGAGCAGCGAGGTCAGCAGCAGCGCGCGCCGCTCGGCCTCGCGGGCATGCATGTCGGCGGCGCGCGCCAGCATCTCGGGCAGCTTGCCGGTCGATTCGCCGGAACCGATGAGGTGGATCAGCACCGGCGGGAACAGCCGCAGGCGGCCCGGCGCGCCGCGCTCGGCGTCCTCGCTGCGCAGCGCGCGCGCCAGCGACGCGCCTTCGCGCACGCGCTGCGTCGCCTCGCCGACGCGCTGACGCAGCGCGAGATTGGTCACCGTCTCGCCGGCCGCCTGCAGCGCGCGCAGCATCGGCACGCCGGAGCCGACCAGGATCGACAGCGTGCTGGCGAAGCGCGCCGTGTCGAGCGAACGGGCCAGCGGGCCGAGCACCGGCAGGCGCAGCACCCGGCGGTCCCAGCGCAGCCGGACGGCCTCGACGCGCAGCGCCCGGCGCACGCCATAGACGATGCCGGCGCCGGCCAGCAGCACGATCCAGCCGTAGGAGCGCAGGAAGCGCGACAGGCCGATCATGAGCTGCGTGATGAGCGGCAGGGCCTGGCGGGTCTGGTTGAACACCTCGACCACCTGCGGAATGACGTAGGTCAGCAGGAAGGTCACGGCCAGCAGCGAGACCGAGGTCAGGATGATCGGATACACGAAGGCCAGCGTGATCTTGCCCTGCAGCCGGGCCCGCTCCTCGACGTAGTCGGCCAGGCTGGCCAGCACCGAGCCGAGCTTGCCCGACTCCTCGCCGGCGCCGATGAGCGCGCGGTAGATCGCCGGGAACTGCCGCGGATGGCGGGCCAGCGCGTTGGACAGCGACATGCCGCCGCGCACCTCGGTGCGGATCGCCGCCATCATCTCGCGCCGCGCCTGCTGCTCGCTTTGCTCGACCAGCACGGTCAGCGCGTCGGCGATCGGCAGCGCCGCCGCCAGCAGGCTGGCGAACTGGCGCGTCAGCACGGCCAGTTCGGTCTGCGACAGGCGCCGCCCGCGCATCGCGCCGGGGGCGCGCCGCGCCGCCTCGCCCTCGACCGGCTCGACCACCAGGGGCACCAGGCCCTGGGCGCGCAGCAGCTGGCGGGCCTGGCGCGCGCTGTCGGCCTCGAGCACGCCCACCTGGTCCTTGCCCAGGCTGTCGGCGGCGGAATAGCGGAAGGCGGTCACGGCAAGGGGCCAGGCGGCGGTCGCGGTTCCGGCGTCGGTCGGCCGCGCCTCAGTCGCGCGTGACCCGGACGACTTCCTCGAGCGAGGTCACGCCGGACTCGACCCAGCGCATGGCGTCGGCGCGCAGCGGCAGCATGCCGGCGGCTTCGGCCGTGCGGCGGATCTCCTGGTCGTTCGCGGCGCCGTGGATCAGGCCGCGGATCGCGTCGTCGACCGGCAGCAGCTCGTAGATCCCGGTGCGCCCGGTGTAGCCGATGTGGTTGCAATGCTCGCAGCCGACCGGCAGCCAGCCCTTGCCCGCGGGATCGGGCCGGCGGCAGCGCTGGCACAGCTTGCGCACCAGGCGCTGGGCCAGCACGCCCAGCAGCGAGGACGACAGCAGGAAGGGTTCGATGCCCATGTCGATCATGCGCGTCACCGCGGTGGCGGCATCGTTGGTGTGCAGCGTCGCCAGCACCAGGTGGCCGGTGAGCGAGGCCTGGACCGCGATCTGCGCCGTCTCCAGGTCGCGGATCTCGCCGATCATGATGACATCCGGGTCCTGGCGCAGGATCGAGCGCAGCGCACGGGCGAAGCTCATGTCGATCTTCGGATTGACCTGGGTCTGGCCCACGCCGGGCAGGTCGTACTCGATCGGGTCCTCGACCGTCATGATGTTGGCGGTGTCGTGGTCCAGCCGGCGGATCGCCGCATACAGCGTGGTCGACTTGCCCGACCCGGTGGGGCCGGTGACCAGCACGATGCCGTGCGGCTGGTGGAACATCTGGTCGAACCGCTTGAGCGTGCGCTCGGCCATGCCCAGGCTGGTCAGGTCGATGCGCGCCGTGTCCTTCTCGAGCAGGCGCAGCACCACGCGCTCGCCGTGGCCGGTCGGCAGGGTCGAGACGCGCACGTCGATGGCGCGCCCGCCGACGCGCAGCGTGATCCGGCCGTCCTGCGGCAGGCGCTTCTCGGCGATGTCCATCGCCGCCATGATCTTGATCCGCGAGACCAGCGCGGCGTGCAGGGCGCGCTTGGGCCGCACGATGTCGCGCAGCGTGCCGTCGACGCGAAAGCGCACCAGCGAGCTCTGCTCGAAGGCCTCCAGGTGGATGTCGGAGGCGCCATCGCGCGCGGCGTGCGTGAGCAGGGCGTTGATCATGCGGATGATCGGCGCATCGTCCTCGGTCTCGAGCAGGTCCTCGATGTCGGGCACGTCCTGCATCATGCGCGTGATGTCGATCTCGCCCTCGATATCGCCGACGACCTGCTGCGCCGTGTCCTCGGGACGGGAGTAGGTCTGGGCGATCGCTTCGGCCAGCACCTGCGGGTCGACCAGGTTGGCGCGCACCCGCCCCGGGAAGGCCCGCATCACCTCCTGCAGGGCGGCGATTCCGGTCGCCTCGGTGATCCAGACCTCGGCCTCGCGCTCGCCGGTGGGCTTGAGCAGGATGCCGTGATCGCGCGCGAACGCGTACGGGACGTACTGCTGGGCGCTGCTCATCGCGGCGTCGCGGCCGCTGCGCTGCGCTCGACGGGCGCTGCGGCCGCGGTGGTCGCGGCGCCCGCCTCGGCCGCCTCGGCCGGTAAAACGGACGGCGCGGCGGACGGCACGGCGGACGGCACGGCGGACGGCACGGCGGACGGCACCACAGCCGGCGCCGCCGCGTCGATCGTGGCGCTGGCCACGGCGGCCAGCGGCGACGACGGCAGGGCCGCACCCGGGGCCGCCGGCCGCGGCGGGGTCACCGCCGGTGGCGGCACGGGCGCGGGTGCCGGTGCCGGAGCGGCCGGCGGGCGGGCCGATGGTGCCGCGGGCGGCGCGTCCAGGGGCAGCGGCGAGTAGCCCAGGCCGCGCAGCAGCGCCAGGGTCTTGTCGGCATCGGCCGGCGCGACGCCGATCAGCACGCGCAGCGTCTTGCCCGTGGCGCCCTCGGCGCCGGGCGGTGCCTCGACCGAGAGCCGCTTGGGGTCGATGCCGATCTCGGCGAGCTGGCGCTGGATCTGCTGCGCCTGTTCGGCGTCGACCGCGCCGGCCACGACGATGCGCTGCAGCGGCGCCACGGCGGACCCGCCCGGCATCGGCCCGAGCGACTCGACGCTCATGTCGTGCAGCACCAGGTTGTGCGCCGGAGCGTTGCCGGCGATCTCGTTGCGGATGTAGTCGTAGCGGTCCTGCGCCAGGTCGTGCTCGCCGTCCTCGTTGCGGATCACCTTGGGCCGCAGGAAGACCATGGTCTGGGTCTTCGTGTGCTGCCGGTTGTCGTAGCGGAACAGGGCGCCCAGGATGGGGATGTCGCCCAGGATGGGCACCTTGGACTGGTTCTCGGTGGTCTGGTCCTGGATCATGCCGCTGATCACGATGAAGCTGCCGTCCTCGACCACGACGTTGGTCTCGAACATGCGCTTGTTCAGGATCAGGTCGGTGCCGCTGGTGCCCGAGGAGACCGACGAGTCCTCGATGTAGATCGTCATGCGCACCGTGCCGCCCTCGGAGATCTGCGGCTTGACGCGCAGCTGCAGCCCGACGTCGTGGCGCTCGTAGGTCTGGAACGGGGTCACCGTCGAGCCGTTGGTGGTGGTCGTCGTGCCGGTGTTGGCATAGGCGCCGGTGACGAAGGGCACGTTCTGCCCGACCAGGAAGCGGCCTTCCTCGTTGTCCAGCGTCTGGATGTTGGGCCGCTCGAGGATGTTGGCATTGGCCTTGGTCTCGAGGGCGCGGGCCAGCAGCCCGATGTTGGTGACCGTGCCGACGCCCGGGATGTTCACCGTGCCGTTGATCACGCCCAGGCTCAGCCCGGTGCCCAGCGAGCCGAGGTTCTGCGCCGCGCCGATGATGTTGCTGCCCTGGCCGCTGCTGCTCGTGAAGTTGGTGCCGCCGATGACCGCGGTGTTGCTCTTGTTGAAGCCGTTGAGCGCCTGCCACTGGATGCCGAATTCGGCCGCGTTGTCGCCGCTCAGCTCGACCACCAGGGATTCGATCAGGACCTGCGCCGGCCGCGCGTCCAGCTTGTCGATGATGGCGCGGATGTTGCGGTACAGCGAGGCCGGCGCCGAGATGATGAGCGAGTTGGTCGACGGATCGGCCTGGATCAGGCCGGCCAGGCCGCTGCGGTCGTTGGCCGCCGAGCTCGAGCCGCCGGCCGGGCTGCTGCCCGACGGTACGCTGCCGGTGCCTGCCGTCGCGCCGAGGTTCGAGGCGAAGCCGCCGGTGCTGGTGCCGCTGCTCCCGGTGGTGCTGCCGGCGCCGCCCAGGCCGCCCAGGCCGGCGCCGCCCGACAGGCTGGCGGCGCTCGCCGTCTGCGCCACGAAGGTCGGGTCGGCGGCCAGCACGGCGCGCAGCAGCGGCGCCAGCCGGGTGGCCTGCGCGTTGCGCAGGTAGACCACGTTGATGTTGCCCGGGGTCGCGCTGGGCTGGTCGAACTGCGCCACCAGCGCCTTGGCCTGCTCGAGGCGCGAGCGGCTGGCGGCGCGGACGATCAGGCTGTTGCTGCGCGTCTCGGCCTGGACGAACACGCGCTGGCCGGCATCGACCGTCTGTCCCGAGCTGCGCGCGCCCTCGTCGAGCACCTTGCCGACGATGCCGGCGATGTCGGCGGCGATGCCGTACTTGATCGGCACGACCACCACCTCGGCCGAGGCCGGCGAGTCGATGTCCTGGATGATGCGGGCGATGCGGCGCAGGTTGTCGGCGTAGTCGGTGATGACCAGCGTGTTGTTGGCCGCGTACGCCGCGATGGTGTTGTTCGGCGCGATCAGCGGCCGCAGCACCGGGACGAGGTTGGTCGCCGATTCGTACTGCAGGCGGAAGACCTGGGTCACCACCTGGTCGCCGCGGGCCGGTGCGGCATCCGGCGTGAGCACGCGGCCGCCCTGCAGCTTGGCGTCGGCCTCGAGCAGCACGCGCGCCACGCCGCCCGCCTCGGGCGATTCGACCAGGGTGTAGCCCTGCAGCCGCAGCGCCGAGAGCAGTTCCTCGTAGGCCTGGCGCCGCGTCACCGGCCGCTCGGTCACCAGGGTCAGCGTGCCCTTGACGCGCGGATCGATGACGAAGGTGCGCCCGGTGTACTGGCCGATGGCCCGCACCACGGCCTCGATGTCGGCATTGACGAAGTTCAGCGTCACCGGCTCTTCGGTGCCCTTGAAGCTGCCCGTCGCGCCGGCCGGTGCGCCGGCCGGTGCGACGGCGGCCGGGGCCGCCGCCGCGCCCGCCGCCGGCGGCGGCAGCGCGGCCGCCGCCTTGCCATCGTGCGCCGCCGGTGCCGGCGCTGCCGTGCAGAGCAAGGCACAGGCCAGTGCACCGAGGCGCAGCGTCTGCGGGGGTAGGGCGGGGACCAGCCGAGTTCTCATTTCAAGTTCCGATTTGGAGGCTGGCGCCGTCGCCGTCGCGCGGGCCCAGCAGCGAGATCAGTCCCGACAGTTGCGTCGCCAGGGCCTCGTCGGTGCCCGGCTGCACGCGTGCGCTGCCGCGGAAGCGCAGCCGATTGCCGTCCGCGATTGTGCCATCGCCACTCATCTCGATGGGTCCGGCGATCGTCTCCAGGTGCACCTGCGCGCCCGGGAAGGTGCCGTCGGCGACGATCCGGTAATGGCCGAACGGGACGATCGGACACAGGCGGCTCGACGCGCCCGACCATTCGCCGCGCAGTTCGCCGCGCAGCGTCACCGGCGGGCCGCTGGCCGGCGCGATCTGCAGCGTATCCCAATCCAGGCTCAGTTCGCCGCCCGGCTGGATCGTGTTCCACGGCGCCCCCAGGCCGACCAGGGCCTCGGCCGGCAGGCGCAGGCGTCCGGCGGCCAGCGTACCGGCGCGCCGCCGATCGAGGCGCAGCGCGACCGGCGCGTCGAGCAGCGCCGCATCGCTCAGCGTCAGCTCGAGGGTCGCGCCCAGCAGGGCCCACGCCGAGATATGCCATTCGATCTGGCCCGGCAGGCGGGTGCGCGGCGCGTCATCGCCGCTGCCCGGTCCGAGGACCACGGCGGCCCGGCCGCGCCAGACCGTGCCGGAGACATCGCGCAGTTCGACCCGGCCCTGGCTGGCCGAGCGCACCGCCCCGGCCAGCAGGCTGGCCGGGGCCTGGGTCGCCAGTACCGCGGCCGCCGCGAGCAGCGCGGCGGCGCCGATCGCGCCGCTGCGGCGCCAGCGCGCTTTCGGATCGTTGATCGCCATGACGCGCGCCCCGCCGCCTCAGCCGGCGCGCAGCGGGTGCAAGGTCAGCTCGATATCGACGTTGCCGGCGCCGGCCGCCTCCGCCGCGTCGGGCCCGCTCGCCTTGACCTTGGCCGCGACCGTATGCACGCCCAGCGAGCGCTCGCCGGCGGCCAGCCACACCGCCCACTTGCCGTACGGCACCTTGGTGAAGCTCAGTCGCAGGTCGCCGTTGGGCAGCGCCTCGCTGTGCGTCGCCTTGAGGCCGGCGGCCTCGAGCGATTTCTCCACCGCGGCGCGCGGTTCGGGGCCGGCGGGACTGGCCGCGACCGGCAGCTTGCGCAGGCTCTTGGCTTCGGTGAGCAGGGCGTCGAGCTGAGCCGCGCGCTGCCGCGTCTGCGGCAGCAGGTGCTGCAGGCGCGCCACGCCGCCCAGCGCCGGCGCGATGAAGATCAGGTAGAGCAGCAGCAGCAGCAGCGCCGCCGCACCGGCGCCCAGGATGCGCCGCTCGCGCATCGTGCGCGCGGCCCAGAAGCTCTTGAAGCCGGACTGCAGGGTCGATTCGGGCACCGCTCGTCTCCGCGTGGGTCTGCCGTCACTCGCCGGCGTTGGCCGAGGGCGCCAGCTGCGCCGCGCCATCGGCGCCGAAGCGCAGGTCCAGGCCGAGCGCCAGGGCGCGCGCCTGCAAGGCGTTGCGGGCCGCCGCGTCGTCCATGCTGCCCGGGACGAAGTGCAGGCTGTAGGTCCCGCCCGAATAGTCGATCGCGGCGACCACGCCGACCGGGGCCCCGGCCAGCAGCTGGGCGGCCTGGGCATTGAGCACCGTGAAGTCGTCGGCCGACGGCCGCCCGGCGCGCGCGCGCAGTGCCGCGACGTTGCGCCGCGCCTGGGCCAGTTCGTCGACCGGCGGCTCGTTGGGGAAGGCGTCGCGGAAGGCCTGCTTCATGCCGCCGCGCAGCTCCTGGAACTGAGCATCGAGCTTGAACCAGTAGGCATTGAGCCCGCCGATCGCGATGACCACGCACAGGGCGGCCCAGGCCGCCGGGGCGCGCCACGCGCCGTCGCGGGCCAGCCGGCCAAGCAACAGGCCGGCTGGCCCGTAGCCGGCGGCCGAAGCGAAGGCGCCCTGCAGCAGGTTGACCGCATCGGCGGTGGCCGCGGCATCGAGCGGCCGGCCGGCCCGGTGCAAGGGGATGCCGAGCGTCTCGAGCGCCGCCCAGGTGGCGGCGGTGTCGTCGGCGGCGCGGCCCTCGTAGACCCGCAGCGCACGGATGCCGAGCTGCCGGCAGGCCAGGATCAGCGCCGCGCCCGCACCGGCATCCAGGTCGAAGACGCAGCCCTCGTCGGCACCGGTGCGCAGCACGATGCGCCCGCCGTCCAGTCGCGCCGCGAATTCGCCATCGCGCGGCCGCGGCAGGGTGTAGAGCGCGCTGTAGGCGGCGCGCGGCTGGCGCTGCGCCTGCTGCAGCGCCTCGAGCGCGCGGGCCAGGGTCGTGCGCTCGATCGCCGCCACCGACAGCATCATGCCCGCGCCGCCCGCGACCAGCGGGCCGGCGTCGCGTCCGGCCGTCGCCGCGCAGTGGCAGTCGGCCGGGTCGCCCAGCATGCGCTCCTCGAGCAGGTTGGGCAGGGCCTGGCGCAGCTTGGCCTCGCCCAGCCGCGGCGCCTCGATCGTCGCCGAGTACACGTCGAGCGCATCGAACACCAGCTCCACGGCGCGGGCGCGCGGCAGCTGGGCCAGCGTCGCGCCGCCTTCCTCGACCACCTCGCCCTCGGCGTCCAGCGCGACGAACGGCACCACCGTGGCCGGTCCGATGGCCGCGCGCGCGCCCGCCGGCCAATCGCGGCGCGCGGCGATGAAGACCAGCAGCCGGGCCAGCGCGCCGCGCGGCGGCGCGCCGCGCGGCGCGGCCAGGGCGGCGATCGGCGTCGGCTTCATGGCCGCGTGGTCCGGCGCTTCGGCGCGCGCCACGCGGCGGCGCCCCGACAGCACGGCGCGGCGGCAAGGATCCTCATTCGTCGCGCTCCCAAAGTACGTCCACGCGGCCCTGCGGTCCGGCCGCCGTGCGCCGCAACAGGGCGCGCAGGTGGGTCACCGCGCGGTCCAGGCGCACCGTGCCCTGGACCAGGAAGTATGACGAGTTCGTCGACACGCCGGCAAGCGAGGCGCTGCCGCCGCGGCCGCGCAGCCGGTTCTGGATGTCGCCGACATTCAGGAAATAGGCCCGGTCGCGCTCGGCCGCCAGGGTGGCGGCGTCGTTCAGGCCGAGTGCGGGGAGGACGGCGGCCATCATTTCCGGCGGTGCGGTATTGAAGTTCACCGTGGTGTTGGCCTGGTCGAGCAGGACGACGAAGTGGGCCAGGTTCTGCGCCGCGGCCGGATCGATGCCCGGGATGCCGCCCAGGTCCTCCGGCAGCACCGGCGGCAGCGGCCGCGGCGCGCCGGCCCCGGGCAGCCGCAGGGTGCCGGCCGCCTGGGCCGCCGGCGGTATGGTGGTCGCCGGCGCCGCGCCGGCGTAGGCGCCGGCCACGTGGTTGGCGATCAGCCGCGCGGTGCCGGCCGGCGCCGCCAGCAGCGTGGCCAGCTTGTCGAGCACGGCCAGCTGCACCGGATTGACGTTGCCCGCCGCGTCGACCAGGTTGCGCAGGTTGAAGCGGGCCTGCGCGTCCTCGATGCCGCCCTCGATCGTCGCCTGCGCCACCAGGGGCGCCGCCTCGCCCATCTGCTCGAGCCGGGTGCGGGCCAGCGGCTGGGCCCAGGGGTCGCTGAGCGCGTCATAGGTCGGATGGGTCTGGTCCTGCAGGATCATGCGCGCCCAGTCCTGCGCGCCGCTCAGCAGCAGGCGGGCCTGCGCGCCGCGCTGCTGGTTCTCGACCGTGCGGATGAGCACGAACTGGCGCCAGAAGAGCTCGGAGACGATCACCGTGGCCAGCACGACGACGAACAGGGCCAGCAGCACCGCCGCGCCGCGGCTGCGCGGTGCGCCGCCTAGGGGCCGGTGCGCGGCTCGACGCGGACGGTCCATGGCTCAGCCGACCAGGAACACGCGGCGCAGGAAACTGCCGTCGTGCCGCTGCAGGTTGATCTCGACCCCGGCGACGCTCGCCGTGTCCGCGTCGGCCACCGGCGTGATCCAGCCGACATTGCTGCGCCAGACGCGGATCTGCAGGTCGTCGACCGCCGGCACCAGGGTCACCGTGTCGAGGCTGACTGGTGCATCGCCGCCGTAGTAGCGCTGCGCCGGGGCGGTCTGGCGCTCGAGGCGGCCCTCGTGGATGCGGTAGCGCACGACCTGGACCGCACTGGCCCGGTTGCCGTCGGGCGAATCGGCCAGGCGCAGGATCTGCAAGGCGCGCTGGCCTTCCTCGAGCTGCACGCGGATCGCCTGATCGGGCAGGGCGTACAGCGCGGCATTGAGCGGCACGTGCGACAGGTCGAGCTCCATCTGGCCGAAGGCGGCCAGGATGGCCCGCACCTGTTCGTTCTGCGGCTCGAGCCGCTCGCGCGTCGCGGTCAGCGTCGACAGCCCGCGCCAGGCGATGACCGCGATGAAGGCCAGGATCGTGATCGCCACGAGCAGTTCGAGCAGGGTGAAGCCGGCGCGCTGCCGCGCGCCGCAGCGAACCAAACGGTCTGCGGCGCGATGCGCCGTGCGTGCGGCCGCCATGTCAGTTCACCCGCACCAGTTCCATCATGTCGGCGAGCTCGCGCGGCGGATCGGCCACGGTGCTGACATGGATCTCGACCCAGCGGAAGAACGGATTGGGCGTGGCGATGACCTTCTGCCGGCACTGGAAGGTCACGCCGCCCTGCCCGCAGTCGTACACCGCGTCGACCGGCGCGCTCTGGGCCTGCGCCAGGCGCAGCTCGGCCAGCTGGTTCTGCGCCACCAGGGTGGCATAGACGCGCAGGTCGAGGTCGCGCGAGTTCCCGGTGAGCGCGATCGCGCCGCGCATCGCCGCGGTGAGCGCGACGGCAAGGATGGTCAGCGCGACCAGCACCTCGATCAGGGTGAAACCGCGCCCCGGGCGGCGCGCGGCCCGTTGGCTAGGGTAATGCCGCAGCATGGCCGTAGGCGTCGAATTGCAGGGCCACCGATGCCAGGTCGGTGCCCAGCTCGAGGCGCCAGCGCGGTTGCACCCACTCGCGCGCCGCGTTGACGCGCAGCGGCGGCGCCTCGGTGTTGACCAGGGTGCGCGAGGTGCCGCTGGCCAGGTCGGTGACCGTCAGCCGGGTCAGCGCCGGATCCCAGGCGCGCTCGCGCAGCAGATCGTCGCCGGTGATCGTCGTGCGGTCGTCGCCACTCTCGACGACGAAGCGGTAGCCGCGCAGATTGGCCTCCCAGACGATGCTCTCCTGGCGCATGCGGGCCTCGTCCGCCGCAACCCCCATCAGCAATCCGATGCGCTTTGCCTGGGCGAGCAGGGCACGCTGCGGATCGGGCCGCGTGCTGATCGTCACCGCGCCGGCCAGCAGGGCGATGAGCACCAGCACGACCATCATCTCGAGCAGGGTGTAGGCGCCCGCCCGCCGCGGGCCCGCGCGCCGCGCGCGGCGGACCGTCGCGCCGTGCAGGGGGCTTGGGGCGGCGCCGTGCCGGCCGCGCGCTACAGGGTCCACGATCCGATGTCGGCGTCGGGACCTTCGCCCCCGGGCTGGCCGTCGCGGCCGAAGCTCATCACGTCGACCTCGCCATGCAGACCGGGATTGAGATACTGATAGGGGTTGCCCCAGGGATCCTTGTGCAGCGTGGCGGCGTCGAGATAGCCGCCTTGTTTCCAGTTCGGCGGCACCGGCTCCTGGCCCGGCTTCTCGACCAGCGCCTGCAGGCCTTGCTCGTTGCTCGGGTAGCGGCCGTTGTCGAGCCGATACAGCTTGAGCGCCTGCATCAGCTGGGCGATGTCCTGCTTGGCCGCGGTGACCCGTGCGTCGTCGGTCCGGCCGATCACGCGCGGCACGATCAGCGCGGCGAGGATGCCGAGGATCGTGACCACGACCATGATCTCGATCAGCGTGAAGCCGCGGCCGCGCCGCGTCCGGTCCGGGCGGCGGCCGCCGCGCGCGCCGGCCGGGCCGCAGGAGGCCGGAAGCGGCACGCTGCCGGGCATCGGGCGGGGGGTGGAGAATCGCATCCGAGCATAATATCAGCGCGGTCCGGCCCCCCTGCGGCCGCGACCGGACCGCCGCGGGCCCGTCGGCCGGGCGCCAATTCGGCGGGCAGGCCTTCTTCCTGACAGGCAAGGCGAAATCCATGAGCGCGCGCCGTACCCCGATTCTGGTCCACCTGCTTGGCGCCGCCGTGGCCGGCGGGCTGCTCGCTCTTTGGCTGCTGAAGCTGACCGACAACCCGACCCCGCCGCCGCCGCCGGCCCCGGCCGCCGCGCTGGCGCGCGAGCCGGACGCGGGCCTCGCCGGGCGCATGTTCGGCGACGTGGGCGATGCGCTGCCGGCCAGCGCGCTCAACGTGCAGGTGAGCGGAGTGTTTGCCGCCGGGCGCGCGTCCTCGGCCGTGCTGTCGGTCGACGGCAAGCCGCAGCGCGCGGTCCTGCTGGGCCAGGAGGTGGCCAGCGGCGTTCGTCTGGCCGAGGTGCGGCCCGATGGCGTGACCATCGAGCAGGGCGGGGCGCGGCGGCAGATCAGCGTGCCGCCGCCCTCGGTCGCCCGATCGACCACGCCGGTCGTGCCATTTCGCCGCGAGGGGACGACCCTGACCGCGCCGTCGATCGACACGCCCGAATCGGGGCGCAATCCGGCAACCGGCCTGGCGTCGCCAGGCAATGCGGTGGCCGGCGGCCCGCTCGCGCCCGGCTTCCAGCCCGGCGGCGGGCCCGGCCGGGTCAGCCAGGAGAACCTCATGCAGCGCCGCAATGGAGTGGCCGCGCCGGCCGCCGACCGGCCGCCCGGATCGGCGGGCGAGCGCTAGCGCGCCCGCGCCCGCGCGACGACACCACGGCGCCACGGCGCGCCCCTGGCGCGTGTCCCGGACTCTCCAGCCCCGCCATTGGGCGTTCCGTCGCAAGGGCCGCGCGCCAGCGCGCCGCGGGCCGTAGATTCATGCCATCGGAACGGCGCGCCCGGCGGCTGCCCGCCGCCGTGGCGCCCGGCAAATCGGAAGGAAACCGCAGGATCATGGGAACAGAGCAAGAAGGCGCGCCGGCGACGCCGCCGGCCGGAACGGCGCCGCCGGATCGCGCCGGCGCATCGGGCGCGGCGGCCGTCGGCGCGGCGCTGGGCCGCGGTTCGGCGCGCGTCGCCCAGGCGCTGGCTCCGGTCATGCGCAGCGCGGCGTCCGGCTTCACGCGCTGGGTCGTCGCGATCAGCTGGGGCAAGTTCTTCGTGCTGTCGGTCCTGCTGCTCATCTTCAGCAGCGTCTTTTTTTCCCTGCTGTTCAAGCACGGCCATTCCGGCCGCCATGCGCAGCACGGCGAGATCACCGTTGGCGTCCATATCGTGCCGCTGCCCGACGGCGACCTGCGCATCGACTCGGCACCCGAGGACGATGCCGACGCCGTGGTGATCCATCCCGAGCGCGGCGGCAACGCCCACCCCCACGGCCGGCTGCACAAAGGCGGCGCCGCGGACGACGAAGGGGTCGTGCTGCAGATCGATGGCGACGACAAGAACAACCCGCAGGTGCGCATCGATCGCCAGGGTGTGCGCATCCTGGCCGACGACGAGGGCGGCAAGGCCTCGGTGGTCATCGACCATAACGGCGTGCGCATCGAGAAGCTGCCGCGGCCGACGGGCGGCAAGGACGGTGCCGAGGCGACGCCGGGCCAGGGCGCGGGCGCGGCGGGCGCGACGCCGGGCGGGTCGCCGGCGAGCGACGCGGCGCTCGCCGAGAAGGCGCGCAAGGCGGCGGCGATGGCGCGCGCGGCGGCGGCCGAAGCCGAGCCGGCGCGGCCCGAGCAGGTCGCCGCGGCGGTCGAGGCGGCGCGCGACCAGGTCGAGACCATCCTGCAGCAACAGGTCGACGACAAGCTCGAAGCGCTGCACGCCGACGACGAGGCCGAGCGCGAGAACTGGCTCGCCACGATCGCCTTCCTGGCGATCCTCGTCTCGGTGATCCTCAAGGTGGTGCTCGGCTCCAAGAGCAAGGCCGAATCGCGGGCCCGCCAGGCCAGCGCCACGGCGGCCCAGGAAGGGCTCAAGCGCCAGCTGGCCGAGGCCCAGCTCAAGATGATGCAGGCCCAGGTCGAGCCGCACTTCCTCTTCAATACCCTGGCCTCGGTCGACCACCTGATCGAGACCGATCCGGCGCGCGCCTCGCGCATGCAGAAGAACCTGATCCAGTACCTGCGCGCCGCGCTGCCGCAGATGCGTGCCGGCACCTCCAGCCTGGGCAGCGAGATCCAGCAATGCCGGTCCTATCTCGAAATCCTCAAGGTGCGCATGGATGAACGCCTGCAGTTCTCGATCAACGTGCCGCAGGGCCTGCAATCGGCGATGTTTCCGCCGATGATGCTGCTGACCCTGGTGGAGAATGCGATCAAGCACGGCCTGGAACCCAAGCCCGAGGGCGGCAGCCTGTCGCTCAGCGCGGTGATCTCCAACGGCGCCCTGCAGGTTGCGGTGGCCGACAGCGGCATGGGTTTCGGCGTCGCACAGCGCGGCGGGACCGGCGTCGGACTGGCCAACGTGCGCGAGCGCCTGCAGGCGCTGTTCGGCTCGGCCGCGCATCTGCAGATCGAGGCCAACGCCGAAGGCGGCACGATCGCCACGATCGTCGTTCCGTACCGCGTCGATCCGGGGCCGTCCGGCGCCGCACGCGGCGCCGGTCCGGCGGGCGACTTCGCGCCCGGCGCCGCGGGGGCCGCATGATGGCGGCCCGCGCTCCGGCCGCAAAAAGCATGCTGGCCGCGGGGGCGACACGATGATCTGCGCCGCCTTGATTCTTGGCATCATCCTGGCTGCGTCGGTCGCGGCGGCGCTGCTCTTCGCCGCCGCCCTGGGCGCCTTGCTCGGGCTCATCGGGCTTGCCGTGGCCGCGCTGGTCGTGGCGCTGGTGCTGGGCGCCGGCACATTGCCGCTGCTGCTGCCGCTGCTGCTGGTCTACTGGCTGCTGCGGCCGCGGCGCGCGGCGCGGGCAGCGCGCGCGCCGGCCTAGCCCGCCGGAGCGCAGGGAGCGAAGGGAGGGGGCGTGACCATCCGGGCAATACTCGCCGACGACGAGCGGCTGATGCGCGACCAACTTCGCCTGCGCCTGGCCGAAGCCTGGCCGGAACTCGAGATCGCCGGGGAAGCGAAGAACGGCGACGAAGCGGTGCAGCTCGTGGCGGAGCTGCGTCCGGACCTCGCTTTTCTCGACATCCAGATGCCCGGCCGCACCGGCATCGAGGCGGCGCGCGACATCGGCGCGGCCTGCCACGTCGTCTTCGTCACCGCCTTCAGCGAGTTCGCGGTCGAGGCCTTCGAGGAGGGTGCCGTCGACTATGTCCTCAAGCCGGCCGAGGCCGAACGGCTCGGCCGCACCGTCAGCCGGCTCAAGGAGCGCCTCGGCGCCCCGCCGCGCGATCTCGACGGCCTGCTCGCCCAGCTCGGTGTGCGACTGGGCGCGCCGGGCGGCGGGCCGCGCCGCCTGCAGTGGATCCAGGCGTCGATGGGCCAGCAATTGCGCCTGATCCCGGTCGCCGACGTGTTGTTTTTCACCTCCGACGAAAAATATACCCGTGTCCAGACCGAGGCTTTCGAGGCACTTATACGCAAGCCGATCAAGGAACTGGTCGAAGAGCTCGATCCCGAGCAGTTCTGGCAGATTCATCGGGCGACCATCATCAACATCAAGAAGGTCGCCGGTGTGGTGCGCGATTTTCGCGGGCGGCAACTCGTTCAGTTTCAGAATTTCCAGGAAAAACAGGAAATTAGCCGCAATTACACGCATTTGTTCAAGCAAATGTAGCGCCATGGCCGGCGCCCCGCGCCCTTCGCCGGCCTGGCGGGAATCGCCCGGGGGCCAGCGGCGGCTCGCCGGTCCGCCCATCGGTCCGCCCATTCCTGGCCGCCGCACCGGGCCGCGTACGCAGCGGCCCGCGGCTGGCGGGCCACGCCGCCTGCCGGATCGGCCAGAAAAGTGACCATTTTTGCCTATTCGGCCAGCCCGGCTGCGGGAGTCAATTTGACAGTTTTTCCCTGGACCACGATAATTTGCGGTTCCCTCGGAGGGGTGCCCGAGTGGCTAAAGGGGGCAGACTGTAAATCTGCTGGCCTCGCGCCTACGTTGGTTCGAATCCAAC
>Ga0209698_10002061_pt1 | contig 23019 bp, 13 predicted proteins | sample LitLauG_LLR_2012_FD_187203 | JGI IMG/M metagenome (GOLD analysis project Ga0209698, IMG submission 187203) | Freshwater sediment microbial communities from Pennsylvania, USA - Little Laurel Run_MetaG_LLR_2012 (SPAdes) (version 2) | ecosystem: Environmental > Aquatic > Freshwater > Creek >... | reverse complement strand
ATTCTGAAAGCGCTGCGCGACAACCCGATCGAGCTGTGGACCCGCGCCCATTTCGAGGAGCCGATCGTCGAAAGCCGCCTCGCGTTCGGTCGCGTCATCGTCGTCAGCGAGCCCGCCGCCATCCGCAAAGTCCTGGTCGAAAATACAGGCGATTATCGCAAGAGCGCAATTCAGACGCGGGTGCTTTCGGTCGCCTTGCGCAACGGTCTCCTGACGGTCGAAGGCGATCAGTGGAAGCGCCAGCGGCGCACGCTGGCGCCCCTGTTCGCGCGAAAAACCGTGATGGGCTACTCGCCCGCCATGGGGGAAGTGATCGACGCGCTGATCGCGCGCTGGCGTGCGGCGGGGCCGGGGCAAGCGCTCGACATCGGCGCGCAGATGAACCGGCTCGCGCTCGACGTGCTCGCGCGGAGCTGCTTCTCCGACGGGATCGGCGACAATCCCGACGCGATGCGCGCGGCGATGATGGCCTATGTCGAGATCGCCGGTCGCATTGACCCCTTCGACGTGATGGGCGTACCCGAATACATCCCGCGCCTGACGCGCTGGAAGGCGCGCCCGCTGTTGCGCTATTTCGACGATGCGGTGAGCGCTATGATCGGCAGGCGTCGATCCCGGCTCGCACACTCCCCCAACGAAGCGCCGCGCGACCTGCTCGCCGCGCTGATGGACGCGCGCGACCCCGAGACGGGCGCGCCGATGAGCGAAATCGAGGTGAAGGCCAATATCCTCACCTTCATCGCCGCCGGTCAGGATACGACCGCGAACGGCCTCACCTGGGCGCTCTACCTGCTGGCGAGTTCTCGGGAGTGGCGCGACAAGGTCCGCGCGGAGGCCCAGGCCGAGTTCGGCGCGGGGCTGGAGGGCCTCGCCGAACGGCTGACCAACACACGCGCGGTGTTCGACGAATCGCTGCGCCTGTATCCCCCGATCACGGCGACGAGCCGCGCGGCGGGCCGGCGCGACCATATCGCGGGGCGCGTGATCGAGAAGGGCGCGATGGTGGTAGTGGCGCCTTACATCGTGCATCGACATCGCCAGTTGTGGGATGATCCCGACATTTTCGACCCCACGCGCTTTCTGCCCGGCGCGCCCCGCAAGATCGAACGCGGAGCCTTCATCCCCTTCGGCTCCGGCGCCCGCATGTGCCTGGGCGCGTCCTTCGCGCACCAGGAGGCGGTGATCGTGCTCGCAAGCCTCGTCAGGGCGTTCGATCTCGAACTCACGCCGGGACAAACGGTGTGGCCGCACCAAGGGATCACATTGAGACCGCGCGATCCGCTGCTGATGACGGCGAGGGCGGTTGGATAGGGGCGCGCGGGCTTCGCACACCCCTCGAAATGACGCCAAACTGACGCTCAGAGGGTTATTTTTTGCGCTTGGCCGAAATTGTCGGCTCGCCTGCGAAGAAATAGTCGCCAAATCGGCTTGCTTGCCCAAGCGACGTTGCTGGGTCCGCCTGGCGCTGAGCCCCCGGTGTGAGCTGGCCCCACGTCGCGCTGAATGTGCATGTGGAGGCGCTTGACGTGACGCTGCGGAAGCGCGTCCGTGCGACGCATCTGCTGTGTTGCTCAACAAGCAGGCAGGCGTCCTCACGCATTTCACGCTCGATTAACGTCCTGGACTGAGCGCAGATATCGGCTTCGGGTCCGGCCAGCGCCTTTCCGCCGCCTATCGCACGCCGCACGAAATCGAGTTGCGCCGCGTCCTGGTAGGGGTCTGAAAAGACCAGGACGAGAACCGCAGGCGGAGGGTTTGGGCAAACCGAGCGTCTGCCCGGGATGGCGGTCGCCACCTGTCAAATTGATACCCTGCGATTATGCGATTGACAGGTCAGCGACGTTTGAGGAAAGTCTTAGTTCAGAAAAAAGCGGTATTGTCGGCAAGCGTATACTAGGGCTTTGCGTGACGGAATAGGCATAGTCGCAACGCCGTTAAAGACGCATTAGATCAGTATTTATACGTCAGCCCCTGTGGGCAGTCTTTGATAGCGCGGCGGTTCAAGCGATTGGGGAATAGACGTGAAGCTCGGCGGATTGGGAACCAAGCAAATCAAAACGGCTGCCTTCCTGGCGTTCCTGGCCTTGTCCGGCGCCACAGCCGCAGAGAATAAACCAGCGGCTTCCGGGGCGGACGCGACCCCGCCCGCGCCCAGTCCCGCCGTGCCGACGGATCCTCTCGCCAAGGCGGCTTTCGACGTTCTCGACAAGAATTGCGCGCGCTGCCATCAGATCGGCGAGAAGATGACGAAGCGCAAGGTCCCTCCCAAAGGCTTCGGCAATATCCTTGCGCTTGACGAGATCAAAAGCGACGCCCACCTCGTCATCCCGGGCAATCCGGACGGCTCGTTGATCTTTCAGCAGATCGCCAAGCAATTGATGCCCTATGACGTCTACCAGGAGGCTGACCTGGACCAGCCCTCGCCCAGCCAGAGCGACATCAAGGCCCTGCGAGACTGGATCGCTTCGCTCAGCGCTTCGGCGGACGCGGATTGCGCAAAACGCAAGATGATCGACGTAAGCGCCATGGTTGTATCCATGGCCAGCGATTTGAAAGACGCCCTGCCGTCCCGCGTCAAGGGGACGCGCTATCTCACACTTACGCATTTGTATAACGCCTGCGCGTCCGACGACGAAATCGCCATTTATCGTGCGGGCGCCGTCAAGTTGCTCAACAGTCTCAGCCACAATTCAACCCTGGTCAAACTTGAAACTATCGATGCCGAGAAGACGATCCTGCGCTTCAACATTGACGATCTGGGCTGGTCAACCTCGGACTGGGACAAACTGGTGGCGGCTGACCCCTATGCGGTCGCGCCCGACACCACATTGTTTTCCTTTCTGACGGCGCAGACCGCGACCGCCCTGCCCTTCGTGCGGGCGGACTGGTTCGGCAATGTCGCTTCGCGGCCGCCGCTCTACAACGCCCTGCTGCGGCTTCCCAACACGTTCGGCGAATTGCAGAAGCAGATCGGCGTCGATGTGGCGGCGGACATCAAAGCGTTGCGGGTCAAGCGCGCCGGCTTCCAGAACTCGGGCGTCAGCAAGAACAACCGGCTGGTTGAGCGGCACGACATCCAGACCGGCTATTTCTGGACGTCGTACGACTTTTCCGGCAACCGCGGCAATCAAAGCCTGTTCGACTTTCCGCTGGGGCCCGGCGGCGGCGAATTCGGCTTCGTCCACAACGGCGGCGAGTCGATCTTCAGCCTGCCCAACGGCATGCAAGGCTATTACCTCAACAACGCCAAGGGCGAAAAGCTGGACGCCGGTCCCGTCGAAATCGTGTTTGATCGCAACCATCCCGAGGACCCCCGCGTCATCAATGGCATTTCCTGCATGGGCTGCCATGACGCAGGCATAAAGAAAGCGCGCGATGAGATCCGCGAACGCGATTTTGCCGACCGCCGGTTCCCCAGAGAAGCGCGGGATCGCATCGATGCGATGTTCCCCAAGGCGGAGGAGATGGACGACATTCTCGCCCAGGATTTGCAGCGGTTCGCTTCCGCGCTGACCCGCTCCGGCGTCAGCCCCAACCTGCGCGAGAAGAAGAGCGGTTCGGAGCCCGTCACCGCGCTTTCGGACTTCTACGACGGACCCGTCGATCTGAAGCTGGCCGCCGCTGAATACGGCCTCACCAAAGAGCAGTTCGTCACGGCCGCAAACGGCAACCCGGATACGGTGGCGCTCGCCCGCAGGCTCGATCAAGGCAATATTCCCCGCGACCAATTCGAGACCGACTTCCCGAAAATGGTGGCTGTGCTGACCGACAGCAAGCCGATCGGCAAAAACGGAAAGGTCGAAGCGTTCCCCGTGGCGCCGCCTTCAGCTCAAAAGGTCGAGCCGGCTCATTCCTTCGATCTCGCTCTGTATTCCGACAAATCGAGCTATTCGACCAAGGAACACCCGGTCATAACGGTGACTTCGAAATCGGACTGCTTCCTGACCCTCATCGATATCGATAGTCACGACAAGGCCACGGTCTTGTTTCCCAACAAATTCCAGCAGGATAATCACATCAATGCGTCAAAGGAATTCAAGTTTCCCGACCCGATAGCGCCTCCGTTTCAGTACAGCTTCACGGAGCCCGGCGTGGAGACGGTGTCGGCCGTTTGCACCCAGGACAAGCGCGACGTGGATGGCATCGCCCACGACTTCAGCAAAGCGATCCTGACAAGCGCGCCGAGTTATACCGAGACGCTTACAAGGTCTATCGTCGTGGGGGCGCCGAAGTCGCCGCCAAAGCCCGGCGCCTCGGAAGCCCGTGCGGCGATCAAGATTGTTGTGAAATGACGCCGCGGGAAAACAATTTGGAGACGACGGCGTCCCTCGAATAGCTGAGCCGGAGTCCTGTCGCCGCGTTGGCGCGGCGGCGGGATTGTCTCGGGAAGCGTCGTTCCCCTAGATCGAGAGACTTCGAATGCTTCGCCCGGTTACGATTTTCCTTCTGACAATCATGACCGTCACGCTCTGGGCACAACAATCGGCGCCCGCGGCGCAAAACACCTGCGACTCGCTGAGCGGCGCTATCACCGCGAATCGAAAGTCGGGCCATGTCGACGCCCTCCCCGGGTTGATCGAGCAAGTGCGGGACAGCCGATCCGGCTGCCCGGAGCGGACTATTCTTTGTCTCGGGCGCAGCGTGGCGCTCGCCTATGTCGCCAAGGCCTATGACCTGGCGGAAGCGGGCAAGAGCGCCGATGAAATTCATGCTGTTATTGACCAAGCCCGAAAGTTCAGTTCGCCGTGGGCGCTCTCGGCTCTGGAGGGCGATCTGCAATTCGACCGAGCCACGTCGGGCCACAAGGAAGCCTATGCGAAGGCGGCTTCGAGCTACGAAGCCGCGCTCAACGATTTGCACGAGCCCCGGATCTGCGCGGCCTACGACGAGCCGGCCGATCCGCCTGCCGAGCAAATTGCGCATATCGTCAAGCGCGCCTCCGAGGCCAAGCTGCTGTCGGGAACATTCGAACTGGCGCGGACCCGCGATGGGGAATGCGGCGGCGTTTTTCTCACCCGCATCCGCGACTTCCAACCCAAGAGCACGCCGCTGCCCATCGAATTCGATTTCGACTCGGCGACCTTTACCGACAAGGGCAAGCAAGCGCTGGCGGCGTTGAGCGAATGCGTCGGGAGCGAGAAGTTCGCGTCAATCAAGCTGAGCGGACACACCGACATGAAGGGCGATGACGCCTATAACCTGTCGCTGTCGGCGCGTCGTCTCGACGCCGTCAAGGCGTTCCTCACCAGTTCCGGTTATAAAGGACGCATCGAGCTGGCGCCGATGGGAAAGCGCGAACCGTTCCAGCTCGACGACCCCGGCCAGCATAGCCAGACCGAGATCGACCAGCTGAATCGCCGCGTCGAATTGCGTGAGGCGTCCAAATGAACGGGCGGGCTCTCGCCCGCATTTTCGCAATTGGGTTGTTGCTGTCGATTTTTCCGGCAAGCGCGCATGAGTTGCGCGCCCTCGTCGTCGGCTTCAACCGCTACCAGCATATGCAAAAGCTTCTGGGAGCGGAGGCGGACGCAGCCGACATCGCGGACGTCATGCGCAAACGCGGAGTGCGCGACCTCGTCGTGTTGACCGATCCAACAACCCGGGTCGCCGACTTTCAGGCCGCATGGAGCGACATGGTCGCGAAAGCGAGCCCCGGAGACACGATACTTTTCACGTTCGCCGGCCATGGCATGCGCGTGCCTGAGACCCGAACGCCCAAGCGGACGCCCGACGGTTACGACAAGGGATTTCTGTTCCCGGCTTATGATCAGGACAAACAGCCTGACGAGTTGTTGCGCGACGAGGACCTCTACGACGCCTTCAAGGCGGCGGCGCAGCATAACCTCCAGGTGGTTTTCGTCGCCGACGCCTGTCATGCAGGCAGCGGCATCCGCGGCGCCGATCCCTCCGCGCCCGTTCGCTTCCAGCGTTTCAACCTGCGGGGCTCGGACGCGCCGAGCCCGCCGTCGCAGGGGTCGCCGCCACGGCCGCCCCTCAAGTCCGTAGCGGTCATCTCCGCCCAGATCGAGGAGAAGGCGATCAGCGAAATCTCGGTTGCCGGCGTTTCGCGCGGCGCCCTGAGCTTCGCCATTGCGAGGGGGCTGGAAGGCGCAGCGGATGCCGACGGCAGCGGCGTCATCACGGTCAACAAGCTCTACGATTATGTCCGCCCGATCGTGCGCACGCGGTCCGGCTTCAGTCAGGCGCCAACGCTTTACAATCAAGCCAACGACGGCGACATACCTGTGCTTGCGACGTCGCCGCCCGAAGCCAAAGCCATTCGCGTGGAGGCCGGCCTTCCCCCACTGCCGAAGGTGGCGCTGTTCCTGAGCGGCGCCCCGGTCGCCGCCGAGCCGCCTTCGGGCGCCGCCCTCGTCCCGGATAAAGCCTCGGCGGAATTGGTCTACGACGGCAAGAGCGAGCAATTGATAGCCTCCACCGGCGATATTCTCGCTTTCAACCTCAAGGCCGCAGATCTCGGCAGCGCGGTCGCAGCCCGGCAATTGTTGAACGCGCTGCAAGCGCTGCCCGATCGCAACGGAGCCTTGCAGATTTCGCTCGCGGCCGGCGACGGGCTCTATCTTGAGGGCGCCCACGCCACTTTGCGAGTCGCCACACAGCCGTTCGACAATGTCGCGATTCTGGATTTGACCGCCAGTGGCCAACTCATCCTGCTCTATCCGCGAGCAGGCGAAAACCCCATTTCGCACAATGCTGACGTCCTGCGCAGCGTGAAGGTCACCAAGCCTTTCGGCGCCGACTATGTCATCGTCATCCGCAGTGAAAAGCCGTTGGACCTGCTGCTTGGGATTTTTTCCAGCGAGCGCGACTATTTCGTCAGCGCGCCCGAAGCCGCCGCAGCCATGCGCGCCGCCTTCGCCAATTCTCCAATCAGGATCGGGATCCAGGGCCTATTTACTTGCAAGACGCTAACGGAGCTGGGACAATGCAACGCCAAGGCCTCATCCTCGCCCTGAGCTTCGGCGCCATTCTGCTGTCCGCGCTCGCCGCCACGGCTCGCGATCGCGCGCTCGTGGTCGGCATCAACGAATATCCCGGCATCATTTCCGACGGCAAGGCAGGCGGGCGCAACCTTGTCGGCGCCGTGCCTGACGCCAGGACTTTCGTGTCCCTGCTGACCGACGTGCTCAAGTTCGATCCTGCCGACGTCAAGCTACTGACCGACGATCAGGCGACGAAAGCCAAAATATTGGGCAATTTCCAGGAATGGTTGACGGACGCCACCGGTCCTGGCGACCGCGTCGTGTTCTACTATTCCGGACACGGCGCCACCGCTGCCGTCGACGAGGGAGCGGGTCGCAAGCGATTGACGTCAACGATCGTACCGTCCGACGCCAGCGGCAATCTCGACAAACCCGGCTCGCCGGTTCTCGGCATGATCGATGGCAAGACCATTGGTTCGCTTGTGGCCAAGCTGAACGGGCGCATCGTCATGGTGGTGGCGGATTCCTGCCAGTCCGGCTCCGTGACCCGCAGCCTCACGGGCGCGGGAGCGGCCGGGGCGAGGGCGCGCACGATCAGCGAGCATGTCCCAGTCGGGATGAGCGTCAACGACGTCACCCGCGCGGTCGAGGTTGAGGCGAAGACCGACAATCGGCTGCTGCACGCCAGTTCCCTCACAGGACCGCGCGAGCTGGATGTTTGGACGGCGGCGACTATCGCGCAAGTGACTTTCGATCTGCGCGACGGCAGCGGCGGCATTTTCACGCAGAGTTTTGCGCAAGGCTTGCGCGACAAACAGGCCGCCCACGCGCCGCTCAGCGAAATCACCGCCGGCAACCTCTTGCAGTTCGTTCGCGACAAGGCGGCCGCCTTCTGCAAGGCCGAGCCCGGTTGCAAGGCGGGCCTGACGCCTGAACTACAGGCGCCGGCTGACTATCTGACGAGGGTTCTCAATCCCCTTCCCGTCGCGCAACCGGCCGCCGCCGAGGGGATTGCAACGCCCTCGCCGAGCGCCGTAACCGACGACGCAACCGCCGCGCCGCAACCCGCCGAGACTCCGGCGCCGCTGCCGTCGGTCGCCGTTGAAGCTCCAACTCCCGCCCCCATCGCCTCAACCGATGCAACGGCCTCTACGCCGACCGACGCCCAAACGCCGGCCCCGCAAGCTGCCGATGCGGCGCCGCCAACTGGCGCTCCCGGGATCGTGAGCGACGTGACAAACCTGTTTGCCCATCACAATGACTTTGCGCTGTCGGCCGAAATTCTCCCCTCCGCCCGCGTGCGGCAAGGCGCGGCCGTCAAGTTCCGCGTGACCTCGGACGAACCCGGCACGCTGTTGATCATCGACGTCGGCCCGGACGGCAAACCCACCCAGATTTTCCCGAATGCACGCTCCGAGCAATTGCATAAGGCCGGAAACATCCGGCGCGGCGCACCTATCACCATCCCTGACGCAAGCTACGGCTTCGCGTTTACGGCGACGCATCCCGGCCCCGGCAAACTTCTTGTTCTCGTCGCCGAAGAAGGTCTGGACCTGTCGCAAGTGCTGAGCCGCAACCTCGACTTCAAGCCCATGTCGAACGCCCGCAGCATCGTGGTGGAAATCGCCAACAAGCTGGACGAGCCGAAAATCTCCCCGGACCCGGCGCTCCCCAATGGCAGCCACCGCTTCGCTTTTGTCGCAGTTCCTTATGAAGTCTTGCCGTGACGCGGTCCGAAAGGCGTCGTCAGCTTAACCGGGCTGACGAACCCCGAGCCGGGTGAGGCTCTTCTTGGCCCAGTCGTCGCCGGCCTTGGCGGCAGTGCTATAATATTGGACAGCCTGGTTCCTGTCTTTAGCGACGCCATAGCCATTCTCGTACATAAGACCCAGATTGCCCGTGCCCTCCGGATCGCCGGCTTCGGTCGCCTTTCGGTACCAAAGGAGCGCTTGCGCGAAATCTTTGGGCGCGCCCTGGCCAAGTCGATAAGCCGTACCCAGGTTGCTCATCGCCCGCGGGTGCCCCGCCTCGGCGGCCTTACGAAACAAAAAAACGGCTTGCCCAAAGTCTTTGGCTACGCCTGATCCATCCCAATACATGGCGCCCAAATTGTTCTCGCCCCTGGGATTGCCCTTTTCCACTGCCTTGCTGTACCAGGCCACGGCCTGCGCGTAATCTTTGGGGACGCCGAGGCCCGAATAGTACATCCAGCCTATATTAGACATACTCTCCGCCATTCCCGCTTCTGCGGCCTTGCGGTAATAGGCAGCCGCCTGCGTCAAGTCTTTCGCGACGCCAGAGCCGCTTTCATACATATACCCCAAGCTATTGGCGCCGCCGGCGTCCCCCAGGTCGGACGCTTTGCGAAACCACGATGCGGCCTGCAAGGGGTCCTTTTCGACTCCCAAGCCGCTGTTATACATGTCCCCCAGCCTCGCCATGCCACGTGCGAGCCCCGCGTCGGCGGCTTTGCGGTAATAGAAGACTGCTTGCGTCTGGTCTTTCGGGACGCCCAATCCGTTTTCATACATGTAACCGAGGTGGTTGGCGGCATGGGCATCGTTCAAATTGGCCGCCTTAAGAAACCAGGATGAGGCTTGTGAGGCGTCTGCTTCGACTCCCAGACCGTCCCTGTACATGACGCCCAGGTTGTCCATGCCATTTAAATTTCCAGCCTCGGCGGCTTTGCGATAATAATTTACTGCCTGAGTCAAATCTTTTGCGACGCCCAGTCCGTTTTCCAACATGTAACCCAGGTTATCCATCCCATTTGCATTATTCAAATCTGCGGACTTGCGAAACCAAGAGACGGCCTGTGTGGCATTTTTTTCAACTCCCAAGCCGTCTCTGTACATAACTCCCAGGCTCGACATGGCGGCCGCCAGCCCGGCCTCGGCGGCTTTGCGATAATAAAGGACGGCCTGTGTCTGGTCTTTCGGGACGCCCAATCCGCTTTCATACATGTAACCGAGGTGGTTGGCGCCATTGGCATCGTTCAAATTGGCGGCCTTGAGAAACCAGGATACGGCTTGAGAGGCGTCCTTTTCAACTCCCAGACCGTCCCTGTACATGACGCCCAGATTGTCCATGCCATTTAGGTCTCCGGCTTCGGCGGCTTTTCGATAATAGTTTACGGCCTCAGTCAGATCTTTTGCGGCGCCCAAACCGTATTCCAACATGTAACCCAGGTTGTCCATCCCATGTGCATTATTCAAATCTGCGGACTTGCGAAACCAAGAGACGGCCTGTGCTGCATCCTTTTCGACTCCCATTCCGTCTCTGTACATAACACCGAGGTTCGACATGGCGACCGGCAGCCCGGCCTCTGCGGCTTTGCGATAATATACGACAGCTTGTGATGGGTCTTTTGGAACACCCAATCCAAATTGGAACATGATGCCTAAGTTATTTGCGCCAAAAGAACTCCCCAAGTCGGCGGATTTGCGAAACCACGTCACGGCCTGCAAAGGGTCCTTTTCGACCCCGACGCCGCTTTTGTACATTTCGCCCAAGTTATCCATGCCGTCGGGATCGCCTGCCTCGGCGGCCTTGCGATACCAGCTGACGGCTTGCGCCACGTCCTTGGTTACGCCCTTACCCTCGGCGTATGTTTTGCCCATGTTGAACATGGCCTTTGGCAGCCCTGCATCCGCCGCCTTGCGAAACCAAAGCATGGCCTCGGTATGATCTACAGCTACCCCTTTGCCTTGATCGTACTTGACGCCCAAATTATTCATGGCCACCGGTTCTCCGGCGTCTGCGGCCTGTCGGTATAGTTGCGTGGCTTCGGCTTGAGCGCCGCCGTTCTTGTCCAGCGCGCGCGCGAGTTCATAGGTTATGCGCGCCTCGCCCGGGCGCACCGCAGCGGCCGCCCGGCAGGCTGCGACGGCGCGCGGCGCGTCCATCTTGTCGAACTCCACACCGAGAATTCCTGCCGGGCGCCGGATGTCGAGCGGCGACGCCGCCAGCCGATCACACTCGCCGATGGCAACGTCCGGCTGCTCCTCCAGGCGAGCAACCCGCTCCTCGGGCTTAACGGCCGTCCTGGGCGTTTCCGTCGGCAGCGGAGACGCCACAGCTTTGGGCATCGCCATCAAAGGCATCGGGTCCCCGCCCATCGAACCGTAATAGAACGGCTCCTGCACCCGATGGGTCTCCGCAATCACGTCGTCGCGCACGCGCCGCAACGCCAATTCGACATCGAGCCCCGGAGTCATCAGCCGCTTCAGCAGCGCCTTGGTATAAGGACTGTCGCCGCCGGCGTCGCCATCCGCCGCAACGGTGCCCGCGCGCGCGGAATAAGCTACCAGTTCATTGGCGTCCGGCGGGTCCACGCGTGCAAAACCGCGACCAACCGCTCTCGTTCGCGAAGTCGCCTTGAAGGGATCGGTTCGGCAGGCGTCAAGGATGACGAGTTTGAGCTTGGTCGCGCCGGCGACAGCCTCCAGGACATGGTCGAGCGGCACGGCCTGGTATTTGACGTCGACGTCGCGCTCAATGGCGGCGTCGACGGGGATCAGATAATTCTGCCCGCTGAACTCGATGCCATGTCCCGAATAGTAGACGATCGCCAAATCCGCGCCGCGCGCGACGACCTCGAAATCCGCGAGCGCCTTGTTGAAGGCGCCGATGCCGATGTCGATTTTGGTTTCGACCGTGGAGAAACCGGCGTCAGCAAACAGCTTCGCCATCGCCGTCGCGTCGTGGCCGGGATTGACGAGCGGCCCGACGTGAGAATAGGCGCTATTGCCGATAACCAACGCGACGCGTCGACCGGTTGGCGAGCCGTCGACCTGCCCGCCCCCCTCTTGCGCGCGTAAGGCTTGCAGCGGCACGAACAACAAGAACAGCAGGACGACGCCGCCCTTCCAGCAGAATTGCGAAACCGCGCGACGGAGCATTCCGACCTCCCAGGTCGCTTTCGCTATCTATACCGGAGAACCTGCTCGGAAAAAGCCCCGTCAGGCATTCCTAACGTAGCAAAAACGGCGCCTATTTCGGCACGGCCGACGTCACTGACCTCTACGGCGCCTGGTAGCTCTTCAGATAGTCGGCGATGGCTTCCAGATATTCCTTCGGCAGTTGCGACATGTTGCGCACGACCGGCGCCATAGAGGAGCCCAATGTGTCGCCCTTCGGCGTAAACCCTATCGACAGCGCCGTGACGATGTCGTCGGGCGACCAATCGTGAAGGCCCGCAGCCGTAATGTTGGGAACGACGCCCTTGCCTTCGGGATTCGGGCCGCCGGTCAGACGCTTCGACGCGACGACGGCGCCCAGAAAGTTGCGCGGCGAATGGCATTCCGCGCAATGGCCGGGCCCCTCCACGATATATTGGCCAAGGCGCCATTTGGCGCTGTGTTCGGCCGTAGACTCCAAAGGAGCGCTATTGAAAAACAAGAATTTCCAGAGCCCGACCGCGCGACGAATGTTGAACGGAAAGCCCAGGCCATGCGGAGGCGCGCGCCCCTTGACGGCCGGCAACGTGTGCAAAAAGGCGAACAGGTCGCGCACATCTGCGGGCTTGATTGCATGGTAGGACGTGTAGGGGAACGCGGGGTACATGTTCTCGCCCTGGCGCGAGACCCCCGCGAGCAACGCATTGGCGAATTCCGGCGCCGTCCAGGCGCCTATGCCGTCGGTTGGGTCAGAGGAAATGTTGGGGGGGTAGAAGGAGCCGAACGGCGACTTCAACTCCAACCCGCCGCCGAGCCGCAGCGGGTCAGGCTGGCCCGGAGTCATGTGGCAGGATTCGCAGCCGCCCATGTAAAAGACGACGCCCCCGGCCTGCGCATCCCCGGGGGCGGAAACGGCGTTGGCGGTCTGCGCATCAATGCCCCTGGGCGCTGAAAGCACCCAGGCCGTAGCGGCGCCGATCGCGCAGGCCGCGACAAAGGCCAGGATCCAGTATTTCATGCGCCCCCGCCGCCCGTTTGCAACCCATCAGCCTTTCTTGGCCCGGTAGGTCTCGTGGCACTCGCTGCAATTCTTCAGCACGCCCGTCATATTGGCCTTGAAGCTGGCGGCGTCGGTGATTGAACCGGCGGCCGCCGCCGCGTCCTTGCCGAACTTCGCCAGCCGGGCGTCGAAATCCGCTTTGTTCTCCCACACCGCCGGAAGCGCGGCCGTGTCGCCCCCAGTCTTGCTGTCGGGCGGGAACAGCGCCGGCATTTTCTCGGCGGCCTCGGTGTAGGTCTTCAGGGCGGCCTTGACGGCGGCGTCGTCGTAAGGCGCGCCTTTCAGGATCGCCACCATGGCTTTCGTGCTGTCCCCGTTCGCCTTCATCAGGGCGCGACGCTGAGCAATCACATCGTCCGCCAACGCGCTGCCGATACTCAGCGCAAAAATCAGGACGGGCGCAATAAATCCCTTCATCACCAGTTTCCCCCGAGTCTGAACGAGGACGCCGCATCAAGCCCTTGAAAAAGGAACAACGCGCAGCGGCCGGATAGGATGTTATGATGGCGTTTCAGTTCTTTCAAGCCGTGGGCTTAATCCGCTCGCGATTACTATTGACATCTATTCGACCAAACAAAGCTGTCTCGCCGGAAAACGCCGAAGGCGCGAGAGGTCGCCGATCCCGGCAAAGGCCGACCGGGACGGCCGTGGCGTCCGGGACGGCTTCCTAGCCGCGAGGGAGTTGGATAATGTCAGGGCCGAAACGAGAATGCGATGGGGCTCGGATGTTCTCGATCTGCGGGGCGCGCGCGGCCGAATTGGCAGCTTTGAACCGCAGCCACGCACACGGGGGCGACAGAAGTCGATGGGGAAAGCCTGGTTGGTGAGAACTCTGCGAAGGGCTGTGACGGCGGTCTTCCTGGTGGGCCTTCAGACGGCGCCCTCGCTCGCGGCCTGCGTTTTGCGCATCGACCCCGCCGATTCTGAACGCAAGATTCTGGAATGCGGTGACGATCTCATCGTCCGCGCGGCGCGCGACACCACGTTCCATGAGATCATCGCGCCCGGCGAGCCAAACCCCACGGCCATCGCGCTGCAAAAAGGGGCGGTATCGGTGCAGTTCCGGGCGGGGGCTTCGCGCAACGGCTTCGAGGTGCGCACGCCCAGGGCCATCGCCGCCGTGCGGGGCACGCGATGGGTGGTTGAGGCGGACGCAGTCAGGACCTCCGTTTTTGTGCTGTCGGGCGAGGTTTCCGTGACCGAATCGAAGCTCGGCAGAACTGTGATGCTGGGGCGGGGACAGGGCGTCGACATCACGGACGAGGCGGATTCCGGCGCATCGCAAGCATGGCCCCAAGAGCGCGTCAGGGAACTGCTCTCCCGTGTAGGCGAGTGATGCGGGGCGACGGCCGACGGTCGCCGTCAGGGATCATCGCCGCCTTTCTTGCGCTGTCGGTCGTTTGGAGCTTTTGGCTGGAATACCGCCATTGGCGCGGCGACGACGTCGGCTTGAACGGCGTCGAACACGTCTCGCTCGATCTGCGCTTTCGTTGGAGGGGTCCGCGCCCGCCCCGCGACGACGTCGTCATTGTCGCGCTCGACGAAGCCACCATTCAGGCCGAAGGCGCCTATCCCATCGGGCGCGGCGCCATCGCCCGGATCGTCAGAACGCTCGCCGCCGCGAAACCTGCGCTCGTTGCGCTCGACATCGCCTTCGTCGATCCCGGAAACGCAAGAGATACGGAGGATCTCGCCAACGCGCTGCGATCCACGACGTCGGTCGTGGCCGCCTTTGGCCGCGTCGAGTCCGACGCTTCAACGTCCACCGTGCGCGACAGCGGCCTCAACGCGCCCCGGCTCGCCGCCGTCGTTCGGCCGGTTGCGGCGATCGCCGACGCCGCCCCTTATGGCCTCGCCAATATCGACGTCGATTCCGGGGGCGTTCCGCGGTTTGCGCCGATGATCTACGACACCCCGGACGGCCCGGACCGCTCCTTCGCGCTCGCCGCCGCCGCGCTGGCCCGCAAAAGCTCGCCCTCAATCGGCGCGGAAACGATCACGCTGGCTGGCGACGCCGTCGCGACCGACTTTGGCGCTTATGTGCCGCTCAACTTCTATGGTCCCGCCGGCCATTTCAGACAGATCAGCGCGGCCCGGCTGCTGACGGGCGATATGCCTGCCGAGGAGATAAGCGGGAAAATCGTTGTGATCGGCGCCACGGCTTCGGGCGCGGCGGATGTGTTCGCCAGCCCGTTCGATCCCGTACTTCCGGGGGTTGAGGTCTGGGCGACCGCGATCGACAATCTCCTCAATGGCGATGCGTTGATCCTGTCGCGCGCAACCCGCGCGTTCGACGGCGCCGCCATGCTGGTTCTACCTTTCTCCGCCGTCGTGATCCTGGAGGGGGCGCCGGCCTTCGCCGGCGCCCTGGGCGTGGCGCTCGCATTCCTGGTGTGGGCGAGCGCCGTGTTTGTTGGGTTCAGCCAAAACTATTGGCTCAGCGTCAGCCTTCCGCTGGCGGCCTATGTTCCTGTTGTTTCAATCTATGGCGTGACGAGGATCGTCACCGAACGGGCGGCGCTCAGGCGCGTCGCCGCACAGCGGGCGCGGCTCAGCGTGTTGCAGGCGCCGGGGCTGCTCGGTCACATATTGGAGGACCCCGGCTTTCTCAGCGCCCCCATGCACTTGCGCCTTACCGTGCTGTTCGTGGACCTATCGGGCTCGACGGGCATGGCCGAGGCGCTCGGCCCCGAACGGACGCAGGAACTGCTGTCGGGGTTTCAAACCCTGGTGGATCAGGTGATCAGCGCCCATGCGGGCGTGCTGATAAGTTACATGGGCGACGGCGCCCTGGCGATTTTCGGGTTCCCGAAGCCGGCAGAAGCGGACGCCGCGCGCGTCTTGGCCGCATTGCAGGCCCTTCGCGCTGCGCTGGCCACATGGCTCGGCGACTTGCCGGCGGCGGCGAGGAGCCGCCTCGATTTTCGCATGGGCGCCCATTTCGGACCCACCATGCTGTCGAGGATCGGACCTGCGGACCACCAACAAATCACAGTCACCGGCGACACGGTGAATGTCGCCAATCGATTGTTGGATGTGGCGAAAGAACAGAAATGCCGGTTGATCGTGACCGAGGATCTGGTCGAGGCGGCGGCCAAAACCGCAGGATTCCATGACACGGAAGGGAAAGCGGCGCCTTTCACGATCCAGCTACGCGGAAGAACCGAACCTATTCGGGTGCGTATCTGGTGACGATCAGATAGCCGCCGCCGCATGCAACCCGTGCGAGGGTTCATCTGTCATGGGATTCAATCTCTTCGCCCACGGACCCCGGTTCGCCGTGGGCGTGTACCGCTTTGGTGAGCCTTGAACCTGCTCACCACTGCATGCGAACGCCGACTCTACCGCCCGCCCCGAAGATGCTCTGCCCGCGGCCCCGGCCGCCATAGACGTCGCCCTCGACATTGGTTGAGAGACCGTGGCCGAGGTCGAAGTTGAGCGAGGCGATCGCCTGTCCCTGCACGATGCCCTGGTCGTTGAGCACGTTGCCGAAGGGCCCGAAGCCGCCGGTCTGGACATTGTTGCCGGCCACGGAGACGTCGCTGAACAACAGGCCAGTCAACGTGCTGGTCAGGCGGGTGTCGCCGAGGAATGTCTCCATGCCGATCTTCGCGCCGCCCTGGATCGTGAAGACGTGACCATTGGCCAAACCCATCGCCGCCGCGCCGCCGCCGTAGAACGACTCAACGAGCTTGCCGCCGACGGTCGGCGCCCACCAGAGTTGCGCGTTAAGGGGGATCTTGTAGGTGACGTTATCCGTCAATGTCAGCTGATTGAGCCTAGTGCTTGAGGCGCCGGCAAACGGAACGCCCAGCGGGGGCGGGACGGGATTTATGCAATTGCAGAACCCGAACCCGAGTGTTTGCGTATTGCTCTGATTGAGCGAAAAGAAGTCGTTCTTCAGCATGAACTCATTCGAGAACGGCCCGTTGAAATAGGTGGCGTAGAAGCCGAGGCTGGGGCCGTTGATCGACACATTGGTCAGGCTGGAGCCGTTGGCGACGCCCGCCTGATTGGAAGAGATTATTGATGTTCTGACATTGATGCGCGTCCAATCGTAACCACCCAACAGGCCGAAAATAATGCCATCCTGCGGCCCGGTCAGGCCGCGCTTTGTGAAGTCGACGCCGCCGATTATCCCGCCCATCGCAGTATCCGCCGTCACGTTAATGGCAAGCGGCGTGTTCGGATTGTTGCCGGGCGCGCAGCAATTGAAGACGGGATTGTTGACGTTGCCAGTTCGGCGTTCGTAACTGCCAAAGCCCTGCGCCCACGAGCCGATGCGGAACGAGTCGTCGTAGATCTCAGGAGCGCCATATTTGTGGGTGGGCAGCACGACCGGCGTTGGCGCCTCGACTTCCGTCACTTCCCGGCGCCTAATCGGACGCCGCTGCACGACTCCGCCGTCGGAGGTCGTCACCGGCTTGCGCCTCACGACGTCAGGCGCCGCTGTCTTGTGCGGCGTCGCCCTGACCACGACAGGGGCCGGCGTGGCCACTGGCGCCGGACGCGGCTTGCACACCCCATCGACGTTGATCTCGCTGGGTTGGCAGGCGGCCGGCGCGTTCTTGCGCTCCGATATGGCGGAGGTGGCCGTGTTGGTCTCGAGGCTGCTCGCCGAACCCGCAATATCGCCGACCGTCTGCGACGCCAGCGCTGCGCCCGAAAAGGCGCCGCCAAGGGCGTTCGAGCATTGGCCGCCGTTCAGCGTGACCCCAGCGCCGGTACGGGCGACGCCCGTCGTTGCGGGGCAGTAGACGGATTGCGCGTGGGCCGACCCGGAGGGAAGGAAAGCTTCGCCGAGCAGGACGGCCAGCCCGAAGACCGAACCGAGGCGCAACAAATTGGAAAGTTTAGTCATAAGCCCCCCGCGAGCCGCCGAAACGCTTCAATTTCTAACCGGAAGCCCGGATTCAACCACATTTTTAACATTTATGCTCAAGTCCTGCTGTGCTTTTCCCGTCACAGCCAGACAAAATGAATGCCGCCACCCCCATTATCCGGCTGAGCCGTACCGATTTATTGCGGCTCAAGGGGACCGTGAGACACGGCCCCCAGGCCGAACTATTATTTACTTCGTGTTGAAGTAAAACTGGTCCAGCGAATTCCCGTAAACAAACGGTCGCTGCTGCGTCTTGGTGGCGGCGTAGACGTCCCGGCTCACCTTTCGGAACATCTCGTTGATCTCGACCCGGGGCTCCTTCAGTCGTTTGATGAGCGCCGCTGCGAACGGGCTGTGCTCGGCCTTTTCGCCGGCGACCGCCACTTCGCCGTCCAGCGCCACCTGGCCATCCTTCGCCGCATAGACGACGAGTTCGTTTGGCGCTGTCGGCTCGACGCGCGCGAGGCCCCTTTGATGCTCGACCCCACGCGTGCCGTCATGCCGCCGCATCGTATTCGCGAAGGGGTTGTCGCGGCAGGCGTCGAGGACTACGAGTTGCAATTTATGGGCGCTGTGGATTCGCTCCAGCACCTTGTCGAGCGGAATCGCCTCCTCCTCGACGTCGCGGTCGGTTTCGAGCTTGGCGTCGACGGGTATCAGGTAGTTCTGCCCCTTCATTTCGAGCCCGTGCCCCGCATAATAGACCATCGCCCAATCGGCCGAGTCGGCGACGTCCTGGAAATCCCGCAGCGCTTTGGCGAGCTTGGCGCGGCTCGCGTCCTCCACGAGGGTCACCGAGTTGAACCCGATGTCGCGCAGCGTCTTGGCGACGCCCTCGGCGTCCCGATCGGGATTGGCGAGCGCCGGCACAAACTCGTAATTGGACATGCCGATCACCATGGCGACGCGAACGCCGGGATCAGGCAAGGGCGGCTCTTCCGGCAGGGCGATCGATTTTGCGGCAACAGCGAACTTTTGTTTCTCCTCTTGCGCCTTCTTGTCGGCGGCTTCCTGGGCTTTCTTGTCGGCGGCCAGTTGAAGCGCCTGGTTGACCTTGGCGAGATGCTCGCGTGCGGCGTCCTGCGCCGGCTCGGCGATGCCGCGATCCACTTCGACCGGCAGTTTCAGCGCCCGTTCGAACTCCGCTTTCGCGCCCTCCAGATTGCCAAGCGCCTCGAGCGAAAGCCCGCGCCCGACGATGGCGGCGACGAAATCCGACACGAAATGGTTGGCGTTGTTGTAAAACTGAATCGCCTTTTCATATTCGCCCTTGGCGAACGAAGCGTCGCCGCGCCAGGTGAGCGCGAGCGGATTTTTCGGGCTTAGCTCGACGGCTTTGTCGGAGTCGCGCAATGATCGGTCGAAGTCGCCCTGTAGCCGTTCGACCTTGCCACGGTTGGCGAAGGCCAGCGCGCTCTTCGGGTTGATCGCGATGGCTTGGTCGAGGTCGGCGAGCGCTGCGGGATAGTCGTGCTTGTCCACCAACACCAGCGCGCGATCAATATAAGAGAGTTCGTCGGCGGGCGCGATCTCCAGCGCGCGGCTTGCGTCGGCTATAGCCCCGTCGAGGTCTTTCTTCAACCGCTTGGCCTCGCCGCGCGTCCGCAGGGCTTCGGAACTGGGGGCGATCTCGATGGCCTTGTCGAGATCGGCGACTGCGTCGTCCATCTTGCCGAGATCCATCTTCACCGACGCCCGACCGACGTAGAACTTCGGCTCCTTCGGCGATAGGCCAATCGCCCTGGAGAAATCGTTGAGCGCTTTCTGGAACTGCCTTTCGTGATGATAGGAAAAAGCCCTGCTTGTGTAGGCGATGGTATATTTGTCGTCGATGGCGATGCCGCGCCCGAAATCGGCGATGGCCCCGTCGTACTCGCCCATTTCGTTGAGGATATTGCCGCGCATTACGAAATAGATGGCCGATTTGTTGTTGAGCGTAATCGCGCGGTTCAAGTCGGCGAGGGCGCCGTCGAAATTCTGCATGTAGTACTTCGCCATACCGCGATTCTCGTAGGCGTCCGCGAAATCGAACCTTCGGTCGATCGCATCACTGAAATCGCGCACGGCGCTCTCGTAGTCGCCGGCTTTGAGGTAGGCCGCGCCGCGTACGCGCAGAATATCAGGCAGCTTGGCTTTTTCTGTCTCGCTGCCCAAAATCAATCGGGTGCACGCCGAGATTTGGTCGATCGCCGCCTTCGCGTGGCTGCACAGCGCAAGATCGTTGGGCCTTTCATCCGTCGCCGCAGGCGGCGATTGGGCCCAGGCGGCGCACGGCCAGAACAGACTCGCCACAAGCGCTTGCCGCAAAGCCACGCGGCACGGCCCCAGCAACCAGATTGAGAATTCCTGCGACATCAGCGAGCCCCCCAATCAGCGAGCACTCCCAAGACCCACGCGGCGGACGCAGCGCAGACTCAAAAGCGGCGGCCGGAGGCGAGGCGTTGCCGGACGAGGCCCCCGGAGGCTAGCCCCGGTCATTTTTTTTGCGCGCGAGGGGACGAACCGACATTGCATCTACATAAAGGCAATTTTCCATGATCGGAAAATACCCGTCGAGAAATCTGCGTCAGCCAATGGCTCGGACTATTGAGTGACGCAGCAGATACATAGCCAGTAGGGCCGATCAGTCGCAATAGCTGCGATAGTGGGTGCAATGGCCATAATAATCCTGGCTCGTGCAGACCCTGTGGCAGTTCTGATGATACTGTTGATGGTATTCATGATGAGGGTGGTAGTCGTATGAATTGTCGCCGCCGTAGTATTGCGCCAATGTGATAGGAAGATTAGTGTCGGCACTGGCGGCATTGACAAGCGGCATTGCATAGGAGTTGGCGAACAGAATCGCAAGTGCGATCGTAAATTTTCTCATGATTAGACTCCTTTTCAGCGCACGCGGGCGCCGCAAGATTTATGATCAGAATTTGGCTTTGCACAATAGCTGACGCTCAATTGATGGCAATTATGCGCGCCTGCCGATTTTTGCGAGTTAGGGAAGTGTCAATTTTCGGGCATGTTCAGTGAAGTTGTCCCTGACGAGCGTCTCCCAGACGGGTGATATCCTATTTCGTCGACATCGCGTTGATCTTTCCGGCCGCCGCTCCCGCAAGGCTGCGCAAATACATCATTCCGATTCACCCTCCGGTCTCCGCCGAAGCGGCCCTGGCTGGAGACAAAAGGCGTAGCTCAACCGGCGACGCGGGGCGAAGGGTCTGCCGACATAGCTCTCGTGATCCGGCGCGTCCGCGTCGCGCGCCCTTTGGAGCGTGCCCCAAATGGAGCCTGGCCCGTTCGCAGATCGCCGCAGCGCACCGGCGCCGGCGCCGTGTGAGCAAAGCGCCCGTATTCAAGCATTCCTTGTTTGACGCGCCGGGAACCGTGTTACGCTGCTGGGAACGGATGGCGTTGCGCAATTGCAGTGGAAACGGGCGCGCAACCGCTCGAGAGGTATCAACCAAATGCTTAGTCGGACTGATTTTGAAAATGTGGTTCGGCTGACGCCGTTGGTTTCGATTGATCTCGTCATCCGCAATTTTCGGGGCGACGTCTTGTTGGGGCTCCGCAATAACGAGCCTGCAAGTGGTTTCTATTTTGTCCCAGGCGGAAGGATCATGAAGGACGAGCGTCTCGATGATGCGTTCCGCAGAGTATTGTACTCTGAAACTGGCCTTGATCTGAGATTCGACAGCGCTCGATTCAAAGGGCCTTATGAGCATTTCTACCCGACCAACTTTGCGAACCAGGAGGGCTTTGGGACTCATTATGTTGTCCTGGCCTACGAACTCACGTCCCCGACGAGCGACCTGAGGCCCGACGGCCAGCATAGAGAGCTGTCATGGTGGCGGGAAGACGATGCCCGTAGCTCTTTCAAGGTTCACGAGAACACGCGCGCCTATTTTTGATTGGGCGTCAGATGCGCCGCTGCGAGCGCCGTTCGTCTTCCACAACCCGCCCTTCATTGCAGAGGAGGCGTGGTCGACGGGAGACGCCCTCCCGATGGACTCGCACACGCCGCGCATGTTTTTTTGGCGCCGCTCATCCCTGTTGTTGCTTCTTCGCCAAAAGAGAATCAACGGCCATGATTCAGCGAGACCCCGGTTCGTTTTTGCTGACGCTCGCCGGAATGCGCGCGGTTGCGGCGATCAGAGGTTCGAGGCTGCTGGCGGGCGCGTCGAGGGCGTTCGTCGCACGGCGCCTCGGCCAGACGGCATCTTGAGCGCGCTGAGATCGCCTTCGCCGTCGAGAACGCCGTCGGCGAGCGCCTGCTCCTGACCCAGCAAATGCAGGATCGAATGTTCGATGCCATGGCAAATGACCCGAAATTTGGGGTTTTGCCGACCGCCTGCCCGGCTTTCTGACCCGGCAGGGCGGCAAACTCGATAGGGTAACCGGAGGTGTCGCGATGCGCCGCCGACCTGGCGTGGGCGCATCGCGACCCCCTCGACCGGCTGACGGCCGCGACCGCAAGGGAATTAAAGCTCCCGCTGCTTTCGGCGGACGCGGCCATCGACAGCTTAAACAAACTCCCCGACTGGCCCGGCCGCGTCTGGCGAGCCTCAGCCCATCGCCTCCAGTTCCGTAATCATCCGCTCGATCAGCGACAGGCCGATCGACCAGAATTTCGGATCGCGCGCGTCGAGCCCGAACGGCTTGAGCAAGTCCCCGTAAGGCTTCGACCCGCCCGCCGCCAGCAGCGCGAAATAGCGTTCGGCAAAGCCCTCATGCGCCTTCTCATAAACCCCGTACAGTGAGTTCACGAGGCAATCGCCGAACGCATAGGCGTACACATAAAACGGCGCATGGATGAAATGGCCGACATAGGCCCAGTAGGTCTCGTATCCCGGCCCCAGATCGATGGCCGGCCCCAAACTCTCGCTCTGCACCTGCATCCAGAACGCGCAGATCTGCTCAGAGGTCAACTCGCCCTTGCGGCGCTCGGAATGAACCAGCCGCTCGAACTTGTAGAACGCGATCTGCCGGACCACCGTGTTCAGCATGTCCTCGACCTTGGAGGCCAGCATCACCTTGCGCTCCAGCGGATCGGTGGCGGACGCCAGCAGCGCCCGGAACGTCAGCATCTCGCCGAACACGCTGGCGGTCTCGGCCAAAGTCAGCGGCGTCGGCGCCATCAGCGCGCCGTTGGGCGCCGCCAGCACCTGATGCACGCCGTGGCCCAACTCATGCGCCAACGTCATCACGTCGCGAGGCTTGCCCATGTAATTGACGAGCACATAAGGG
>Ga0209698_10002060_pt1 | contig 23020 bp, 17 predicted proteins | sample LitLauG_LLR_2012_FD_187203 | JGI IMG/M metagenome (GOLD analysis project Ga0209698, IMG submission 187203) | Freshwater sediment microbial communities from Pennsylvania, USA - Little Laurel Run_MetaG_LLR_2012 (SPAdes) (version 2) | ecosystem: Environmental > Aquatic > Freshwater > Creek >... | reverse complement strand
GGCTTGACCGGCCAGCACCTTGATAATCTCCAGATGAGCCGCGGTGAGGAAATCGGGATCGCTGCTCTCAAAGGAAAGCACCCCGAGGCGCCCCTGATCGTCAATCAGCGGAAGCGCATAGAACGCTCGCATTCCGGTGCCGGAGAAATAGGCGGCAAACTTGGCCTGGGTTTCGGCTCGCGGGTCGTCAATCTGCTCGCCGTGCTGGGTGATGTGTGTTTCTTCGTTGGAAATCGATGCCCACTCGAGCATTTCCTTCAAACCGGAAACGGCAGGGTCGGCAGGATTGATCTGCGTCATGCCCGAGATGGCTTTGAGCTGCAGCGCGCCGCGCTGTTCCAGGGCGATGGCAGCACGTTCAAAGGCGATGATGGCCTGAGTATGATTCACCACGGCCTGCAGCACACGATCCAGATTAAGCGTGGAGGTGATCTCGTGGCTGACGGTCACCAGCGTTTCCAGGATTTCCACTTTGCGCTCGGCCATCAGGAGGCTGGCGTTATGGAGCGCGATGCTGGCCGTCTCGTTCAGGCTGCCGAGTACGAAGAGGTCGTCGTCATCAAAGGGCGTTCCGTCGACCCGGTTGACCGCTTCCACTACGCCGACCAGAGATTCTTTGTCGAGCAAGGGGGCGACCAGAATCGACTCGACCCGCCCTTCGTTTGTGTTCAGGTTGCGGCGCGCCAGCCGCTCATCGCTCGGATCCAAGATCAGCACAGTTTCCCCGTTGTCGGAGACGTCGCCCGAGATTCCTTCGCCTCCCTTTTGGGTCATTCCTTGCCGGGTCGTCGGATCCCAGCCCGATTGGTGCATCAGTAAAAGGCTGCCATCGCCCTGAACCATCCAGAGATTGACCGCCTGGCACTCGAGCGTCTCGCAGATCTTCGACCCGATAATAGGGAGGAGTTGATCCATCTCGAGAGTCGAGCTGAAAACCTTCTCAATGTCGTAGAACTGGGTAAGGCGGCCGATTGACGTCAGAGAGTTGTGGCGCTCGTCTTCATACGCCTGGGCGGCATGCAGGGCCGGACCGGCAACCTCGGCCACACTTTGCAAGGCACCGAGATGCGATGCAGTCAATGGCGCTTCGAAGCTAAGAATCTCAATTGCGCCGATCGGGGCGTCATGGAAGACGAGTGGGAGGTAGGCAAGAGAATGCAGGGTTTTACGGACATTGAGATGGGCGTACAGCTCGCGGACAAGGTTGTTACCGGCAATCAGGAGCGGTTTGGGGCTGGCGGCCAGGATACCGAGCCCACCGGCTTCAAGGGGGACCGTTTCATCGGGCGCGGCTTCGCCCACTGTGGCGCGTACGGTCCAGCATCCTTCTTCGGTGGTCTGAGAGAGGAGATAGACATTGACGGCGGAAGCGGGCAGCCCGGCGGCGAGGGCGTGCGCGACGATGCGCGCCCGGGGTGCAATCTCCTGCGCCTCCAGAAGATGAGCCGAAATTGCCGCGATGTCGAGGACTAAGTCTGGGCTCTGAGTCGCCATGAAGCTCGTCCCGGAAAGGTACCGAAGCTTTCTTATTCTTAGTGTGTCCGGGGGGAGGCAGCGCTCCAACTTGCAAATTCACGGAGCTTCCAATAAGTTGAGCGGGCACTGTAGCAGACGCTTGGGGGGGTGTCAATCATATCCCGCGGCGGCTGATTCCGGGCCATTTTTGCGATCCTTGAGGTGACACGGTGGACATTGAAGTTCGCAGTCCGGGCCAGGTAAAGGTGGTCAAGTTGCGCGGTAAGTTGAGTCTGGGAGACTCAGTGGACCGCCTCCGAGAAACCATGGACGACCTGATAGCCAGCGGCAGCACTTATATTGTGCTGGACTTGGTCGAAGTTCCTATGATCGATTCGAGCGGAATCGGGTTGCTGGTCAAGAACTTAACGTCCGCCAAACAGTTGGGCGGATCCATCAAACTGGTCAATCCCTCGAAGTTTGTGATCCAGACGCTGAAAATGATTGGTTTGCTGAACCTGTTTGATGTCTTCGAAGACCAGCAACAGGCAGTAGCCTCATTCGGCTAGGGCAGCCGTTGACGAGGCGGAGCCTGCCTTTGATCATGTTTGCCTTGATCTTGCGTCAGGGATACGTGCGTCAGGTCCACTACGAAGGGGCGACTAAGAGGGGTTCTTCGAGTCTGCTTACAAACGGCTTATGACGCGCGTCCAACTCACCGGGGAGCGACCGCAAGCTCATCCCCTCGTGCTCGATCTGAACAAATCACCAGACCTACCCGTATAGACCATCGGAGGCGCAATGCAGCTCATCGACGACGTCCGCTATGCAATCAGGCAGTTTGCGCACGCTCCCGGTTTCACGGGTACGGCCGTGCTGACGCTCGCACTGGGAATTGGCGCGACAACAGCAATCTTCACGCTGGTGCACGCGGTGTTGTTGAAATCGTTGCCGGTTGCCAAGCCCAGTGAACTGTATCGGGTCGGTGACATTGAGAACTGCTGCGTCAACGGGGGCATGCAAGACGATTGGTCGCTCTTCTCCTATGACAAATACACAATGTTCCGCGACCAGACGCGCGGCTTTACCGAACTGGCCGCCTTCCAGGCCGGTCGCGGTCTGATGGGCGTTCGGCGCAGCGGGAGTAACCAGCCCGCCGAGTCGTTACGTAGCCAGTACGTTTCGGGAAACTACTTCTCGATGTTTGGGATTCGCGCATATGCCGGGCGGACGTTTACACCGGAGGACGATCGGAAGGGCGGGGAGCCGGTCGTGGTGATGAGTTACGGGGTCTGGCAACAGAAATATGGCCAGGACCCGTCGGTGATCGGGGCGAGCTTCATATTTAACGGGCTGCCCTTTACCGTGATTGGCGTTGCCCCGCCGGGATTCTATGGCGACCGCATGGAGAGTGTGCCCGCTTTCTGGCTACCACTGAATGCCGAAGCGATGATCGATGGCCCGGGCAATCTGCTGCAATTTCCGCAACAGGACTGGCTCGACCTGACCGGCCGGATCACGCCAGGAGCTGATCCGAAGAGCATTGAGGCGCAAATGCAGGCGGAGCTCAAGCAATGGTTGTTGAGTCCGGCCAGCAAGCTGGAAGCTCGTGAAAGGGACCTGGTGCCGAAGCAGACTCTGCATCTGTCCCCCGGTGGAGCGGGCGTGCAGATGATGCGCGACGAATATCAGTCGGGTTTACATCTCCTGATGTGGATTTCCGCCTTCGTGCTGTCGATCGCGTGCGCTAATGTGGCGAACCTGATGCTGGTGCGAGCCGCCGGACGCCGGCAGCACACGTCCGTGCGAACAGCTCTGGGTGCATCCAGGTCACGTCAGATCGCACAGGTGCTGACGGAGAGTACAGTGCTTGCCCTGCTGGGCGGAATCGTGGGAGTAGCGCTGGCGTTCTGGTGCACGCGCCTCATCTTGCGTCTCGCATTTCAAAACAACCAGGTTGCCATCAGTGCCATGCCTTCGTTGCCAGTGCTCGGTTTCACATTCGGAGTTTGCCTGCTGACGGGAATCCTGTTCGGAATTGCGCCGGCGTGGATGACAGTGCACGCCGATCCGGCGGATGCTTTGCGCGGAGCGCACCGTTCGACAGCACACGCAGCTGGCTGGACGCAAAAAACGCTCGTTGTAGCCCAGGCCGCCTTGTCTCTGGTTTTGATGTGCGCGGCCGGATTGCTGACGCAGAGTTTACGCAATATGCAGCATCAGAATTTCGGATTCGAGGTTGCAAACCGCTATGTCCTGCATCTTGATCCCCAGATGGCCGGATATACGGTGGAGCGCCTCCCCTCATTTTATCGACAGCTCCATGACAACCTGGCGGCGATTCCGGGCGTGAAGCGCGTGAGTTTTGCGCTTTATAGCCCGATGGAAGGAGATAACTGGAGTGAAGATGTTTACATCGAAGGACAGGCTCCGCCTCCGGCGGGGAGCAACCAGAACGTCGCGTCGTGGGTGCGGGTCAGCGACGGATACTTTGAGAGCATCGGCACCAAGATCGTGAAGGGTCGCGGGATCACGGAACAGGACACGGCCGCGACGCGCAACGTCGCCGTGGTGAACCAGACGTTTGCGAAGAAGTTCTTCAAGGGCGAAGACTCGATTGGGAGACACTTTGGAGATCTGGACCAAAAGTATGCCGGAACATTCGAAATTGTCGGAGTCACAGAAGACACCCAATACCGCGACCCGACCAGCAAGATTCCACCAACATTTTTTCTGGCCGGAGCACAGCGGGTCGTTTATGACGACGCACGTTTTAAAGCCTTCGAAGACCGCTCCCACTATCTGAACGCCGCGGTGCTGCAAACGCAGGGTAGCGTGCCGGGCATGGAACCGCAGGTCCGCCGCGCTCTCGCTCAAGTGAGTCCTGACCTTGCACTGATCGATTTCAGGAGCTTTGTGGCGCAAGTAGATGGAAACTTTACACAGAATGCCATGCTCGCAAAACTAACCTCGCTGTTTGGTTTGCTGGCGCTGGTACTGGCGTCGGTGGGACTCTACGGCGTGACCGCATACTCCGTTGAAAGGCGTACCAGTGAAATCGGGATCCGCATGGCGCTCGGCGCAGACCGGTTGAATGTTCTGAGGTTGGTGTTGAAGGGTGCGTTTATACAGATGGGAATCGGATTGGCGATCGGCATCCCAGCGACCATTCTGGCGGGGTATGCGATGACCACCCAATTGTTTGGAGTAAAGCCCTACGCACCCGATATCTTGCTGGTTACGACCGTAGTCCTGAGCGCGGCGGCTCTGGTCGCTACGGTGCTGCCAGCTCGCAAGGCAGCAACTCTGGAACCGATTCGCGCCCTGCGAACGGAGTGAGGCTCGACGTAAATCCGGCCAAAGCGCATTCCCGTCTTACAGACTGAAGTCGGTGCGGCCCTCTCCGTTACCCAGTCTTTCAGCAGACGGAGTCCTGTTACCTACGATCGGGACTGCAAATTGGGGGAGGCTCCATGGCTCGCCAAGCACTGATCCAAATTCCCTGGACTAAAGAAAGTGGCAGTTCAACAGAAAGTTCGCTGTGACGTGTGCCCTCTTCTATGTCAACTCTTCATCTTCTTCTTTCTCTTCTTACAGAGGTCTTCCAGCACGTACTTTAAGGACGCGCACTCCTGGATGACGCCTTCGAGTTTGGGGATGGTCGCCTTCAACTCGCTTTCCTCAACCACGCCGTCGGCCAGGGTTTCTGCGACACTCTCCAGCGCCTCTCCGACCTCTTTGATAAGGTTGGATATCGCAAGCAACTCCTTTTCCACCGTCAGATGCGGATCGGGCAGTTTGAACGCCACCCGGCCCGCCTGGCTCTCAAGAAAATCAAGGACCTCACAATTGTTGAGGAGAACGCATATCCGCGGCAGCAGATACGCGGGTAGCGGCCGCTCTCCTCGCAGCCAGTACATCAGTGAGCGATAGTTCGTCCCAAGTTGCTGGGCCAGCAATCGTGTGTCGTATTCGGTCTTCGATTCCACAATTCGGCTCAATATGGACGAAAAGTCGTTGGCAGGCGCGGGATTCATCAAGGAAGGGTCCCTCTTGTGTTCAAAAACAAAGGTCAATTTGAACAAACAAAGTGTTCATTTTAGCTGAATTGCACAGAGTCAAAGATCGCAGTACATTGGCTCCCGCAGCGTGCATATTCAAAGTGCAGGCTGGACGGGACGTAAGACACGTCAGACGTTTGCGTCGATGGTTGCGGAACTCTATGAAAACAATTGACAAACAGCGTGCTCGGTCGTAGTTTTCAAGGTCGCCTTCTTCCTTCTATAGTGGTTATTTGAACTGACACGCGAGGATTGCGTCCCCGGAGGCAGAATGACCAAGAAGTGGTACAACTACATCGTCTCGGTTGACGACGCTACCGGAGCGGAGCAAAGCCCGCCGAATACGAGGAGCGCTCCGGCCTCTGCCAAGAGCGCAGCTCAAAGTGTAGCTGAGATCGCATCCGGCATAGCCACGGAGCCGAAATTTACTACACCAGTCTCCGATCCCACTTCGTTTGACGAGATCTATAAAGCAGCGGAAATCCCACCCCCACCCAAGGGCTATTCGATCCTCAAGGTCTCGCAGATGCTGGAGAGCGAGCACATTCGCAATTTGCCGTCGGACGTGAAGCGGTCTTCCGTTCTGGTGGCGCTCGACGCTGCGGGCGTGGACATCAAGGAGATCATCCAAGACGCGATTCGCCGCGACCGCGCTCTTGACACCTACGAGCGCGTGCAGCAGCGCGCAGCCGACGAATTGGAAGCGCGCAAGACGAAAGAGAACGGCGAGATTCAGGCGCAGATCGATAAGTACGTGACCGAGCAGCGAGCGAAGATTCAAAGCAACAACGAAGAAGTTTCGCGCGAGAAAGAGCGCTTCACTGGCTGGCGGTTGAAAAAGCAGCAGGAAGAGAAGAAGATCGCCGAGGCGGTCGGATATTTTGTCAGCGAAAACCCCATTACGACGGGCGATGTGAATGCGCCGCCGCCCACATCGAAAACAGCGCAGCGTTCTTGAACAGGAGGAGTTATGTGGCAACGGTTGACGAGGGTGGTGCGGTCATTCATCGGGTTTTTCATTTCCGTGGCCGAGGACCCGGAGATCATTCTCCAGCAGAATATTCGCGACATGAACGACCAGGTGCCGCGGATGAATGAGAGCATCGCGATGGTAAAGGCCAACGTAACGCTGCTGGAAAAGGAAGAGGCCAAGTACAAGAACGACCTGGCCGGGCTGACCGCCAAGGTGAAAGCCGCGATCCAGGCGAACCGCGACGATATTGCTGGCGCCTTCGCTGCGCAACTGGAACAAACAAAAAGTGCTCTGGCCAGGACTCAGGGACAGCTGACAACCGCGCGTGCCGCCTTTGAAAAGGCCATGACCGTGAAGCAGGCCTTCATGCAAGAGAAGGAACGCAAAACGCAGGAGGCGCTCAACGCGATCGCCGACTACCGTCGGGCGCAGTGGCAGAAAAAGGTTGCCGATGCCATGGAACAGTTCGAAGTGGCCGGCATCAGCCAAACCCACGATGAGATGGTCCGCAAGATCGAAGAGATGACTGCCGTTAACGAGGCTCGCATGGATATGGCGATGAGCAACGTGGACCAGCAGAAGTTCAAGATCGAGGACGACGCGCAGAAACTCCAGGCCGCTGAACTGGTCAAGCAGTTCAAGATTGAAATGGGCCTGGCTGCACCCCAAGCGGCGGCGCCAGCGAGTGCAGAAAAAACCATCGCCGCGAAGGAACCACAACGAACTTCTTAACCGCAGATCGAACGCAGTTCGAGCGCGAAGACATCTATGCAGTCAGTTGCGATAGCGTCGGGGAGGAGAGGGTATGGCCGTGAAAATTGAGCGAGGTGGTTGGGTTCTTATTTTCCTGATTGGCGTAGCCCTGGTTGGCTACAGCCTCAATCGATACGGAGTCATAGATTTCAGCAAGTTCACCGGCGGCAAGAGCGCCTCCGGCAGCGGGGAGACGGTGGATGCTTCCAAGCCTCTGTTGCTGCCCGCATCTTCGTCGAGCAGTGACGCCGAGGTCCGGGTGCGCGTCAACGTGTGGGTGGGTTGTGTCGGCGGCTTAGTGGCGAATGGCGGACTCGACACAGTTCCTGACTCGATCTATGGCAAGAAAGGGCTCAAGGTTTCTTTCAAGATCATCGATGATTGGACCGAGGGGGCGGCCGCCCTGGCAACCAATAACGTCGACGTCATGCTCACGACGGCGGACGTTTACGCCAAAGACTACGCCCAGTTCAAGGAAAAAGGATTCGGGTCGCATGCGTTTCTGATGGTGGACTGGTCACGCGGCGCGGACGGCGTCATTGGCAAGCAGGGAATTAACAGCATCGAGGACCTGGCCGGCAAGAAAGTGGCGTTTGCCCCTTACACTCCGTCGCACTTCCTGCTGTGGAATGGACTGAAAACTTCCGGGCTCGGCACTGAGCAGCGCAATGAAATCTTCAACCAGGCCGTCCATACCAAGGATGGCATCGAACCGGCAACCCTGTTTGCCCAGGAAAAAGTCGATGCCGCCGTGGCCTGGGATCCTGATATGAGCGACGCGGTGTCCAAGCGGCCCGGATCGAAGAAGATCTACGACACCAAAATTGCCAATCGCCTGATCGCAGACATTCTGGTGGTGAGTGACACCTTCTCCGCCAAGCATCCGCAAACCTTGTTGAAGTTCGCCCAGGGCTGGCTTGAAGGCGTTGAGTTCATCAAGACCCAGCCCGAGCGCGCGTACAACTTGATCGGGACGGTCAAAGATTTCAATATCCCTTCCGATTTGGCAAAGACCATGCTCGGTGGCGTGAAGCTTGCCGATTACTCGGACAATCGTTCCTTCATGGGCAGTCCCGGGTCGAGTTCCGACTATGACAATATCTTGGGCATGGCCCAGGACATGTATCGCGAGTTGCGCATCATTAAGCACACCTTCAACCCCGAAGAGAGCCTGGATCGCCGCTATGTCGAGAAATTGGCTGACAGCTTCTCCATGGCGTCGACCGAGGCGCCAATCGAGTATAAGGAACCGCCGAAGGGAGCGACGCCCATCGCCACTCAGCATCGGTCAATCTACTTCGAGCCCAATTCTTCTCACATGAGCATGGATTCGCGCGCGATCGTCGATGAACTCGCTGGCACGATGCGCGCTTATGAAAACACCATCGTCGACATTGACGGCAACACCGACTCGACCGGCGCGCGTGGGTACAACGTTCAGCTCTCGCACGCGCGAGCGGATGAGGTCAAGAACTACCTGATAGAAAAATACGGTTTCCCTGCCAAGCGGCTCCGAACAGCGGGCAACGGTCCGGACAAACCGATTGACACGAACGCGACGCCCGAAGGACGCGAGAAGAATCGGCGCACGGACATTAAGGTGTACGCGAATCCCTCGAGCTAACCTTTCGAACGAACGACAGGTCACCATGAGCGATTGGTTCACGATTCGGAAAGAGGTTTCTCCGCGCATCCGATGGGTCTTCCCCTTTGTTAGCTGGGGCATCATCGTGCTGCTCTGGATCTTAGTGCCCTACTGGGAGGGGCCGCATTTTTCACTCCTGCCCAGGCCCCTCGGAGTCATCCGCTCGTTTAGGATGCTGTGGACGGAATACGACCTGCTCGGCAACGTGTTCATGAGTTGGTGGCGCATCGCCCAGGCATTTTTCTGGTGCGCGGTGGTTGCCATCCCGCTGGGCACTCTGATGTCCAGCTTCCGCTGGCTGTTCGAACTCATCAACCCCGTCGCTGCGCCGATGCGGGCCATGCCGCTCACCGCGTTCCTTCCCGCGTTCATCGCCCTGTTTGGAATCGACGAAACCGAGAAAATTGCGTTCCTGTGGTTCGGAATGTTCTTTTACTTGTTGGCGGTGGTGGTCGAAGAGGTCAATCGGGTCGACAACGCCCTGTTGGAAACGGCTTACACGCTCGGAGCAAAGAAGCGCCACGTTTTGTGGCTCGTGTTTCGCGCGTCATTCCCTGCGATCTTCTCGTCCTTCCGGATCCTCTATGACATCGGCTGGACCTATGTGATCCTGGCAGAGATGTTGAATGCTCGTAAGGGCGTAGGATACATGGTCGAGGCTGCCCGCAAAGTTCTTGATTTCGATCGCGTGTATGCCGGCATCATCGCGATCGGCATCGCCGCCTTCCTGTTCCGGTTTTTGCTGACGTTCCTGGAGCGACGTCTCTTCCCCTGGCGCCAGGCAAGCGCCGCGCTGGCCGGTGGCGGTGCGGCTGTTCCCAGCGCCACCGCACACCTGAAGGCGGCCAAGCATGGAGCCTAAGAAATCGAAGATCACCGTGCGGAAGGTAGGCCGGTCGTTTGTTTCCTCAGACGGCACCAAGATTGACGCCCTTGAGAACATCAATTTCGAGATTGAGGACGCCTACTCACGCGAAGGCCGAGACATCGGCGAGTTCCGCGTTCTGCTGGGTCCTTCCGGATGCGGCAAGTCAACCCTGCTGCGCCTGATTGCAGGCCTGGATCGCGCCGATACAGGCGAGGTCCTGGTCAATGAACAGCCAGTGCACGGTCCGGGCAAGGACCGCGGCATGGTATTTCAAAAATACACCTCGTTCCCCTGGCTGTCGGTCGCTGGTAACATAGCATACGGTTTGAAGATCAACGGGGTCCCCGAGCCAAAGCGCAAGGAAACGGTGGCGCAGTTGGTCGAGGCTGTGGGTCTCAGTGGCTTTGAGAATGCTTATCCGGAGACGCTTTCTGGAGGGATGCAGCAGCGAGTTGCGATTGCGCGCACGCTGGCGCTTCGCCCGGCGGTCATCCTGATGGACGAGCCCTTTGGGGCCCTGGATGCCCAGACGCGCAGCGAGATGCAGCAGTTGCTGCTGAAGGTATGGGACGAAACCGCCAGCACCATCTTGTTTGTCACGCATGACGTTGAGGAGGCGGTTTACCTGGCGGACAGGATCTTTATTATGAGCGCGCATCCAGGGACGATTGTCGAAGATGTGCAAGTCCCGTTCGATCGCCCTCGGGAACTGAGTCTGAAAGAACGTAATGAGTTTCACGAACTGCAGAACTATGTTCTCGGCCGTTTGCGCCGGGCTCCCGGGAACGGACAGGTCCGGGTGAGTGTCTAAATGGGTCTCCCCGACTTGCAGGATCAGCCCCGTCCTCAAACTCCGCAAGAAGACATCGACTACGTAAAGGAAGCCTTCCATTCGCAGTACAACTGGATTGCGATGACCGGGGCCGGTGTCTTTGCTCTGCTCAGTGGCACCTTTCTGCCGATCATTCTTGGGGCAGGACTGGAGATGATCTACCTCGCCATCGTTCCGCAAAGTTCCCGTTTTCGACGGCTGATCCGATCCTTGAAGTTCGCTGAGGAACAGCGAAAGCACCAGGAGAAACTGAACGAAATGCTGCGGAACCTGCCCGCCGAAATGGAGAGCCGCTATGTCCACGCGGCGCAGGTGTGCGCTTCGATCCGCGCCAATTTTGCTCAGCTGTCGAGCGCATCCCAGATCTTTCTGCAACAGATTGATACGAGCCTCCAGGGATTGCTGACCGGCTATGCCCGTTTGCTACTGGCGGCGGCTCAGCAACAACAGTACTTAAAGAACGCTGAACAGGATGGCATCAAGCACGAGATCGCATCCCTGCAGAAGGGCCTGACCAGCGATCCGCCCAAGGTGCAGGAAATCAACCAGAAGCGCATTGAGATTCTTACCAAGCGCCTGGAAAAGTTCGATAAGATTTCGGAAAACCGCAAGGTAGTCGACGCGCAATGTTCCGCTGTTGAGGACGTGCTGATGTTGGTGCGCGATCAATCGGTCACGATGCGGGACCCGCAGCAAGTCACCGAGCGGCTCGACGGCCTTGTGCGCGATGTGGAACAGACCGAGCAGACCGTGCAGCAAGTGGAAGCGATCTTCAGCGACATGTCGCCCGACCTGAACGGATTGATGTCGCTGGACGATACCTCAACCTCCTCGGGCCCCAACCGTGTGCGGATGTCTAATTAAATGTCATCGAATGCAACCGTGTCGGGTAAGTATCTGGATGCTCTTCCCGCATGGGCGCGGGAACTTTCCGAGAAGTACTACTCGCGCTCGTTCGCCTTATTCGTGCTCTACGGAAATGTGCGGGACCTGGTACCGCTACGCCGTCAGGAGACCACGGAGTTTGTCCCGCTCGATGAGTTTCTTTCCGGTGCGCTCTTTGGCCAGCGCGATCTGGTTCTGCATTACGATCGCGGTGGGCTCAGCTTCGGCTCTGCCGACACTCAAGCCGACTTTCGCCGCGCACTCGAAGGCTATGACAGTTTTCACGGCACCAGCTATTCGCAAGGTGGGCTACCGCGCAATCCCGATGCGGCTTTGAACCTGCTCGACAACTATCTGCGCCTGCGCATCGCTGACGGCAAGAAGATCGGCTTGGTCATTGATTTTGCCGAGACCATCGCCCCAGCCGGCGACATCTCCGGCATGTCGGCGGACGATCGCAACGCCCTCGTCATTCTGAAGCGTTGGGCGCGCAACGCGGCTTTTCTGAATGCAGACGTGACCATCTGCCTCGTCTCAGAGAACCAGATCGAACTGAACCAGGGTATCGTGCAACATCCCGGAGTCTCTTCCATCGGGATTCCGTTGCCGGACTATGCGGAACGCTTAGATTTCATCCACACGCAGCTGAAAAGTCAAGAACTCCCGACCGGTTCTGAGGTCAACGATGAGTCCCTGGCCAAGCTGGGCGCGGGCCTGAAGAGAGTTCAGCTGCAAAGTTTGATTTCCCATGCGGTGCAGAACCGGCAACCGCTCACTCTCAAGTTTCTTTCGGACCGCAAGAAGGAATTGATTGAAGCAGAATCCGGTGGGTTGCTGGAGTTTGTGCAGAGCCGGTTCGATCTGTCGTTTGTCGCGGGCAACGACCAGGCAAAACGGAAGTTGCAGGACGCAGCCAAAGCAATCCACGCCGGTAACACCGATGTGCTGCCGATGGGCTACGTGATTTGTGGACCGGTGGGTACGGGGAAGACTTTCATCACGACCTGCTTCGCTGGCGAAGTCGGAATTCCGGCGGTCACGCTGAAGAACTTTCGCAGCATGTGGCAAGGCGTTACAGAGGGGAATTTGGAGAGGGTCTTGACCCTGCTCAAGGCGATGAGCCCGATTGCCGTGATTGTCGATGAGGCCGATGCCCAACTCGGAGACCGTTCCAGCTCCGGCGATAGCGGTGTGGGCAATCGCGTATTCGCCCAGATCGCGCAATTCATGGGAAACACCGAGCTGCGAGGCAAGGTGATCTGGTTTCTCCTCACCTGCCGTCCTGATTTATTGCCCGTGGACTTAAAACGGCAGGGCAGGGCAGAAGAGCACATTGCTTTGTTTTACCCCGAAACGCAGGAGGAGCGCCTAGCGCTCCTGCGCGCCATGCAAAGGAAGGTCGGCATGAAGCCATTTCCGGAAGACATCGAGAAGTTCTTTCTGGATCGCGCCGGAACTCTGTCGGGAGCCGACATCGAGGCTGTCCTGGTGCGCAGCCACATGCGGAGCAGCCTGCAAAACAAGCCCGCGGTAGATACGGAAGACTTAAAGGCGGCATTGGACGATTTCATCCCGCCGTACTACCCCACCGAGATCGACCTGCAAAACTTGGTGGCCGTATTGGAGTGTACCAGCAAGAGTCTGCTCCCTAAGCAGTACCGCGATCTCGACCGCAGTGATCTGATTCGCCGCACCAACGAACTGCTAGCGTTGTCGCGCCAGACCTCAGACTAGCGCGTGGAGCGGAATTGGATTCGCCATGCCTCGGCGGATCCGTTCAAATCACAATCCCATCCATCCGCAAAGACCTTTTCGTCGGAGTGAAACAGGGAATTGGCTTAGGATCGATCGCTGGCGCATTGGTCTGCCAAAAATCGCGAAATTCTCCCTTTTTCCCGGTGCGATAAAAGTGCAACAAATATGCCTGGTCCGAAGCGGTGTAGTCACAAAACCACTGGTCAATATCCGTGATGCCGATCTGATGGAACATCGCAAGCCCATAACATGCGGCTTCTCGTTCATAGGCGATGATTGCCGGGACCAGGTCTTCATTCACGGGAGGTTGGTATCGCCGGCCAAGTTCAAACGAAGCGGGGTCCAAATTCCACTGGACCGTATGCCCGAACAGGTGTCCTAACAGAAACAGCCGCTGCTCTGCGGTGACTGCCTGATCGATATCGATTTCGGCCCCATCGAGGTCGCCCGTGAGGGGGTCGGGAATATCTCGCGTCACGACGCGAATTCCGTAGAAGGTCTCCAGATGCTTCTGAGCCCGGGCGGCGTATTCGTCGAACGGAATATCCATCGATCCACTTTATGCGTGGGCAAGGCCGAGGGAAGCGCATCACCAGATACGGTGATGCCATCGCTGGTCAGCAGACAGCTGCGGTCACTCGGTGTTCTGCCGGCAATATATCATTTCCCCGCTTCTGGTTGCGCAACCATGAGTGCGGGGACCTCCTGTTGTTTCACCAGAGTGTTATAGGCAGCCACATCGGTCGAGACAATCGACTTCCATTTTGACGCTTGTTCATCGACCGCTTTGCTAAGCAAATCGAATACCTCGTAGGACTGCTTGGTCGGAGCCGAGGTGGCACTGCCCACGACGCCGCTCAACGCAACCAGGTGGTTATTCAACCGAACGGGGAAATTGAGTACATCCTGACTGCTCTTGGCCTTGGTCTGGATCAGTGCTTCTTCCACCTCGGTCATCTTCGTATCCAGCGCCTTGCCTGCGTCGGCAATGATCTTGGCACGAGGATCGTTCTTCAAACGCGTGTTAATCGCATTGATCTGCTCGCGAAGATCGCGAATCTGAATGATGGCGTCGTCCGTTTCCGTAACCTTGTCCCGAATCTTGAGCAGCAGATCGAATTGTTTCGCGAGGTCCTCCGAACTGACCTTCAGCCGGGGATCAGCCTTGATCTCAATGGGCGCAGTGTAGCTCTTGCCGAGCACCGTCCACCGAATCTGGTATGTGCCTGGCAGCGCTTCCGGACCGTTGGTATTCCCGCCCCAGAGCGGCGCATGGGGCACTTTCGTCGCTCCCTCGTAGCGCAAGTCCCACACGAAGCGGTTCAGGCCAGCGTCGGCTGGCAAGGTACCCGCATTGCGGTCACGGTTGAAGAAATCTTCCTCCTCGTCGCTGGGCTCCTCTTTCTTGGGATACTTGCGAATGACCTTTCCCGTGGAATCGAGTATTTCGAGGGTGATCTTCGGCGCTTCCGGTGATTCGAGTTCGGTTTTCTTGGTTTCAGAGGAGGAAGCCGACGGATTGGCATCGCTCTTCGCCGCTACGCCCTCAGCACCAGGGCTGGGCGCCAAAACTTTCGGCTGGTCGGGCTTCTTGAGTGAAACCTTCAACCAGTAGTTGATGATGGCACCAGCCGGCGGGTTCTTTCCAACATTGCCAGTAGGGGCAAAAAACGAGCCGCGAAAGACAGTATGATTCGCCGAAGCGGGCGTGAACAGGTGGGCCTCCTGCTGCGGTATCGACTCTTCATATTGCTCGAGGGGAGTGATATCGTCCAGCACCCAGAAACTGCGTCCGTGCGTTGCCAGCACCAGGTCCGCGTCCTTGATCACCAAGTCGTTGACTGGAACTGTTGGAAGATTGAGTTGCAGCGATTGCCAGTGCGCGCCATCGTCGAACGAAATGTACACACCCTGTTCCGTCCCGGCAAAAAGCAAATTCGGGCGCCGGGGATCGACCCTGACAGCATGGACATAATCGTTCGCCGGAATCCCCACGACTAGCTTGGTCCAGGTCTTCCCAAAGTCTGTTGTCTTGAATACGTAGGGTGCGAAGTCGTCCGACTTGTGGCGTTCGACGGCGAGATAAGCGGTCCCGGCATCGCGCGACGAAGCCTCGATCATGCTCACCGTACCCCACTCCGGCATGGCCTTCGGCGTGACGTTCTCCCAATGCTGCCCTGCGTCCCGGGTCAACTGGACCAATCCGTCATCGGTCCCCGCCCAGATCAGGTCCTTTTGTACGGGCGATTCTGCCACTGAGAAGATCGTGTCGTAGACCTCGACCCCGGTATTGTCCTTGGTAATCGGCCCGCCTGAGGACAGTTGCTTTGACTTGTCATTGCGCGTTAGATCGGGGCTGATGATCGTCCAACTCATTCCGCCATCGGTAGTCTTGAACAGCACCTCGCCCGCGAAGTACATCGTCTTGGGATCGTGCGGTGAAAAGACAATGGGCTCCGTCCATTGAAAACGGTGCTTGACGTCGGCAGCCGCCCACCCAATCGGATTCACCGGCCAGGGGTTCACCGCCTGTTCTTCACGAGTGCGGTGGTCGTAGCGCGTGATCTCGCCGCCGTAAGAGCCCGCATACACAATGTCCGGGTCGGTCGGATCAGGCGCGATGTAGCCGCTCTCACCGCCACCGACGTCGTACCAGTCCGGGCGATCGATCGCACCCGCCGCGCTCGCGCTGGCAATTGCCACCGTGGAGTTGTCCTGCTGCGCGCCATAGATGGTGTATGGAAACCGGGTGTCGGTCGTCACATGGTAGAACTGCGCTGTGGGCTGGTTATGAACACTCGTCCAACTATCACCGCCGTCGATGGAAATGGTGGCACCGCCATCGTTGCCATTGATGAGACGCTTGGGATTGGTCGGATCGATCCACAGCGCGTGATTATCTCCGTGCGGCGTCCGTATACGGCTGAAGGTCTTGCCCCCGTCATTGGACCGATACGTCCCGGTGTTCAGGATGTACACCGTATCGGCCGACTTTGGATCGGCGAAGATATGCGAGTAGTACCAGGCCCGCTGGCGAAAGCGGTGGTCGTCAGTCGTTAAGCGCCAGGAATCGCCGCCGTCGTCCGAGCGATAGATTCCACCCTTCTCGGCCTCAATGACCGCCCACACCCGGCTGGGATTCGCACCCGAGACGGTGACCCCGATGCGGCCCAGAATGCCCTCCGGCAGGCCGTGGCCTTTGAGTTCCTTCCAGGTCGTTCCGCCGTCGATGGATCGGTAAAGGCCGCTACCCAGGCCCCCGCTGTCCAGACTCCACGGGGTTCGACGCGCTTGCCACAACGCTGCGAACAAGACGTTGGCGTTGCTGGGATCGAACACCACGTCGATGGCCCCGGTTCTGGCGTCCTTATAGAGTACCTTCTCCCAGGTCTTGCCCCCATCCTGCGTGCGGAAAAGCCCGCGCTCCTCGTTGTCGGCGAAGGGATGTCCGAGGGCAGCGACGAAGGCGGTTTCAGGATTCTTAGGGTTTACAGCCACGCGCCCGATGGCGTGCGTGTCGGCAAGGCCGGCGAGCTTCCAGGTCTTACCCGCATCCAGCGACTTGTAAACCCCGTTACCTCCGACGATGTTGCCGCGAATGCACGCTTCTCCGGTTCCGGCATAGATGACATTGGGATCGGATTCGGAAACCGCAATCGCCCCGATCGCGGGCGAAGCATCCTTCTGCTTGTCGAAAATTGGCTTCCAGTTCACACCGCCGTCGGTCGTCTTCCAGACACCGCCGGCAACGGCGCCAAAATAATAAACGCTATCCTGGCCGGCGACTCCCGCGACTGCAACCACGCGCCCGCCGCGAAACGGGCCGACCAGTCGATACTGCAGACCCTTCCAGGGTCCCTTGTCTTCGCCATCGTCTTTGTCTTTCTGAACGTCACTGACCTGCGCGTCCACAGTCGCTGCTTGCTTCGGCCCGGAATCAGGGGTTTGCTTCGGCGGGTGCTTCTGACCGGATAGCGAGGTAATGAGGGTTGCAAGCAGAAGGGCGAGTGTAATCGTTCGCACGGTTTGTTCCTCCGAGACGTAAACGATAAATCCCTCGGCCACAAATTCACAACCCAGCGGTATCGGAGGTCGTAGATTTGTGGCCTACGCCACGCCGGCTCCGATGTGAGAACGCCAACTCTGACGACCAACTCTGACGGCTTGACATGCCAGCCCCGCTTGCATACATTCTGTGGGTTTCGAAGGAAGAGCATCAAGACAGGCTGAACGGCGATTGTGTGCCCCACGCGACGGAGAGGCTACCATTGGTACAACAGAGATCGAAGATGCCTGGAGCACAGCCGCGTCGGGCACATTCCAGCCTGAGGTCTTCCAGGAGAGGAACCGGCCAATGACCGAAGTACAGCTTCTCATCGGTGATCGTGACGCTAACGCAGCCAGTTCGGCAACCTTTGTCCGACAAAACCCGATCTCGGGTGAAGTAGCTACACGCGCGGCTGCCGCAAGCGCCGACGATGCGATCGCCGCCGCCGAAGCCGCGGCCGAAGCATTTCCCGCGTGGTCCGCTCTCGGCCCTCACGAGCGGCGCAAGAAACTTCTGCGCGCCGCTGACTTGCTCGAAGCCCGCACGCCGGACTTCATTTCCGTCATGATGGACGAGATCGGTGCCACCGCCGGCTGGGCCGGCTTCAACGTCTACCTCGCAGCGCAGATGTTGCGCGAAGCCGCCTCCATGACGACGCAGGTCTCAGGCGAAGTGATTCCGTCCGAGATCCCGGGAAGCCTGGCATTCTCCGTGCGCCAACCGGTGGGCGTCGTGCTGGGAATCGCCCCATGGAACGCTCCCGTCATTCTCGGGGTGCGGGCGATCGCAGTACCGCTCGCGTGCGGCAATACCGTGGTGCTGAAAGCGTCAGAATTTTGTCCGGCTACGCATCGGCTGATCGGAACTGTGCTCCGCGAAGCCGGACTGGATCACGGAGTGGTGAATGTTCTGACGCACGACTCCGCCAGCGCTTCGACCATTGTCGAAACCCTTATCGCCCACCGCGCGGTGCGCCGCATCAACTTCACCGGCTCGACCAGGGTGGGAAAGATTCTCGCCGTCACAGCGGCCAAACACCTGAAACCGATTCTCCTGGAACTGGGAGGCAAAGCTCCGCTGATTATCCTCGACGACGCCGACCTGGACGCGGCCGTGGATGCCGCCGCCTTCGGAGCATTCATGAACCAGGGACAGATCTGCATGTCCACCGAACGCATCATCGTCGATGAAAAAGTGGCCGATGTCTTCGCCCAGAAATTCGTCGCCAAAGTGAAGACTCTGCCTTGCGGCGATCCGCGAAAGGGTGACGTAGTCTTCGGCGCCGTGGTCGGCATGCCTACGGTAGATCGAGTACAGTCACTCGTAAAAGACGCGGTAGCGCGCGGAGCCAAGGTCCTTCTAAGTGGCGACGCCCAAGGCACGATCATGCCAGCTACGATCGTCGATCACGTCACTCCCGAAATGCAGATTTTCCGCGAAGAATCCTTCGGGCCGTCGGTGTCCATCACCCGTTCCAAGAATGTAGAAGAGGCAATCCGGTTGGCCAACGACACGGAGTACGGACTCTCCGCCGCCGTCTTCGGCCGCGACATCGCCCGCGCCGTCGAGGTGGCGAAGCGCATCGACTCCGGCATGTGTCACGTGAACGGCCCAACCGTGCATGACGAAGCCCAAATGCCGTTCGGAGGGGTAAAAGCCAGCGGCTACGGCCGTTTCGGCGGCAAGGCGGCGGTAAACGAGTTCACCGAATTGCGCTGGATCACAATCCAGACAACGCCCCGCCACTACCCGTTCTAGCCCTTACACTCGTACAGCGCGCTCCGCGACGACTGAGCGCACGGCGTTCACAATCTTCTCCTCGCTGGGCAACACATAGCTCTCCAGCGGCTCGCTGTAAGGAATGGACGTATCGAGCGCCGTTACCATCGTGATCGGGGCGCGCAGATACTCGAACCCCCTCTCCGCCACCTCAGCGGCAATCACCACGGCGGCCGACGAGTGACGAGGCGCCTGATCCACCAAAACCAACCGACCTGTCTTCGCAACCGATTTAATAATCGTGTCGGAATCGAGCGGTGCCAACGTGCGAGGGTCCACCACCTCCGCGCTGATTCCTTGCTGAGCGAGTTGTTCTGCCGCTGCCAGCGCCTTTTTTACCATCCACGCCGTCGCCACAATGGTCACGTCGGTGCCGCTCCGCTTCACGTCAGCCACACCAAACGGAATCACGTATGGCCCTTCCGGTACTTCGCCTGTGTCGAGCGTGAGCATGTAGTGGTGCAAGTACACGACCGGGTTGTCGTCGCGAATCGAAGCTGTCATCAAGCCCTTCGCATCCGCCGGTGTCGAGGGCAACGCGATCTTGAGTCCGGGAATTCCCATCATGGTGTGGTACAGACAATTTGAATGTTGCCCTGCCCAGCCCGCCGCAAACCCGAAGCCAGCCTTGAGCACCATGGGCACCTTCACCTGTCCTCCTGACATATAACGAAGCCGGGGAGCTTCGTTGATCACCTGATCCATCGCGACCAGCATGAACTCGCTCATCCACAACTCGACGATTGGCCGCAGGCCGGTGAGCGCAGCACCCACGGCGACTCCGATCTCCGCTGTTTCGGAAATCGGAGCGATCCGCACACGATCCTTCCCGAACATCTTCCGCATCGGGTCGCGGTCGGTCATGGCCATATTCTGCCCATAGAAAATGACATTTGGATCGCGCTGCATTTCTTCGATAATGGCCGTAGCCATCGCTTCTCCGTACATCAGTTCCTGCGCCATACGATCTCCTATGCGTACACGTAGTTGGCCGCGTCTTCGGGTGAGGGCAGGGGACTGGCTAGGGCAAACGCCACCGCATCATCCATTTCTGCGCGCGCGCCGTCTTCGATCTTCTGCGCCTCAGCGTCCGTGAGCACACTTTCGCGAACCAGTAGGGCTCGGAAGAGTTTATTAGGATCCCGTTCCCGGGCTGCCTTGTACTCGTCTTTGTTGCCATAGACGCCCACTGCCTCGTGCTCGGGGAACTGCGTCGGCGCGGGCGGCACCGTGATGGCATTGCCATGTGCGCTGAAGCGATAGAACTTGGACTCGATAAGGCTCGGACCTTCCCCAGCCCGAGCTCGACCTGCGGCTTTCCCCACTTCGTCATAAATCTTCAGCGGGTCGGTCCCATCCACGGTCACCCCGGGAATACTGAACGCTGCAGCTTTTTTGGAGAGCGGATCACCCGCGATGTAGTTGGCATCTTCCAAACCGATATGCGTGTAGGCCTGATATTCGTTGTTTTCCAGGATGAACACGACCGGCAGCTTCCACACGGCCGCCAGGTTCAGAGTCTCGAAAAACGCTCCTTGCTTGGCCGCGCCATCTCCGAAAAAACAGTAGACCACTTGCCCAGTCTTCTTGACCTGCGCAGTCAGCGCAGCACCGGCGGCGTGCGCGATGCTCTGTCCCACAATGCCCGAAGTCCCCGGAAAGTGATTGGCTGGATCCGACAGATGCATCGACCCGCCAAACCCCTTGCACAGCCCGTCTTTCCGGCCATACAGTTCGGCCATCATTTTTCGTGGCGACGTTCCCAGCACGAGCGGCTGCGCGTGGCAGCGGTAGCTGGGCATGGCCAGATCGTTCGCCTGCCGCGTAGCCAGTGCTCCGACAATCGAAGCCTCCGCTCCATCCGCCAGGTGTGTGTGCCCGCGCATTGCTCCTGGATGTTCCAGGAAGGTGCGCTTCACATGTTCCTCAAACTCGCGAATACGGGCCATCTGCGTATACATCCAGACCAGCCGATCGTTTCCGATATTTTCCCTCATTGGCATACGTCACTCCCTCGACGACACAAAATCGCTTGGCGGGCCAATCTGGCACAACGGCCCGCCCACCGGAACCTGCGTATTCTCCTGCGCGATAATCTTCAGCAGAGTCCCTTCCGTCGGAGACTCCAGTTCGTAGCTCACCTTGTCGGTCTCGAGTTCAACGACTGGATCGCCTGGATGAATCGAATCTCCCTCGTGCTTGAGCCAGCGCAGAACGCTGGCTTTGGTCGTAGGGATCCCGCCCGTTTTCGGAACTTTCAGCGTGGTGATGATGACAGACCTCCCCGCACTCAATGAACGTCGCGATCCACCGCCGCCCAATAGGGTTTGCGCATTGTCTTGCGATCGAACTTTCCAGCCGGGGTCTTGGGAATCTCTTGCCAGAACTCCACCGACTTCGGCGATTTCACGCCGCCTAATGTCGTCTTGCAGTGGGCCAGCACAGCCTCCGCGTTCAGCGATTCACCATCCTTTAAGACAACAATGGCCTTGACCGCTTCACCCCACTTCTCATCGGGCACGCCAATCACAGCGCACTCCTGCACTTCGGGCAGCGCCATGATGGCCGATTCGACTTCCGCGCAATATACATTGAAACCGCCGCTGATGATCATGTCTTTCTTGCGGTCGACGATATAGACGTATCCGTCCTCGTCTAGATAGCCAATATCGCCGGTGTGGTGCCATCCGTACGCCCGAATTTCCGCCGTGGCTTGCGGAAGATTGTGATACCCGCCCGTAACCAGCGGGCCGCGCGCCACGATCTCGCCGCATTGGCGCGGCGGAAGAGTCGCGCCAGATTCGCTCATGATTGCGACGCGCACGGCGGACGTGGGCTTGCCGCAACTGCGAAGACGCTCGGGATGATTGCCGGCCGCTGCCGCTGCCGTCGTGACCGGGTCCAGGAATGTCAGAAGCATCGGGGCTTCCGTCTGTCCATACGACTGGCACATGCAAGGTCCAAAGACCTCGACACCTTTCTTGAACTTGTCAGGGGACACCGGCGAACCCGCCAGCAGAAAAATCTTCAAACTGGAGTAGTCGAATTTCCCAACTTCAGGGTGTGCCAGCAGAGCATAGAACGCTGTCGGCGGAAGGAAGAGATGCGTCACACGGTACTGCTCGATCGCGCGCAAGACTTCCAGAGCATCAAAGCCCGGTAGGATGACATTCGTTCCTCCGAGCGCGAACATCGTGAACGCCACGACCCCGGCTGCGTGAGACAAAGGCGCGGTGCACAGACAGACCGGAGTGCAATCGCCGCCTCTCCAGTAATGGATCGCCATCTCGGTCATCGTGCCCCAGGCAAGGTTCGTGACGCGGACCCCTCGGGCAGGACCGGTCGTGCCGCCGGTGGGTACCAATCCCATCACGCGATCGAGATTGTCGTGAGCGGCGGCCCAGTCCGGTTCCTGCGCGTTCGCGCCTTCTGTCAGGAACCTCGCGAGCGAAGGATTATTTCCGTCGTCTGCATCGAGGCAGATTAGATGCCGTAATGAGTGAACCCGGGCCTTGATCTTGCGCGCCTCGTCCCCAAATTGACTGTGGTAGAAAAGCCAGGCTGTTTCGGAATAGTTCAAGTACTCAACATTCGCGTCGGTAGCATTGCGGAAGTTGATGGGAACCCACGCCGCGCCAGCCCGCAAAATACCCAGCATGCAGAACAACACGGCGGGATGATTCTGGGAGTAGATGGCGGCGCGCTGTTCGCTGGTTACGCCCTTCGCCCACATCGCGCGTGCGATCCGCTCGCTGGAGCAGCGCGTCTCAGCATACGAGTGTCGCGAATCACCGTCCAGGATCGCCGGGCGGTCTGGGTGAATCTCGGCGCTCTTATCGAAGTAGTCGATCGCCCGCATGACGTTGGAAATACACTACCGTAAAGACAAATCAGCAGGACATTTTCGCTTTCGACAACCCGTGGCTCTCAAGGACTCGAAGGATCTCCCGCGCGCCAAATGCCTCC
>Ga0209698_10002059_pt1 | contig 23025 bp, 26 predicted proteins | sample LitLauG_LLR_2012_FD_187203 | JGI IMG/M metagenome (GOLD analysis project Ga0209698, IMG submission 187203) | Freshwater sediment microbial communities from Pennsylvania, USA - Little Laurel Run_MetaG_LLR_2012 (SPAdes) (version 2) | ecosystem: Environmental > Aquatic > Freshwater > Creek >... | reverse complement strand
TCCTCGACGAGGTCGAGGCAGCGCTCGACGACCTCAACCTGGATCGCTTCCTCGGGCTGCTGCGCCGCTACTGCGACCGCGCCCAGTTCATCGTGGTGACCCACCAGAAGCGCACGATGGAGGCGGCGGATTGGCTCTACGGCGTGTCGATGGGCCAGGACGGGGTCTCCAAGGTGGTCTCGCGTCACCTGCCCGGCGAGCATGAGCTCGCCGCTGACGTGGCCGAGGTAGCCTGACCTCGGGCCGGCCGGTGGCGCGCGACTGGAGCGAGCTCTTCATCACGGACGCGGCCGGCGACGGCGCGCCCGCGGAGGGCCGCGGCGGGGCGCCCGCCCGGCGCGAGCGCGGCGGGCTGCTGCGGCGCCTGCGCGAGAGCATGGCCAAGACCAGGCAGGCGCTCGGCGGCGAGATCCACTCGACGCTGTTCGGGGTGCTCGACGAGCAGACCTGGGAACGTCTGGAGGAGGCGCTGATCATGGCCGACGTCGGCGCCGCCACGACAGCCGCGGTCGTGCAGAAGCTCGAGGACGAGGCGGTCAGCGGCGCGGTCGAGGGCGGCGAGGCGCTGAGCGAGCGCCTCATCGAGCTGCTCGCACAGACCGCCACCACGGGCGACGGGCGCATCGACCTGCGCGCGCACCCGACGGTGATTATGGCCGTCGGTGTGAACGGCACCGGCAAGACCACCACGATCGGCAAGCTCGCGTGGCATCTGCGCGAGCAGCTCGGCTCACGCGTGCTGCTCGCGGCCGGAGACACCTACCGCGCGGCGGCCGCCGAGCAGCTCGCGGGCTGGGCCGAGCGTGCCGGCTGCGAGCTCGTGCGCGGCGCCGAGGGCGCAGACCCCGGCGCGGTCGCCTTCGAGGCGATCGCGCAGGCGCGCGCCGGCGAGTGTGACGTCGTGATCATCGACACCGCCGGGCGCCTGCACACCCAGGACGACCTGATGGCGGAGCTCTCCAAGGTGCGCAGGGTGATCGCGCGCCAGCTCGACGGCGCGCCCCACGAGACGCTGCTCACGATCGACGCGACCACCGGGCAGAACGGCCTGCGCCAGGCGCGGCTGTTCGCGGAGTCCGCCCAGGTCAGCGGCATCGTGCTCACGAAGCTCGACGGCACCGCGCGCGGCGGCATCGCGCTGGCGATCGCGAGCGACCTCGGCCTGCCGGTCAAGCTGATCGGGGTGGGCGAGTCGGTGGAGGACCTGCGGCCGTTCGATGCACGCGATTTCGCGCGGGCGCTGATCGCCGAGAGCTAACCTTCGAGGTATGGACGCGTGGATCCTGTGGGTCATCGCCGGTGCGGTGTTCGGCATCGGCGAGATGCACACCGGTGGGCTCTACCTGCTCCCGTTCGCGCTCGCCGCGGCGCTGGCCGCCGTGCTGTCACTGCTGGGCGTCGGCGCACTGCTGTCGGGCGTCGCATTCATCGCGGCCTCCGCGATCGTGGTGGGCGCGCTGCGCCCCGTCGCGCTGCGCCACCGTCGTCTGCCGCCGCCCATCCGCACGGGCACCGCGGCGCTCATCGGGCGCCGCGCTATGGTGCTCGAGCGGATCGCGAACGACGAGGGGGTGGGCTGTGTGAGGATCGAGGGCGGCGAGGTCTGGACCGCGCGCAGCTATGACGAGGATGAGGTCATCGAGGCCGGGGAGCGCGTCGAGGTGGTCGAAATCAAGGGGGCGACCGCGCTGGTCATGCACTAGCGCGCTCGCCGCATGCTGGAAAGGAACCCCTGAATGGCAGCGTTGATAGTCCTCATAGTGATCGTGGTGTTCGCGCTCGTCGTCGCCGGCCGCTCGATCCGCGTGATCCCGCAGGCGCGCGCCGGTGTGGTCGAGCGTCTCGGGCGCTACAGCCGCACGCTCGAGCCCGGGCTCACGCTCGTCACGCCGTTCATCGACCGCGTGCGCCCGCTCGTTGACCTGCGTGAGCAGGTCGTGAACTTCGCGCCGCAGTCGGTCATCACCGAAGACAACGTCGTCGTCGCCATCGAGACCGTCCTCTACTTCACGATCACCGACCCGCGCTCGGCAACCTATGAAGTGGCCAACCCGCTGCAGGCGATCGAGCAGCTGACCGTCACGACGCTTCGCAACGTGATCGGTGGCCTCACGCTCGAGGCCACCCTGACCGCGCGCGAGAACGTCAACACCGAGCTGCGCACCGTGCTCGACGAGGCCACCGGCAAGTGGGGCATCAGGATCAACCGCGTGGAGATCAAGTCGGTCGACCCGCCGCAGGACATCCGCACCGCGATGGAGAAGCAGATGCGCGCCGAGCGCGACAGGCGCGCCGCGATCCTGACCGCCGAAGGCGAAAAGCAGGCGCAGATCCTCACCGCGGAGGGCGCCAAGCAGGCCGCGGTGCTCACCGCAGAGGGCGAGCGCCAGGCCGCGATCCTGCGCGCGGAGGGCGAGGCCAAGGCGATCGACACGGTGTTCACCGCGATTCACGAGGGCAAACCCGACCGCGAGCTGCTCAGCTACGAATACCTGCAGATGCTGCCCCAGCTCGCTGAAGGCGCCGCCAACAAGGTGTTCGTCGTGCCATCCGAGTTCACGCAGGCCTTCGGAGGCATCGGCGAGGCGCTGAAAGAGCGCGCCGCCGGTGGCGCCGGCACGCTGCCGCCCGCGCCGCCGCCGCCCGCGCCGCCGCACGAGCAGAGCTAGGAGCCGCACCGCACAGCCGCGGGTTCACGCGCCGCGCACGGGCGTGGGCTCCGCTGCTGCGAGAATCACGAGCATGTTCGACTCACTCGCCGAGCGCCTGCAGGGAGCGCTCTCCGACGTGCGCCAGCGCGGCTCGCTGAGCGAGCAGGATGTCGATGCGGCGATGCGCGAGATCCGTCTCGCGCTGCTCGAGGCCGACGTCAACTTCCGTGTCGTGCGGCAGTTCACCACGCAGCTGAAGGAGCGCTGCATGCAGGCCGGGATCGTGGGAGCGCTCAACCCGGGCCAGCAGGTGGTCAAGATCGTGGCCGAGGAGCTGACATCGCTGATGGGCGGCGCCGCGGCCGGCCTCAGCTTCTCGGCCAGTCCTCCCACCGTGATCCTGATGGCCGGCCTGCAGGGCTCGGGCAAGACCACCGCCGCGGCGAAGCTCGCGAGGCTCCTGCGCGAGGAGCACTCCTCGAGCGTCGCACTGGCCGCCTGCGACGTGTACCGGCCCGCTGCCGTCGAGCAGCTCGTGAAGGTCGGCTCCCAGGCGGGCGCGGAGGTCTACGAGCAGGGCACCGAGCGCGATCCCGTCGAGATCGCAGCGTGGGCGCTCGAGCAGGCCACGCGCGCCGGCAAGGATGTGCTGATCGTCGACACCAGCGGGCGCCTGCACATCGACGAGCAGCTGATGGCGGAGCTAGTGCGCATCCGCGACGCCGTGAAACCACACGACATCCTGCTGGTAGTCGACGCCATGACCGGTCAGGACGCCGTCAACGTCGCAGAGAGCTTCGCCGAGGCGGTGCAGTTCGACGGGGTGATCATGAGCAAGCTCGACGGTGACGCCCGCGGCGGCGCCGCGCTGTCGGTCAAAGCCGTCACCGGCAAGCCGATCCTGTTCGCCTCCACCGGCGAGAAGCTCGATCAGTTCGAGCGCTTCCATCCCGACCGCATGGCGCAGCGCATCCTCGGGATGGGCGACGTGCTGAGCCTCATCGAGAAGGCCGAGCGACAGTTCGACGAGGACGAGGCGCTCGCGCTCAAGCGCAAGCTGCGCCGCAACGAGTTCGGCCTCGACGACTTCCTCGACCAGCTGCGGATGATCCGCAAGATGGGTCCGCTGCAGGGGCTGCTGGGGATGATCCCGGGCTTCGCCGGCCACCAGCTGCAGAACCTCAAGATCGATGAGCGCGAGCTCGACCGCATCCAGGCGATCATCCTGTCGATGACGCCCGAGGAGCGGCGCAGGCCCGAGCTGCTGAAGGGCTCGCGCCGACTGCGGATCGCGCGCGGGTCCGGCACCGACGTGCAGCAGGTGAACCGGCTCGTCAAGCAGTTCGCGCAGATGCGCAAGCTCATGCGCCAGGTCGGCAGGGGCAAGATGCCCGACATCGGCGCGCTCATGCGCAACGTGCGCTGAGCGCGCGAGCGTCCGCGCCCACCGCCGCGAGCGTCTAAGCTCTGATCCACATCCGAGCCGGGCACGGTATCGGCTCCATAGGCAAAGCGGCAGAGAGGAACACGTGGCAGTAAGGCTCAGGCTCACCCGCGTGGGTGGCAAGAAGGACCCGATATGGCGCGTCGTCGTCGCCGACCAGCGCTCACCGCGCGACGGGCGCGTGATCGAGACGATCGGCCATTACAACGCGCAGACGGACCCCTCCACGCTCGTCATCGACGAGGAGCGCGCGCGCAGCTGGCTCGCGCGGGGCGCCCAGCCCTCCAACACGGTGCGCAAGCTCCTGCGGATCCAGGGCATCAACACGCCCGCAGGCTGACGTCCCTCGCGCACGCGCCGACCGTCATGCCCAGCGAGAGCGCCAAACAGCTGCTCGAGTACCTCGCCGAAGGCCTCGTCGAGGACCCCGACGCGGTCGCCGTGGAGGAGTTCGACGAGGACGACGGGACGGTCGTGCTCGAGCTCTGCGTCGCGCCCGAGGACTACGGCAGGGTCATCGGGCGCAGCGGACGCACCGCCCACGCTCTGCGCACGGTGGTCAAAGCAGCCGCCGCCAGCGAAGGAGCGCATGTGCTCCTCGACATCGTCGATTGAGCGCCGCCCCCGGCGCGCACGGCGACCCCGCCGGAGCGCGAGACGCGCACGATGACAGTCCCCGCCCGCGCGCCGAGCCCGGCGAGCAGGCGCACGTCCCCGCCGGCAGGGTGGGCCGCGCACACGGCCTCGACGGGAGCTTCTACGTCACGCGCCCGCGCCCGCGACTGCTGACCGTGGGCGCCAGCGTGATCGTCGCGGGGCGCACCGCCGCGATCGTGCGCCGTGCGGGCACCGAGCAGCATCCGATCGTGCGCCTGGAGGATGTGGCCGACCGCGCGGGCGCCGAAGCGCTGCGCGGCGAGGAGCTGAGCGTGCCGCGCGTGGATGCGCCGCCGCTCGCCGAGGGCGAATGGTGGGCGCACGAACTCGAGGGCTGCACGGTCACCGACGGCGAGCTCGTCGTGGGGGTGGTCAGGCGCATGCTCGAGCTGCCCTCGTGCGAGGCGCTCGAGGTGATCGGCCCCGACAGCGGGCAGCCGATGCTGATCCCGATGGTCAAAGACGCCGTGCGCAGCGTCGACGTCTCGGCGCGGCGCATCGAGGTCAGCATCGACTTCCTCGATGTCTCCGCCGCGTCGGGTCCCCGCGCCGAGCCGTCGCGGGAGTCGAGTTGAAGATCGACGTCTTCACGCTGTTCCCCGGCTGGTTCGGGTGGTTCCTCACGCAGCGCCACGTGTCCAACGCGATCGCCGCCGGCTCGCAGCTGCAGTTCATCGACATCCGTGCGCATACGCCGCTCAACGCCGGCCAGGTCGATGACACGCCGTTCGGCGGCGGCGCCGGGATGTTGCTGCGCGTGGACGTCCTCGACAGCGCGCTGCGCGCGCACTACGGCGAGGACCCGGTGGCGCGCGCGCGCAGACGCCGCGTGATCGCGCTCGCGCCCGGTGGAAGGCTGCTCGACGACGCGCTCGTCGAGGAGCTCACGGCCGAGCCCGAGCTGACGCTGCTGTGCGGTCGCTACGAGGGCTTCGACGAGCGCGTGCTCGAGCACCTCGCCAGCGACGTCGTCTCGATCGGCCGCTACGTGCTCAGCGGCGGCGAGCTCGCCGCGATGGTGCTCTGCGACGCCGTGCTGCGCAGGCTCCCGGGCGCGCTCGGGCGCGAGGAGTCCCTGCAGGAGGAGTCCTTCAGCGCCGCGCTCGAGGGCGCACCCGAGTACCCCCACTACACGCGTCCCGCCGAGTACCGCGGCTGGCGAGTGCCCGACGTGCTGCTGTCGGGGCATCACGAGCGCATCGGCGCGTGGCGCCGCGAGCGCAGCCGCGAACGCGCCGCTGCGCAGGGATCAGGGGCCGCGGCGCGCCCGCACGGCGGCTGAGCGTTGCGGCGGCGCGCGCCCACGCGCCCGCGTTCGCTACCATCTTCTCTTCGCGCCGTCCCGCAGGCCTCCCGCCGGCATCTCATCAAGGCGCCCCTCCTCATGAGCAGCGTCATCGAAACGATCGAGCGCGCGCAACTGCGCCGCGTTCCCCAATTCTCGCCGGGCGACCGTGTGAAGGTGCACTTCCAGGTCATCGAGGGCACCCGTCGGCGCGTGCAGGTCTTCGAGGGCGTCGTGATCAAGCGCCAGGGTCACGGTGCGCGCGAGACCTTCACCGTGCGCAAGCAGTCATTCGGCGTCGGCGTGGAGCGCATGTTCCCGCTGCACTCGCCCAAGATCGAGCGCATCGAGCTGGCCGCGCGAGGCGACGTGCGGCGCGCCAAGCTCTACTACCTGCGCGATCGCGTCGGCAAGCGCGCGCGTGTGCGCGAGCGCCGCTACACCGGCCCCGAGGAGCTCGTCGAGCCGGGACTGCTGCACGCGCCGCCCGCGGACGACGCCGAGGCGACGGTCGCCGAGGAGGGCGCGATCCAGGACACGCATGCCGAGGGCGTCGAGGCGCAGGCCGCCGGTGAGCAGCCGCAGGCCGACGGCGCCGGGGCCCAAGCGGCCGGTGAGCAGCCGCAGGCCGACGGCGCCGGGGCCCAAGCGGCCGGTGAGCAGCCGCAGGCCGACGGCGCGGAGGCCCAAGCGGCCGACGAGCAGCCGCAGGCCGAGGTCGCGGTGCACGCGGGGGACGGGCAGAGCGCCGAGGGCGACGCCGACGCTGGGGCGCCGGGCGAGCCGGATTCGGCGAGCGCCTCGGTCGCAGCCCCCGACGCCGCTGACGCCGCACCCGCTGCCGGCGTCGATGACGCCGCGTGACGAGCAGCCTCAGGTCGAGACTGCGCCGAGGCTCGGCGGACGGCCAGAAGCGACCCAAATCGCTGATGGGCTCCGTGGTGGAGCTCGCCGTGATCATCGTCGTGGCTCTCGGGCTCGCGCTCGCCATCCAGGCGTTCGTCGTGAAGCCCTACCGCATCCCGAGCGCCTCGATGGAGCCGACACTGTCGGTCGGACAGCGCGTGCTCGTGGACCGCATCTTCGGCAGCCCGCACGTCGGCGAGATAGCCGTCTTCCACCCGCCCGAAGGCGCCGAGCAGGAGGAGTGCGGGCCCGTCCCGCACACGATCACCCTGGGCGGTGAAGCATGCGCGCAGCCGGTGCCCAAGGAAGACGCGGCCGTCAACTTCATCAAGCGGATCGTCGCCGGTCCGGGTGACGAAATCTACGTCAAGGAAGGACACGTCTACCGGCGGGCCGCAGGCAAGGGCACGTTCTTGCGCGAGAAGGACTCCTACATCCGCGAATGCGGCTCGAGCCCGGAGTGCAACTTCCCCAAGCGCATCCGGATTCCCGCCGGGCACTGGTTCATGATGGGCGACAACCGTGGCGAATCCGACGACAGCAGGTTCTGGGGGCCCGTACCGGCGGGATGGATCATCGGCGGGGCCTTCGTCACCTACTGGCCGCCGGACCGCATCGGCCCGCTCTAGCGGCTCGTCTCCCGCGCCCGCCGCGATCGGCACACCCGCGAAGACAGCCTCGCGGTCGGCGAAGCGCCGGCGCGCGCGCGGCGCCAGCGGCCAGCGCCTGTTCTCGTTCGATCGGCGCCTCGGCGTACCGCTCATCGCGGGCGCCGACGAGGCCGGCCGCGGCTGCCTGGCCGGTCCGCTCGTGGCGGCCGGCGTGCTGTTCGACCATCGCAGCCTGAGTGCGCGCTCGCTGCGCTCGCTGCGGCTGCTCAACGACTCCAAGCAGCACAGCGCGGAGGCGCGCGAGGAGCTCTATCCGCTCGTCCTGCGCAGCGCGGCGCGCGTTTTCGTCGTGTCCCGCTGCGTGCGCACCGTGGACTCGCGTGGCCTGCACAAGACCAACCTCGCCGCTCTGCGCGACGCTCTGCGGGGCGTGACCGCCGGCGTGACGGGCGAAGTCCTGTGCCTTGTGGACGGCTTCTCCGTCGAGGAGTTCGAGCGACCGCAGCGCGCGATCGTGGATGGCGACGCAACCAGCGCAGCGATCGCGGCCGCGTCGATCGTCGCCAAGGTGACACGCGACCGCTACATGCGCGAGGTGGACGCGTTGCACCCCGGCTGGGGCTTCGCCGAGCATGTCGGCTACTCAACGCCCGAGCATCGCGACGCGATCCTTCGTCAGGGCGTCTCGCCGCTGCACCGGATGTCCTTCCAGTCGCTCGCCTACCAGCAGCTCGCCCTGTAGGGGGCGCCCGGAGCACGGCGGCGCCGGCGCGCCAGGGCTCGCGGTTCGGGGGCTCGAGGCCGTTGCGCCACGCGGGCACGCGCGCCGTCCGACGCGCGTCGCTGCTCGATCGCGCCGCCGCTACCAGGCGCCCTCGATGTGCTCGAGCCGCACGAGCCGGCCTCGGCGGTCCAGCAGGACCCCCACCGCGTCAAAGCGCAGCACGGCCGCGGCCGGCCGCTGCCCGCCCCGTTCGCGAAGCCAAGTCGCCGCCGCGCGGCGCAGACGCAGGCGCTGGGAGTGGCGCAGCCCGCTCAGCGGGGTCTCCCGAGCCGCCGCGCGCGTCGCACAGACGCGCGCCTTGACCTCGACGAACACGAGCGCGCGTCCAAGCGCGCGTCCATCGAGGGCGACCAGGTCGATCTCGCCTGCGCTCGTGCGCGCGTTGCGCGCCAGCACGACGAAACCGAGGCGCTCGAGATGCTCTGCCGCCAGTGCCTCGCCGAGTCGGCCCACCGTGGCCCTGCGGTCCCGTCTCGCGTCCGAGCACATCTGGCCGGCCGGGATCGCAGCGCTCTCCTGATGCCGTAGGAGCTCCCCCGCGCCGCCGTCGCTGTCCACCCTGGGACCGTAGAGGCCGAGGTGTGACGTGGCTGTGCCCAGTGTGTCCGTTCTGTGCCCGCATAGTGACCCCTTCGTCGTCGCACCCTTCGTCGCGCCGCGTCGCGTAGCCTGCGCTACTCAATGGCCGGCGAGCACAGCGAGCACGACGCGCAGCAGGCGGCCCGCGCGCGGGAGCGTCGCGGTGCGCCCGCCGAGGGCGGCGAGGCCGGCGCGGCTCCAGGCGGCCCGCGCTCGCTGGACGCGCTCACGAGCTTCATCGGCATGCGCTGGGAGGACGCGCAGACCGTTCGGCTGCAGATCAGGCCCGAGCTCATCAACCGCGGCGGCCTGCTCTCCGGCGTCGTCACCTACGCGCTGGTCGACTACTGCATGGGCTCCACGCTGTGGGCTCAGACCAGCGAGCGGGAGGGCATCGCCACGATCAGCATCTCAATCAACTACCTGCAGACCGCCACCGAGGGCGAGGTCGTCTGCCACACCGTGCTCGACCGACGCAACCGCAGCGTGGGAGCGCTGCGCAGCGAGGTCCTCGCCGATGACGGACGGCTGCTCGTGACCGCGATCGGCACATACGCGATCTTCCCCAGGCGCGACGGGCCGCGGCGCCCTCCCGCGGGCGCGTGAGGGGTGTCGGCGCCGCGCGCGTGAGCGCGACCACGCCCACCGCGCTGACGATCGCAGGCTCGGACTCCGGCGGTGGAGCCGGCATCCAGGCAGACCTCAAGGCGTTCGCGAGCTGCGGCGTCCACGGCACCAGCGCCATCACCGCGATCACAGCGCAGAACACGCGCGCGGTGCTCGCCGTGCAGCACGTCGACCCCGAGATCGTGCTCGCGCAGGTGCGCGCCGTGATCTCGGACATCGGCGCAGACGCTGTCAAGGTGGGGATGCTCGGAAGCGCCGCCGTCGCGCACGCCGTCGCCAGCGCCCTGTCGGAGCTGCCGTCGGCGACGCCGGTGGTGGTCGACCCGGTGATGGTCGCGGAGTCCGGTGCGCACCTGATCGAGCCGGACGCGCAGCGCGTGCTCGTGACGGAGATCATGCCGCGCGTGAGCGTGCTCACGCCCAATCTCGCGGAGGCGCGCGTGCTGGCCGGGGCGCCGCCGCGCGAGCGCGAGCAGGACGGCGAAGCGCACGAGCTGATCCGCGCCGTGCTCGCGCTCGGTCCCGCATGCGTGGTGCTGACCGGCGGTCATCGCGCGCACGGGGCGAGCGACCTGTTCCTCGACTCCGACGGCGACGGCGCGATCGTCGAGATCGATGGCGAGCGCCATCCCGCCGGTGCCGTGCACGGGTCCGGCTGCACCCACTCCGCGGTGCTCGCGGCCGAGCTCGCGCTCGGTCACGGACGGCTGTGCGCCGCGCGCCGCGCGCGCATCCGCGCAGGCGCCGCCGTGGCACACGGCCTGCACGACGTCGGCGCCGGCTCCGGGCCGGTCGACGTCGTGGGGCTGCGGCAGCGACGCCTCGCGGGTTTGCCATAATCCATGCTCGATGAGGCTGCTGCGCATGAAGCCGGGTCACGGTGAGATCGTCCTTGCGGAGGGCGACGTCGAGATACCCGAGCAGGAGCGCGAGCTGATCGAGGCGTTCCGCAGGGAGCTCGACGCGGGCATGTGGGCGGCCGTTCCGACCGAACGCGTGGGCGGGCGCCGCGAGGCCGAGCTCGTGAGGTGCTTCGAGGATGTTCCGCGCGACGCCGAGCGCGTCATCTTCTTCCCGCGCGCCGCCGGGGGCTCCTCCCCGGCAAGTCGCCAGCCGCGGTGACGCTCCCGCTCTGCACGGGCGGGGTCCTGCTCGTCGTGCTGGCGTGGGAGCTCATCCGCGTACGCTCCAAGGACGCAGCCTCGCGCGCTTGGGGCAGTCTCTCCCGGTGGGCGCGCGGCGTCTCGCGCGTGGGCGCGCCCTCCGCCGGCGAACTGTACGACCCCGGCCGCGAACGTCGCGCCGAGCAGCGCGCGCGAGCGCTGCTGCGCTCCTGCGTGTCGGAGCTCGACTGGGCGATGTACCGCGACCTCGGGTTCCTGCGCGTGTGGGGCGGGGGCACCGGTGGCACCCACGAGCGAGCCTCATACGCATACCTGATCTACCCGCACAAGCCGATCGTCGCCTACGTCCCGCAGACCGGCGAGCTGCTCAACGAGTACTGCGTCACGTTTCCCGACCAGACGCGACCGTACGGGAGCGCGCGGCTGCCCAACTCCGACGATGTGCTCGCCAAGTGGATGGCGATCACCGCCGACGAGCGGCGCCTGATCGGCGAGGCCAACATGCACCTTCCCGGCAGGCAGCTCGACCCGGAGCGGGTACGGCGCGATCTCGCGCGCATGGAGCGCTGGGAGCGCGGCCGGCCCGCGCGCGAGCCAGATGGCGTGCGCGTCGCGTGAGCACCGTCCCGGCCTTCGACCTGAAGCACCGCAGCCGCGCCCTCACCGAGGGTCCCGCCCGCGCCGCCGCGCGCTCCTACCTGCACGGCATCGGCTACTCCGCCGATGACCTCGCCAAGCCGATCGTGGGTGTCGCGCACTCCTGGATCGAGACGATGCCCTGCAACTTCAACAACCGCGTGCTCGCCGCCAAGGTCAAGGAGGGCATCCGCGCGGCGGGCGGCACGCCGATGGAGCTCAACACGATCGCGATCTCCGACGGGATCACGATGGGGACAGCCGGGATGCGCGCCTCGCTCGTCTCGCGCGAGGTGATCGCCGACTCGATCGAGCTCGTCGCCTCCGCCCACTGCTTCGACGCGCTCGTCACCATCTCCGGCTGCGACAAGACCATCCCCGGTACCGTGATGGCGCTCGCGCGCCTGGACATCCCCGGACTGATGCTCTACGGCGGCTCGATCCGCCCCGGCCACTACCGCGGCGCCGAGGTCACCATCCAGCAGGTCTTCGAGGCCGTCGGCGCGCACGCCGCGGGACGCATCACCGAAGAGGAGCTGCACGAGCTCGAGGAGGCCGCCTCCCCGGGCGCGGGCGCCTGCGGCGGGCAGTTCACCGCGAACACCATGGCGATGGCCTTCGAGGTGCTCGGCATCTCACCCGCCGGCACCGCGATGGTCCCCGCGGAGGACGGCCGCAAGCTCGAGGTCGCACGGCAGGCCGGCGAACTCGTGATGGATGTCCTCGCGCGCGGCCAGCTCCCGAGCCACATCATCACGCGCCCCGCGCTCGAGAACGCGATTGCCGCGGTCGCCATGAGCGGCGGCTCCACGAACGGGGTCCTGCATCTGCTCGCGGTCGCGCGCGAAATGGGCGTTGCGCTCCGCATCGAGGACTTCGACGCCATCGCCGAGCGCACGCCGCTGCTATGCGACCTGCAGCCCGGCGGCAGCTACGTGGCCACCGACCTGTACGAGGCGGGAGGTGTGCCGCTCGTGCTCGCGCGCATGCGCGAGGCGGGCATCCTCAACGAGCACGCCGCCACTGTCACCGGCCGCAGCATCGGTGAGCACGCCGCAGAGGCGCGCGAGACACCCGGGCAGCGCGTCGTGCGTCCACTGCAGGAGCCGCTGGCGCCCAAGGGGGGCTTCGCGATCCTGCGCGGGAACCTCTCGCCCGACGGCTGCGTGGTGAAGCTCGCGGGCCATGCCCGGCGCACGCACACCGGGCCCGCGCGCGTGTTCGAGGGAGAGGAGGACGCGATGGCGGCCGTGCTCGCGCACGAGATACGCGAGGGCGACGTGGTCGTCATCCGCGGCGAGGGGCCCGCGGGCGGGCCCGGCATGCGCGAGATGCTCGCCGTCACCGCCGCGATCGTCGGCGAGGGGCTGGGGGAGACCGTCGCGCTGATCACCGACGGGCGCTTCTCAGGCGCGACGCACGGCTTCATGGTCGCGCACGTCGCGCCCGAGGCCGCCCGCGGGGGACCCATCGGCGCGCTCCTCGACGGCGACGAGATCACGATCGACGTGGACTCGCGCACCCTGCAGGTGGCTCTCAGCGACGAGCAGATCGCCGCGCGCCTGCGCGACTACGCGCCGCCCGCGCGCGCCGAGGGCGACATCGAGGTCGCGATCCGCAAGTACGCGAAGCTCGTCGGCAGCGCCGCCGAGGGCGCGGTCGCGCGCTAGGAGAGCGCGCCCCACCTGACGGGAATCCGTGTCGCGCGCGCCGAGGGCAGTCGGTCCGGCACCGGTCGGGAATCCAGTGCATGTCCGCCGTCGCGATCGTGCCAGGAGCAGGCCGAGCGCGTCGCGCGGCGAAGAGGGGGTGCTGATGAGCGATCCGACCGGAGCCCCGCACGAACCGGCAGCCGCCGCGGTGCGCGAGTGGTCCGCGGCGGTGGCGCTGCTCGGCGAGGACCTCCTGCGCAGGGGACGCGCCGAGCGCACACGCCGCGCCTACCGAACCGACCTCGAGCAGTTCGCCCACTGGGCAGCTGAGCGCGGGCTGGGGCCGTCCGAGGTGGATGTCAGGACGGTGCGGCGCTACGTCGCCCACCTGACCAGGGAGGGTGCCGCGCCGAGCACCTCGGCGCGCAAGCTCGCCGCGCTGCGCGCGCTGTTCTCCAGCCAGCGCGAGCATGCGCTGATCGCGCACAGCCCCGCCGAGCTCGTGTCCACGCCACGGCGCGCGCAGCGCCTGCCGCGCATTCTCACCGCCCGCGAAGCTGGCGCCCTGCTCGACTCGATCGGCCCGGCCGGGCCCCTCGAGCTGCGCGACCGCGCGCTCTTCGAGCTCGCGTACTCCTGCGGCCTGCGCGCCGAGGAGATCGTGTCGCTGCGCGCGGCCGACCTGGACTTCGACGCCGAGCAGCTGCGCGTCGAGGGCAAGGGGCGCAAGACCCGCTTCGTGCCCGTCGGTGAGCACGCGCAGGCCGCGGTGCGCGACTACCTCGAACGCGCCCGCAGCACGCTCGCCGCCGGTCGCGCACCCGAGCAGCTGTTCCTCAGCAGGCGCGGCAGGCCCCTCAGCACCAGCGACGTCAGGCGCAGGCTCAGGATCTGGACCACCCGCTCGGGCGCCGGCGAGGGCGCCTCGCCGCACGCGCTCCGACACAGCTTCGCCACGCACCTGCTCGACGGCGGCGCAGACCTTCGTAGCATCCAGGAGATGCTCGGCCACTCCAGCGTGTCGAGCACCCAGATTTATACTCGGGTAGAGTCCAACAGGCTGAAAGGCGCCTACGCGCGCAGTCACCCTCGGGCCTGAACAGGGAGAGGAAACCCTGGAGACGAACGTCAAACCGATCGAGCTGCGCGAACTCTGGCGTCGCTACAAGACAGAAGGCGACAAGCGTGCGCAGGATCGGCTCGTGGTGGCCTACTCGCCGCTTGTGAAGTACGTGGCCGGGCGCACCGCCGCGGGCCTGCCGCCGCACGTCGAGGAGGCCGACCTGATCTCCTACGGCCTCGACGGCCTGATCTCCGCGATCGAGCGCTTCGACCTCTCGCGCGACATCAAGTTCGAGACGTACGCGATCATGCGCATCAAGGGCGCCATCATCGACCAGCTGCGCTCGCTCGACTGGGTGCCGCGCAGCGTCCGCGCTCGCGCGCGAGAAGTCGAGCGCGCCAACGCGAAGCTCGAGCACACGCTGCAGCGCGCTCCCACCGACCAGGAGCTCGCGGCCGAGATGGGCATCACCGTCGAGGAACTCGGCGACTCGCTGCTGGCGATCTCGCACTCCTCGATCGTCGCTCTCGACGAGCTGTGGACGGTGTCGGACTCAAGCGGCGACCAGGTCTCGCTGATGGACACCATCGAGGACCCCAGCGCGCCCGACCCCGCCAAGGCCATGGACGCGGGCGACATGAAGGATCGCATCGCCGACGCGATCGCCAAGCTGCCCGAGCGGGAGAAGCTCGTGATAGCCCTCTACTACTACGAGAACCTCACCCTCCGCGAGATCGGCGAGGTGCTCGGGGTCACCGAGTCGCGCGTATCGCAGATGCACACCAAGGCCGTCCTGCGCCTGCGCTCGCGCATGCAGGAGGACGCTTTCGAAGACTAGTCGCGTGCTCCCGCGCCGACGCCGCTCGCTCCTTTGGCGTATCGTGGCAGCCTGGAGCGAAGGGAGCGCAGAGTGGCAGGCAACGGGGATCGATCGGACGGGGATCGCTACGCGGCGGACCGCATTCGCAACGTCGCGCTGGTCGGGCACCGCGGCGCCGGCAAGACCTCGCTGCACGAGGCGCTGCTGTTCGAGGCAGGCTCCGTGAACAGGCTCGGCTCGGTGCCCGAGCGCAGTACCGTGTCGGACTCCGACCCCGACGAGCAGGCCAGGCAGATGTCGATCTCGGCGGCGCTCAACTCGATCGACTGGCACGGGCGCAAGATCAACCTGCTCGACACGCCCGGAGAGCCCAGCTTCGTCGCGGACGCGCTCGGCGCGCTGCGCGTGTGCGAGTCGGCCGTGTTCGTGATCAACGCCGTGATGGGCGTCGAGGTCACCACCGGCAGGCTGTGGGCGCGCGCCGCGGAGCTCGACATCGCGCGGATGCTGTTCGTCAACATGCTCGACCGCGAGCGCGCCGACTTCTTCCGCACGCTCGAACAGCTCAAGGGCGCATTCGGGCCGCACGTCGTCGCCACCGAGATCCCGATCGGCTCCGAGCACGATCTGCAGGGAGTGATCGACCTCGTCGACATGAAGGCCTTTCGCGAGGACCTTGCCGCGGGGGCGCGCCCGTCCGCGCCCGGCGGCTGGAGCGAGATCCCGATCCCCGAGGCGGACGCCGCGCGCGCCGCCGAGTACCGCGAGAAGCTGATGGACGAGGTCTGCGAAGTGTCGGACGCGCTCATGGAGCGCTATCTCGAGGGAGCAGAGATCTCCCACGAGGAGATCGTCGAAGCGCTCAAGGAGGGCACCAACCACGGCAAGATCTTCCCCGTCGTCTGCGGATGCGCCACCCGCAACCTCGGCACCTCGCGTCTGCTCGACGCGATCGTCGAGGACCTGCCCTCGCCCGTCAAGCACGGCTCTCTGAGGGTGGGCGAGGTCGAGCTCTCGCCCACCGAGGACGGCGCGCTGTTCGCCTACGTCTTCAAGACGCGCGCGGACCCCTTCGCCGGCCGCATCAACCTGCTGAGAGTCTATCAGGGCATCCTGCACGCGGACAGCCACGTGCTCAACACGCACGTCCACGTGAAGGAGCGCATCGGCCAGCTGCTGCTGTTCGCGGGCAAGGAGGTGCGCCACGTAGGCGAATTCGGGCCCGGCGACATCGGCGCCGTCGCGAAGCTCAAGGAGACCCGCGCCGGCGACTGGCTCGCCGACCGGGATGAGCCGATCGAGATGCCGCGCCTGAAGCTCCCCGCACCCGTGATGGCGTTCGCCGTCGCACCGAAGAGCCGAGGCGACGAGGACAAGGTGCTCGCCTCGCTGCGCAGGCTTCAGGAGGAGGACCCGACAATCGACCTGCATCGCGACGCGCAGACCGGCGAGCAGATCGTCGCCGGCCTCTCGCAGGTGCACGTGGAGGTGATCGTCGACCGTCTGCGCGAGCGCTTCGGCGTCGAGGTCTCGCTGATGCCCCCGCGCGTGCCCTACCAGGAGACGATCCGCAGCTCCGCTGCCGCCCATGGGCGGCACAAGAAGCAGTCCGGGGGGCGCGGTCAGTTCGGCGACTGCCAGATCGAGATCGAACCGCTCGCCGACGCCGGCGACGGTGGCGGGGGCTTGGAGTTCGTCGATCAGATCAAGGGCGGCGTGATCCCGGGCTCGTTCATACCGGCCGTCGAGAAGGGGGTCCGCGAAGCCATGGAGGCCGGCGTGCTCGCGGGCTACCCCGTGCAGGGCGTTCGCGTGCGTCTGTTCGACGGCGCCCACCACTCCGTCGACTCCTCGGAGATCGCGTTCAGGCTCGCCGGCCTGCAGGCCATGAAGCAGGCACTCGAGCTCGCCGACCCGGTCCTGCTCGAGCCGATCATGCTCGTCACGCTGTCGGTCCCCGAGGCCTGCGTCGGCGACGTGATCGGCGACCTCAACAGCCGCCGCGGGCGCCCGCAGGGGATGGAGCCGATCGGCTCGATGACCGAGATCAAGGCCGAGGTGCCGATGGCGGAGATGCTCACCTACGCGCCCGACCTGCGTTCGATCACGGCCGGGCAGGGCGACTACACGCTCGAGTTCCTACGATACGAGGAGATGCCCGCGCATCTCGCCCAGAAGGTCGTCGAGCAGTCAGCCGAAGCGCACGCGCCGGCACACGCCTGAACGGCGCCCTCGCGCCGCCTCCCGAGCTACCCTCACTGCAGCCCGCACCCATGGCCACCCGCACGATCCTCACATCCCAGCCCGTCCTCGTCTGCGACGTGTGCGCGAGAAGCCTGCTGCGAGGCGAGCAGCACGACATCTTTCTCGAGGGTGGCCAGCCGCGCACCGTATGCGAGCTGTGTGCGCCGCGCGCCGCTCAGGAGGGCTGGTTGCGCGAGCGCGACGGTGAGCTGCAGCCGCTCACCAGTGCCAGGCGCATGCGCGGGCGCAGCTTCATCGAGCGCCTGCGCGAGCTCGCGCGTCCCGGCGTCGGCGATGCGCAGAACGAGAGCGTCGCGCCCTCCCAGGAGTCCGCGGCCGCCCGCCCCCGATCGCGCCCGCGTGCCGCGCCGCGCATTGCCGAGCGCGAGGACGAGTCGCTGACGGCCGTCAACGTCGAACAGCACGACAGCACCGGTGGGGGTGCCGAGGAGCCCGCCGAGGATTGGCTGTTCGCCGAGCCGCAAGCCGGCGGGTCAGCGATCACGCGGCGCGCGGCGGACACGTTCAACGCCAGCGAGTTCCCGCGACGCATAGCCGGTCTCACGCGCTCGCTCGGCCCGCCCACCGTCAACGTGCGCGTCGCCGAGCACCTCGACAGCGCCGTGCGGATCGTCGTCAGCTGGGAGCTCTGCTGGTACCGCTACGAGGTCGACTTCAGCGAGGATCCCGTGGTCATGAAGGCGCTCGCCCAGGGCAGCGAGCTCGCGCAGCTCGAACGCGACGAGCTGATCGGGAACGCCTCCATCTCCGACCTCGGAGAGCTCGAGGTCGGACCCCACGCATGAGTTCGCCCGGCGCTTGCTTCTGCCCGCGCGCGGAGTAACATCGCTCCTCGAGATGATCTACTGCGTGGTACCGAAACCGCTCGCTGATGAGCTCTATCCGCAGCTCCTCGAGCACTACAGGGGCGAGGACAACGTCACGGTGATCGTCGATCGGCGCGAGGCCGATCGCCGCGCACGCAGCCGGCTCGCGGGCGAGGAGCAGGGCGACAGCGCCGCGCAGCGTCGCATCGTGCGCGACCGTCGCCGCGCGCGCGTCGCCGGCGATCTGCTCCCCCTCGCGCGCGCCTGAAGCGCGGCGCGCCGGCGCCGGGCGCTCTAGTCTGGGGCCTGCAATGAGGGTCATCGTCCACGTCGACGGCGGTGCGCGCGGCAACCCCGGCCCCGCGGCCGCCGCAGCCGTGATCGCCTCGCCCGACGGGCAGCTGCTGGGCGAGCACGCCGAGAGGATCGGCACCGCCACCAACAACGTCGCCGAGTACCGCGCGCTGCTGCTCGGCCTGCAGCGCGCTGCGGAGCTCGGCGCCAGCGAGGTGGACGTCGTCGGTGACTCCGAGCTGATCGCTCGCCAGGTCCAGGGGGCCTACAAGGTCAAGAACGCGGCGCTGCGGCCCCTCTACGAGCAGGCGCTCGCGGCGCTTGGGCGCTTCGAGAGCTGGTCGATCCGCACCGTTCCGCGTGCGCAGAACGCCCACGCCGACGCGCTCGTCAACGCGGCCCTCGATCAGGCCGCCTCCACCCGCTAGCGCGCGCCGCGGCAGCGCGCCGCGGCTCTATCGGCGGCAGCCGCCGCCCTAGCGCAGGCCCCGCGCGGATTTCGCGATCCTCAGCATCTGCGCGTTGGAGAGTTCCTCGAGCAGCGTGTTGGTCAGCCAGTACAGGACCCCGCCTTCGCGCCAGCCGATCACGTGGATGTGTGCGCCGTCGTCCACGAAGTCGTACCTGCGGCCGTCGATCGTCTGCGTGCGGGCACGCGCGAACAGCGGCGGCGACGTCCAGTCGGTGCCCTCGAAGTCGTAGTAGCCGCCGATCGCGTTCTCCCGAAAGACGATCACGTAGGCGTGATGCAGCTTCCCGCGCTCGTCCGTGAGCGCGTATGCGCGCACCTGCTGCTGTTCGGCCTGGCCGGTCTGCAGGCGCGGGTAGAACACGCGGAACGGCGTCGCGATCGCCGCTTTGACAAGTTCGGTCTCGCCCGCCTGCGAGGTGGGGTAGAGGTCCAGCGCGCCCGCCGGCACGCTCCGTGCACGGCGGCGGTGCCGACTGGAGCTCGCCGACGGGGTTCGCGCGGGAGCCGGCAGCTGCACGGTTTCGTGGCCGTTGATGAAGTCTTCGAGCGTGGCCCGCTCGAGTTCAGAGCTGCTCGTGACGTAGTCGCCGCCGCCGATCTGGGCGTTCACGTTGGACGTCTTGAACTTGACCTGGCGCAGCGGCTTGGCCTGCGAGAAGGCGATCAGCTTGGCGAGTTCGATGAGCTCGCCCGCCGATGCCGGGAAGGTGGTCGTGATCGCGTGCCCCACCGCCTTCGCGACCGTTTCGAGCTGTCCGAGCACGTTTTCCGGGTTGACCTGCTCGCGCAGGTCGCGCAGGAAGTCCTGCTGGCGCGCCACGCGCACGAAGTCCGAGTCGGCATGCCGGTAGCGCACATAGTTGAGCGCGTTTTCGTAACAGAGCTTCTGGTAGCCCGGCTGGATGTTGATCGCCGTGTAGTTCTCTTCGGGCGCGCCGTTGTTTTCGTGGAAGTAGCGGTGATCCACGTTGACGTACGCGCATCCCAGCGTGTCCACGAGGTTCATGAAGCCCCTGAAGTTCACGTCCACGATCCCGTTCAGCGCAAGCGTCGGGAACACCTCTCGCTTGATCGTCTCCGCCGCGAGCAGGCCGCCGCCGCCGGTGCCGTGTTCCTTGCTGCCGATGGTGTACGCCGCGTTGATCTTTTCGTTCGCGTAGACGGCGCCGCTGCGCGTGGTGATGTTCACCAGCAGGTCGCGCGGGATCGACATCACCGAGGTCTGGCCCTGTTCGGGGTCGAAGCGCACGAGCAGGATCGTGTCGCTGTGCGGCGGGTTTTCCCGGTCGATGCTGTCCTTGGAGTGCGCCCTGCGGTCCGATCCGAGCACCAGGAACGTCTCCGGCCCGCCGTTGTATTCAGGGGTGACGAGGCCCTTCGGAGCGCTGATGTGGCTGAGCGTGGGGAAGACCTCGGCTGCCAGACCGCTGACGGTGTTGAGCGCCACCGTCGCCGTCGCCCCTGCGCTCAGGGCCACGATCAGGACGGCCGCGATCAGGAACCGCTTCCACATCGCCCACCACAGGCGCGGGGCACGCTCGTCATCCATGGGCTTGCCGGAGTGAGCTGCTCATGATCGTGGCTTGGGCCTGGCTGGCAGAACGCCCACGCTCGCCGCCCCGGGATGCGGGGGCCGCCCGGGCTGAGCTGAGCTGAACTGGACGTCGGCTCCTCGCCGGCTGCGCGGGACGCACGTGCCCACAGGCGATCACCTTAGCGGCCGGCCCGGCACGGGGCGCCCGCCGCGGCGGTTAGGCTCGAGTCGTGCTGAGTGCGCGCAACAGGGAGCTGCTGGGGCTGCTTCCCGCCGCCCTGCTCGTGACGGGCGGCTTCACCGCGATCTTCGTGCAGACCCAGGCGAACTCGCCGCACGCCGCCACCAGCCTGACGCTCAACCACGCCTCGGGCGTGTCGCTCACCTACGGCCTGCTGTTCCTCGGGCTGTGCCTTGCCGCGCACATCGTGATCCGCTTCGCGCTCCCGTACGCGGACCCCTACCTGTTCCCGCTTGTGGCCGTCCTGGCCAGCGTGGGGATCGTGATGGTTTATCGCATCGAACCCGTGCTCGCGCGCCAACAGGCGCAGTGGATGATCCTCGGGCTGGTGCTGTTCGCCGCCAGCATCATCGTGCTGCGAGGAGTGGGCGTCGCGGTGCTCGAGCGCTACCGCTACACGATCGCCACGGCCGGCATCCTCGCCACTTTCCTGCCGCGACTGCCCGGCATCGGCGAGCAGATCAACGGCGCCTACCTGTCGGTTCACCTCGGCAGCGTCTCCTTCCAGCCCGCCGAGCTCGCCAAGGTCGCGATCGTGATCTTCCTCGCCAGCTACCTGCACGACAACCGCCAGATCCTCGTGACCGCCGGCAGGCGCCTGCTCGGGGTCACGATCCCGCCGATGAAGCAGTTCGGGCCGATGCTGATCGTCTGGGGGGCAGCGATGGGCACGCTCCTGATCACGCGCGAGCTCGGCACCTCGCTGATGTTCTACGGCGCATTCCTCGCGCTGCTGTATGTGGCCACCGGGCGCTTCAGCTTTCCCCTGATCGGGCTGGTGCTGTTCGCGCTCGGCAGCTGGTTCATCGCCACGCACGTCAGCCACGTGCACGCGCGCGTGCTCGCCTGGGAAGAACCGTTCAACAGTACCCTTTACAACCGCCCGGGCGGCAGCTACCAGCTGGCGCAGTCGCTGTTCGCACAGGCCGACGGCGGCCTGCTCGGCACCGGCTTCGACCGCTCGCTTCTACGCGAAGCGCACGGCCACTCGATCCTGCCGGTCCCCGAAAGCGACATGATCTACGCGGTCATCGTCAACGAGCTCGGCCTCGTCGGAGCGGTGGGTCTGCTGCTCGTCTACCTGCTTCTGATCGCGCGCGGGCTGGCGGTCGCGCTCGCCGCGCGCGACTCCTTCTCCAAGCTGCTCGCCACCGGCCTGTCGTTCGTGATCGCGCTGCAGGTGTTCGTGATCGTGGGCGGTGTCACGCGGGTGATCCCGCTCACCGGCGTCACGCTGCCGTTCGTAGCCTACGGGGGCTCCTCGGTGGTGATGAACTTCGTGCTCGTCGCGCTGCTGCTCGTCGTCTCCGACCGTGCCCGCAGACCGCACGCGTGGCGCGCGCACGGGTGAACGGTGACGCCGGTCAGCGGGCGTGCCCCGCGAGAGCGCGCGCCAGCGCGCAGACGTGGCCCGCCGGGGCCGCCCGGACGGCGCAGGTGACGCGGGCGTGCCGTCGAAACTGAGTCGAGCACACATGCACGGCTACACGAGCATCGGGCGCGTCGGCGCCGCGCCCGCCTGGCTTCCACGCCTGCGCCACGCGCTCACGGAGGATCTCTTCGTGCTGCACTTCCAGCCGATCGTCTCGCTGGCGGACGGCGCGGTGAGCTGTCACGAGGCCCTGCTGCGCCTTGCCGACGAGCCCGACGGCAGCCTCGTGCGGCCCTCCTGCTTCCTTCCGTTCGCAGAGCGCAGCGGACTGATACGAGAGATCGACCGCATGGTGCTCGCGAAGACCCTCGAGCTGCTCGGCACGCGATGCGTGTGCGACCCCGGCGGCGCACCTACCGCCGTCGCGGTCAACCTGTCCGCGCTGTCGGTCATCGACCCCTCGCTGCTCGCCCACCTCGAGTGCGAGCTCGAGTGCCACCGCGTAGACCCCGCGCTGCTGATGCTCGAGGTCACCGAGACCGTGGCGATCACCGACATGCCAGCCGCGCGCGCCTTCTGCGCGGGCGCGCTCGCGCTCGGATGCAGCGTGGCGCTCGACGACTTCGGCTCGGGCTACGGCTCCTTCCAGTACCTCAGGCACCTGCCCTTCAGCCACCTGAAGATCGACGGCGAGTTCATCCGCGGCCTGCCGAGCTCGCATACCGACCAGCTCGTCGTGCAGGCGCTCGCCGGCCTCGTGCGGGGCATGGGGCGCGAGACGATCGCGGAGTTCGTCGCGGACGAGCACACGATCGAGATCCTGCGCGCCTTCGGGGTCGACTACGCGCAGGGCTTTCAGGTCGGCCGCCCACGGCCGATCCCCGCGCTCGCCTGCTAGCGCGCCCGCCAGCGCCCCCCCGGCGGGCTGCCGCGCGCTACCCGCGCAGTAGGCTGCGCGCATGACCACCATCTCCGCAGACGCACTTCCTGAGGCTCTCGGCGCAGATGCGCGCGAGTTCTGCTCCCGTCCGCAGCGGCTCCTGATCGGCTCGGAGCGGCTCGAGGCCGCCGACGGGCGCACGTTCGCCACGATCGATCCCGCGAGCGGCCGTGAGATCTGCGCCGTGCCACATGCGGGCGCGCAGGACGTGGATCGTGCCGTCGCAGCGGCGCGCGAGGCGCTGGCCGGAGAGTGGGGCACG
>Ga0209698_10002058_pt1 | contig 23030 bp, 22 predicted proteins | sample LitLauG_LLR_2012_FD_187203 | JGI IMG/M metagenome (GOLD analysis project Ga0209698, IMG submission 187203) | Freshwater sediment microbial communities from Pennsylvania, USA - Little Laurel Run_MetaG_LLR_2012 (SPAdes) (version 2) | ecosystem: Environmental > Aquatic > Freshwater > Creek >... | reverse complement strand
CGTGCAGCCCAGCATCGGACGGCCGTACTTGTTCATGATGTCGCGCTCGACCTCGATGCCGTTGGGCGGGCCGCCGCAGGTCTTGACGTAGGCGATCGGGAAGCGCACATCCTCGAGGCGCAGCGCGCGCAGCGCCTTGAAGCCGAAAACATTGCCCACCAGCGACGTGAAGACATTGACGACCGAGCCTTCCTCGAACAGGTCGATCGGGTAGGCCACGAACGCATAAAAGCAGCTGTCATCCCCGGGTACGTCCTCGATGCGGTAGGCACGGCCCTTGTAGTAATCGAGGTCGGTGAGCAGATCGGTCCAGACGGTGGTCCAGGTGCCGGTCGAGGACTCGGCTGCCACGGCTGCGGCAATTTCCTCGCGGTCGACACCGGCCTGGGGCGTGATCTTGAAGCACGCCAGGATGTCGGTGTCCTTCACGACATAGTTCGGTTCCCAGTACGTGCTGCGGTATTCCTTCACCCCCGCGCTGTAGGTCTTCCCGCTCGGCTTCACGCTCATCTTTTCTTCTCCTTGGAAATTTCTTGATTGCCCGGAAGCGATTGTCAGCGGGTACCTTGTATAAATAAAGTCAATTTAAATTGTCAATGTTATAAAAGGAATTGATGTAAAAAAAGGTATGCGCTTACTATCAATACAGGGCCCAAAAAAAGGCCTGCTATGCCGGGGCGATATTGCCCGGGCGCATGCAGGCACGGATGAGGCAGGCTTATCGACGGCGGACGCCGTAAAGGCGTTCCTGCCGTCGGCGGGGCTTAATGCTTGGCGCTGTTGAGGTCCTGCACCACCTTGAGCGTATTTTCAACGTGGTTATCCGGGCTCAGGCTGGAGTAGGTGTAGACCACCTTGCCGGCCGGACTGATGACGTAGGAGATGCGATCGGCCGTGCTGGGCAGGAAGGCAAGGTTGGCGTCGTACTTCTTCATGATCTTGCCGTCCGCGTCTGCTCCCACTGCAAACTTGTTGCGGCATTCCTTGACGGAAAAATCCTTGAGGGTGTCGATGTTGTCGCCCGACATGCCGATGAGCGTCGCGCCGGCGGCGGCGAATTTTTCCGTGGCCTCGGCAAAATTGTGCGCCTCCACCGTGCAACCCGGGGTGAAAGCCTTGGGGTAAAAATACAGTACCACCGGTCCCTTCTTGAGCGCTTCGGCAAGCGAGAACGTGAAGGCCTTGCCGCCGATGGCCGCCGGCGTCGTGAAATCGGGCGCGCTTTCACCGACCTTGAGCGCGGCCATGGCCGGCTTCATGGCCAGCAACGCCAGGCCGGAGAGAACGGCCGCCGGAAGGGCGGCAGATAGCGCGGTACGAAGCACAGCGTGACGCAGGTTCTTCATGGTGAACTCCTCACGGAAAATCCCGATTCTGAACCAAGGTGCGGGCTTTGTCGGCCCGGTAGGCCCCAATGTGTGCAGGGGCAAGCGGGGGGCCGGCGGCAATGGCGCCGGCAATGGCGCCGATCGGCGAGACTTTCCTCAGAAACGCTTTTCCAATACCAGTTCATCGTTTTCCTGGCGCATCTGGAAGCGCCCCAGGAAGCTGTTGCCCAGCAGTACGACCGGCGCGCCGGCAGGAACGACGGTGACGGCAACGTTGTAGATCTCCACTTCGCCCAGCCGCACGGAGTTGAGCTGAACCAGCCATGCCGGCACGGTGCCGTTTGCCGTGGTGACGGCGCCGCGCTGGCCATTGCGGTACTGCAGCCCGATCTGATCGGCCTGGCTGGTGCTCATGACGACATTGGAGGCGCCCGTATCGACCACGAAAGGCAGGGTGACGCCGTTGAACTGTCCCGTGCCCATGAAATGTCCGCCGGACCCGGCGTGCAAGGTGACGCGCGCTGCCGATCCGGCGCCGCGGTTGCCGACGCTCACCGGGCTCTCGCCCACCCGCAGGTTCTGCCGGTGGCCGCCAAGTTCCACGATCGCCGTTTCGCCATCGGTGGAGACCAGCTTCACCCCCTGGCGCGATTCGCCGCTGGCAAGCACCTGCGCGGAGCCATCGATCACCAGTAGCGCCCGGTCGCCCATCACCCCGCTGAGCGCCACCGACTGGGCGCCCGCGGCAGCGCAATAGAGCGCGAGCAACGCGCACAGCAGCGCCGGCGCGCACCCTGGCTGCCTGCTGGTGCTGCGATTGCGGTCATGGTGAACGGATGGCGCGCCAAAAAAATTGCTCAAGGGGATCCTTCGTCACTGCCCGTTCATCATAGCGGCGCCCACGGGCGGCGTCACTCGGTAATATGGCGGCGCGGCCGGCTCCACGCCGGCCGCGCGCCCCGTCGAATGTGTCCCGATCGCCATGACCGCCGATAACCAAACCGCATTGCTGACCATCCGGATGCCCGGCGAAGTCCGCGAACGCGGCGGCTGCAGGGCGCGATGAAGGCCGCCGCCGCGCCGGCGCCCGTACGGCTGGACGGTCGCGACGGATTTCGCGCCGCGGCAAGCCGGGTTGCCGACCTGCCCGGACCGCTGCGCTGGCCGCTGGTGGGCAATACGCTGCAGCTGCGCCGGCGGGCCGCCCACGCCACCATGGAATCGTGGGCACGGCAGTACGGGCCGCTGTACCGCTTGCGCTTCGGGCCCTACCGGGCCGTGGGCGTCTCGGAGCCAGGTCTGATCGACCAGCTGCTGCGCCATCGCCCGGTTGAAGTGAGCCGTTCGCCGCGCATTTCCAAGGTCATCAACGACACCGGTTTTGCCGGCGTCTTCACGGCCGAAGGCGAGGCATGGCGGCGCCAGCGCCGCCTGGTCATGCGTGCGCTCACGCCCGAGATCATCCGCGCGTTCTTCCCCGTCATCAGCACGGTGACGGCGCGCCTGCAGGCGCGCTGGCGCGCGCTGGCCGCAAGCGGCGCCCGGCCGGACGTGCTGCGCGATCTCAAGTGCTATTCCATCGACGTCACCACCTGGATCACGATGGGCCTGGACATCGACACCCTGACCCGGGAATCGAGCAGCCTGCAGTCCGACGTGGAAACCTGGTTCGAAACCGTAGGCCGCCGCCTGCCCCAGGTGCTGCGTTACTGGCGCGTGCTGCGCCTGCCTGCCGACCGGCGCAGCGATGCCGCCATCGCCCGATTGCACGCAACAGTCGATGACCTCATCGCCGGCGCCCGCGCGGAAATGGCGGCGCAGCCGCACTTGCGCGAACGCCCGCGCAATATCCTGCAGGCCCTGCTTGCCGCCCGTGACGAGAGCGGCTCCGAGTTCAGCGACCAGGATGTGCACGGCAATGTGGCCGTAATGCTGTTTGCCGGCGAGGATACGACCGCCAACACCATGGCATGGCTGCTCCATCACCTGGCGCACGACGCGCCGGCGTGCGCGGCCGCCCGCGCGCAGGTGGACGCAGTGCTCGGCGGCAGCCTTCCGGCGGAGCTGTCCCGGCTTGACGGACTCGATTACGTCGAGGCCGCGGCCATCGAGTCGATGCGCCTCAAGCCCATAGCACCGGTACAGGGAATGCGCGCAAATGTCGACCTGGACCTGGCCGGCCTGCTGGTGCCGCGCGATCACCTGCTGTTTCTTTTGCCGCGCATCTGCGCCACCCGGGAATCGCGCTTTCCCGAAGCGCAGAGGTTCTTGCCGCAGCGCTGGCTCGGCGGCGCTGCTGACACGGATGCCGACGATCGGCGCAGCATGTTCCCGTTTGGCGGCGGACAGCGTTACTGCCCTGGCCGCTATCTGGCGATGGTGGAAATCAAGATGGTGATGGCCATGGTGCTGGGCAGCTTCGATCTGCGCCTGGAGGCGCCCGCCGATGGCGTGGCCGAGAGCTTTGGATTCACCATGGCGCCCAGCGCGCTACCGCTGCATTTCTCGCTGCGCGCCTGAACACTTCCTGAACCGTGCGCGCGGCGGCGCCGGGATTCAGTTGCGGTTCATGGCAAAGCGGCACAGTTGCTCCGTGGTTACTTCATTTCTCTTTCACGGAGGCTTTCATGTCGCAAATTGCCCTGTCCAACACATACGCTGGCCAAAGCGCTGCAGCTCCCACGGGTTTCTTTCGCATACTGCCATGGGTATTCGTGTGCCTGGGCGTGCTTGCGCCGCTGGTGCTGGTCGTTGCCGCCGCCATGGGGAGCGATGCCTCCGCCGTGCGCGCGCAGATGATCGTTCACGGCGCAGCGATGCTCACCCTGGCGCTGACCTTCACCACGATACTGAGCCTGCTCTACGCCCTGGGTGCGCGCGAAGCGGCGCTGGTGACGGCTCCCGGCCCCCGCACTTTTCACGGCATCACCACGGCCTGAGTCCCCCTCCGCTCCTTCGCGCGCAATTGGCGCGCGAAGGAGCCAATAGCAGGCCAATTCCGCGGTTTGCCGCTCCTTCCATCGCGTATTTTGATCTCCTGAAAGCGGGGTCTTCCACCGGGTTCCAGAGCCCTGCGGCACCCCGTGCAGCGCCTCTTGGCACGCGCATCGCCACGGTTCCCGGCCGGATCGGGGTGGCAGCAGCGGCCGGCGCCGGATTTGCTATCGGGATTGGCGATTGGAAAAAATGCGGGCCTTGCTGCGGCGATTCCGGACCTGGTACTGGGGGTTTGCCATCCTCCTGGCCGCAACCCTGGCCGCGTTCGCATTTGTCCGAACGTACGAGGAGCGCCGGGTGGCGGCCGACTTCCAGACCGAAGCGGTCGAGCGCATCGACCGCTTCGAAGGCAGTGTCGACCACGCGCTCGACCGGCTCACGGCGGTCGGCGCCTACTTCGATGCGTCGGGCAATCTCGATCGCGCCCGGTTTGCCCGCCTGACCCGTTCATTTGTCGACACCGATTCGCCCATAAAGGCGCTCGAATGGGTGCCGCGCGTGGCCGAGGCGCAGCGCGGCGCGTACATCGCCGCCGCGCGTCGTGACGGCTTTGCCGGATTTGACTTCACCGAACGCAATTCGCAGGGCGCGATGACGCCGGCGAGCCGCCGTCCCGAGTACTTCCCCATCTTTTTCCTGGAGCCCTTCGCGGGCAACGAAAAGGCCATGGGCTATGACCTGATGTCCGACGACACGCGTCGCAAGACGCTGGAAGAAGCGGCCCTTGCCGGAAGGGCCTACGCGACCAGCCGGCTCAACCTGGTCCAGGGCGGCTCCGACGGGTACGGTGTACTGGTCGCGCGGCCCGTCTACGCGGGTGGATTGGTGCCGGAACAACCGGAGCAAAGGCTGGCGCGCGTCACCGGCTACGTGCTGGGTGTGTTTCGCATCAATGACATGGTTGCTGCCGGCGAAAGCAGCGGCGGACCGGTGGTGTGGCTGGCGCTGTTCGACAACGATGCCCCCAAGGGTTCGCATCTGCTGCACCCCCGGGCGCTGGACATCGATACGGTCGACGCGCTGCCGCCCGGCCTGCATGTCACCGAGGAATTGAAATTTGCCGGACATACCTGGACGCTGGTCGCGATGCCCGGCCCCGGAGCGTTCATGCCCAATCGCGGCGCGAGCACGTCGATACTCGTGCTCGGCGTGCTCATCGCCGCCCTGGCTGGCGCCTACCTGCGACAGATGCATTTGCGCCAGGCCGCAATTGAACTGGCCATCGAAACCAGCACCCGCGATCTTCAGCGGGAACGCAATTTCAGCAATGCCGTTTTCAGTTCCGCCAGCGCCGTCATCCTGGTAATGGACCGTGAGGCCCGGGTGGTGCGCTTCAATACCGCGGCGGAAACCTTCACCGGCTATTCCTTCTCCGAGATCCAGGACCAGCCGTTTGCCTGGCTGCGCTTCCTGCCGGTTGAGCAGCGCGAAGGCGCGCGCGAGGCCTTCGCGCAGTTCCTCGGCGGCAGCGCGCCCGGCCGGTTCCAGAGCTTCTGGATCAACAGCAGCGGCAAGACCTGCACCATGGACTGGTCGAACTCCGTGATGGTGGACGAAAACGGCGACCCGCAGTACCTCGTGGCCATAGGCGTGGACATCACGCACCAGCAACTGCTGGAAAGGGAGGCCCGCCAGCAGGAGGAATGGTTGCGCACCATCATCGACCACCTGGGCGAAGGCGTCTATACCCTCGACGACGCCGGCCAGCTCTCGTACATCAACGGCCAGGCCGAGAAGATGCTCGGCTGGACGTTCGAAGAAATGCGCGGCCGCAATGTCCATGACCTCATCCACCATCATCGCCGCGACGGCTCGCCGCTGCCGGCTGACGACTGCCCCATATACAAGGCAATGCACGATTGCGAGATCTATCGCTCCAGCGATGAAGTCTTCTTCCACAGGGACGGCACGGCCCTGCCGGTCAAGGTCAGCGGCGCTCCGCTGATGCGCGCCGGCGAGCGCGTCGGAGCCGTGGTGATGTTTTCCGACATGCGCACGCAGATGCTGCTGCAGCAGCGCCTGGTCGAGGCCAAGGAATCGGCCGAGCAGGCTGCCCGGCTCAAGTCCGACTTCCTGTCCACCATGAGCCATGAGATCCGCACGCCGCTGAACGGCGTGATGGGAATGGCCGATCTGCTCTTTGACACGCAGCTCGATGCCAGTCAGGTCGAATACGTGCGCATCATCAAGACCTCGGCCGACGCGCTGCGCTCCATCATCGACGACATCCTGGACTTCTCCAAGATCGAGGCCGGCCGCCTCGAGCTCGAGTGCACCGACTTCTCCCTGCGCAAGGTCGTGCAGAACAGCATCGACATCCTCGCGGCAAAGGCGCGCGAGGCCGGCATCACGCTGGAGAGCAATATCGATCCGCTGCTGCCCGACCACCTGAACGGCGACCCGGTGCGCATCCGCCAGGTGCTGCTCAATTTCCTGTCCAATGCGATCAAGTTCACCCGGCGCGGCGAGATACGCCTGCGCGCCGAGGCTGCCGCCGTCGGCCCCTCGGCCGAGCAGCGCATCGGGGTGCGGCTGAGCGTGCGCGACACCGGCATCGGCATTTCGGAGGAGGCGCAGGCGCGTCTTTTCCAGGCCTTCATCCAGGCGGACAGCTCCACGACGCGACGCTTTGGTGGCACCGGGCTCGGCCTGGCCATCTGCCGGCGCCTTGCCGAGGCGATGGGTGGCGAAATCGGCGTGCAAAGCGTTCCGGGCAAGGGCTCGACGTTCTGGATCCGCGTGCCGCTGCGGCCGGGCAGGGCAACCGCCGCAGCCGGTTCCGGCGACGCGCCGGGCGTGCCGGCGCGGCAACCTGCCGCCGCGCAGTTGCCGGCGCCGGCGGGCTTGAAGGCACAGGCGCCCAAGCCATTGCTGCTGGCCGAGGACAATGCGATCAACCAGCGTGTTGCCACGCTGGTTCTCAACAAGCTCGGCTACGAAGTCGATGTGGTTGAAAACGGCGCGGATGCCGTGCGGCAGGCCGCCACCGGGCGCTATGCGCTAGTGCTGATGGACTGCCAGATGCCGGAGATGGACGGTTTCGAAGCGACTGCCGCCATCCGGCTTGCCGAACGCGACAGCGGCGTGCATCTGCCCATCGTGGCCATGACGGCCAACGCGATCGAGGGCGACCGCGAGCGCTGCATCGCCGCCGGCATGGATGACTATATTCCCAAGCCCATCAACGCGGACCGCCTGCGCGATGTGCTCGCCATCTGGATCGTATCGGCCCGGGCGCAGCCTGCGTCGGGCGTGCAGGGCGCGCCGGCCCCGGCGGCTTGCAGCCCGGCGGCGCCCGCCGTCGACCTGGCGCGCCTCAACGATCTTTTCGAGGGCGACCGTGATGCCATCGTTGAACTGCTCGGCGTCTTTCGCGCGTCGATGAAGAATATCCAGGGGTGCATCGCCGGCGAGTTTCTGGCGCATGGCGACAAGGTCGCCGACCTGGCCCACGAAGTGCGGGGAATGGCCGGCAACCTGGGCGCGCAGCGTCTGGCAGAACTGGCCACCGACTGCGAAATCTGCGCCAATGCCGGCAACTGGGGAGAGGTCGACGTGCTCAGTCCCGCGCTGGAGCGCGAGATCGGCCGCGTGCTGGCTTTCGTCGAGGACTACATCAACGCGTAGCGCCGCACTGCTGCGCTACGCCACTGCCGCGCCACAGCGGCTGAACGCAGTCTTGGGTGCAGGCGCGTGGTCAGCGCCCTGCCACGCGCCGCTCGCGCGCGGCGTTCTGTTCGTCCAGCCAGGCCTTGAGCGGCGCGAAGTAATCGATGATGGCGCTGGCATCCATCCGATCCTCGCCGGTCATCGACCGCAGCGCCTCCTGCCACGGCCGGCTTTCCCCGAGCGCGAGCATGGCGCGCAATTTCGCGCCGGCTGCCTTGTTGCCGTAGATCGAGCAGCGATGCAACGGCCCCGAATAGCCGGCGGCGCGGCACAGGGCCCGGTGGAACTGGAACTGCAGGATATCGGCCAGGAAATAGCGCGCATACGGCACATTGCCGGCCACGTGGTACTTCGCGCCCGCGTCGAATCCGCCCGGTTCCGCCGGCTCGGGGCGCGCGATGCCCTGGTACTGGGCGCGCAGGTCCCACCAGAGCCTGTCGTAGTCCTGCGGCCCGACCTCGCCGGCAAAGACCTTCCAGCGCCACTGGTCGACCAGATATCCGAAGGGTATGAAGGCAACCTTCTCCAGTGCCTTGCGCAGCAGCAGGTCGATGTCGCCGTCGCTGCCGGGAACCGTTTCGATCAACCCGACCCGCTGGAGATACTCGGGCGTGACCGAAAGCGCGATCGTGTCGCCTATCGCCTCGTGGAAGCCGTCGTTGGCGCCGTTGCGGTAAAGCGGCGTGAGACCTCGGTACGACAGGAAATAGAAGTCGTGCCCCAGTTCGTGGTGGGCCGTGATGAAGTTGCCGGCATCGGTATTGATGCACATCTTGATGCGCACATCGAGCTGGTCGTCCAGGTCCCAGGCGCTGGCATGGCAGACCACTTCGCGGTCGCGCGGCTTTTCGAACAGCGAACGTTTCCAGAACGTGTCGGGCAGGGGATCGAATCCCAGCGAGACGAAGAAACCTTCCGCGTCCTTGACGATGTCCCGCGGGCCGAGCTTGCGCGCCTGCAAAACGGTGCTCAGGTCATAACCCTGGCCGGCGCCGGCCGGTGCCAGCAGCGGGTAGATATTGTCCCAGCTCTGGCTCCACATGTTGCCCAGCAAGTGGGCGGGAATCAGCCCATCGGGTCGCGTCGCCGCCGCGCCGTAATTGTCCTGCAGTCGGCCACGCACGTAGGTATGGAGCGAGACATAGAGCGGCTTGAGCTGCTGCCAGAGCCGCTCCATTTCCGGGGCGAAGTCCTTTTCCGGCATGTCGTAGGACGAGCGCCAGAGTGCGCCGGCGTCGGCGTAGCCCAGTTCCCGGGCGCCCTGGTTGGCCAGTTCCACAAAGCGCGCATACCGGTCACGATAGGGGGGCGAAACCTTGTGCCAGCCCGACCAGGCCCGGCGCAGCGCCTCCGGGTCGCGGCTTTCACCGATGATTCTTTCCAGTTCGTTGAGGCTCTGGCAGGGCTGGTCCTTGCCGGGACAGTACTTGCCGCGCCCGTAGTCGCCATCCATCGATGCCAGGATGCGCGCCAGCTCCTCGCTGCCCTTCGGATCCTTGGGCGCCGCCACCACGAGGCTGCGCTTGAGCAGGTCGAGCTTGCGGCGCAGTTCCGGGGCAACGGCTACGGCGTCGAAGCGCGCCGCCGCCATCGCAAGACGGGTAGCCAGCTCATTGGCGGCTTGGCCGGCATCGGCCGCCAGCGCCTCGGTGTCTTCGGTGATGAAGTTTTCCATGATCCAGCTGGCGCGATTGCTCACGATATTGGACCGCGCGACCTGGGCTTCCGCACTTGCGACAAAGGCAGCCGCACCGTCACCGGTCAGCGGCCATTGCGGCGGCGTTTGCGCCAGCGCTGCCGCGGAGGCGGCCAGCGCGGTGAACGCCGCCAACCATGCCTTGCGTCGAATCGTCATGATCGATACTCCCTGGGGATAGCCGTTGAGCCGGTGCATTTGCCGGCACCGTGCGCCAGTCGACGGCGGCAATGATAGTGCGCGCGGCATGCGGGGCGACCAGGCGATTCGCGCGGCCGGCCCGCGCCATGGGGCGCGCCGGCAACGCCGGCTTCAGGCGAGGCGCTGCTTGACGAGTATCTGCAGGAAGCCGCGTTGCAGGGCGGCAAGGTGCTGGCCCGGATCGGGCAGATGGGCGATTGCGGCCAGCTCGGCCATGCCGCCATTGCGAGGAAAGCCGTCGGCGCGCAGCTGCGCGAAACTCACCGGCACTGTGCTGGCCGGTTCGTCGTCGAGCAGATCGTCGAAGCTTATGTCGTCATCGTCCACATCCGGTACTTCGGCACTACGGATGATTTCTTGATGACGCGTATCCGGGGTAGCGGGTTTAGTTTATAAGTTATTGATAAATATGACGAAAGTCAATAGCTGCGACCATGCCCGCGAGTTCTGGACGCCCCGTCAGGACCCCGGCGGCGTCATTTCCAGGCCCGGTAGAACCAACGTCGACCACCCGCGCCGGGCGCACAGCCGGCTTCCGGTCCCTTTAATTGATGCTTGCTTTAGCCTTTACGGTGAAAGAATACGCGGAGGATTCCTGGGGAGCAGCGGACGTGTATGAAGCGGACGGCAAGGACGACATCAGCGTGCTCAAGACCGTGCTGCCGGTGATGTCGCGCTATGCAAGCGGCTATCACCCGATCAGCTACACGGTCTGGTACGAATACACCAAGGCCACCAACAAGGGCCTCAAGGGCGACGTGGACGCCGAATTGCAGCACGTGGAGCGGCTGTCCGCCCACCAGACCTATGCGGTCTATTTGAAGCACGTGGTAGACCCGGCCGAGCGCGCCGTGATGACCGCACGTGCCGGCCTGCTCGGCCTGGTTGCCGAGGTCCGCGACAAGGTACACGATGCGGAGCTGCGCACGGCAGGCTATGACAGCCACCTGACACGTTTCCATGACGGACTTTCCAGGGCAACGACGCTGGCGCAGGTCAAGGATGGTGTCTCGTCCATGCTCGTCGAGACAAGGAAGGTCAGCGAGTCGTTTGTGCGCATGACCAGCCAGCTCGACGAAAGCCGCAAGGAGGCCCAGCGCCTGGCCGACGAGCTCAAGGCGGTGCGGGAGGAGGCCTGCACCGACGCACTGTCGGGCCTGCTCAACCGGCACGGCTTCGACCTTGAACTGGAGCGTCTGGTCGGGCGCATTGGCGCCACGCAGTCGCTGGCGCTGATCATGCTTGACATCGACAACTTCAAGACCGTGAACGATACCTACGGCCACCCCCTGGGCGATGCCGTCATCGCCGCAGTCGGGCATTTCATCCGCGAGAGCATAGGTGCGGCCGGTGTGGCGGCGCGCTATGGCGGCGAGGAGTTCGCCGTGCTGCTGCCCGGGCTGTCCCTGGATGCCGCCGGCAAGCTCGCCCAGGCCATACGGTTGCGCGTCGAGCAAGGCAAGATCAAGCGCCGCAGCAGCGACGAGACCATCGGCGGCATCACCATTTCCGCCGGAGTATCGAACTGGCGGCCCGACGACGATCCGGCCAGCCTGGTCGAGCGCGCCGACCGCGCGCTGTATGCCGCCAAGCATGGCGGGCGCAATCGGGTGGCGGTGGAGGCGTAGAGCCGATCAGCTCCGCGCTGCGGACGGGCGTGTCCAGCCGATATGACAGCGCCATCAGCATATAATGTGACTATGATCAGATGACTATAGGCAAATATATGGACGGCAAGGCGGTGTCGAAATCCGAGTTCAAGGCCAAGGCATTGGAATACTTTCGCCGCGTTGAAACGTCGGGGAAAAGCGTTGTTGTCACGGATCGCGGCCGGCCGACGCTGGAGGTCCGCCGGTACCGCAACGTCGATCGCAATCCTTTGGATATCCTGCGTGACTCGGTGGTCCGCTATGACAGCTCGACCGACCCGGTGGCAGAAGAAGAATGGGAAGCGGCCCGGTGATCGTATTGGATACCCATGCACTCGTCTGGTGGGTTACCGGTGATTTGTCGCTGAGCAAAAAAGCAAAGAACGCCATTGCGCGCGAATCGCCAGGGGGCGAGATCGTGGTTTCCTCCATCTCGGCATGGGAAATTGCCATGCTGGTAGCGCGAGAAAAACTTGTTTTGACGATGGATGTGGACAGTTGGCTGGCAGCGGTCGGGGAAATCGAGGCGGTGCGATTCGTTCCGGTCGATGTCGTAATCGCCACCAAGTCGGTTGCGTTACCCGGTGACTTCCATAGTGACCCGGCGGATCGAATGATCGTTGCGACCGCGCGCAAGCTGGCCGTTCCGCTGGTGACGAAGGACGCGAGGATCAGGAGCTACCCGCACGTAAAGACCATTTGGTGAAACGCGTGCGGTCGCAAACGAGATCTTCTTCGCAGTTTGAGGAGTGGGTCCTGCGAAGCGTGTGACCGGTATGCACCGGAATGTGATGGTGGGCCGTGCAGGACTTGAACCTGCGACCAACGGATTAAAAGTCCGCTGCTCTACCGACTGAGCTAACGACCCCGGGGAAATTGCCTGCGGCGGGCGCCGCCAGCAACAGAAAAGCCTGCGATTATCGCGGTCCGGAACGTGCCGCGTCAAACTGCCAGGGAAATGGCCCGTTCGCCGCTTGCGTGCAGAGCCCGCCCGTCGGATTGGCGCCGGCTACTTCTTGCCCTTGTCCGCCGGCAGCGTGGCGAGGCGGTCCTTGGCGAGCTTGGCCGCTTCACTGTCGGGGTAGTCCTTGGTGATGCGGGTAAGCGTGGCCTTGGCGCCCTTGCGGTCGTTCGAGTCCATCTGGCTGGCGGCGATATTGAGCAGGGCCTCCGGCACCCGGGGGGAGTCCGGGAAATGCTCTATCAGGGTCTGCTGGGCGGCGATGGCTGCCGGAAAATCCTTTACCGCGTAGTAGGAAGTGCCCAGCCAGTATTGCGCCGCCGCGGTGTAGACCGACTGCGGATATCTCGCCACGAATGCACCCAAAGCGTTGATGGCGCTGCGAAAGTCGTTGGCGCGGAACTGGGCCACCGCGGTGTCATAGGCGGTCTGTTCGTCCCGTGCCACTTCGGCATTGTGCCCGTCGACGGTGATGGTGCTTGGTTCAAGCTTGCGCAGGCGCCCGTCCAGATCGGCATACAGATCATGGCTGTTCTTCTGCGTATTGGCCACGTCCCGCGAAAGCTTCTCCGTCACGCCGCGCAGCTGATCCAGGTCCAGCGTCGTGGCATCGCCCTTTTCTGCGGAGGCTATCTGGCCGTGCTGCACGGCGTCGATGCGCACCTCGATTTCCGTGATCCGCTTCTCGATCGCGTCGAGGCGCTCTTTTTCCTGCCGGCTGTTCTCGGCGATGGTGTCGCGCAGTTCCAGGATGGCCTTGCGCGCCTCGTCATCGGACAGCAGTCCTGCGTGAGCGGGCGCCAGTTGCCCCAGCAGCGCGGCGAATACCAGGGGTGCAGCGTAGGTACGGATGCGTTGCATGTGCGCCAGCCTTTTCCCGCGACCTGGCGGGGAGAAAATGTATGAATCAGCGTGCCGCGTGCCAGCGCCGTGCGAACACGTCCCTTGGCATCGGCCGTGATCCGCGCATGGGGATTGCAGCAGGCCCGGAACTACGGCCGCCGCGACGCAGACGCAGGTCCACGTCACGGCGGAGCAGTGCGCTTACTTGTAGACGATGTCGGCGCGGCGGTTCTCGGCCCAGGCGGCATCGGTGTGGCCGGTGTTGCGCGGCTTTTCCTTGCCCAGGCTGACGGTCTCGACACGGCTGACCGAAACGCCCAGCACCTTCAGGCGCTCGCGAACGGCATCGGCGCGGCGCTGGCCCAGGGCCAGGTTGTATTCGCGTCCGCCACGTTCGTCGCAGTTGCCTTCGATGCGCACGGTGCGGGCGCTGTGATCGACCAGGTAGCGGCCATGCGCTTCGACGACCGCAATGTCGGTTTCATTGATCGACGAGCGGTCGAATTCAAAGTACACGCTGCGGCGCGCCAGGATGCTCTTCGGATCGTTGAGCGGATCGATGGGCGTAGCCGGCGTGCTGTCGACCTGCTTGACGGGAGCCGGGGCGGGCGTGGGAGCCGGTGCCGGGGCGGGTGCAGCCTTGGTGCTGCTTGCGGCCGCGCTGTCGTCGAGCTTGGTGGTGCTGCAGCCTGCCGCGACGAAAGCGACGGCGACTGCCAGGAAAGCTACTCGCAGGGTATTCACGTTACTGACTCCTTTATTGAAACTCAAAAGCATCATTCGGAAACTACTCATTTGGAAAAAGGTCCCCAGGTTGGTTCGCGCACGTCGCCGTTGGGTCCCGAAAGCCGCGCCCTTGCACGGCCATCGGTGGACGCCAAGGCGAGGATTCCGCGCCCACCCACTTCGGTGGCATACAGGATCAGGCGACTGTTGGGGGCAAACGTTGGCGCTTCGTCCCTCACTGTATCGGTAATTGTAAGTTGTTGCTCGCTGGCAAGGTCTATGACCGCTACCTGGAATTGGTCGGAACGACGCGCAATGAAGGCCAGTGACTTGCCATCCGGGCTTATCCGCGGGCTGATGTTGTAGTCGCCCTGGAACGTCACGCGCTGGGCGTCCCCACCCGCGGCCGGCATGCGGTAGATCTGCGGACCGCCGCTGCGGTCCGACGTGAAATAGATCCAGGCGCCATCGGGCGAAAATACGGGTTCGGTGTCGATCGACGGGTCGAAGGTAAGCCGGCGCAGGTTGCCGCCGTCGAGGCCCACGGTATAGATCTCGGAGTTACCGTCGCGTGTCAGAACCAGCGCCATGCTTCTGCCGTCGGGCGAAAACGCCGGGCCGCTGTTGCTGCCCGGAAAACTGGCTATCGCCCGGCGCTGGCCGGTGGCCAGATTGTGCAAATAGACCACAGTCTTATGTTTCTCGAAGGAAACATAGGCCAGTGAGTTACCGTCCGGCGACCAGGTGGGCGAGATGATGAACTCGGGTGACTTGAGCGCTGTCAGCGGGTTGGCGCCGTCTGCGTCGGCGATCTGCAGTTCGTAGCGGCTCGCCGAGTACTGCACCACATAGGCGATGCGGGTCGAGAAGACGCCCTTGATGCCGGTGAGCGACTCATAGATGCGGTCGGCGATCCGGTGCGCGATGCGCCGCAGGTCGGCGCCGGAACTGAGATACGCCAGCCCGTCGAGCTGGTTGCCCTTCACGCTGTCGTACAGGCGATAGCGGATTTCGGTTCGGTTGTCGGCAAGGCGCACGGCCGAAGCGATTGCCAGGGTGTCGGCGCCGCGAGACTTCCAGTCGGGAAAGTTGACGCCGGCCGATTCCGCGATGGGATTCGGCCCTGCTTCCACGATGCGAAACATTCCCGAGCGGGCCAGGTCCGCGCGGATGACTGCGGCCATGTCCTCGGGCAGCGCGGAATCAGAAAAAAAGTTGGCCACCGCAATGGGAAACTGCTGGGAACCCACGCCGGTGATTTCCACGGTCATCTGGGCCCGCACGGGGCTCCCTGCCAGCAGGCCCAGCATCGTGAGGGCGGCCGCGGCCAGCTGCGCGGGCGCCGGCGCCAGCCTGCGGCCCAGCCACGAGAATGGCGCGCGCGCCAGCACCACGCTCGCGATGATCAATTGCCGGGCCCGCAAGGACCCTTGGGGGCGCTGCGGTGGGGTGCTTGACGATCGGGAGGCGGAAATGCGGAAACTGCGGGGCGGGTCGCGATCTGCGGGAAAAAGGGGCATATTTCCGCGATTATAGGCAAGACGGGAAATGCGCTCTGTGCGGTTCATCGCACATCTTGGGGATGCAGCTCTAGAACGATCGTCTTATCCACGGTGCCGTTGCTCTTTCTGGGGAAGGGATTGGTTCGCAGTATCGCCCGCCGCGCGGCCTCGTCGAAGCCGGGCAATCCGCTGGGATGCACCAGCAGGGGCTCGCTGGCCTGCTCGCCATCGGGCAGCAGTTCCACGCGAAAAGACGCGAAAACCGACGGCGAGACGCCTTCGGGAACGGCGAAGTTCAAATTGGCCAGAACCGCCGACTTGATGCGTGCCCCCCATTCCTGGCTGATGGGCCCTGCGCTCACCGAGGGCAGGTCGGGGGACGGAGCGCCCGCCTGGCTGCTCAGCCGCTTGAGTTCCTCGGCGTGACGCTTGTCGGCCTCGGCCTGCTGCCGCTTGAGCTCCTTTGCCGTGGGTTCGGCCGGCGCGGATTTGGCCTTCTGCTTGGGTGCCGGCTTGGGCGGTGCGTCCTGCGTTTTGCGGGCCCTTTCATGCTTGATGGCGATGTCGGGCGAGGGTGTCGGCGCTTCCTGGGCAGGGGCCGGCGTCGGTGTTTCGGGTATGGGCGCCGGTGCGGGCGTGGGTGGCGGCGTGGCCTGGTCCACGGAGGGCAACTCCCAAAGTTCCGCCGTGGCAGGTGCCGATGCCGTCGTCTTCCACTGCACGGCATACCACATCGACCCGATAAGGGCCGCATGCATCAGCAGTGCGGCCGCGAAGGCGGGAACCGAGCCCTTGTTGCGTTCCGAAGGCAGTCGCAGGCGCGCCGCAATGGCTGTCATCGCCAACGCCTGTGCGCAGATATCGTCGCGCTGGGCATATGTCCGGGTGCCGCGCGTTTCATGCCGCCGGCTTGACCGCCAGTCCCACGCGCCGCACGTGCAGCTTGTAGAGCGCGTCCATGACCTTGGTTACCGACTCGTAGCGGACGTTCTTGTCTCCGGAAATGACCACCGGGGTGTCCGGATTGCGCGCCAGCTTCTGCTCGATGGCGCCGCCCAGGTCCTCCATGCGCAGTTCGACGGGGGCCGTGGGGCCGGCCGAGCGGTCGCGCAGCAGCAGCCGCCCGTCGGACTTGACGACGATCTCGACGGGCTGGTCGGGTGCCTTGGAGGTTTTGCCCACCGTGGGCAGCTCAACGAGGCTCGGATTGACGAAGGGGGCCGATACCATGAGGATGACCACGAGCACCAGCATCACGTCGATGTAGGGCACCACGTTGATGTCCGAGAGCATGCGGCGGCGACTCGGCGTGCGGCGGGCAATGATGGCCATGCGGATGAGCTGTCGGTGGGCGCGGGTTTGCGAGGGCCGGGCGGCTAGCGCTGGCGCTGCAGGATGTTGGAGAACTCTTCGATGAAGGTCTCGAAGCGGTTGGCCAGGCGGTCGATATCGTGCGCGAAGCGGTTATAGGCCACGACGGCGGGTATGGCCGCGAACAGCCCGATGGCGGTGGCGATTAGGGCCTCGGCGATGCCGGGGGCCACCTGGGCCAGGCTGGCTTGCTGCAGGGTGGACAGCCCGGTAAAGGCATGCATGATCCCCCACACGGTACCGAACAAGCCGATATACGGGCTGACGGATCCGGCCGACGCCAGGAAGGCCAGGCGCGATTCGAGTCCATCCATTTCGCGCTGGTAGCCGGCGCGCATCGCGCGCTGGGCACCCTCGAGCATGGCCTGTCGGTCCACATCACCCCCGCGGCTGCCGCGCAGCTTGAGGAATTCGGACATGCCAGCTTCGAAAATGCGTTCCAGCGCCACCGTCTTGTGGCCCGGATTGGAGGCGGTCTGGAAAAGTTGCTGCAGGTCGCTGCCGGACCAGAATGTGCGCTCGAAGGCTTCGGTTTCGCGGCGCGTGCGGCCGATGGCGATGGCCTTGCTGAAGATGGACGTCCACGACGCCAGCGATATCAACATCAGCAGCGCCATGACGAGTTGGACCACCAGCGTGGCCTGCGTAACCAGGGTGAGTATCGATAGATCGGCGGAAGCGTTCATTCGGTCGGTGTTTCCTTGATCGGTACGGCCACGCCGTGCGGCGCAGGTTCCTGCGGCAACAGCAGGTCGGCAATGGCGGCGGGGATGCGCCGTGGCCGCAGCGCGGCGGCATCGACACACACGACCTTGACGCGGGCGCGACAGATGCGAACCGCGCCGCGCGTGGCAAATTGCTCGAATACTACGCAGGTGGCGGTACGCTCCGCAATGCGGGCGTCGATGAGCAGGGCGTCGTCCAGCCGCGCCGGTTTCAGGTAAGCGACTTCGGCGGACGCCACCACGAACAGTACACCGTCGCGTTGCGCGAACGCGTCCTGGCTGAATCCGAGCTGGCGAAACCACTCCGTTCGGCAGCGCTCGAAGAATCGCAGGTAGTTGGCGTAATAGACCACGCCTGCGGCGTCCGTGTCTTCGTAGTAGACGCGCACCGGCCATTCGAAATGGGTCCGGGATGCTGTTGCAGGGTCGGCAGGGTTTTTGCTGGCGGGTGAGGTCAATTGGATTCGCAGATCTGGCACATGCTGTACGAGCCATAAGTGTAACTGCTGCGATGCGGATACCCGCGCCTCCGGACGATCGGATTCGCAGCACCACGGGATGCGTGCACGGCGCGGCACGCGTCACGGACTGCTGCGAGCCGATGCGCATTGAGCCGGCTAGTTCCAACGCCCGCGACGGTCTTAAATCAGCGTCCCGGAATGTCCCTGCGCTGGCGCTATCACCCCGAAGTGCCGGTAGGCCTCGGCAGATGCGATGCGCCCGCGCGGCGTGCGCTGCAGCAGCCCCTGCTGAATAAGAAAGGGCTCGACCACGTCCTCCAGGGTGTCGCGCTCCTCGCCGATCGCGGCCGCGAGGTTGTCGATACCCACTGGGCCGCCGGCGAAGCGGTCGATGACTGCCCGCAGCAACTTGCGGTCCATCACGTCAAGGCCCAGGCCATCGACCTCGAGCATGCCCAGTGCGCGGTCAGCCACGCCCTGGGAGATCTGGCCATTTTCGCGCACCTCGGCAAAATCACGGACGCGGCGCAGGAGGCGGTTGGCGATGCGCGGGGTACCCCGCGCCCGGCGCGCGATCTCGCGTGCGCCGGCTGCTTCCAGCTGGGCCTGGAGCAGCCGTCCCGACCGGGCCACGATGGAGGTGAGTTCGTCCTCGGTATAGAACTCCAGGCGGGCCACGATGCCGAAGCGGTCGCGCAGCGGGTTGGTGAGCATGCCGGCGCGGGTGGTGGCGCCGACCAGCGTGAAAGGCGGCAGGTCGATCTTGATCGAGCGCGCCGCCGGCCCTTCGCCGATCATGATGTCGATCTGGAAATCCTCCAGCGCCGGGTAGAGAATTTCCTCGACGACGGGACTCAGGCGGTGGATCTCATCGATGAAGAGAACGTCATTGCGTTCCAGGTTGGTGAGCAGCGCGGCCAGATCCCCGGGCCGTTCGAGTACCGGTCCGCTGGTCTGGCGCAGGTGGACACCCATTTCGTGCGCCACGATATGCGCCAGGGTGGTCTTGCCCAGTCCCGGCGGGCCAAAGAGCAAAACGTGGTCCAGCGATTCATTGCGGTTGCGCGCCGCCGTGATGAATATTTCCAGCTGTTCGCGGATCTTGGCCTGGCCCACGTAATCGGCAAGGCGCTGCGGCCGCAAGGCGCGCTCGACCGCCTCCTCGTTGGGGGAGGCGGGGTTGGCGGCTACCAGGCGGTCGTCTTGCAAGGGGAGTCCTTGATCCGGGCGCCCACGCTGCGGGCCTAACGCTTCGCCAACGATTGTAAGGCCAGGCGTATGCCGTCCGACACGCCGGTACCCGCCGGTACCAGCTTGGCCGCCGCGGCAGCCTCGCGTTCCGAATAGCCCAGCGCAGCCAGCGCCCGCAGGATATCGGTGAGGCTATCGCCGCCGGCGGCCACCGCGCCGCCTGCGCCGTCGAGCGCGGCCCCCAGTTTGCCCTTGAGTTCGAGGAGCAAGCGCTCGGCCGTCTTCGTGCCGATGCCTGGCACGCGGGTGAGAAGCCCCGCCTGCTGCAGCGTGACCGCCTGGGCCAGTTCCTCTACGCTCATGCCCGACAGTACCGAGAGGGCCGTGCGCGAGCCCACACCGGAGATCCGGATCAGCGCCCGGAAGGCGCTGCGCTCGGCCGCAGTGGCAAAGCCATAGAGCAGGTGGGCATCCTCGCGCACGACCATGTGCGTGAGCAGCGTAACGCGCTCGCCCACCGGCGGCAGACCGTAGAAGGTGCTCATGGGGGCATCGACTTCATAGCCGACGCCGCCTACGTCCAGCAGCAGCGCGGGCGGCCGCTTTTCCAGCAGGGTGCCGACCAGCCGCCCGATCACGCTATTTGCCCTCGGCGAAAGTGCGCCAGGCGCTGCGGGCCTTCGCCGCGCCGGCGCCGCGTCCGCGAAGGCGCACGCCGGACCTGGCACCCGCCGCCGCCAATTGCGCCGCCACGCCCAGCGCGCGTCCCGAGGCATGGGCATGGCAGATGGCGCAGGCCAGGGCGTCGGCGGCATCGCTCGGTGGAGCGCGGTCCAGTCCCAGCAGCCGCTGCACCATCTTCTGCATCTGCAGCTTGTCGGCGCGGCCATAACCGGTGGTGGCCTGTTTTACCTCCAGCGCGCTGTATTCGAACACGCCGACACCGGCCGCTACTGCGGCGCAGATGGCGGCGCCGCGGGCCTGGCCCAGCAGCAGTGTGGATTTGGGGTTGACGTTGACAAAGACTTTTTCCACCGAGGCTTCATCGGGCGCGGTACGCGTGATCACGATCGCCAGTTCGCGCAATATGGTTTCCAGGCGCTGGGGCAGATCGCCGGCCGGCACGCGGATGATTCCGGAGTCGATCCAGCTCAGGCGCCCGCCGCTGACCTCGATGATGCCGTAACCCGTGCGGTTGAGCCCGGGATCGATTCCCAGGATGCGGCGCTTGATGGCGGGCATGGTTGGCTGTGCGGTGATGGTGCCGGGCTTGGAGTCCACCCGCGAATTTACCGCGGATCTGGCCGCCGCAACGCCAGCCGGCCGGCGTACCGCCTCAGTGCCGGAAATGGCGCATGCCGGTAAAGATCATTGCCACCCCGTGCTCGTTGGCAGCGGCGATCACCTCGGTGTCGCGCATGCTGCCCCCCGGTTGGATGATGCAGCGTGCGCCGGCCTTGACGATGGCATCGAGCCCGTCGCGGAACGGGAAGAAGGCATCGGAGGCTGCACACGAGCCATCGAGCGACAATCCGGCCTCGGCCGCCTTGATGCCGGCGATGCGCGCCGAGTCGATACGGCTCATCTGGCCCGCACCCACCCCCAGGGTTGCCCCCTGGCCGACAAACACGATGGCGTTGGATTTGACGAATCGCACCACCTTCCACGCAAACAGCAGGTCTTCCATCTGTTCGGGAGTGGGCGCCGTCCGGGTCACCAGCTTGAGCTCCGAACGGGGCAGCGAGGCAATGTCGGGTGTTTGCGCCAACAAGCCGCCGCCCACGCGCTTCAGATCGAGGTCGTTGTTGGCATCGCCCAGCGCCAGCTCCAGCACCCGCAGGTTGGTCTTGCTTGCGAATACCGCGCGTGCACCCGCATCGAAGCCCGGCGCTATTACCACCTCGGCAAATTTTTCGTTGACGGCCTGGGCGGTGGCGCCATCCACCGATTGGTTGAAGGCGATTATGCCGCCGAAGGCTGAGGTGGGATCGGTGGCGAATGCCCGCCGGTATGCCTGTTCCGTGCCGCGCCCCGTGGCCACGCCGCACGGGTTGGCATGCTTGACGATGACGCACGCGGGAACGGTGAACGTGCGCACGCATTCCCACGCCGCATCGGCATCGACGACGTTGTTGAAGGACAGCTCCTTGCCCTGCACCTGCTGGTAACCGGCCAGCAAGCCCGGGCCCACGCCGGGGTCGCGGTAGAAAGCGGCCTGCTGATGCGGGTTCTCGCCGTAGCGCATGTCCTGGCGCTGGTACCACTGGCGCGTGAGGATGCGCGGAAAGGCGCTGCGCCTGCCATCGCTGCCGATGCTGGAGAGGTAGCCGCTGATCGCGCCGTCATAGGCGGCCGTATGGGCGAACGCCTTGGTGGCCAGCTCGAAACGCGTGGCGTCGCTCACGTGCGCGCCGTCGCGCAGTTCGCCCAGCACGCGGGCGTAGTCGCGCGGATCTACCAGTACCGTAACCGCCGCATGGTTCTTGGCGGCGGAACGCAGCATGGCCGGCCCGCCGATATCGATGTTTTCTATGGCGTCGTGCAGCGTGCAGTCGGCGCGCGCGATGGTGGCGGCAAACGGATACAGGTTGATGGCGACGATCTCGATGGGCGCGATCTGGTGCAGCGCCAGCGTGGCCATGTGTGCCGGATCATCGCGGCGGGCCAGCAAGGCGCCGTGGATGTTCGGGTGCAGCGTCTTGACGCGACCGTCGAGCATTTCAGGAACGCCCGTGACCTGCGACACCTCGGTGACGGCCAGCCCAGCCTCGGCGAGCAACCTGGCCGTGCCGCCGGTTGACAGCAGGCGAAAGCCCAGATGCGAAAGCGACCGGGCGAAGTCCACCGCCCCGGCTTTGTCGGATAGGCTGATGAGCGCGGTGCGCTGGCCTGCTGGGTTCATTGCTGCCGCCGGGTCAATTGTTCAATGCAGGCCGTAGTCCTGGAGCTTGCGCCGCAGCGTGTTGCGGTTGATGCCCAGCAGGTCTGCCGCCGCGGACTGGTTGCCCTCACAGCGCTGTAGCGCGAACTGCAGCAGGGGCTTTTCTATGGCGCCCAGCACCATCTCATGCAGGGCGTGCGGCTTGGCCCCGGCCAGATCGGAAAAATACTGGTCGAGGCTGCGAAAAACGCACTGTTCGAGCGACTCGCCGGCCTGGTCGGCCGAACGCGCAACAACGGCCGCAACGCGGCCTCGCGCGGGCTCCCCCCGGGCATCGTCCCGATGGCCCTCGCCCGGCGCGGCTGCAGTACGCTGGCCGTTGACCGGTTCCAGCCGAACGGCGGCCTTGGCCGTGTTGCCGTTCCCGCCGGACGAAACGGCCGGCTGGGATCCTTTTGCCGAGGACGCATTGTCCTTGCGCGATGCCATGCGGTTCACGCGAAGTTCCTCCCCCGAGGCATGCAAGCGCGCGGGCGTCCGGCATTGCGGAAGCTCTGGCGCGGAATGCATGTTCCAACTTTATGGTTTCCGTAAACACGACGGCTGCGGGAGCCCTGCCGATTCACGGTGTGGCGTCCGGGCAGCTGCGTATTGCGTATTCTCTATTGCGTGGTATCAGGCATATTGCAGCGCGCGCTGCCGCGAATGCTCCGGCGAACTACCCGTAGATTGCCCTCGCGCAAGCTCCGATCCACGCACCGGAACCGCTGCCTCAATGTACTCAAAAAAACGGCCGCGTGCAGCAGCTTCCTGCAAAAATTCTTCGAAG
>Ga0209698_10002057_pt1 | contig 23035 bp, 19 predicted proteins | sample LitLauG_LLR_2012_FD_187203 | JGI IMG/M metagenome (GOLD analysis project Ga0209698, IMG submission 187203) | Freshwater sediment microbial communities from Pennsylvania, USA - Little Laurel Run_MetaG_LLR_2012 (SPAdes) (version 2) | ecosystem: Environmental > Aquatic > Freshwater > Creek >... | reverse complement strand
TCCTGGACGAGTCCCTCCAGGTTGCGATCTGCCGGTACCTTACCCGGACACATGATGGTCAGGGCCCCGATGCCACCGGTGAAACGGTCGAACCTCTCGGCGAAGGCAGGTTCTTTGTCACCGCCAGCCCCATCATGCACAACCTGCGGCTGCAAGCAGAAATGCTGGCGCAGACGGATGTGCCCGTTCTAGTTCTAGGAGAAAAGGGGAGCGGAAAGGAGACCATCGCCCGGTTGATCCACCAGCTTTCCGTCCGATCCGGCTTCAGGTTTATGAAAGTGAACTGTGCGGACACGGCAGCAGATCTTCTGGAGAAGGAACCCTTCCGGCCCGACCCTGCGGTACCCAGTTCACAACATGGGCTTCCGGTTAAGTTTCAGGCAGCGGAAAAAGGCACGGTCTTTTTTGACGAGATCACGGAGATGCCGGATCACCTGCAAGGCCGATTGCTGGACGCATTACAGGACCACAATCCAACAGGAACGGGCCAACCGACGAATGGGCTCGGCGTTCGCGTGCTCGCCTCGACCAGCGCCAACCTGGAGCGCGCGCTGGCGGAGCACACACTGCGGGAGGATTTGTATTACCGGCTGAGTGCGTTCACGATCCATGTTCCGCCGCTCCGCCAGCGAAAGAAAGCCATCCGCGTCCTGCTGCAGCATTGCATGCACGGGATGGCCAGACACTACGGACTGCCACCGCGGGAGTTCTCGAGCGCGGTACTAGAGTCCTGCGGAAGATATTGGTGGCCGGGCAATGTCGACGAACTCGAAACCTTCGTGAAGCGTTATCTGGTCGCGGGCGAGAGCGACCTGGTGCTCAACAATCTGGACCCGAGGCATCACGAACGCATTAATGCGCACGGCAATTCAGCCCTTCCCCCGGATCTTGACAGCTCAGGCCCGGAAAATGGAGAGACGAAGTCAAAATCTCTGAAGGCGCTGATTCAGGACATCAAGTGCGAGACGGAGCGGAACGCCATTGGCCTGGCGCTCGAAAAAACCGGCTGGAATCGCAAGGCAGCGGCCCGCCTGTTGAAGGTCAGCTACCGGACGCTCTTGTACAAGATTGAGCAATATCAGATGAAAGCGACCGAGTCTGGCTTGTCGCAGCTGTCGTCCTCCCCCTTCGGAAGCAAAGACAATTGAGAATCGAGGGTCGCGAGTGCGCCGCCAAGACTCGCCAAGGAGCAGCCATGAAAACAATCTGGGATGTTCTCGGCACGAAAGCGTGGGTCACCGCCTGGGCATGCGTTCTTTTTTCGACCGGATTGTGGGGTCAGTCCGCCGCACCCGCAAACTCCGCCCCTGACAATTCGTCGCCCGTGGCGGCCACTGGTCGGCCACACGATGACAGCTTCGTCATCGGAAATGATGATGTTCTGGCGATTAACGTCTGGAAAGAGCCGGACATTTCACGATCGATTCCGGTCCGATCTGACGGGAGAATTTCTTTGCCCCTGGTAGGGGAGGTACAGGCGGCGGGGCAGACTCCGGCCAGGCTTGAGTCAGAAATTGCGACCCGCCTCAAGGGATACATTTCCGAGCCCGAAGTGACGGTCATGGTGCAACAGATCAACAGTCAGAAGTTCAACGTTCTGGGTCTGGTCGTGCGTCCCGGATCGTTTGTGCTGGCGAACTCGCCGACGGTTCTGGATGCGATCGCGCTGGCGGGCGGGTTTCGTGACTTTGCGAAGCAGAAATCGATTTATGTGCTGCGCGAGAAGGCAGACGGGACCCAAGCGCGGCTTCCCTTCAACTACAAGGAAGTCATCAAGGGTGTGAACCCCACGCAGAACGTGAAGCTGCAATCGCGGGACACCGTCGTGGTGCCATGAGCAGCACTTTGAAGAACGCCATGCCAAAATTCATCCTTTTGGTTGCAGCTCTGCTGGTCGCTGTGCCTGTGTGGCCGCAGGCACTAAATTCTGACGCCGACGACGCCAGCGCGACCAACGCTGAAGATCGCATGCTCACGCCGCCGCCAGTCAGCGGACAGGCGTATCCGGTGGCCCTCGACTCCCAAGAACACGCCAATTCCCTGCACTACGGCGTTGTATTCAACAGCGGTTACAGCGACAACGTGCTGGGAGCGGTGAGTGGGCATCCCGTGAGCGACATCAATTATTCAGTCTGGCCGACGATTGGCTTGAACGAAACGACCACTCGGCTTCATTGGGATTTGACCTACGCCCCGGGATTTACCTTCTACCAGCGCACGAGCGCCAGGAATGAAGCGGACCAGAACGCCGCCCTTAGCTTTCAGTACCGGCTCAGTCGGCATGTGACGTTTAGCGCGCATGACAGTTTCCAGAAGAGTTCCAGCGTGTTCAATCAGCCGACCTTGGCGTCGGGATACGTCTCGGGCGGAGCCCAAGGGCCAAACGATTCGGTGATCGCACCGCTTGCCGATCGGCTCGGTAACTTCGGCACCGTCGGGATTACGTATCAGTACAGTGCCAACGACATGATCGGCGCGGGCGGGAGCTTCAGCACTCTGCATTATCAGGATTCGGCGCAGGTAACCGGATTGTCGGACGCCAGTTCACAAGCGGGGTCGGCCTTTTATACGCATCGCCTTGCGCGGCAGAATTTTGTTGGCGCCGCGTTTCAGTACCAGCGCTTGATGTCATATCCCGGCGGAGTAAACGCCGAGACCCAGACGCACTCGGTCCTCCTTTTCTATACGGTTTATCCGACGCGGCGATTCTCAATATCCTTCTTCGGGGGCCCGCAGTACTCGAATACCGTGCAACCAGCTGTGACTTCGCTCGAGCTCTCCGCGTTCTCCTCTCGGAGCTGGGCCCCGGCCGGGGGCGCCAGCCTGGATTGGGAAGGCCGCTTCGTCAGCGGAGCTCTTAGCTACTCCCACACGGTGAGCGGAGGAGGCGGATTGATTGGCGCAGTGCGGCTCGATAACGCCAGCGGCACGCTCCGGCTTCAGTTCACGCCAAACCTTACGGCGTCGGTCGCGGGATCCTACGCCAATAATAATGTGCTAGGGTATGCCGTCGGCGCGGCCAACGGCCACACCAATTCCGGAACAGCGGCTATCGAGCGTCGGTTCGGCGAACACTTGGGCCTGCAACTCGGTTACACCCGCCTGCACCAGACCTACAACATCCCGGTTATTGCCGGGACGCCCGATACCAATCGCGAGTTCGTGTCATTTTCGTACAGCTTCGCGAGACCTTTGGGGAGATAGTTCCATGGTTGACGATCTCGACGAGAAAGACCCAGTTCCCATCGACCTGCAGCATTATGTCGGATTGGTCCGGCGCCGGCATCTGCACTTCCTGATTCCGCTGTTTCTGGGATGGCTCGCGGTGTGGGGGGCGAGCTGGGTTTTGCCGCCGCGCTATCGCTCGAGCACGCTGATTCTGGTCGAGCAACCCACCATGCCCAAGGATTACGTCACGCCCAACGTGAACGACGACCTGCAACAACGGATGCAAAGCATCACGCAGCAGATTCTCAGCCGCACCCGCCTGCTGCACATCATCGATGGCAAACATCTCTACGGCGACACTCGCGCTCGGCTCAACCCCGACGAGCAGGTGGAGCGCATGCGCAAGGACATCGAGATCGAGCTGGTGCGGGACTCGCAAAGCCGGGTAAATGCATTCAACGTCTCCTACACTGCGCGCGATCCGTATATCGCCCAGCAGGTGACCAGCCAGCTTACCGACCTGTTCATCAGCGAAAATCTGGAAGTTCGCCAGCAACAGTCCGAAGACACTACGAAGTTCCTCGAAGGCCAGTTGGAGACCGCTCGGAAGAGCCTGGCCGAGCAAGAAGGAGAGATTCGCGAGTTCAAAGGACAGCATGTGGGAGAGCTGCCAGCACAAGTCGAGAGCAATCTGCAGATTTTGAGTGGCATGCAATCGCAGTTGCGGACGGAAGAAGATGCGCTCAACACGGCCAAGCAGCAGCGCGTTTACCTGCAGTCATTAGCCGCCCAATACCGCAGCTTGAAGGTGGTGTCGCCCGCGGCGGATGGTGCTCCCGTCGGCTTGGCAGCAATTGATCAGGAGTTGGATCGCCTGAAAGCACAATTGGCCGATCTCAGCTCGCATTATACCGATCGACATCCCGATGTTCGCAAGGTGAAGGACCAGATCGCCAAGACGCAACGCCGGCGTGACCTGTTCGTAGCGGAGGTGCAGTCGGGTAGAAGTGGCGCATCCACTGACGGCGCGACTCAGCCTTCAATGCTGGCTCAATTGCAAAGCCAGTTGCAATCCAACCAGGTCGAGGTTGCGAACCGTGAACGTTCGATCGCCGAGTTGAAGAGACAAGTGGACGAGTATCAGGGCCGGCTGAATCAGGAACCAGTGCGCGAACAGCAGTTGGCCGACTTGACGCGGGGATACGAACAGTCGAAGTCCAACTACGATGAACTCCTGAAGAAGAAGAACGAGTCAGCGATGGCTACGAGTATGGAGCTGCTGCAACAAGGCGAACGTTTCCGTGTGGTCGACCCGCCGAGTCTACCCACGAAACTTGATTTCCCCAACCGGCTGAAGTTCTGCGGCATTGGCCTCGGAATTGGTCTCGCTTTGGGGTTCGTGGTCGCGGGAGCCTTCGAGATGGCGGATGACCGACTCTACAGTGAAAAAGAAATCAAGAGTCTGCTTCCAGTCCCGTTGCTTTGCGAAATCCCGGTCATCCGCACACCGGCGGAGATCCGCTCGCAATTGGGGCAAGCGTGGCGAGACTGGGTAGCAACCGCGGCCGTGGTCACACTCATCCTTGTCGGATCGGTCTTCAGTTACCTGCGCGGCTAGATTCCACCCAAAATGTACAAGCACTTCTACAATCTGAAGCGCAATCCCTTCGAGATCACTCCCGATCCCTCCTTTCTTTTTACGACCAGGAAGCACAATGAGGCGCTGGCAGCTCTTTATTACGGTGTCCGACGGCGAAAGGGGTTCGTGGTCCTGACCGGTGAGGTTGGCACGGGGAAAACCCTTCTGGTTCGTTGCCTGCTGCAAATCCTGAACCGCGCCAACGTTGCCTATGCTTACGTCTTCAACCCTCGTTTGAGCCCGACCGAGTTTCTGCAATACGTTGCGGGCGACCTCCGGCTTCCGACCGCTGGCAAGTCCAAAAGTGAACTGCTGCTGGATCTGAGCAGCTACCTCATCGCTCGCTTCCAAAAGGGTCTTACCACCGTGCTCGTTGTGGACGAGGCGCATCATCTTTCTGCAGATGTCCTCGAAGAAGTTCGCCTTCTGACCAACCTCGAAACACCCAAGGAGAAGTTGCTGCAGATTCTCCTCGTGGGGCAGCAGGAGCTGGAGGCCAAACTGGACTCGACCGATCTGCGGCAGCTAAAACAGCGCATCGCGCTGCGGTCTCATCTCGGCCCCCTCGATCTGGACGAGACCGGTGGCTATATCGAGTGTCGTCTGCGCCTCGCAGGCCACACGAATCCGGTTGAGGTGTTCGCTGCAGAAACCATTCTCGAAGTGCACCGGCAATCGCGTGGTTTTCCGCGCCTGATCAACACTCTCTGCGAGAACGCACTGATTCACGGATATGCCAGCCAGTCGGAAAACATCACCCCCAAAATGATTGCAGAGATCGCCGCGGACTTCCGCCTGAACGTCGTGCATCCCCCTGCCATCACCCGTGCAGGTTCAGACGGACATTCGGCGGAAGTCGAGCGGGCAGCAAGAACGCTGTTAGATCTTTACGCGTCTTTGCGCAATGTTCAGGAACTTGAGCCGGAGTTGAGAATGACGGTCGGAGCTGGAGCGAGAAAAGATGAGCCGTATATTTGACGCGCTGCAAAGATCGGGCGTCGAGCAGACTGGAGTCGCATTCCCCGACACCATGTCGGTGGCAAACCACGTCTTTGAAACGCCCTTGCAAGAGCAGACCGTTGCCGATGGGACGGAGCAGTTCCCTTCCGTACAAGTCTCCATCGCAGCGACAGCCCGGCTGGTGTTTTTTACCGAACCGGAAAGTCTGGCGGCTGAGAAGTTGCGCCTTCTTGGAGTCCGACTTCGACAACTCCAACAGAACCGGACCCTGAGCACGTTGCTCGTGACCAGCACAATGGCGGAAGACGGCAAGAGCCTGGTGTCGGCAAACCTGGCGGGCGTGTTGGCACGCAGAAAGAGACAGAGAGTACTTCTGATTGAGGGTGATTTGAGAAGGCCGGTCCTGGCCCAGCAGTTCGGACTGCCCAAACTGGATGGCCTGTCGGAATGGCTGCAGTGCGATTCGCAGGCCGTGACCAATATCTATCATCTTGAGGAGCCGGATTTCTGGCTGATGCCTGCCGGCCATCCACCCATCAATCCCCTGGAACTGATGCAGTCCGGGCGCCTCTCTGCGCTGATGGAACAACTCAAACCGTTGTTTGACTGGATCATCGTGGATTCTCCTCCTTTGCTCCCCCTCGCTGACACCACCGTTTGGGCGCGACTGACCGATGGCGTAGTGCTGGTAGTGCGGGAAGGAACGACGGAGAAGGATCTGCTGCAACGCGGTCTGGAAATCCTCAAGAAAGCGGACCTGCTCGGAGTCGTGTTGAACGCGAGCTCGAACGGAAACCATCACAATTACTACCAGCGCTATGCCGCAGCAGCCAAAGAAAGCAAGAGTGAAAAGCAGTTGTCTCAGAACTAATTCAGAAACGTACCCTCCGTATTGCGATGTCCAATCCAGTTATTCATTTATTCCTAACCGTTGAATAGAAGCCAGGAGAAGAAGTCGTGAATGAGCGACGCCCGATCAAAGATGCAGATGATGGCTGGCTTGCCACGGAATTTCGGCCGGCCGCCACTCGCTGTGTTCTTAGCGAAGAAGAATTTCACCGGATGATTTCACTCGAGAGAAGACGGACGGAGCGGTCGCACAAACCGTTCCTGTTGGTCTTGTTGGACATGGGGGACGAGGTACCGGCTAACAATGGAGGGGGTAGCCTGGGCAAAATTCGGGACGTGCTGTCTTTGGCGACCAGAGAGACAGACGCAGTCGGCTGGTACAAAAAAGGGTTGGTGGTGGGCGCGATGTTCACGGAAATCGAACTGGACGAGAAGAAACAACTCTTCAGCCCAATATTGACGCGCGTGAGTAGCGCTCTGCAGGATAGCCTCGGGTTTGAACAGTTCAGCCAGCTCAGCATCTCATTTCACTGGTTCCCCGAAGAGTGGCAAACGGGTCAACGGCGACGTCCGAATACACCGGTGCTATACCCGGACCTTGAAAAACGGGACGAGGCCCGAAAGCTTTTCCACACCCTGAAGCGGACCATGGATGTCCTCGGTAGTCTCGCTGCCCTACTACTGGCGAGCCCCATCTTTGTTTGTGTGGCACTGGCGATCAAGCTGACTTCCAAAGGACCGGTCCTCTTCCGGCAGGAGCGTGTCGGCCAATATGGCGTGCCGTTCCCGCTTCTGAAATTCCGGTCCATGCATTGCGGCAACAACAATAGTCAGCACAAGGAATACGTTTGGCAGCTAATCTCCGGAGTCGCAGAACGTAAACCCTGCAATGGCAATGGTCAAGCCGTATACAAACTCACCAGCGATCCCAGGATAACGGCCGTTGGGGCGTTTCTCCGCAGGACCAGCATGGACGAACTTCCTCAGTTCATCAATGTGCTCAAAGGCGAGATGTCGCTCGTGGGCCCCAGACCTCCCCTCGACTATGAAGTCGAAAAATACGCCCTGTGGCACCGGCGCCGCGTGATGGAAGCCAAGCCGGGCATCACTGGCCTCTGGCAGGTCAACGGGCGCAATCGAATAACCTTCGACGACATGGTTCGGCTTGATCTCGTGTATGCCAGGTCCTGGTCTCCCTGGCTCGACCTCAAAATTCTGCTGCGCACACCGCGAGCCATCGTCGCAGGGGCTCACTAGCGCAAAAGGAGTGACCTTCGATGTCTTCTCATGATAACGGCGCAGTAGCCACACTGGCCCCTCCATCGCCATCTCCACAAACACGGATGAGCAGCACCATCAGGTTTGGGGTCGTCGGGTATGGCTATTGGGGACCGAACATCGTTAGAAACCTGCAGGGAATGACAGGAGTGGAAATCACAACCGTATGTGACGCAAGCTCCGCTGCCCGAAAAAGAGTCCACAGAAATCACCCGCAGATCTACGTAACTCCCGATGCCTCCGAGGTGATGACTTCGCCCGAGATTGACGCGGTTGCTATTGTCACACCGGTTTGGACTCATTTCGAACTTGCCAAAGCGGCCCTTGAAAAGGGCAAGCACGTCTTTGTCGAGAAGCCGTTTACGAGCAACGTTCAACAGGCAGAGGAGTTGATCGAGCTGGCTCAGCGGAAGAATCTGACAATCATGGTGGACCACACCTTCTTGTTCACCGGCGCGGTCAAGAAAATTAAGCAGATTTTGCAGGATGGTCAGCTGGGCAAGCTCTATTACTACGATTCCACCAGGGTCAATCTGGGGCTCTTTCAGCACGACATCAACGTCGTATGGGATCTTGCGCCTCACGATCTGTCAATCTTGGATTACGTAATAGACAGCAATCCCGAAGCCTTGTCCGCGACCGGCCAGAAACACCTCAACGGGCACGAAGATATCGCATTCATTACCCTTTACTTCCCCGACTCTGTCATCGCTCACGTCAACGTCAACTGGCTGTCGCCAGTCAAGGTTAGGACAACGCTCATCGGTGGTGAGAAGAAGATGCTGGTCTGGAACGATCTCGAAGCCGACGAGAAAATCAAGGTGTACGACAAGGGAGTAGACATGAACAGCAGCGAAGGCGTCTACGAACTCCTGGTGAGCTATCGCTCCGGCGACATGTGGGCTCCGCACCTGGAGCAGGCTGAGGCACTCCGCCACGAACTCAGCTACTTCATCAAGTGTGTCGCCGACGGCTCGACCCCGATCAACGACGGCGCGGCCGGCTTGCGTATAGTCCGGATGCTCGAAGCATCCACGAAGTCTCTCCGTAAGAGAGGTGCGCTCGTCAATCTGTGATCGGCAGATTCATGACAAGTGGCGTCACAACACTGGTTTGTACGATGGAGCGGGTATGACAATCAACAATAGTGAACAGGTCGTTGGCAGCTATCTGTCCATAGCGCCGGATGTGAAGCTGGGGCGTGGCGTCAAGCTGTCGAAATTCATAAACCTTTACGGGTGTGAGGTTGGCGAGGAGACGAAGGTCGGTGCCTTCGTCGAAATCCAAAAGAACGCGTCAATAGGGAAACGATGCAAGGTTTCGAGCCACACCTTCATCTGCGAAGGCGTCACGATTGAAGACAACGTGTTCGTTGGCCACGGCGTTGCCTTCATAAACGATTCCTTTCCACGAGCAACAACGCCGGAAGGCGGACTGCAAACAGAGTCCGACTGGAAAGTCGAAAAGACGCTGGTGAAGAAGGGGGCGTCGATCGGTTCAGGGTCGACGATTCTTTCGAACGTCACGATAGGCGAGAACGCCATCGTGGGCGCCGGCAGCGTCGTCACCCGAGACGTCCCACCGAACAGCATCGTTTACGGCAATCCAGCGCGAGTACACCGTCACATCGATCAGCCTTTGGAGGCTACAAAGTGAACGCTAACAGCATTCCGTTTCTTGATCTTGTCACGCCGCACGTGGAACTCGAGCAGGAACTCACAGCAGTTTGTCAGAAAGCTCTTCAGACTGCCGGCTTCATCGGCGGACCAGTCGTCGAGGAGTTCGAAAAAGCGTTCGCCGCTTTCTGTGGTACGCAACATACCGTTGGAGTTGGCAGTGGCACCGACGCAGTGCGCTTTGCTCTGATCGCCGCTGGCGTTTCTAGAGGCGATGTAGTCGTGACCGTGCCAAACACGTTCATTGCGACGACCGAAGCTATTTCGCAAGCGGGTGCTGTTCCTGAGTTTGTCGATATCGATGAACGGACCTACAACATGGATCCGGAAAAGCTTCGCCAGTACCTCGAGTCACAATGCGCGATATCGAGCGACGGCAAGCTACTCAGCAAACGCAGCAATCGGCCAGTTACCGCGATTGTTCCGGTTCATCTGTATGGCCAGATGGTGGATATGGATCCGATTCTCGATTTGGCGGAGCAATACCGCCTGTTTGTGATTGAGGATGCTTGCCAAGCCCACGGTGCAGAATACTTCTCGCGAAAGGACAGTCGTTGGTTCAAGGCGGGCTCGATGGGAAGAGCCGCAGCCTTCAGCTTCTATCCAGGAAAGAACCTTGGCGCATGCGGCGAAGCAGGAGCCGTAACTACGAACGATGCTGCACTCGCCAGCAAGGTGGCAATGCTGCGCGACCACGGCCAAGCCAAGAAGTACTACCACGACGTCGAGGGCTATAACAGCCGGCTAGATGCCATTCAGGCAGGCATTCTGAACGTAAAGCTGCGGCATCTTCCCGCTTGGAATTTTCAACGGCGCGAAAAGGCAGCCGAATACCGCCGCCTGTTTGACAGCGCCAATCGCAGAATGGCACCTCCCTACGAGCCTTCCTGGTCAAAGTCCGTGTATCACCTGTACGCCATACGGGTGGAGAAGCGAGAAGCACTGATGGAGCATTTGAAGACCGCCGGCATTGGCACGGGAATTCACTATCCAATCCCGTTGCATCTCCAGAAAGCCTATGCATCGCTGAACTATCGGCTCGGAGATCTCCCCGTCACAGAGAACATTGCGCCAGAAATCCTTTCGCTGCCGATGTATCCGCAACTCACTACAGATCAACAAGCACGAGTGATCGAGGAAATTCGCGCGTTTGGCTTAGCCCTAGTTGACCTGCCTAGCGCCGTCAGCATCACTTAATCCAGGATCAACACATGGGACGGCAAAGATGAAACTTTCAGTCATCGGTGCGGGTTACGTAGGTCTCACGACTGCAGCCTGCATGGCGCAAATTGGGCACGACGTGTTCTGCAGTGACAGTGATACGGAAAAGCTCGCCAAACTGAAGAACGGGCACGTCCCCTTTTTTGAGCCCAATTTAGAGGGTGTGGTCCGGACATCCTCGAACTCACATCGGTTGCGTTTCGGATCTACTGAGGACGCTATTGCCTGGGCAGACGTAATCTTCATATGTGTTGGAACACCCCCGTTAGCGAATGGAGAAGCTGATCTTTCAGCGATAGAGGTAGTTGCCCGCACAATCGCTAAATGTGCTTCGGGATACAGGTTGGTGATTGAGAAGAGCACCGTACCGGTTCAGACAGCAGTGCAGCTGCGGGATCACCTTGCAATCCACAACAAAAACGGGTTGAGGTATAACGTCGCGTCGAATCCGGAGTTTCTCCGCGAGGGGTGCTCGGTGGAAGACTTCTTGCATCCCAACCGAATTGTGGCTGGGGTTGATTCGCCGCATTCTGCAGAGATAATGCGAGAGATCTACAGGCCGGTTGTGGAACAGACATTCGACTGCCCCATTCACTCGGATTGCTGCAGCGGGAAAAGACCCACATTTCTCGTAACCGATACGAGTACGGCGGAATTAATTAAGCATGCGTCGAACTCTTTCCTGGCGATGAAGATTTCGTTTATCAACATGGTGGCCGACCTTTGCGAGGTGGTTGGAGCCGATGTGACCAAGGTTGCAGAAGGAATAGGACTTGACGCGAGAATTGGTCCCGCATTCTTGAACCCCGGAATTGGTTTTGGGGGATTTTGCTTTCCAAAGGACCTGCAAGCTTTTATCCGAATCGCCGACAAATCACGGTGCGACTTTTCCTTATTGAAGGAAGTCGAGAAGATCAATCAACGCCGAGTTGAGCAAATCGTCGAGAAGGTTCGGAAGGAACTTTGGGCTATCCAGGGAAAGAAGATCGCAATGTGGGGCCTTGCATTCAAGCCCAACACCGACGACGTTCGTTTTGCGCCATCAATCGCCATTGCAAAGGTACTGCTAGCTGAAGGGGCTGTGGTAAGCGCTTATGATCCGCAGGCTTCAGAAACGGCCAAAGCAGCACTCTCCGAGATTACGTATTGCGCCAATCCATACGAAGCCGCTGCTGGTGTAGATGCGATTTTGGTTGTCACGGAATGGGAGGAGTTTCGTCAGATCGACTGGAGACGAGTGCTCTCACTTGTTGCACAACCTGTCGTCGTCGATGGAAGGAATCTCTTCAGTCCCTCGGAAGTCAGCGAGCACGGGTTTCGGTACGTGAGTGTCGGCCGAGTCGACGCCTTTCCATCGAAATCGCAGGCGTCTCTGCTACAGAGGATTGCCAGTTAGTCCAGTGTCCGGCTAGTTGTCGCCTGCTCGACTGAAATCGCCAGGAATAAGACATCAAAATGAAAATCATCGTCGTTGTTGGCGCCCGTCCAAACTTCATGAAGGCAGCGCCCATACTTCGCGCCATCGAAGCTGAAAATCGACATGAACCGGGCGCGATAGTGCCCGTGCTTGTTCATACAGGACAGCACTATGACGCTGCTATGTCGGACGCATTCTTCGCGGATCTGAAACTGGCGAAGCCGGATATTCACCTGGGCGTGGGCTCTGCTTCACATGCCCGCCAGACTGCCGACATAATGATGAAGTTCGAAGCGGTAATCCAGGCAGAGCGCCCAGACATAGTCATATTAGTTGGCGACGTTAATTCAACAATCGCCTGCGCCTTGGTTACGGCAAAGATCTCCTTTGACACCATTGGAACGCGTCCGCTAATTGCTCACGTAGAGGCGGGATTGCGCTCCTTTGACCGCTCAATGCCTGAAGAGTGCAACCGAGTAGTAACCGATCATCTTTCCGATCTTTTGTTCGTTACTGAGGAGAGTGGTCGGCGCAATTTGGAAATGGAAGGGATCAGTAAGAATCGGATCTTTTTTGTCGGGAATACCATGATCGACTCGTTGGTGGCTTGCCTACACCGTGCGGAGAAATCCTCAATACTGAGCGACCTGGGGCTCATCGGCGTGAAGCCAGGCAACGGATTAGGTGATAATATTCGCAGCTATGCACTGTTAACGCTGCATCGCCCCGCTAACGTCGATAGCCGTGAAACCTTTTGCGAGATTCTTGAAGGCGTGCAGGAACTGGCCGCGGTCACTCCAATTATATTTCCGGTTCATCCCAGGACATGGCAATCGATTACCAACAACGGTCTGGATCGCTTCTTCCGTGCTCCAGACGTCAATGACAGGTTCGAAGATTTGTTGCCACAAATTCTTACAGTTCCTCCCCTCGGGTATCTAGATTTCTTGTGCTTGATGAAACACGCCTTCCTTGTCATCACCGACTCAGGTGGTATCCAGGAGGAAACAACCTGCCTCGGAATTCCATGCGTGACAGTTCGCGAAAACACCGAGCGCCCGATCACTCTCGAAGTAGGCACCAACGTCCTGGCGGGTGTTCGACAACATTCGATTGCCAGAGCCATTCAGTTCCAGCAATGCAATCACCGCAATTCGCAGATCCCTGACAAATGGGACGGGCATGCTGCTGAAAGAATCGTGTCCATTATTAGGCGAAGTCCGATTCTGAGCAAAACGCAAAGTTTGCACAATTACTCCACTCATGATGTCGTTACTCCCGCTTGAGGAATTATTTCTCCATGACTCAGCCATCTGCATTTATGCCAACAACAATAGGTACAAACGACGACTTGATCAGCGGGGTCCCCTCGAGAGTCTCGCCAGGTTCTCGGGGAAAGATCTGGATTGATTTAGAGAACAGTCCGCACGTTCCTTTCTTTAAGCCGATCATTGAAGACCTCGAGCAAAAGGGGCATCCAGTCGTGCTGACTGCTCGCGATTGCTTCCAGGTCTGCGATCTTGCAGACCTTACCGGGCTGAAATACAAGAAGATTGGCCGCCACTACGGAAAGCATGCCATCGCGAAGCTTGCAGGCCTTGGAATTCGGGTGGCACAACTCGCTCCGACTGTACTCCGAGAGAAACCGGTCCTTGCCGTCTCGCACGGTTCGCGTTCACTGTTTCTGCTCGCATCGATACTCCGAATTCCCACGATCACGATCTTCGACTACGAGCACGCGAGGTGGATCAAGCCGATCGGGACTCACTGGGTAATTGTGCCTGAAGTCATGCCGGAAAAGGCCATCCTCGATATCGGCATCCACAAGGAACGGATACTGCGATACCCTGGCATCAAAGAAGACGTATACGTTCCCTCCTTTCACCCCGACGAATCAGTTCGCCGACAACTCAACTCGCGTGATGGCGAACTCGTAGTGACTATCCGGCCACCTGCAACGGAAGCGCACTATCGAAATTCTGAGAGTGACAACCTATTGAACGCCGTGTTTGAACGGATTGCCAGCACACCACGTACGAAAGCCATTCTTCTCCCACGCACTCCGGCGCAAGAGGCTGAATTGCGGCGACAGTGGCCATCTCTGTTCGAAACAGGAAAGGTGATCGTACCAGGGCAAGTCGTAAACGGCCTTGATCTAATCTGGTTCTCTGACCTGGTCATCAGTGGCGGCGGAACGATGAACCGAGAGGCGGCAGCCCTGGGCGTTCCGGTGTATAGCATCTTTCGCGGAACAACTTGTGCTGTCGATAAGCACCTGGCAAAGACAGGACGCCTTGTCCTGCTCGAATCCCCACGTGACGTCGAGACCAAACTCAAGTTGGAGCGCCGTCCTACTAACGGACAGCCGAACATTCGGCCTCGCGCCACGCTACGCAGCGTTGTCGATCACATCGTGGCAGTATCGACGGTCAGTTGTTAATACGGGGAGTAAGTTTCCAAATGGACCCGAGAATAGTCTCATTGTGCACCCCAGATACGGAGCTCGTGCTGCTAAAGCTGCTGTCGTACTGTCGAAGCCAGCGGTGGGAGGGTTACGACCCCTACGACGCGCTGAACAGCCGCGTTTTCCGATCGCTGCCATTACTGAACTCGCGCCTACCGCGACTGATACTCACACAGACATTAAAACGCAGTCCCGTTAACATTCGGCCCTTGGCGCGTGTTCCGAAGACGCAAAACCCCAAGGCCATTGCGCTGTTCCTTTCTGGACTGTTGAAGCTACGCAGCGATCTCGTGGCTGATCAGAAAAGCCTTTGCGAGTACATGATTGACCGGCTACGCCAGCTTCGCTCGCCCAATGCGCGTTATTGGTGCTGGGGATACAGCTTCCCATGGCAAACCAGGGAAAACGTTGTCCCGGCACATGCCCCCAATCTTGTCTGCACGACCTTTGTCGCCAACGCGCTTCTTGATGCCTACGAAGCAGGATACGGGCCTGCCTGCTTGGAGCAGGCATTCAGCGCAGCAAAGTACATCCTTGACGAACTCTATTGGCACGATGGCGGCGCCGTGGCAGGCTTCAGCTATCCGGCTCGTTCGCTTCGCGTGCAGGTACACAACGCCAACCTTCTCGGCGCCGCCTTACTCTGCCGTGTTTATAGACAAACTGGAGAGCGTAAGTTTCTCGAACCCGCGCTCAATGTGGCGCGATACTCAGCCGGCAAGCAGGAATCGGACGGGTCCTGGTACTACGGTGAAGCATCGTTCCAGCAGTGGATCGACAATTTCCACACCGGTTACAACCTCTGTGCGTTGCAGTCGATCACAAAACATTTCGGAACGGACGAATTCGACTCCTGTATCCGCCTTGGGCTTGAGTTTTACTGCATGCACTTCTTCCGTCGGGACGGCGCGCCTCGCTATTTTCACAACCGTACGTATCCGCTCGACATCCACTGCGTGGCTCAAAGCATAATTACGTTGCACACCCTCCACGAGTGGAGGCCGGCAAATGCTCCTCTTGCCGACTCGGTATTGCGTTGGGCCATCGAACAGATGTGGGACGAACGAGGTTTTTTTTATTACCGCATCTTGCGTCTTGCCACGATTCGGACTTCATACATGAGGTGGAGTCAGGCCTGGATGCTGCTCGCGCTTGCGACTTTCTTGTCCCAGTCCAACCAACTTACTCGCTTACAATCTGTCGATACCGTCATCGCGTCATAAGCCATATCTATGTCCAACACACTCATTTATGTTCTAATCACCCCGGCTCGAAATGAGGCGGAATACATTGAGCTGACGATCCAGTCGGTAATTGCGCAGACCGTTCGCCCTTTGAAGTGGGTTATTGTCAGTGATGGCTCGACTGACGGCACAGACGACATAGTCAAGAAATACTCAACAGAGCACGGCTGGATTGAACTTATCCGCATGCCCGAGCGCCGGGAGCGGAATTTCGCCGGAAAGGTCCACGCGTTCAATGCTGGATATGACCGGGTCCACAATCTTCAGTTCGATGCGTTAGGCTGTGTCGACGGTGACGCATCCTTCGAAGAGTCCTACTTCGCGTTTCTACTCAGTAAATTGAGTGAGGATCCGAAACTAGGCTTGGCTGGGACTGCTTTCCGCGAGAACTCGTCTCAACGTTACGACTATCGGTTTGTCAGCATAGAGCATGTCACTGGCATTTGCCAGTTGTTCCGGCGGCAATGCTTCGATGAAATCGGCGGCTACGTTCCGGCCAAGGGCGGCGCCATTGATCGTATCGCCAATATCGCGGTCCGCATGAATGGTTGGAAGACCCGGACCTTCCCAGAGAGGACCTATTTCCATCACCGTACCATGGGGACCGCCCAGCAAAGCCTTTTGATGGCGCGATTTAAGGACGGAGCCAAGGATTACGCCGTAGGAAGTCACCCCATTTGGCAGCTTTTCCGAGCGTCGTACCAGATGACCCGAAAGCCTCTGATCATAGGGGGAATGGCCCTGCTCTGGGGCTACGTTTGGTCGGCTTTGCATCGCGTCACCCGTCCCGTTTCTCAGGAAATGGTCGCTTTCCACCGCCGTGAACAGATGCAGCGCCTCAGAGACTTCTTCGTAGGCAAGACGCTCATTCGCATGCGGCAGAACTAACCAACCCCTAAAAGTACAATTGATGAGCCAGAGTCAAATTGTTGCCGACATTCGGAGAGCTGGCGCAGCGCCCGTTTTGCCTCACATCTGCGTCTGCATCTGCACCTACAAGCGACCGACGCTTTTGGGAACCTTGCTACAACGTTTGGCTAATCAGGAAACTGCCAATCTCTTTACCTATTCCGTCCTGGTCGTGGACAACGACAGAGACGAATCCGCCAGGCCCGTAGCCTCGGAATACACGGCTTTGTTGCCGGTCGCGTACATCGTGCAGCCTTTGCAGAGTATTCCGCTGACTCGCAACAAAGCTGTCGCCGGTTCCACAGGAGACTTCATTGCATTCATCGACGATGATGAGTTCCCCACACCGCGCTGGCTGATCACACTATTCACCACCTGTCAGCAGTTCAACGTTGATGGAGTCCTTGGGCCCGTGAAGCCTCATTTCGACCAGCAGCCACCCGAATGGGTAATCCGAGGCAGGTTCTACGACCGCCCCAGTTATCCAACCGGTCTTGTGATTGACGGCCGGAAAGGACGGACTGGAAACGTTTTACTGAAGCGCTCGATCTTCGAAGGTGTGGACCAGCCGTTCCGTCCTGAATTCCGTGCCGGAGAGGATCAAGACTTCTTCAGACGGATGATCGAAAAAGGTCACGTCTTCATTTGGTGCCATGAGGCGGTTGCTTTTGAGACTGTCCCCCCGATTCGCTGGAATCGGCGCTTTATGTTGCGCCGCGCTTTACACCGGGGTTCAACCTCTGTCCTGCATCCAACCTTCCGCGTTCGTGATATCGCGAAGTCGCTGATCGCTGTTCCGGCGTATACCTTGGTTCTTCCCATTGCATGGCTATGCGGTGAATATCTGCTCATGCGCTACTTAATCAGCTTGTGTGACCACCTGGGCAAGTTACTAGCTATACTGCGGCTTACGCCGATACGCGATCAATACGTCACTGAGTAGTGGCCCTATGATTCCTTGTTCTCAAATCAACAAACCGATCGCAAAGTTCGATGATGTTGTCCTCGTTACGGGGGCAAATGGTTTCATCGGAACGCGACTGGTCGACAATTTACTAGTGCGTGGATTTCGCCGTCTGCGCTGCTTCATTCGGCCCTCAAGCAATTCTCGCGCGCTCGAACAAGTCTGCAGTAGATTCGGTCATTGCCATGTCGAAATCGTAAAGGGAAATCTTTTGAGCCTGGATGACTGCGTGGCTGCGACCAAGGATGCTGTCGCTATTTTTCACCTTGCGGCAGGACGAGGAGAGAAATCCGTCCCCGACGCATACATGAATTCGGTTGTAACGACGCGAAATCTACTTGAAGCGACACGCTGTTGGGGGACCAGTCGCCGGTTCGTGAATGTGAGCTCTTTTGCGGTTTACGCTAACACGAACAAAGCATCATGGAGAAAGCTCGATGAATCCTGCCCGGTTGAACCTTATCCTGAGTTAGCTGGCGACGCGTACTGCTTCGCGAAAGTCAAACAGGACGAGATCGTGAAGGAATATGGCCTTCGGTTCGGCATCCCTTATGTAATGGTCCGCCCCGGATACGTTTTCGGCCCCAGCAAGAACGCCATCAGCGGGCGAGTCGGAATCGGGAGCTTTGGCATTTTTTTGCACCTTGGCGGCTCCAATCGCATTCCTCTCACTTATGTGGACAACTGCGCAGATGCGATTGCCCTGACTGGGCTAAGCGAAGGAGTTGATAATCAGGTCTTCAACGTGATTGATGACAATCTGCCAACCAGTCGGCAGTTTTTGCGCCTTTATAAGCGAAAGGTGCGACGGTTCTCTTCTCTATATTTGCCTCATGCCGCAAGCTATGCATTCTGCTGGCTGTGGGAGTCGTATTCTCGTTGGTCCTGCGAGCAACTTCCTCCCGCTTTCAACAGAAAGAAGTGGCACACGTACTGGAAGAACACTTCTTACAGTAATGCCAAATTAAAGGGTTTGGGCTGGGGCCCACATATTTCGATGACGGAAGCGTTGTCGCGTTGTTTTGAATCGTGGCACAAGGAAACGGCCCATGCTTAAAGTCGCCATTGTTGGATGCGGGAAGATCGCCGACTCGCATGCTGCTCAGATTCAGCGGATAGGCGGCGTCGAAATCGTCGGCGTCTGCGACCGAGAGCCTCTCATGGCGCGGCAACTGTACGAAAGGTTTCCAATAAAAGGGTATTTTGGTGACCTAGAGGAGTTGCTGAACAAGGCTCAACCAGACGTCGTCCACATTACAACCCCTCCGCAGAGTCATTTCGACTTGGCCAAGCAGTGTTTGAAAGCCGGGTGTCACGTATATGTGGAAAAACCTTTCACCGTTGACAGAGAAGAGGCGCAGCGCCTGATTGCGCTTGCGATCGAGCGTGGGCTCAAGATTACCGTCGGTCACGACGATCAATTCAGCCATGTCGCTCGGCGCATGCGCACCTTGGTACGGAGCGGGTTTCTGGGCGGTCAACCGGTCCACATGGAGAGCTACTACGGCTACGAACTGAGTTCAGGCTACGCAGCCGCCCTTTTGGGCGATAAGAAGCACTGGGTAAGGTGCCTACCCGGCCAACTTCTCCACAACATCATCAGTCACGGCATTGCGCGAATTGCGGAGTTCTTACCCGTGGATTCTCCGCGCGTGATTGCATATGGCTACACAAGTCCGTTCCTGCGTAGTTTGGGAGAACGGGAGCTAATCGACGAACTCAGAGTCATCGTCGGTGACGATTCTGGCACGACTGCATACTTCACATTCTCGTCGCAAATGCGACCGGCGATTCACGAATTCCGGATCTATGGCACGAAGAATGGTTTAATTGTTGACCAAGATCACGAAATCCTCTTAACACTGCGCGGAACCCGGCTACCCAGCTATGTTGAGAAGTTCATCCCGCCGGTGGCGTTCGCAAAGCAACACCTATCCAACTTGGTGACCAATATGGGAACGTTTCTGCGCCGGGACTTCCACATGAAGTCCGGGATGAAATACCTGATCGAGTCCTTCTATCGCTCCATCAACGAAAACACCGCCGTCCCGATTCCCTACAGCGAAATCCTTCTCACCGCCAGGATTATGGAGTCGATCTTTGTGCAATTGAGTGATGTTCAGGCTCGACGCGACATGTCGGCCATACCGATGTTGACAGCGACCGACTAAATCCGAAGGTACACGAGATGAAAATCGGAAACAACGAACTCAGAATTCAGGGACGTCTGCTACGGACTGCGCGACTCGATGCAGAGAAATATCAGTTCGTTGACGAGCCAGAGCTGATGATCGCTGGAATTAAGAATCTCGATGCTGCTGTTGATTTATTTACATTCCTTCAGAAACTCCCAGATAGCCAGCCAAAGTACAAATACCCGATGGAATTGGACAACCTGGCGGTGTTGCCGATTTCCACTTTTGACGAATGGTGGGTCAAACAGATCGACAACAAGACGCGCAACATGGTTCGAAAATCTGAGCGGAAGGGTCTGAGAATTGAGGAAGTGCCCTTCAATGATGCTCTTGTTCATGGTATTTGGACGGTCTACAACGAATGCCCCGTCCGGCAAGGAAAACTTTTTGCGCACTTCGGAAAAGACATTGAAACGGTGCGCAGGGAAGAATCGACCTATCTAGATGCCAGCATTTTCATCGGAGCCTTCTTTGACAACAGCTTGATTGGTTTCATCAAGCTGGTTGTGGACGAAAACGCTGCGCAGGCGGGTTTGCTTAACATCATTGCCATGGTGGGGCATCGAGATAAGGCTCCCATGAACGGCCTAATCGCAGAAGCGGTCCGTTCGTGTGCCAAGCGTGGCATTCCCCATCTTGTTTATTCCAACTTCTCGTATGGAAAGAAGCGAGTAGATACTCTTAGCGACTTCAAGGCGAACAATGGTTTCAAATCCGTAGACGTACCACGGTATTACGTCCCTCTGACCCTGCTCGGTTCCTGTGCGCTTCGACTCGGGCTGCATCACCGCCTCGCAGATCGCGTCCCAGAAGGGATCATGGCGCGCATTCGATCGATCCGAAGCGCGTGGTACCACAGCAAGCTCCGCTCCGCCGCTCAAGCTCAATAAAAGATTATGCCCGGAATTGTAGGACTTTTCAGTAGACGCCCGCGTGAAGAGGCAGAACGCGAGTTGGTGCAGATGCTGCGTGCTGTGCGGCATCACCGGTCTTATGTTTATGGCACGTGGATGGACGAGACGTTGGGTATCTATGTGGGATGGACAGCTCGCCCAGGTGCTTTTGATGCGGCCATGCCAGTGCGCAATGAGGGCGGAGACAGCATTCTGGTGTTCTCCGGCGAGGAGTTCCCTGATCCCGCAGTTCGAGCCCGCCTCAAGACCCATGGCCACGAGTTAGACGACTCGGCACCGAATTACCTCGTACACCTTTATGAGGAGGGACCTAACTTCCCTGCGGGCTTGAACGGCCGTTTTCACGGCCTTCTTGTCGATCGAGTCGCACAGTCCGGCGTGCTCTTCAATGATCGGTATGGACTGCACCGGATTTACTATCACGACGTCGGCGACACCTTCTATTTTGCTGGCGAAGCTAAGGCGATCCTCGCGGTTCGCCCCGAGCTAGGTCGGATCTCGCCTCGCGGACTCGGTGAATTCGTTTCATTCAAGTGCGTGTTGGACGACCGCACTCTCTTCGACGATATTCACCTTCTGCCTCCTGCCTCGGCATGGACATTCCGGCATGGATTCCTCGAAGAACGAGGCACTTATTTCCGGCCAGCGGAATGGGAGAATCAGACGATTTTAAGCGTTGAGGATTATTATCAGGAACTTTGTGCAGTGTTCTCGCGCACTCTGCCGCGCTACTTCGAGGCTCGCCAACCGCTCGCGATGTCATTAACCGGCGGGCTTGATACACGCATGATTATGGCCTGGCAGAAGAATCCGGCTGGTTCGCTTCCATGCTACTCGTTCGGAAGCATGTATAGCGACTGCCAGGACGTCACTATGGGGCGTCGGGTAGCGGAGGCATGTCAGCAACCTCACTCGGTCATCCCTGTGGGGGATGACTTTCTGTCTCGTTTTAGCGAGTATGCCGACCGCACGGTGTACCTCACCGACGGCTGCGCCGACGTCAGCCGGACGGCAGATCTGTATGTGAATGAGCGCGCCGCTCAGATTGCCCCGGTTCGCATGACGGGCAACTACGGCGGAGAGGTGCTGCGGAGGGTGCGAGCATTCAAGCCGGCGGCGCAGGATCTAGGCATTTTCGGAGCTGACCTGCTGCGGGACATTGAAAAAGCTGAAGAGACTTATGCGGAAGCAATTCAATGCCACCCACTATCCTTCTCTGCGTTTCGGCAGTGCCCCTGGCATCATTACGGCCTGCTGGCCCTGGAGGAGACGCAACTTTCCGTGCGGTCGCCCTACCTCGACAACGAACTCGTGCGCACGATTTTCCGGGCACCACAATCGTGCCTTGCGAACGATGATCTCTGCATTCGCCTCATCGGAGACGGTGATCCTGCACTTCTGCAACTCAGAACGGACCGAGGCTTGTTGGGAGATGGGAACATATTTTCCGCAGCGCGCCGCCACTGGCTCGAATTTACATTTAAGGCCGAATACGCGTACGACTATGGCATGCCGCAGTGGGCCGTTCGCATGGACCACGCCGTTTCACCTCTGCATCTGGAGCGAGTTTTCCTGGGCCGTCACAAGTTTTATCACTACCGCACCTGGTACCGAGACCAGCTTTCCCGATACGTGCAGGAAATGTTGCTGGATGATAGGGCCCTCTCGCGTCCCTATGTGGAGCGAAATGCCGTTGAAAGGATCGTGCGCTCTCATGTGAGCGGCAACGGAAACTACACGTTTACCATCCACAAGCTGCTGACGCTCGAGATCTTCCACCGCCATTTCGTAGACACCCAGACGAAAGCCTCGCCTGAGCGGAGCTCGCCTGTTGCACTAAGGAGCGCTTGATGCCGCCTAAAGTTGCCGCCGCCCTGTGCGCCGTCGGCATTCTGGGATTGCTTTATCTGGACCGCCAGCGCAAGGATCGAGCCTCATTTGCGGTGTGGATTGCGGCGGCCTGGCTGTTTATCGGATCTTCGCGAGCGGTGTCGGCGTGGCTCGGTGGTGCGGCCACGATGGATTCGCCCAACCAGTACCTGGAAGGCAGCCCGACCGACCGCCTGATCCTTACAAGTCTGCTGAGTGCTGGGATCCTGGTGCTGATCAATCGGAGGAAACGCTGCGTCGCTCTACT
>Ga0209698_10002056_pt1 | contig 23036 bp, 17 predicted proteins | sample LitLauG_LLR_2012_FD_187203 | JGI IMG/M metagenome (GOLD analysis project Ga0209698, IMG submission 187203) | Freshwater sediment microbial communities from Pennsylvania, USA - Little Laurel Run_MetaG_LLR_2012 (SPAdes) (version 2) | ecosystem: Environmental > Aquatic > Freshwater > Creek >... | reverse complement strand
CGGCAGCGCGTCGCCGTCGACGACGGGACAGAACGCGGCGCCGTCCTCGAGGTGCCGGTACATGAGCTGCTCTTGCGCGACGAGGAGGTCCTCGACCGCCACTCGCTGCAGCTCCCGGGCGTCACGAGCACAGCCCACGAGGTCACAGAGCTCCTCGGCGACGTCGGACGCGGTTGCTGCGTCGACGACCGAGCCCATCGCACCGCTCTGGAGGATCGCGCGTCGGAAGAGGCCGGCGGCGATCGGCAGGGCAAGCAGCGTGCCCACCGAGGTGGCTCCGGCGGACTCCCCAACGACGGTGACGTTGCCCGGGTCCCCTCCGAACGCCGAGATGTTGCGCTGCACCCATCGAAGCGCCGCGGCGGCGTCCTGGACGCCCAGGGTCCCCGACCCGGAGAACTCGTCCCCGCCGATGCCCGCGAGGTGGGTGAACCCGAGCACGCCGAGGCGGTAGTTGCAGCTGACGACCACGACGTCGTGGTCCACGCAGAACCGCTGGCCGTCGTACCAGGGCGAGGCGCTCGAGCCCCACAGGTAGCTGCCGCCGTGGATCCAAAAGACCACCGGTCGACGAGCCCCGTCGCAGGCGGGGGTCCACACGTTGAGCGTCAGGCAGCCCTCCTCGGAGCTCGCGACGGGCGCGCCGCCGGACATGATCGACTCCATCGCGCTCGCAGACTGCGGCGCGCTCGGACCGAAGTCGTGAGCGAGAAGCGTGCCGTCGAAGCTGCGCGGCGGCTCGGGCGGGCGGAATCGGAGCTCGCCAACGGGCGACGCGGCGTAGGGGATGCCGGCGAACCTCGCGAACCCGGCGTGTGCCACGCCCTCGACGATGCCCTCAGTGGTTACCGCGGTGGGGTTCGTCATCTCCGCCTTCCTGCGTGAAGTTCGTGCCTGACACTACCGAGGCGGACTCTGCGGCCCCTGAGGGCGTACGATCCCAGTGATGCGATCCCGGACATGGCGACCGGCAGAGCCCACGAGAAAGGCCTCCACGCAGGCGGCGAAGCGCGCGCTCCTTGCCGCCGACGGCTGGGTCCGTTCGCACACCGTCGACCTGCTGCCCCAGCCCCAGCGCGTGCTCGCGGCCAGGTGCACCGCGGAGGTGGCTCGCTACGCGGACTCGCTGACCCACTACCGCTTCGAGACGCTCCACACCGCGCACGTCCACGCCATCGTCGAGCTGTTCGAGCTGGGCGCCTATGAGGCCGCCATGGCCGCCGCGGACGAGGTGCTTGAGGACTGCGCGGCCCAGGGGCGCCCGTTCTGCGTCGCCGCGCTGCGCGCGCGGGCGGAGCGGGCTCGGTGCCTGCAGTGGCTGGATCGCCCCGAGGAGGCGATCGAGGAGTTCGAGCTCGTCCAGCGCCTGACCGGCGAGCCCCCCACCATCGGGCGCCCGTGGCTGCTCTCGATGCGCTACTGCCTCGCCCTGGCTCGACGCGAGTCCGGGGAGCTCGAGGCGTCCACCGAGGATCTGCGGGCGCTCGTGTCCGACATGGTCGCCGAGTTCGGGCAGGACAGCGCCTGGATGGTGGCGACGGTCGTCCAGCTCGCCCGCAACCTCGCGGCCAGCGGCGAGGTGTCGACGGCGATCGACATGGTCTCGGTCCTCCTGCCGGTCTCCGCGAGGCTCCGCGGGCCGATGAGCAAGGAGACCCTGACATTGCGCTCCCGGATCGCGCGCTGGACGATCGTCACCGACGACCGGCGCCGAGGGCAGCGACTCGCGGCCCAGGTGCTGTCCGACTTCACCCGCGCCGGGCTCTCGACCTGCTCGGAGTGCTGCGAGCTCCGCTACGACTACGCCGAGTCGCTCTTCGAGGACGGTGAGCTCGACTACGCGGTGGCACAGCTCACGTCTCTGCGTGACGACCTCGAGGAGAGCGTGTGGATCGACAGCACGTTCGCCGCCTCGGTCCGCGCCGACCTCGAGTCATGGCGCTCGCTTCGTCCGGGGGGAGCCCCGCTCTAGGCACGTCGGCCCCCGCCCGATCGGGCGGGTCGCTAGGATCGGCTCGATGGTCTTTGTGATGGTCCGCCGTGGCGTCGCCTCGGCCCCGCTGGGGATGGCACCGGCTCGACAGTGCGTGGGCACGCCGGCTCGTTGAGTCCTCGCCCATCAGTCCCGGGGACCTGGTCCTCGACGTCGGTGCCGGTCACGGCGAGATAACCGAGCACCTTGTGGCCGCTGGTGCCCGGGTCATCGCCATCGAGCTGCATCCGAGCCGCGCCACAGAGCTGCGGCGTCGGTTCTCCGGACGCGACGTGCGCGTCGTCGAGGCCGACGCCGGCGACCTGTGGATCCCACGCCGCCCCTTCAGGGTCGTGGCGAACCCGCCGTTCGCCGCGACGACGGGCCTCGTTCGGCGACTCGTCGCGAGGGGCAGTCGTCTTCAGAGCGCCGACCTGATCGTGCCCTGGCACGCGGCGCGCCGATGGACAGGTCCGAGTGCTCCCGCGGTCGCACGATGGGGCCGCGAGCTCGATGCCGTGGAGGGTCCGTCGGTGCCGCGAAGCGCGTTCTCGCCTCCAGCGCCCAATGGCGCGGCGGTGCTGATCCTGCGCCGTCGTCACCCCTCGTCGCCGCGGCGCTCGCGACGCCGCTAGCTCACTGCTACAGGCCGAGCGAGAGCTCGGGCCCCGACTGGACGCGGGCGATCCACTCCTCGATGGCGTCGGGGTCGCGCGGCAGCGCGGACGACAGCACCCGGCAGCCGTCCTCGGTCACGACGACGTCATCTTCGATGCGCACCCCGATCCCTCGGTACCGCTCGGGAACCGTCAGGTCGTCGGGCTGGAAGTACAGGCCCGGCTCGACCGTCAGCACGAAGCCGACTTGCAGGGAGCCCATGTAGTAGCTCGTGTCACGGGCGTGAGCGCAGTCGTGGACGTCGATGCCGAGCATGTGCGACACCCCGTGCAGCGTGTAGCGCGAGTGCATCGGCAGCTCCGTGCGCATCGAGACCTCAGGCTCCGCGTCGAGGATGCCCAGGTCGTAGAGCCCCTGGGCGAGCACCCGCATGGCCGCATGGTGCGGGTCGCGGAATCCCGCGCCCGGCCGGACCTCGGCGATGGCGGCCTCCTGGGCGGCGAGCACCAGCGAGTAGATCTCGCGTTGGGCGGGGGAGAACGTCCCCGAGATCGGGAGGGTCCGCGTGACGTCCGCGGTGTAGAGCTCGTGACCCTCGACCCCGGCGTCGAGCAGCAGGAGGTCGCCCGCGCGAACCTCGCCGTCGTTGCGCGTCCAGTGCAGGATCGTCGCGTGCGAGCCCGCGGCCGCGATCGTGCTGTAGCCGACGTCGTTGCCTTCGACGCGAGCGCGCAGGTTGAAGACGCCCTCGATGACGCGCTCGTTGCGCCCGATCGCCTCGGGAAGTGCGCGCACCACGTCCGCGAAGCACCGCGCCGTCATGTCGATCGCCTCTTGGAGCCGGTCGATCTCGTAGTCGTCCTTGACGAGGCGGAGCTCGCTCAGCTCCGTGGCGAGCTCGGCGTCGGCCTCGTTCGCGGACAGCATCGTGTCGACGGCCTCGGAGTAGCCCCGCAGCGTGGCGATCTGCTCCGGGGGGAGCGAGACGAGGTCCTTTTCGAGCTGCTCCATCGGGGCGGTGTCGATCCCCCAGCGGCGCGCCGCTTCGGCGAGCCCGCGACGCGGCCCGACCCAGACCTCGCCGTAGCGCCCGTCGCTGAAGAACCGGTGCGACGTGGGATCGCGGCGCTCCTCGACGTAGAGGGTCGCCTCGGGGCTGGCGCCCTCGGGGCGCACGACGACCACCGCGTCGACGTCGTCGCACGCGGTGAGCCAGAAGAAGTCCGATCCGGGCCGGAACCGAAAATCGGTGTCATTGGCGCGCACCTTGAGCCCACCGGTCGGCACCACCAGCGTCTTTCCAGGGAAGCGTGCGCGCAGCGCGGCGCGTCGGGCCGCGGTGCGGACGGTGGCTGGGTGCGCAGTCTCCTCGACCGCGCGCGTCGCCCAGTCCCTCGTCATGTACTCGACGAACGGGCGCGGCAGCGGCGGGCGATGCGTGCCCGTCCAGATCCAGTGCTCGCTCTCGGGGTGCTCCTCGGAGACGTCGGGATCGGGGTAGCCGGGCTCTTCTGATGCCATTCGTGCAATGTACCGGGTGCTCCCGCATTCCGGGGGGGCGAGCGCTCCGAGGGTCCCGCGCATCTCCACCGGTTACGCCGGTCGTGCCGTCGGCCGCCGTGGACCCGGCCGCTGACGCGCCAAAAGGGGCCCGAGCCGCTCGCTCATCGCGCGCATCTCGGACGTCGCCGCGCTCGGGGCCCGGTGCTACGGTTTCGCGGGGGCCGACTGATGCAGCGCTGGAAACACGCAGGACGAGGCCCCAAGACCGCTCTGGCGCTCGCTGCCGTGTTCGCGGTCGCCAGCCTTGCCCTGTTCCAGTCCGCCTACGCGTCGACGCCCCCGTATCCGGGGCCGCCCGGCCAGCCGGGCATCCCGAACGGTCCCACGCTCGGCTGCAACCCCACCGGCACCACCAACGAGACCTGGGTCTGCGGCTTCGACGCGCTGTCGACGGTCACCTTCAAGGTCGACGGGCACTTCGCGGGGACCTACACGGCGGACTCGAACGGCTGCGTGCTCGTCGTGGTGACGTTCCTGCACGGCGAGGTGTCGGTCAACGGGAATGCGCCCGTCCACGTGCACCCGGGGCTCAACTACCTGATCGTCGAGGGAACGAAGACGACGAAGGGCGTCAAGCTGACCGTGGGCCTGCGCCTGCCGTTCACGACGCCCCGCGAGGGCACGAATTCGTGCTCGTCGAGCGGACCGCCGCCCACGGCGCCGACGACCTCGTTCCCGCCGCCCTCGTCGACCTCGACGTTCCCCGGGCGGCCCACGATCCCCACCTTTCCGGTCGTCACGACCGCACACGGTTACGTTCCCACGACGCTCGCCTGGGTGATCAAGACGCCGCTCCAAGACTCGCCGAACAAGGTGGTTCTGGAGGCGAGTCTCATCGCGGCCGTGCTCGCGGCAGTGCTCGGCGCCGGCGCGCTCGGGGCGATCTGGTCGAGCGGCGAGGGCGCCCCCGGTGGCGAAGCGCCCGTTGCCCCCGTGGGCGCGCCGACGCCCGGCGGTGACGCGCCCCTTTCGAGCGAGCCACCCGCGCCCCCGGGAAACGGCGCCTTCGAGCGCCCTGAGACCCCCACGGGACCCCAGGGAGGTGGCGCACCATGAGCGGACCTGGCGACGGCTTCGTAGAGGGCGTGGGCGATCCGCCCACCGGGAGCTTCGACACCGCGGCGATCGCCGGTGCGGTCCGCGAGCCGAGCGGCGCTCCGAGGATGGGGGGCTCGCGCTTCGCGGGGCACGACGCGGCCGACCGCCTCTCGACACGCGGCCCGATCGCGGCCGGAAAGGTCTCGACGCTCGCCTCGCGTTCGATCGCCGACGGGGCGTACCTGCGCGCGATGCTCGGGAACCTGTACTTCGCGCTTCCCGCGATCGGGCTGCTGCTCGGCCTGTACGCGGGCGTGCAGACCGGAGGGCTGGCGGTCCCGCCCGCGACGGTCCTGACGCTGGTCCTCATCGCGCTCGGTGCGTTCGACGCGCTGAGCGGCCTGTCCGCCCTCGTCGGCTTCGCGATCGTGACGCTGTGCACGGGAAACCTGATCAGCTCGCACATGCTCTCGGCTCCGCCGGGAGAGCAGACGGTCGTCTACACGCTGACGGGGCTGTTCGGCCTCGGGGTGCTGTGGTTCGCCGGCGCGAGCGTCGGTCAGCGGCTCCGCCCCCTTGAGGTCCACCGCGAGGGGACGCCGTTTGTCGTGTGGTCGCGGCGCGTCACCGACTACGCGGTGATCCCCGTGATCGGCACGTTCGTGATCTGGCTCGCCGCGTGGCAGATGCCCACGCTCACGGGCAACTCTCCCCAGGAGCTCTTCGTCACGATCCAGGACCACCTGCTCGAGGTCAAGATCGTCGCGTTCGTCGCGATCCTGGTGCGCGTCCTGCTCGAGGCAACGGCGGACCACCACTTCCACGTCCGCACGGCGGCGACGACGAGCCCCGAGGTGCCCGCCCGCAGGGGGGCGTTCGCATGGATCTTCTGGGTCGTGCGCGCGGGATTCGCGCTGATGATCCTCTGGGAGTTCCTCGCCTGGGGATGGATGACCTGGGTCGCCTTCGCCCTCTTCTTGGCAGTCGGCGTCGCCGCGTGGGCTGGCCGCCAGTTCCCGCGCCGCTCGGTGTCGAGGCACTGGCTGCCCTTGAGCCTCCTTCGCATCCTCATCGTCGTCGTGCTCGCCGAGCTGGTCATGAGCCAGCTGACCAAGCACCTCGTGAACCCCACGCCGATGCTCGGTGGCCTGCTGATCGCGATCGGCGTGATGCTCGTCGTCTTCGCCTTCGTCGAGCAGGCGATCCGCGCAGGTGCCTCGCGCAACTGGCTGTCGACGGTGATCGACGTGCTCGCCATCGCCCTCGTGGTCATCCTCGTGTGGGGCGGGATCGGCATCACGGCCACACCGTTCGACGACAACCGGGGCGCCTACGTGGCACCGACCGGTGCGGTCTTCGTCGCCGACACGAACAACAACCGCGTCGTGCTCGTGGAGAACGGCGGCTACCGAGTCACCGTGGGCAGCGGACTGTCGGCACCTGCCGACGTCGTCGCCGAGGGCGGCAGGCACGGCTACGTCTACATCGCCGACGCGGGGAACAACCGGATCGTCCGCCTCGCCGGCTACGACAACCACAGCGTCGGCTGGGACAGCTTCAACCACTTCAATGACAAGAGCTCGCACCTGCCGATCGTCCAGACGACCGTGCCGGCGACCGGGTTGAGCAATCCGCAGTCGGTGTCCGTCGACGGCTCGGGCAACCTGTTCATCGCCGACACCGGGAACAACCGCATCGTCGAGATCAATCGAAAGTCAGGTCGTCAGTCGACGTTCCTCTCGGGGCTCTCCGGACCGCTCGCGGTGATGGCGGACCCGTTCTTCACCCAGACGGTCTACGTCGCGAACACGGGGGCGGGCACCGTCCTGCAGATACTGCCGAACGGCAAGCGCAAGGTCTACCTGCGGGGGCTCGACGAGCCGTCGGGACTCGCTCAGGACCCCTGGGGCAACTTCTACGTCTCGGAGATGGGCAGCGGCAAGGTCCTGATGGTCCCCGGTGCGATCGGCCAGCCGAGGATCATCGCCTCGGGCCTCGGGCACCCGCGGGGGCTCTCGGTTGACGCGCTCGGCAACGTCTTCGTCTCGGACTCCTCGACCGGGCAGGTCAAGGTCATCGCGTCGCTGCGCCTCCAGCAGCTGCGCACGCACGGGATGCCCGATCCGACGGCCGTCGCCTACGCCCCCTCGGGCAAGGTGTACGTGACCGACGGGTCCCAGGGCTGGCTGCAGTCGTGGGACCACGGGGCGCTGCACACCGTCGCGACCGGGCTCACCGACCCCGTTGGCGTCGCCGCGGCGGGTCCGCTGGACCGCGTGTGGGTCGACCAGGCGGGTGGCCAGCTCGACTTGGTGAACCCCTCCACGGGGTTCGTGCGCGTCGTCGCGTCGGGGCTGGCCGACCCCCGTCAGCTGTGGTCGCTCGCGGACGGCTCGGTGCTCGTCGCGCTGCGCGGGGCCGGCGAGGTCATCCGCGTCACGACCCAAGGGGCCCAGTCGAGGGTGCTCAGCGGTGTCGCTGACCCCGTCGGTGTCGCGTCCGATGCCTACGGCGACCTGGCCGTGGCGCTGCAGAACGGCGACGTCATCCAGCTGCCGCCCGGGGGGAAGTCGACCAAGTTGTTCAACCTGCGGGGCATCACCGCGATCGCGTTCGATGCCAAGGGGAACCTCTACGCGGCCTCGAGCCAGTTCAAGACCGTGGTGATGCACGTCGCGGTCACCGGTCGCGACGTCGTCGTGAACCGGAACTTCCGCTCGCTGACGGGCATGAGCTCGTCGCCGTCGGGGAACCTTTGGATCTCGGACACCAAGAGCGCGGGGCTCTACGAGGTGGTCCCCGGCGGGTTCCACCTCGAGCTCACCCAGCTCTAGGGGCGCCACTCGCGATCGTCGCCGCGCGCCGGGGGTCGACGCGACCCGTGGACACGAAGAACTCAACGGCAGCGGCCAGCGCCTCGCGGGCGGGGCGCGACGCGTACCCGAGCTCCTCGCGCGCCCTCGCGTCGTCGTAGCGCATCTGGGTCGCCGCCATCTTGGCGCCCTCGAGCGGGACGTGGGGCTCGCGGCCGAGCACCCGCCCCTCAAGGGCGTCGCTCGCGTGCGCGGCGAGCAGGGACACCGCCGTCGGGATGCGTCGCGACGGCGCGCGCAGCCCCGTCAGCTCGGCGAGGAGCGCCAGCATGTCGCGCATCGCGAGGTTCTCCCCGCCCAGCACGTAGCTCGCCCCCTGGCGACCGCGCTCGAGTGCGAGCAGGTGACCCTCTGCGAGATCGTCGACGTGCACCACGTTGAGCGTCGTGTCGACGTAGGCCGGGATCCTGCCGTTCAGGTAGTCAAGGACGAGCTTCCCCGTCGGCGTCGGGCGCCGATCCCCGGGCCCGACGGGGAACGTCGGCTGTGCGAGCACGACCGGCGCCCCCATCGCCCCGAGGCGGAGCACCTCGTGCTCGGCGACGTACTTGGAGCGCTTGTAGTTCCCGAAGAGGTGCTCGACGTGCGCGAAGTCGTCCTCGGTCGCCATCGCTCCGCCGGCCGTGCCGTGCAGCCCGATGGTCGCTACCGATGAGGTGTAGCAGACCCGCTCGACGCCGGCGCGCCAGGCGCCGCCGACCACCTGGCGGCTCCCCTCGACGTTCGCGCGGTAGTACGGCGCGGGGTCCTTGGGCCAGAACGAGTACAGCGCGGCAACGTGGAAGCAGAACCTCGCACCGTCAAAGGCGCCGTCGAGTGCGCCGTCCTCCCCGATGTCGGCGACGATGAGGTCGTCGGTCACGCCCCCGAGCGAGTTCGCGGCGGCCAACTCGGTGCCCGGCTCGACGACCGCGCGCACCAGCGCGCCGCGCCCCACGAGCCGCCGGGCGATCGCCGAGCCGATGAAGCCCGCCGCGCCGGTCACCACGACCACGTCGCCACGCTCGATCTCGGTCACGACGCCGCGACCGCCACGCCCTCGCGGCGCCGCGGCGGGCGCCGGATCGATCCCCTCGCCATCGCGGAGGTGGTCTCGAAGAGCAGGCCGCCGCGCCGGTGCGCGTCGGCGAGCACGTCGTCGAGCGCGCCGACGACGAGGTCGATCTCGGCCTCAGTGACCGTGAGCGCCGGGAGCAGCTTGATGATGTTGACGTTGTCGGCCGCGACCTGCGTGAGGATCCGGTGACGGTGAAACAGCGGCAGCACGACCGTCTGGGCGAAGAATGCGGGACGGATCAACTCGGTCGCCCTCCACATCCCGCGGAGGCGACGGCTGCTCGGCGCGCCGAACTCGATCCCGACCATCTGGCCCTGGCCGCGCACGTCGATGAGGAGCTCGTAGCGATCCTGGAGCGGTGCAAGCCGCTCGCGCCACACCTGCCCCATCGCGCGAGCGTGCTTGACGACGCCCTCGTCGTCGAACGCCGCGAGCGTCGCGAGCCCTGCGACCATCGCGAGCTGGTTCTGCTTGAACGTCGTGGAGTGCACGAGGGCACGCTCCATCGACGAGTAGACCGACCGGAACACGTCGTCGCGGGCCAACAGCGCGGCGACGGGCACGTAGCCACCCGAGAGCGCCTTGGAGGCGCAGATCATGTCGGGCTGGACGTCGAACTGCTCGTGGCACCAGAACGTCCCGGTGCGGCCCACGCCGGTTTGGACCTCGTCCATCACGAACATCGCGCCCGCGGCGCGGCAGGAGCGCTGCGCGCCGCGCCAGTACTCCGCAGGGGCCTCGTAGACGCCCTTGCCCTGGATGGGCTCGGCGACGAATGCGGCGACGTCCCCGCGCCCGAGCGCCACCTCCAAGGCGGTGAGGTCGCCGAAGGGGACCTCCTCGACGTCGTCGAGCAGCGGGCCGAATCCCTCGCGGAACGACGTGCCCCCATTGAGCGACAGGGCACCCAGCGTGAGCCCGTGGTAGGCGTGGCCGCAGTAGACGATCCGCCGGCGCTTGGTGAAGGACCTCGCGAACTTGATGGCCGACTCGACGGCCTCGGCGCCCGAGTTGCAGAAGTAGACGCGCTGGATGCCCTCGTGGCTCCGCGCGCACAGCTCCTCGGCGAGCAGGCCCGGGAGCACGGCGCAGTCGATCTGGACCATGTTGGGAAGGTCGAGGTCGATCGCACGGTGCAGGGCGGCCTTGACGCCGGGGTGGCTCCGACCGAGCGCGAACACGCCGAACCCCGAGAGCATGTCGAGGTACCGCTCCCCGGCGGCGTCGACGAGCCACGGGCCCTCCGCTCGCACGTAGTCGCGATCGAAGCCCAGAGTGCGAAGCACCCGGGGCAGCTGCGGGTTCAGGTGCGCCTCGTGCAGCGCGAACTGCTCGCCGCGGTGCGCGCTCAGTGCGGCATCGATGTCGAAGGGCACGGAACCTCCCGACGCGATGCTACCGGTGGTCCGCATGGCACCCGAGACCTGCGACGATCACTGGATGCGCGCGATCCGATCCCTCGCGCCGGACCGCCTCATCTTGATCCTGGCCTTCGTCGCGCTGGCTGCCGCCTTCGGTCAGTTCGGGTCGACCTCCGCGCTCGGCGACGTCGCCAAGACGTTCGGGACTTCGACGGTGACGTCGTCGTCGAGCTTCACCGCCCAGGCGGGGCTGTCGGGGTCCACCCTGGCCATCGGCCTCGCGGTCCTGCGGTTCGCCTCGCTCGGCGTGCTGCCCCTCGCGTCGCTCGCGGACCGCGTCGGGCGCCGCCGCGTGCTCTACGTCTGCGGGCTCGCGGGGCTCCTCGTGACCGCGTCCGCCGCGCTGAGCCCGACGTACTGGTGGTTCGTCGCACTGTTCGCGCTGGCGCGGCCGATGCTGTCGACGTCGACCACGCTCGCCTCGGTGATGACCGCCGAGCTCAGCACGGCGCGCACGCGGGTGACCGCGCTCATGGTCGTCGCGGCGGGCGCCGGGATCGGCGTGGGGTGCTCTGCGATTCTCCACGGCTTCTTGCGGGGCCCTGACGGATTCCGCGTGCTGTTCGCAACCGCCCTCATCCCCGCCGCCGTGCTCGCCGTGCTCGTGCCGAAGCTCCGCGAGACCCGCGGCGACACGACGCCATCCGCGCACGCGGTCCGCCTCGGCGCGATCCCCCGTGAGCATCGTGGTCGCCTCGCGATCGTCATGGGCGTGGTCGCGGTGATCGGTGCGATCTCGGGCCCCGCCAACGGGTTCGCGTTCGTCTACGGCGAGAACATCCTGCGGCTGCACGCGCAGCTCGTCTCGAGCGTCGTCGCACTCTCGGCCCTCACCGGCGTCCTCGGCCTGTTCGTGGGTCGCCGCCTCGCGGACCACCGCGGACGGCGCCTCGCGGTCGCGGTCGGCGTGCTGGCCACGGCGGCGACGAGCCTGTACGCCTACTCCGGGGGGCGCACGGCGTTCGTGGTGGGCTACCTGCTCGGCGTCTGCGCGGCCGGGATCCTCGGTCCCTCGGGGGCAGCGCTGACGACCGAGGCGTTCCCGACGGCGGTCCGCGCGTCGGCGGGCGGCTGGGTCGTCGTGGCGGGCGTGCTCGGGACGGTCGTTGGGCTCGCGGTCTTTGGTGCGGTCGCCGACGCGACGTTCGCGACGAACGGGACCGTGCTCTGGGCGGCGGTCGCGGCGTTCGTGCCGGGGCTGCCCGTCCTCTTGCTGCTGCGCCGACTCCCCGAGACAAGGGACGTCGCGCTCAGCTGAGTCACCCGTGCGGGTCGACCTCGAGCTCCGCGAGGAGCGGGCGGTGGTCGCTGCCGCGCAGGTCCTTGGCGCCGCCGCCGCGCGAGCGCACGGGCCCGCGAACGAACAGGTGGTCGATCTGGCTGTGGGCGCGCCAGCTCGGCCAGGTGGCACCGCGCGCGGCCTGGCGCCACCCGCGCAGCAGGGGCCGGGCGAGGAAGCCCCAGCAGTTGAGGTCGCCGCCGAAGATCGCGGGGGCGTCGGCGGGCGCGCGGGCAGCGAGGTCCCTCGCGAACGCGCGGTACCACCGAAGCGAGCCGTGAAGAAGATGCGGACCGTGCAGGCACAGCACCGTCAGATCGCCGTCGCCGAGGGCCACGGTGACGACGAGCAGGCGCCTCGCGCACCGGTCCTTGCGCAGCGAGGCGAGCTCTACGACCTGGGTGGCGACGATGTCGAGACGGGAGACGACCGCGAGGCCCCACTCGCCGCGTGCGGCACCGGGCATGGCCGCCCAGCGCGCCGCCGAGCCGGGCTCGAGCGGGCGCACCGAGTCGAGGGCCAGACCGCGATTGGCGCCGAAGAGGCCGCCGCGTGGCAGCCAGCGATGGTCGCCGGTGCCCCCGGTCACGCGCCACCCCTCCGCGAGCGGGACGAACACCGATGACGCGCCGGTGCGCTCGGCGATCTCCGCGGCGAGGTCCACGTCCTCAGCGCGCCACGCCTCTTGGAGCAGCAGGATGTCCGCGTCCAGCCCGACGGCGGCGTCGACCACGTCGGTGGCCCGGCCCCAGCCGTCGACGCCGGCATGGACGTTGTACGTCGCGACGCGGATCGGCACGGCGCACCCTACGCCGAGGAGCACGGGTCCCTGTGGCAGGCTCGGTGCATGTCGGAGATCTCCACGGACCTCGGCCGAAGGATGTGGTGGGTCGACGCGTTCATCGGGGAGGGCGCGAGGGGCAATCCCGCCGTCGTGGTCCTGCTCGAGGGTGAGCTGCCGACCGAGCACTGCCAGCAGATCGCCTCGGAGCTGAGCGTCTCGGAGACCGCCTTTTTGCGTCGGGTCCGAGACGGCTGGGAGCTGCGCTGCTTCACCCCGACCGTCGAGGTCGCCCTCTTCGGCCACGCCACGCTCGCCGCCCTGCACGTCCTCGGCACCGAGCTGCGGTCCTCGGAGAACGAGTTCGTGTTCTCGACGAGGGCGGGACCCATCGTGGGTCGTCTCGCCCAGCGCCGGCTCAGCATCGAGCTGCCGCGCCACGAGGTCGCCCCGATCACCGGCGACGGCATCGAGCGCGCGCTCGGCTCGGTGAGCCACGCCTGGACGACAGAGGCCGGTGACCTCGTCGCGCTGGTCGAGTCCTACGACGCGCTGTGCGCGCTGGACCCCGACGCCGTGGAGATGTTCCTCGTCCCCGCGTCGCTGATCATCGCCATCGCCGAGGGGGGGATCGACTGCGACGTGGCGGTCCGCGTCTTCGCGCCGCGCCTAGGGATCCGAGAGGACGCCGTCACGGGCCGTGCGATGTGCGCCCTGGCGCCGATCTGGCACGAGCGCACCGGGGAGGAGCGCCTGCTCGCTCGGCAGGTCTCCACGCGCGGTGGCGTGCTCGCGGCCGCCCTTCACGACGACCACGTCGAGGTCATCGGCCAGGCCCGCACCTTCCTCTCGGGGGACCTGTGGGTCTAGGTGATCCGACCGGACGAACGAGGGTTCGCCGCGCGCCGCACAAGGCGCGCTACGACGAGCCGACGGTCCATTCGATCATCGACGCCGTGGCGATCTGCCACGTCGGCGTGGTGCTCGACGGCGACGGCGAGGTGATCGTGCTGCCGTTCCTGCACGCACGGGACGGCTCAACGGTGTACCTGCACGGGAGCCGGTCGAACCGGCTCATGCGCGCCCTGCTCGCCGCTCCGCGCGCCTGCGCGACCTTCACGTCGTTCGACGGGCTGCGCATCGCCCGGACGGGCTTCCACAGCTCGGTGGAGTACCGCAGCGTCGTCGCGTATGGACCGGTCCGCGACGTGCAGGACGCCGGCGAGCGTGAGCGATCGCTGGACCTGCTGGTCGAAGCAGTGCTCCCGGGGCGCTCCGCGGAGGTGCGCCGGCCAAACGACCGCGAGCTCGCCCTGACCTCGGTCGTCGCCCTCGAGATTCTCGAGGCGAGCGCGAAGATCTCGGTCGGCCCCACCGAGGACGAGGCCGAGGACGTCGACTCGGCCGTCTGGGCGGGGGACCTGCCGGTGCGCCAGGTGTGGGGCCCGCCGCTGCCCGCGGGCGACGGCGCGATGGCGGGCGGGTCGATCCCGGTGCCGCCGAGCGTGCGCGCGCTGCTCGAGCGGTGAGCGAGGACCCGCGCGCCGCGCCGCTGCGCGCGGCGCTCGAGCGCCTCGAGCCCCTCGACGCGGCGGAGGCGCGGGACCGCGCGGCCACCCTGTCGCTGCTCGCCACCTGCGACACGGCGTTCGACGAGCTCGCCCAGGCCGATCACGTGACCGCGTCGGGATTCGTCGTCTCGCCGCTCGGCGTGGTGCTGCACCGCCACCGGCTGCTCGGGATCTGGGTGCAGCCGGGTGGCCACGTGGACCCCGGGGAGGCACCCGAGCAGGCCGTGCTCCGCGAGGTCGCCGAGGAGACGGGACTCCTCGCAGAGCACCTGGACCCGCCGCTGCTCGTCAACGTCGACGTGCACCCTGGGCCGCGGGGTCACCGGCACTTCGACTGCCGGTGGCTGCTCGTCAGCGCCACGACCCGGTTCGCCCCCGGCGAGGCCGAGAGCCGCGAGCTGGGGTGGTACCTGCCCGACGCCGCGCTCGAGCGCTGCGAGGAGGGCCTTCGCCCCGGTCTGGCCAAGGCGCTGCGTGCCGCGCGCGACCTCGAGGTCCCGGCCGTGGCATCGTGGCCCTCGTGAACGACGCCCTCCTCGCCCTGGCCGACCACGACGCGGCAGTCGTGCGGGCACGGCACGACGTCGAGCACCCGCCGGCGCAGGCTGCCGTCAATGCCGCGAACGAGCAGCTGGCCGCACTCGCGAACGACAAGCGCGCACTCGACGAGCTGCGCACGCCGCTCACCAAGCGCGCCGCGGTGCTCGAGTCCGACGCCACCGCGGCGAGGGAGCGCGCCGCGGTGATCCAGCGACGGCTCGACGCCGCGACGGGCGCGGGTCGCGACCTCGAGGCCATGGAAGAGGAGCGCCGATCGCTCGAGACGAGGGCGTCGGGATTCGAGGACGACCAGCTCGAGGCGCTCGAGGCGCTCGAGCCGCTCGATGCCGCCGACGAGGAGCTTCGCGAGCGTGCCGCTGCGATCGCCGAGGAGCGCGACGCCGCGGCGGCGAGGCTCGAAGACGAGCTCGCGGCCGCGACGGCGGCGCTCGCCGAGCTGGTCGAGCAGCGCGCGGCGATCGCCGCGGCGCTCGACCCAGCCCTGCTCGCTCGCTACGAGGCGGTGGCCGCACGCACCGGCGGATCGGGCGCCGCCAGGCTCGTCGACGGGCGCTGCGGAGGCTGCCGCGTTGCGGTGCCCGCATCGGTCGCCGACCGGCTGCTGCACGGGGCGGACCACGACGCGATCGCGACCTGCGACGAGTGCGGCCGACTGCTCGTTCGCTGATGCTCGTCCTGGTCCGCCACGGTCGCAGCGAGTGGAACGCACAGCGCCGGTTCGCCGGGCGGACCGACGTCGCGCTCGACGACGTGGGGCGCGAGCAGGCGCGGCGCGCGGGCCGCGCGCTGGGCACGACGAGCGACCTTCGCTCAAGCCCGCTGTCGCGCGCCACGGAGACCGCCGAGCTGCTCGGGACGGGGCTGGCGGTCGGGATCGACGACGCATTCATCGAGCTCGACTACGGCGAGCTCGAGGGCGCCGACGTGGGGTCGCGGGACGCGTCGTGGTGGAAGGCGCTTCGAGAGGACCCCTCGACGCCGATGCCGGGGGGCGAGTCACTCACCGGGCTGCATGCCCGGGTGAGCGCGGCGCTCGACGAGCTGTTCGAGGATCCCACGGGGCTTGCGCGCGCCGAGGACGAAGACGTCGTGGTCGTGAGCCACGTCGGGCCGATCAAGGCCGCGGTCGCCTGGGCCCTCGGGTCGGGCCCCGAGCTGTCGCTGCGCCTGCGGCTCGACAACGGGTCGCTGACGAGGATCGGCTGGGGCGCGGTTGGACCCGTCGTCGTCGCCTACAACGTCGTGCCCGACCAAGAGGCGCTCAGCGCGCCGCGATGAACGCGGCGAGGATCCCGGCCAGCCGCTCCCCGCAGTCCTCTTGGACGAAGTGCCCGCCGCCTTCGATGGTGGTGTGGGGCTGTCCGGCGGCGCCGGGGACCACCTCGACGAACTTCGCGTCCGCCCCGCGGGTGATCGGGTCGCCGTCGGTGAAGCAGCACAGGAACGGCCGTGCGAACTCCGACAGCACGACCCAGGCGGCCCGGTTCGCCGCCGCTGCGGGGTCCTCGGGCGACGTCGGCACGAGCGCGGGCATCTGGCGCGGGCCCTCCTTGTAGGACTCGTCGGGGAACGGGGCGTCGTAGGCCGCGACCGCGGCAGCGTCGAGCGGTGTTGCGCACCCGCCCGCGACGATCATCCCGATCGGCATCTGCTCGACGGTCTGGGAGAACTCCTGCCAGGCGAGGAACGCCTCGCTCGGAGGGGCCGCGCCGGTGGGCAGGCCCGTGTTCGCGACCGCGACGCGCCGGAAGCGCGCGGGGTGCTCGGCGACGAGGCGAAGCCCGAGCAGACCGCCCCAGTCCTGACCGAACAGCGTGACCTCGGTGAGACCGAGCCCGTCGAAGAGCGCCTGGCGCAGCCACTCAACGTGGCGCGCGTAGGTGTGCTCCGCGCGGCTCGCGGGCTTGTCCGAGCGCCCGAAGCCGATGAGGTCGGGGGCGACCACGCGGTGGCCCGCGGCGACGAGCGGGGGGATCACCTTTCGGTACAGGTACGACCAGGTCGGCTCACCGTGCAGCAGCACGACGGTCTCACCGGTGCTCGACGCGCCGGTGTCCACCGAGGAGAGTCGGAGCGGCTCGCCGCCCGTCGGGTCCGAGACGGCGAGGTCCACCACCGGGAAGTCGAACCCCTCGATCCCCGCGAACCGCTCGATCGGTGTGCTCAGTCGGTCCACGCGCCCCTCCTTGTCGACCTCACCCGTGCCACTCGGCCGGCCCGACCGTAGCGGCGCCCCCTGCGAGCGGCAAACCGTCGTGCACTGCTCGGTCCCTATGCTGCGCGGACACGACCACAGGGAGGGACCGATGCGCCGACGCACGCTGGGACAGGGGCTCGAGGTGTCCGCGCAGGGCCTCGGGTGCATGGGGATGAGCGACTTCTACGGTTCGCGCGACGACGAGGAGTCGATCGCGACGATCCACCGCGCGCTCGAGCTCGGCGTGAACTTCCTCGACACCGCCGACATGTACGGACCGTTCACCAACGAGCAGCTCGTCGGAAGGGCCATCGCCGCGAGCCGCGACGAGTTCGTCGTGGCGACCAAGTTCGGCAACGAGCGCGCGCCCGACGGCTCGTTCCTCGGGGTCAACGGGCGCCCCGAGTACGTGCGCGCGGCGTGCGATGCCTCCCTGCAGCGATTGGGCATCGAGACGATCGACCTGTACTACCAGCATCGCGTCGACCCGAAGGTCCCCGTCGAGGAGACCTTCGGCGTGCTCGCCGAGCTCGTGGCCCAGGGAAAGGTCCGCCACTTGGGGATCTCCGAGGCCGCGGCGTCGACGATCCGACGAGCACACGAGGTGCACCCACTGACCGCGGTGCAGTCCGAGTACTCGCTGTGGTCGCGCGAGCCCGAAGACGAGGTCCTCGCGACGTGCCGTGACCTCGGGATCGGCTTCGTCCCCTACAGCCCCCTCGGACGGGGATTCTTGACCGGGACGATCAGCGGTCCCGACGACCTGCCCGAGGGCGACTACCGGCGGTTCACGCCGCGATTCGAGGAGGACAACGCGGCGCGCAACGCGGCGCTCGTCGAGGTCGTTCGGCGCGTGGCGACCACGCTGGACGCGACCCCCGCGCAGGTCGCGCTCGCCTGGGTGCTCGCGGCCGGCGACGACCTGGTGCCGATTCCGGGGACGAAGCGACGCGCGTACCTCGAGGAGAACGTCGCTGCGGACGAGATCGTGCTCGGCCCCGAGGCCCTCGGCGAGCTGGCTGAGGCGTTCTCGCGAGGCGCCGCCGCCGGGGAGCGCTACCCCGAGCGCGCGATGCGTTCGCTCAACGGGTGAGTCGCTAGTCGAGGCTTCCGTGCGCGACGGTGCGAACCGTCGAGGCCCATCGCGCGACGCGCTCGTCGTGGGTCGCGACGACGATGGCCGCGCCGCTCGCGCGCAGCGAGGCGAGCACCCGCGACGTCGCGGCGTCGTCGAGCCCCGCGGTGGGCTCGTCGAGCAGATACACGGGCGGGCGGCCCGCGAGGAGGCGGGCGAGCGCGAGCCGGCGGCGCTCGCCTCCGGACAGGTCGGCGCCGCGCTGTCCCACCACCGCGTCGAGCCCGCCCCGCGACCCGAGCACCTCGGCGAGCCCCACGGCCTCGAGCGCCGTCGTCAGCGCCACGTCATCGAGGCCCCGCCCCATGTCGAGCACGTCGCGGACCCTGCCCTCGAGCAGCGTGGGGTGCGAGGGCAGCCACGCCACCGTGGCGCGCAGCGACGCTTCGTCGAGATCTCCGAGCGCGGTGCCGCCCAAGGTGACCGCGCCGCTGCGGGGGGGCTCGAGCGCGGCGGCGACGGCGAGCAGCGTCGACTTGCCCGAACCCGAAGGACCGACCACGGCGACGGGCTCGCCCGCTCGCGCGACCAGTTCTATCCCCGAGATCAACACGGGCTCGTCGTCCGCCGCGGCGACCGCGAGCTGCGAGAGCTCGAGTGGTCCCGCGGGGGCCGGCGAGCCCCCGGTGGAAAGCGGCGAGGCAAGCTCACCGAGGCGCGCGGCGGCACCCGCGACCTCGCCCAGGGGATCCAGTGCGGCCGGCATCGCCGACAACGGCTCGATGCACGCGAGGACCGCCAGGGCGACGCCTGCCGCCAGCGCGGGGTGGTGTGAGGGCAGCGGGACGGCCGCGGCGGCGACGAGGAACGCGAACGCCCCGAGCATCGTCGCGATCACCCCGAGCGACGAGACGATCGCGCCGCGCCGCGCCGCGAGCGCATCGGCCTTGTGCACGAGCGCGGCGGTCGCCGCGAGGTGGTCGGCGTCTGCGCGCAGCAGTGAGAGTGCTTCTGCGCCGTGGGCGAACTCGACCACCCGCGCGGCGATCTGCCCGCGCACGTCGGCCTCGGCGACCCCGAGCAGCGCGACGCGGGAGGCTGACAGCCACGTCGCCCCCGCGACGATCGCCGAGGCCACGAGCAAGGTGGCACCCGCCACGGGCACGAGGATCGCGAGGACTATCGACGCGGCCACGAGCCCGGCCAGGGCGGCGCCGGCGGGCACGAGGATGCGAACCCACAGGTCCTGGAGGCGGTCGGCGTCCTCGAGGCACCTCGCGAGCAGGTCGCCCGAGCGCGCGGCGGCGAGTCGCGACGGGGACCACGTCGAGACCCCGTCGAGCAGCCACGTCCGCCATCCTCGGAGCCCGTCGAGCCCCAGGTCGTGCGCGTCGAGCCGCTCGGCGTGGCGAAGGGGAGCACGCAGGAACGCGACGAGCTCGACGGCGACGAGGAGGCCGGCGATCGTGCCCAGGCCCGGCTTGGTCGCCGCCCAGGTGAGGAGGGCGGCGGCGCCGCCGACGAGGGCGATGCTCGCGAGCTGGGCGAGCGCGCCGACCCCCACCGCGCGGGTGATCGACCTCCTCGAGGGCGCGCCGCGGCGCAGGGCGACGACGACGGCGTCGACGGGGGCGCTCACGTCACGGCCCTCGCGTGCAGCTCGAGCCGCGCCGCGCCGCGCAGCAGCGGTCTGTCGTGCGCGGCCTCGATGACCGTGCGACCCGCGAGGAACTCGGCGAGCGAGGAACGCAGCTCGTCGAGCGCCGCGTCGTCGAGGTGTGCCGCGACCTCGTCGAGCAGGAGCACCCCGGGATTGCGCAGGACGGCGCGAGCCAGCGCCACGCGCGTCCGCTCGCCGGCGCTGAGGAGGCGGCCCTCCTCGCCGACAGATTCGTCGAGCCGAGACGGATCGATGCCGCAGCGGTGCATCGCGTCGCGCAGGGCGGCGTCGCTGGCCGCGACGCCGCCGAGGACCAGGTTCTCGCGCACGGATCCCGCGACGAGGAAGGGTCGCTGGTCCACCGCGGCGATGAGCCGTCCGCGCTGGCGCGCCGAGAACCGCTCCGGCTCGGCGTTGCCGACGATGAGGGTCCCCGAGGCGACGAACGGGGCTCCGGCGATCGCGCGCAGCAGGGTGGTCTTTCCGCACCCGGAGGGGCCCGCGACGAGCAGGTCGCCCTTGGAGGCCACCGTGAACTCGAGGTCCTCGACGATCGGGGGCGCGCCGTGGCCCGGCACGAGCGTGAGGCTTCGCGCCGACACCGCCGCCGGCGACGCCGCGACGGTGGCGAGGTCCGAGCGCGGCATGGTCGAGGGTGGACCCGCGTCGTCGTGGACCGCGTCGAGCGTCCCGAGGGCCGCGCGGCCATCGGCGCCCGCATGGAACGCCGCGCCGGCGATTCGCAGCGGGGCGAAGACCTCGATGACGAGCAGGACCGCGGCGAGGCCGTGCCCGAGCGTGATCGAGCCGCCGAGGAGCCGGAAGCCGTCGACCATCGCGACGAGCCCGACGGCCAGGCCGGCGAGCAAGTCGAGCGCCGAGGCGGATTGCAACCCGATGCGCAGCGATCGGCGCGTCGACTCCACCGCGCGGTCGGTCGCGGCTGCGAGTTCGTCGCGCCCGCGCCGCAGCGCGCCGAGCGCGCGCAGCTCCACCGCGCCCTCGAGCAGCTCGAGCGCCCTCGTCGCGAGCGAGCGGAGCCGGCCGAGCCCGACATCGGCCTCCGCGGCCGCGCGCTTGCCGAGGATGACCAGGATGAAGGGCGCGACGGCGAGCGCAACGGCGCAGACCACTGCGGACCAGAAGTCCACGAGCGCGACGACGAGCAGAAGTGCGAAGGGCAGCCACGTCGCCACTGCGCGCGCGGGCACGGCGCGCGCGACGTAGGTCCCGATGTCGGCGGCGCTCTTTGTCACCCACGTCGAGGCGGCGCCGGCGCGGACCCTCGCGCCCCGGCCGACCGCGTCGAGGTACGTGGAGCGCGCCGCCAGCGCCGCGGTCGCCGCGGTGCGGCGTTCCGCGCTGTGCAGCCCGGCTCGTGCCGCTGCGCGCACCACGACGAGGATCGCCACGAGCCCTGCGGCAAAGGCGACCGCGACGTCGACGTTCCCGTCGAGTCGCGTCATGCCGACGACGGTGATCGACACGAGCAGTGCGATGAGCGCCGAGATCGCCGCGATCAGCACGTGGAAGAACTCGAGGTCCCACAGCCGCCAGTCGCCGTGCAGCAGCCGCTTGCGCCACTCGCGCAGCTGCGCGCCGGACAGCCGCGTGTCGTCAGCGGTTTCGGCCATGGGGGTCGAGCCTACGGTGCGGGAGGTCGCGCGCCCTCGAGGTCGGGGAGATCCCGAGCGGGGCCCTCCAGCCAGTCGCGCAGCGCCCGGGTCGCCCGGCAGTCGTCCTCGTTGTACTCGAGCAGCCGCCGGCGTGCCGCTGAGGCGGCTGGCGCCGCGCCGGCGACGGCCTCTTCGTACCAGCCCATCGACGCCTCGCCGCTCGGGTCATCGTCGCGCCACTCGAATCCCGCCTCGCCGGCGACGACCTTGAGACCCGCGGGGCCCGCGGTCTGGAGCTGGGAGGTCACCACACGGTGCAGGTCCACGAGCGAGCTCCCCAGCAACTCGTCGAGGGCGTCGTGCGTCGGGAGCCCCGTGACGCCGGTGGACATCGCGCGTCGCATCTGGGCACGCTCGGCATGCTCCCAGAAGCAGTAGACGCCCACCGTGCGACCTTGGTCGCGAGCCGTGGCGACGAGCGAGGCGAGCCATCCGAAGAACTCCGCGAACAGGCGCCCCTCGGCGGCCTCGGTGAGCTCGCCCCACTCGACGAAGGCCCGGTAGCCCTCGACGACGTCCAGCGCGGGGTCGCGCCGGGTCACGAGCGTGCCCCAGAGGTACGTGGCGTTGTCGTAGCTCTCCATGTCGACGTCGATCTCGAGGTCCGCACGGCACGCGTCGAGCTCCTCGGCCCCCACGAGGCGCAGCAGCGTGCCCGCCGCGGCGACCCGAGCGCGCCGCACGAGGCGGTCGGCGTCCTTGACGCGCCGCCCGACGACCACCGCCACCGGGGTCTGCTCGTCGCTCGGCTCGTCCGACGTGGCCCTTCCGCGGACCACCTCGGCCAGGTCGAGCGACGCGAGCGCGCGCCTCGTCGTGATGCCGTGCTCGCGCAGCAGCGCCTGCTCGGGCGCGTCGGTGAAGCGCACGAGGCTCACGTCGTCGCTCGACTCGAGCTCGGCATGGCAGGTGGGGGCGAACGGGCACTCATCGCACTCGCGGTGCCACCAGGGGCTCCCGGGTCGCGGCAGCGACGGATCCGCGTTCCTCGCCTCGGTCGCCTCGAGGAGCGCGACGCGCTCGGCGAGGCGGGTGTCGTGCTGGGTGAGCGCCGAGCCCCTCGCGTCGAGCGGCGCGTCGAGGCGAAGCCACCACAGCGTCGAGCTGCGATCGACGATGCCGCCAAGTGCCACGCCGCTGGGTGCGGCCCCCATCGACTCAAGGATGCGGTGGTGGTGCGCGAGGCGAAGCAGGTCGCGCCGCCACGCGCCGCCCTTCCTCAGGCGGCGGCCCCCTCGGAGCAGCGCCGCGCCCGGCGTCGGCTCGGCGAGCGTGGCCGCGGGGAAGCCGCGCGTCCCGTTGGTCGTCACGAAGTGGTTGTGGACGTCGACGGGTCGCCAGCTGGGGGCAGCGCCGTCGCGATCGGCCACGAGCAGCGTGGGGGCGCCGTGGCGGCGGCCCGCCACGTCGCGGGGGAGTCGCGGATACGCGATCACGTCGAGGTCGCCGCGCGAGATCGCCGCGGTGGTCCTCTCCTCGTCGTTGGCGGCGTCGAGGGCGCGCGCGCCGTGGAGGTCGAGCAGCTGGGCGACCACGCTGGCACGGTGCTCGCTGGCCGCGTCGATCCGCCGCTGCAACGTCTCGTCGGCGACCTCCGCACGCGCCCTCGCGCCCACGGTGTCGTGTTCGAGGACGACCCGGAACGCGCAGCGTGCGGCGGCTCCGGGGTCGAGCGTCGCGGCACGCTCGCTCAC
>Ga0209698_10002055_pt1 | contig 23037 bp, 16 predicted proteins | sample LitLauG_LLR_2012_FD_187203 | JGI IMG/M metagenome (GOLD analysis project Ga0209698, IMG submission 187203) | Freshwater sediment microbial communities from Pennsylvania, USA - Little Laurel Run_MetaG_LLR_2012 (SPAdes) (version 2) | ecosystem: Environmental > Aquatic > Freshwater > Creek >... | reverse complement strand
GCCTGGCCGGGCGCATCGATTTTGTCCTGCTCGAGCGCATCGGCCAGGCCGTCCGGCGCCAGGTCGACGACGCCGCAGTGGAGGCCACGCTGAGCGACGGCGGCTTCGTTTGACCTCCGATCGCGAATCCGGCCTGGCCGCCTACGCCGCACGGTCGTCGCAGTCGCGCGGCCGCGCCCTGCACGAGGATCCGCCGCATTCGCGCAGCCAGTTCCAGCGCGACCGCGACCGCATCATCCATTCCACCGCGTTTCGCCGACTGGAATACAAGACCCAGGTATTCGTCAACCACGAAGGCGACCTGTTCCGCACCCGCCTCACGCACTCCCTCGAGGTCGCCCAGATCGCCCGGTCGGTGGCGCGGACGCTGCTCGTCAACGAGGACCTCGTCGAGGCCGTGTCGCTTGCCCACGACCTGGGCCACACGCCCTTCGGCCATGCCGGCCAGGACGTGCTTAACGAGTGCATGCAGCCTTACGGTGGCTTCGAGCACAATCTGCAGTCGCTGCGGGTCGTCGATCTGCTCGAGGAACGCTATGGCAGCTTCGACGGGCTCAACCTGTGCTTTGAAACGCGCGAAGGCATCCTCAAGCACTGTTCCGCCGAAAACGCCCGGCGCCTCGGTCCCGTCGGCGAGCGTTTCCTGTTGCGCCGCCAGGCCAGCCTGGAGGCGCAGATCGCCAACGTCGCCGACGAGATCGCCTACAACAACCACGATATCGACGATGGCTTGCGCTCCGGTCTCATCGATGCGGCGCAGCTCGAGCAGGTGCCGCTGTACGCGCGTCACCGCGCGATCGTCGTCGCGCAGATGCCGCAAATCGGCGCGCGCCGCGCCATCCACGAAACCGTGCGGCGCATCATCGACACGCTGGTGTCCGACCTGGTCGCCGAATCGCAGCGGCGCATAGCGGCGGCGGCTCCGGCGGGCATCGACGACATCCGCGGTGCCCCGCCGCTGGTCGGCTTCTCCGCGCCCATCCGCGCCGAAGCCGATGTCCTCAAGACCTTTCTCCACCGCAACCTGTACCGGCACCCCGAAGTGCTGCGCATGACCACCAAGGCCGGCCGTATCGTCCGCGAGCTCTTTGCCGCCTTCAAGGACGAGCCCCGGCTGCTCCCCGCCGAGCACTGCGCCCGCGTCGAAAGCGAGGGGCCGCGGGCCATCGCCGACTACATTGCCGGCATGACGGACCGCTTTGCCATTCGCGAGCATCGCCGGCTGTTCGCAGTGGGGGAGTTCTGACGGCGCCCCGGCCGGGCGCTGCAGGGCCGATCGGCAGCGCGGCATTGCGTTCCGGCTAAGCCTCGTGGCGCGACTCTCCCGACTGGCCGTCGCCGGCTGCGTGCATCACGTGATCCAGCGCGGCATCGAGCGGCGCCCGGTCTTTCGCGATGCCGCCGATTTCCTGCGCATGCAGGCGGACCTGGCCGAACTGTGCCGCGCCAGCAGCATCGCCGTGCATGCCTACGTGCTCATGCCCGACCACTTCCACCTGCTGGTGACGCCGGCCCGGGCCGACAGCCTGAGCCGCACGATGCAGGCCCTCGGGCGCCGTTATGTGCGCTGGTTCAACCACCGGCATGGACGATCCGGAGCCCTGTGGGAAGGCCGCTTCCGCAGTACGGTGATCGAGCCCGAGCGCTACCTGCTCGATTGCATGCGCTACGTCGAGCTCAATCCGCTGCGCGCTGCCTTTGTCGCCGATGCCACCGCCTACCCCTGGTCCAGTCTTGCGCACCACCTCGGGCTGGGCGTCGATCCGCTCGTGACCGACCATCCGCAATTCTGGTCCCTGGGCAACACACCTTTCGAGCGCCAGGCCGCCTATGCGCGCCTGTGCGCGGTGCCGCTGGAGGCGGTAGTGCTCGCCGGCATCCGCGACAACACCCACCGCGGCTGGCCGCTGGGCACCGATGCCTTCATCGAGTCGCTGGCGCGCCGGACCGAGCGCCGCCTGGTGCGCAAGCCGGTCGGCCGGCCGCGGCGGCCCGTCACGCCGCCGGCTGCGTGACCGGGGCGCCCGGCCGCACGGCGGCGGCGCGACGTTTGCCGTACGCTCAGCGCTGCGCCTGATGCGCGGCCCGCCTTGAAGCCCTTATCGTGAGCCCAATCTACTGCAGGCCCCGCGCCTTGCTGCAATTGCTGCGCCAGCGCGCCGCTGGCCTGCGGCCGGGATCCGACGACCTGCTGCGCGACCCGGTCTACCGCCGGCTGTGGCTTTCGATACTCATCAGCACGCTGGGCGGACAGATCACCGTGCTGGCCATCCCGCTGACGGCGGCGGCGCTGCTCGATGCAAGCCCGACGCAGATGGGCTGGCTGACCGCGATGGAGATCGTGCCATTCGCGCTGTTCTCGCTGCCCGCCGGGGTGTGGCTGGACCGCGTGCGCAAGCTGCCGGTCTATGTCGTTGGCGAACTATTCCTTGCCGTGGTGGTGGGCAGCGTCCCGCTGGCCTGGTGGCAGGGCTGGCTGTCCATGCCCTGGCTCTATGTGGTGGCCTTCCTCAGCGGCTTCATCTACACCACCGCCGGCAGCGCAGCGCAAATCGTGCTGACACAGATCGTGCCGCGCGAGCGCCTGGTGGAGGCGCACGCGAAGAACTCCCTCGCATCGTCGGCCGCCGAAGTGGCCGGACCGGGCGCCGCCGGCGCCCTGATCAAGCTCACCGGCGCGCCCCTGGCACTGCTTGCCGATGTGGCGCTGCTGGCCGGTTCCGCGGCTATCCTCAAGGGCATACGGGTGGACGAGGGTCCGCGCCATCACCGGACCCGTTTCTGGGATGCCATGCGGCTGGGCATGGGTTTCGTTGCCAGCCAGCGCCTGCTCGTGACCATGGCCGTGACCGTGGGCATATTCGAGATCTGCTACCAGAGCGCGCTTGTCGTGCAGATACTGGTGGCGACGCGGCTGCTGGGCCTGTCGGAGAACCAGGTCGGCCTGTCGTATGTGGCGCTGGGGATCGGCACCATCAGTGCCAGTTCGATGGGCCATGCGGTTGCCCGCCGCATCGGCCCCGGGCCGACGCTCGTGCTGGGCATCGCGATCTGTTCGCTGGGCTGGTTGCTGCTGGCGCTGGCTCCTGCGGGGAGGCTGGGCATCGCAGCCTTCGCCCTCATGCTGGCGATGTTCGGCGTCGGCGCCGTTTTCGTGTTCATCAATTTCCTGGCCCTGCGCCAAGCGGTGACCCCATCGCCGCTGCTGGGCCGCATGACCAGCACCATGCGCTGGCTGATCATGGTGCCAGGCATACCGGGCGCGCTCGTCGGTGGCTGGCTGGGCGAACATCTGGGACTCAAGGCGGCGCTGGCGTTTGCCGGCGGCCTCGGGTTGCTGCTGGCGATGGTCGCCATCCGGCTGCCCGTGCTGCGCGACATGCACAGCCTGCCGCCCCAGGCGCCGGAAACGGGGCCGCTCGGGGCCGCCGCCGCGGCCGGTGCGCCTATCGATGAGCAGGTCGCTGCCGGCGCGGCCCCGCGTTGAACCGTGGAGCGCCGCGGCGCGACTCGGTAGCCAACACCGGTTACAACCAGTACGCTTGCGCCTTTGCAAAATCCGCAGGCGCGCATTTTCGTGAATCCGACACCTGCCGCACCCGCCCCCGCGAAGCCCGCGGGCCCGGGTGACAATCCGGAGGCATTCATCGGCGCGTCGACGCCGATGCGCGAATTCACCCTGCGGGCCGTGATCACCGGCGTCATCCTCGGGACGGTGTTCGGCGCATCCTCGCTCTACCTCGTGCTCAAGGTGGGCCTGACCGTCAGCGCGTCCATCCCCGTGGCCGTCATTTCGCTGGCCCTGTTTCGCATGTGGGCGAAGGCGGGCGGCCGCGACGCGACGATCCTGGAGAACAACATCACGCAGACGGCGGGCTCGGCCGGCGAGTCCATCGCCTTTGGCCTGGGCGTCACCATGCCGGCGATCCTCATCCTGGGTTTCGACATGGAGCTCACGCGGGTCATGCTGGTGGCGGTCCTGGGCGGCCTGCTTGGCATCCTGATGATGATTCCGCTGCGCCGCGCCCTCATTGTCAGCATGCACGGCGTGCTCAAGTATCCCGAGGGCACGGCCTGCGCGGCCGTCCTCAAGGCCGGCGCCAGCGCGCAGGACCGCGCCGCGGCATCGCCGGCCGCGCAGGCCGAGATGCGCTCCGCGGCTGCCGCCGGCATGGGCGAATCGCCCGGCGCCAGGGTCATATTTGGCGGCTTTGCGCTGGGGCTGGCCTACAAGGTGGTGAACGTGGCCCTTAAGGGCTGGAAGGAAGTGCCCGAATGGATCTTCGGCGCCCCTCTGAAGAACGGCTCGGTAAGCGTCGAAATCTCGCCCGAGCTGTTGGGCGTGGGGTACATCATCGGGCCGCGCATCGCTTCCATCATGTGCGCGGGCGGCGTCCTGAGCTACCTCGTGCTGATACCGCTCATCAGTTTCTTCGGCAGCTCCGCCGCAACGGCGGTGGCGCCGGGCCGGGCGCCGATCGCCACCATGGGGCCGGACGTGATCCGCAGTGCCTACATCCTCTACATCGGCGCGGGGGCCGTCGCGGCCGGGGGCATCATCAGCCTGGTGCAGGCGCTGCCCACGATCTGGCAGGGGCTGCGCGCGGGGCTGCGCGACGTCGGTTCCGCGGCCGGCGGCGGCACGGGCGCCCGGGTTTCGCGCCATGACCAGGACCTGCCGATGAAATTCGTCGGCATCGGCGCCATCGTCCTCGTCACGGCCATCGTCCTGGCGCCGTCCCTGAACATGAACCTGCTGGGCGCCCTGCTGATCCTCGCCTTCGGCTTTCTCTTTGTCACCGTTTCCTCGCGCCTCACCGGCGAGATCGGTTCTTCGTCAAATCCGATTTCCGGAATGACGGTGGCAACGCTGCTCTTCACCTGTCTTATCTTCCTGCTGGTCGGCTGGCGCGGCGGGCCCTACTATGTGACGGCGCTTTCCGTCGGCGGCATCGTCTGCATTGCTGCCTCCAATGGCGGCACCACGTCGCAGGATCTCAAGGCCGGCTACCTGCTCGGCGCCACGCCGCGCCATCAGCAGTTGGCCATACTGGCCGGGGCGTTTCTTTCCGCGATCATGCTGGGGCCCATCCTGCTCAAGCTCAATGACGCGGCCACCGTCTATGTTCCCGTGGCCGAGGTGGCGCCGGCCGGCCTGCACACCGATCCGGCCCGCCTCGACAAGCGGGAGACCCTGCAGGGTCCCCAGGCCCGCGACGATTCCGGCCAGTACCTCGTATGGCAGAAGACCGACGACTCCGGTGGTCCTGCCGGGCGGTATCTCGTCGCTGCCGATGGCACTGCGGTCTGGCTGGTGGACCCGGGCATCAATGGCACGCATGGCACCCGCCCCGACGGCAGCAAGGTGCGCAAGTTCAACGCCCCCAAGGCCACCCTCATGTCCTACATCATCAAGGGCATCCTCGACCAGAAGCTGCCCTGGGCGCTGGTGATGCTGGGCGTGATGATCGCCCTCATGCTCGAGATGACGTTCGTTCCGGCGCTCGCGTTTGCCGTGGGCGTCTACCTGCCGCTGTCCTCGTCCTCCCCGTTGTTCGTCGGCGGCCTCATCCGCGCCCTGGTCGACCGGCGCCTGCGCCGGCGGATGGCGCACGCGCAGCTGAGCGAGGCGCGGCTTGTCGAGGAAAGCGACAAGAGCCCCGGCGTGCTGCTGGCCTCGGGCTATATCGCCGGCGGCGCCATCGCCGGCATCCTGATCGCCTTCCTGGCGGGTGTGCTCGACCGTACCGACGCTGCGCTGGCGGACTGGTCGACTGCGCATAACCCGTTTTTCGCCGGGGCCCTGTCCGACTTCCTGTCCTTCATTCCCTACGCCGGGCTGTGCGCGCTGCTGTATTACGTGGGCCGCGGCAGGTCGCAGGTTGCCGGCCGTTCGGCGGGAAGCACCTGAGCGCCCGCCCGCGCGCCTCAGGCGACGACGACTTCGGCTGCCGCAGACGGCGCCAGCACTTCTCCGCAGTCGACGGCGTCGAAACCGTGGCGCCGGAAGGTGTCCTGCACCTCGTCCAGCGATTGGGCCGAGCAGGCGGCCAGGAGTCCGCCACTGGTCTGGGGGTCGGTGAGCAGCGCGCGGTCCGTGTCGGAGAATCCCGCGGGCAGCCGTACCTGTTTGCCGTACCCTGCCCAGTTGCGTGCGGATGCGCCCGTAAAGAAGCCGCCGCTGGCAAGCGTCCGTACACCGGGCAGCAAGGGGACGCGCGGCCAATCGATGCGGACGCCGCAGCCGGAGCCGCGCGCAATTTCCAGCGCATGGCCAGCGAGCCCGAATCCGGTCACATCCGTGAGCGCATGCACGCCGGGCAGCCGTGCGAGATCGGGCCCCGGCGTATTGAGGCGGGTCGTCGCGTCGATCATGGCGGCATAACCCGTGGCATCCAGCGCGCCCTTCTTGAGGGCCGCCGAATACACGCCCACGCCCAGGGGCTTGCCCAGCACCAGCCGGTCGCCCGGCCGGGCGCCACTGTTGCGCAGGATACGGTCCGGGTGGACCAGTCCCAGGGCCACGAGGCCATAAATCGGCTCGACGGAATCGATCGTATGGCCGCCGGCCACCGGGATGCCGGCCGCGCGGCACACCGCAGCGCCGCCGTCGAGTATTGCCCGTATGGTGGACACGGACAACACGCCGATCGGCATGCCCACCAACGCCAGCGCGAATAACGGACGCCCGCCCATCGCGTAGACATCGGAGATGGCGTTGGTGGCCGCGATGCGGCCGAAATCGTACGGGTCGTCGACTATGGGCATGAAGAAGTCCGTGGTCGCGACGATTGCCTGCTCGGCATTCAACTGGTACACCGCCGCATCATCGGCGGTCTCGATGCCGACGAGCAATTGCGGGGGCACCGGCAGGCTGCTGGCGCCCTTGAGGATCTCCGCCAGCAGGCCGGGCGCGATCTTGCAGCCGCAGCCGCCCCCGTGCGCAAGGCTGGTAAGGCGCGGTTCCGAAGCGCCCGCGAGGTCGGCGCGGGCTTGCGGATCTACAACGGCATCCTGGCGATTCATCGTGACGATTTCCTTGGCTTGCGGATGTTCGGGCGCTGCGGCGCCAGCATTTCACGGACCAGGCCGAACAGCGCGCGCTGTTCCCGCCGCGGATCGAACAAATCGGCGCGCCGGGCGCATTGTCGCCGCAGGTGAGCTAGCCACGATGGCTCGTCGCGGCACCGCTCAAGCGCGCGTGCCAGCGCGGCCGCATCGCCGACCGGAAAATAGCCATCATAGTCGGCCCCCAGCATTCCCCGGTTGCCGGGAATATCGGAGGCCAGCACCGGCGTGCCGCACAGGACGGCTTCGAGCACTGCGTGCGCACCGCCTTCCACGCGGCTTGGGTGCACCAGCACATGCGCCCGCTGCATCCAGCGCAGAGTCTGGCCATGCGGGCGCGCGCCCAGCCAGGTGTAGCCCGCGCAATGATCGGCGGTACGGCGTGCCGCCTGGGCCAGGCGCGCATCCAATCCGGCGCCGATATGGTGGATGCGAATATCGGGACGCGCGCGCAGGCGCCGCGCTGCCGCCTGGAGCGTCTGCGGCTGCTTTTCGTCGCGCAGGTGGCCAACCGCGAGCACCCGCAAGCGCACGGTGGTCTTGCCGGATGCCCGCCGCCGCTCGCCGGATTGATAGATCACCCGGGCCTTGCCGCGAACCGCGGGCGGCAGCGCCAGCAGGCCCCGGTCCTGCAGCACGATCAGGGCGTTCGCAAGCGCGAGTGATCGGCGCGCCGAGGCGTCGGTGGCGATATCCCCGTAAAGGTCCGTTCCGGTCAGCACCACGACCAGCGGAGCCTGGGATCCGGCGCCCCGGGATGCGCGATGCCGGCTCCAATCGACGATCGATGCTGCGGACCGGCGCGCATGCAAGGCGATCAGCAGATCGAGCGGTTCGCCCTGCCAGGACGACAGGACCCGCACATCGAATCGCGGCGCCAGTTGCCGCGCCCAGCGATCGGCAGTGCGCCCATTGCCATTGTTGGCTCCCGACGGTGCCGGACTGACGATGCCGATGGTTGCGCGTTGCATCCGCGGGTTTATACCGCAGCAGCGCGCCCGCCGCGCAGCGCCCCCGGCGTGCCGGGCGGGTGATCGGCGATAATCGGGCTGCGCCGCAGCCACGCCGGGCTGCTGCGGGCAATGCGAGGAACCCCATGAGCATCGAGCCACGATCGTCCAGCCGGTCGGCGCGGGCGGATGCGGCCGCCGCCGCCGCGGTCGATGACCCGATTGCCATTCGCCTGGCGGAACCCGCGGTGCTCGGCCGCGCCCTCTGCGCGAGCCGCGCGCGCACGCTGCAGATGTTCGCGTCGTATGAACGGGCGCTGGGCCCCGCGACGCTGACCGTTCCCTATTCGCCCGAAGTCAATCCTCCGCTGTGGGAACTGGGCCATGTCGCCTGGTTCCAGGAGTACTGGGTCGCCCGCAATCGCCAGATGGGGCTGGGCATCGACGCGGCCCACGATGCGCCGCGTGCGCCGTCGGTGCGCTCCGACGCCGACCGGCACTACGACTCCAGCCGCGTCGAGCATGCCGCGCGCTGGCGCCTGCCGCTGGCCGATGGCGCCGCAACGCGCGACTATCTTGCCCGGACGCTGGACCAGACGTTGCGGATCGTCGACACATTGCGGCCTGCGTCGGAGCCGCTGCGCGCCCCCGCGTATTTTGCGTGGCTGGCGCTGGTGCACGAGGATATGCATGGCGAGGCGGCTGTCTACATGGCGAACAGCCTTTGCATCGCCCTGGATGCCGCCCGCCCGCGCGCCCTCGGCGCGACCGACGACCGCTTGCGCTTTGGCAGCGCTGGCCTTGAAATTGCCGCGGGATGGCACGAAACGGGATCGGCCGAAGGTGCCTGTGCCTTCGACAACGAGATGCCGGCGCAACGCACCGGGCTCGACGCCTACGGGATCGATGCGGCGCCGGTGAGCAATGGCGCTTTCGCCGAATTCATCGCCGCGGGCGGCTACGATGAGCCGCGCTACTGGACAGCGGCCGGATGGCAGTGGCGCCAGCGATCCAGTCCCGGCTGGCCGCGCTATTGGCGACGGTCGGGACAGCGCTGGGAGCAGCGCTGGTTCGGCGCCTGGGAGACGATCGTCGAGTCGGCGCCGGTTTCGAACGTCAGCGCCCACGAGGCCGATGCCTGGTGCCGCTGGGCGGACCGGCGACTTCCCGGCGAGCGGGAATGGGAGTGTGCCGCGCTGGCGCACGGCCCGCAGGACAGCGCGCGCGGCCGCCAGGCATTCACCTGGGGCGAGGTGTGGGAATGGACGGCCGATGCGTTCGAGCCGTATCCGGGTTTCGTCGCGCATCCGTACCGCGACTACTCGCAACCCTGGTTCGGCAGCCGCCGCTGCCTGCGCGGCGCGTCCTTCGCGACCCAGCCGCGCATGCGCCACCCCCGCTATCGCAATTTCTTCCCCGCGGAACGCAACGACATTTTTGCCGGATTCCGCAGCTGCCCCCGGCGCGCCTGAGGCCGGCCCGCCCTGGCTAACGGGTCGCCCAGAAGACCGCGAACTGATCGCGCGGATCGGTCCAGTGCCGCTGTCCGCTGAAACCGCTGTCCTGCAGCAGCCGGGCAAAGTTGGTGATGGTCCACTTGTACGAGTTCTCGGTATGGATGCGCGAACCCTTCGCGAACAGGCGCCCGCCGCCCGGCCACCGGACCGTAACGTCGCACAGCGCCTCCAGATGCATTTCAATCCGGCTTTGGCCCGGCGCAAACCCCGCCCGATGCCGCCAGTCTTCCAGGCGGAAGTCGGCGCCGATCAAGCGGTTGACATGCAGCAACACATTGCGGTTGAACGCGGCCGTTACGCCCAGCGCGTCGTCGTAGGCCGATTCGAGTACCTGGCGGTCCTTTACCAGGTCGACACCGATCAGCAGGCCGCCCCCGGGACAGGCTGCGCGCACCTGGCCCAGGAAGCGCCGCGCGTCATGCGGCGGGAAATTGCCGATGCTCGAGCCCGGATACAGGAAGACCGGCGTGCCTTTGAGCGGCGGCAGCACCAGATGCCGGGAGAAATCGCAGCCTACCCCCAGCATGGCAACTTCCGGATGGAGCCGCTGCAGACGCTCGAGGGCTGGACCGAGGAAATCGAGCGCGATGTCGACGGCCACGTATTGGGCCACCGGCAACGCGCCGAACCACGCACTGGCCTTGGCGCAGCTGCCCGCTCCCAGATCGACCAAGGTCGTGTCCGCCCCTGCTGCCGCAATATCGCCCCGGATGGCAGCGGCGATCGCGCTGCCATGCCGCTCGATCAGTTCCGACTCCGCGCGCGTGAGGTAGTACTCCGGCAGCCGGGTGATGGCATCGAACAGGCTGGCACCCAGCGCATCGTAGAAATATTTCGGTTCGATGAAGGGGCAGGCGTGGGCCAGGCCCGAGCGCAGTTCGGCAAGCGCGTCCGTGGCATCATTGCCGCGCAGATCCACGATGGCGGGCCTTGGCGGGCCGGACGATGTTTCGGTCATGGTAGGCAGTCTGATCTGGGCCCGACTATACGTCGGGCGTGGATGGATATGACGATGCTGGGCAGGGGTAATGGCGGCGTGAACGCGGTCAAAATGGCCGGGTACGGTACATGGGGCCGCCCAATGGCAGGCATTGTTGCCTAAAAGTACCGGAACCTTTTACAGCGAAGGTGTGGACATGAGCGCGTGCTTCTTTCGGATGCGGAATCTCGCCGCGAGGGTATTGCTTGCCGTCCTGCTGCCTGCCGCGCTGGGCTGCGCAGTGGTGCCGGCGGGCGCGCAGGCGCCCGCGATACTGCGCGTCACGGCGATCCCCGATGAATCGCCGACGGAGCTGGCGCGCAAGTTCGCGCCACTGGGGCGCTATCTGGAGCAGCGCCTGGGCGTCAAGGTCGAATGGACCCCGGTCACGGATTACGCGGCCGCGGTCGAGGCGCTGGTCAACGACAAGGTCGACCTTGCGTGGCTGGGCGGTTTTACGTTCGTGCAGGCCAATTTGCGCTCCAAGGGCCATGTGATACCGCTGGTGCAGCGCGCGGAGGACGAAAAATTCCGCTCCGTCTTCATCACCGGTGCCGGCAGCGGCATTGCCAAGCTCCAGGACCTCAAGGGACGCACGTTCAGCTTTGGCTCGCAGTCGAGCACCTCGGGCCATCTCATGCCGCGCAATGCGCTGCTCGACGCCTTCCTGGATCCCGACCGGGATTTCCGCCGCGTGAGCTATTCCGGCGCGCACGACGCGACCATTGCGGCCGTTGCCGGCGGCAAGGTCGATGCCGGCGCCCTGAACATTTCGGTCTGGGAACGTTTCGTGGCAGATGGCAAGGTCGATACGACGCAGGTGCACGTCTTTTTCACCACCGAACCCTTCAACGACTATAACTGGACTGTCCGCAGCGGCCTGCCGGAGGCGTTTCGGGCACGACTGCGCCAGGCCTTTCTCGAGCTCAACAGCGATACGCCCGATGGCAAGGAAATACTGGCCCTGCAGCGCGCGACGCGCTTCGTGCCAACCCGGCCGGAAAACTACCTTCGCATCGAGGAGGCGGCGCGCAGCGCCGGCCTCCTGTAGCGCGTGCCCGGGCCCACGGAAGCCGCCGCCCCGGCCGCGGGCCTGTCGCTGGACCTGCGCGCCATCGGACTCGCGCGCAGCGTGCGCGGCGGGCGGCGGGAAATCCTCCAGTCGGTGGACCTCATCGTGGCACCCGGCGAGCAGGTTGCCATCGTCGGCGCTTCCGGAGCGGGCAAGACCAGCCTGCTGCAGATCGCCGCCGGCGCCTTGCAAGCCGACAGTGGCGCGCTGCGCCTGGGCGGCGAGTCATTCTGGCAACTCCCGCCCAGTGGCCGGCAACGCGTGCGGCGCGCGCTCTTCCTCGCGCCCCAGGTTCCGCCCTTGCCGCCGCGGCAGCGCGTGGTGACGGCGGTGCTGGCGGCACGCCTGCCCAGCCTGGGGTTCTGGCGCGGCCTGTCGTCCCTGTTGTTCCCGCTTGACCTGGGCGCTGTCCAGGCGGCCCTGGAGCCGTTCGGAATGGCTGGCCGCATATTCGACCGGGTGGACCGGCTTTCGGGGGGCGAGCGCCAGCGGGTCGGGCTTGCCCGTGCCCTGGTCGCTCCGGCCCGTATCTGGCTGCTCGATGAACCCCTGGCCGCGCTGGACCCGGTTCATGGCGAGCAAGTGCTTGGGCTGCTGTGCGCCGAGGCCCGGCGCCGCGGAGTGACCCTGATCGTGTCGCTGCATCAGGCGGAACTGGCGCAGCGGCATTTTTCCCGCCTCGTCGGCCTGCGCGCGGGGCGTCTTGCCTTCGATCAGGGCCCGGACTCGATCCGCGAGGCGCAGTGGACTGCGCTCTACGATGTTCCGCCGCACCATGGGGCGGCTGCAAGCACCGGGGCTGCGTGATTCCGGCCGCTCGCCCCGAACAACCGGCGACCGGCGTGCCGCTGCGGGCGACCGGCATGCCGCTGCACGATCCTGCGGCCCGGCAGCGCTGGGCCAGTCTCGTCCTGGGGGCGGTGTTGCTCTGGCCGCTGCTGGCGGCAACGGAATTTTCGCCGTGGAAGATATTCGAGCCGCGCAGCCTGCACGCCAGCGCGCGCTTCCTGGCCGGCTTTTTTCCGCCCGCTACGGAGGCCGGGTTTCTCGGCAACGTCGCCCTGGGGGCGTGGCAGACGATCGCCATCGCCACCAGCGGAACGGTGCTCGCGTTGTTTCTGGCGGTGCCGCTGGCATTGTGTGCCACCGCGAATCTTTCCATATCCAGTCTGGGCGGACGCATGGCGCCGCTGCCGTTTGCCGTCCGCCAGGGGCTGCGCGGCGCGATGGTCGCGCTGCGCACGGTGCCGGAGCTGGTCTGGGCGCTGCTGCTGGTGCGCGTCGTCGGCCTGGGTCCGACCGCCGGCGTGCTGGCCATCGGCCTCACGTACGGCGGCATGCTGGGCAAGGTGTACGCCGAAATACTCGAGAGCGTCGACAGCCATGCCGCGCGGACCCTGCTTGCCAATGGCAGTGGTCGACTGCAGGCCTTCGCCCACGGCCTGTTGCCCGAGGCCGCGCCGGAGCTCACCTCGTACACCGTCTATCGATGGGAGTGTGCGATCCGCTCTTCCGTGGTCCTGGGCTTTGTCGGGGCCGGCGGCCTGGGTCAGGAAATGGACAACGCAGTGAAGATGCTGGCGGGTGGCGAGGTGATGACGATGCTGATCGTGTTCGTCGCGCTGGTCGCCGGCGCCGATGGGCTGAGCGCCTGGCTGCGCCGGGTCATGCAATGATCGCTGCGCGCTGGCCCCTGCTGCTTACCGGCATTGCCCTTGCCATTGTCGTTGCGGCCAGCTTCTGGACGCTCGACCTGCACCTGGGCGCGCTGCTCGCCCCGGCGTCCCTGGCGGCCATGGGCCGATACGCCGCCGAATTCCTCGCGCCCGACCTTTCGCCCGCCTTTCTCGCCCGGCTGGCGGGCGCAGCCCTCGAGACCCTGGCGATGTCGGTGCTGGGCACCGTGATTGCCGCGGTGCTGGCGGCCGCCCTGTGCCTGCCCGCGGCGCGCTTTGCCGGCCGGCCGCCTGCCCGCTGGCGCGTGCCCGCGCGCCTGCTGTTCAATGTCCTGCGCGCCATACCGGAACTGGTGTGGGCGTCGCTGCTGCTGGTTGCCGCAGGCCTGGGGCCGATGTCGGGAACCCTGGCACTCGCTTTGCATACGGCCGGCGTCTTCGGCCGCCTGTTTGCCGAGGCGTTCGAAAATGCGCCACAGGGTCCGGCGCAGGCCTTGCGGGTGCAGGGTAACCGGGAGTCGCTGGTGCTGCTGTATGCGACGCTGCCGCAACTGGGGCCGCAACTGCTCTCCTATGTTCTGTACCGCTGGGAAAACAATATTCGCGCCGCGGCGATACTCGGCGTGGTCGGTGCCGGTGGCCTGGGACAGATGCTGGCATTCCACCTCGGCTTGTTCCAGAACGGGCGCGCCGCCACCGTCATCGGCGCCATGGTGCTGCTGGTCTATGGCGTCGATCTGGCCAGCTATGCGATACGGCGCACCATGGTGCGGATGCACTGAAATTTCCTGCCCGGCCCGCGCGCCGCGCGCGCTTCAACCCGGCGCGGCGCCGCGCAGGCGGCGCTCGATGCCAGCGAAGAAAAGTTCCGCCAGCAGCGCGAGCGCGGCCGCTGGCAGCGCGCCCGCCAGCAGCATGCGGCTGTCGTTCAGGGCCAGCCCGATGGAAATTCTTTCGCCATAGCCGCCGGCTCCCACGAAGGCGCCTATCGTCGCCGTTCCGACGCTGATGACCGCCGCGGTGCGGATGCCGGCGACGATCACCGGTGCCGCCAGCGGCAGCTCAACCAGTCCCAGGCAGGCAAGCGGGCGCGCCCCCAGGGCCGTGGCCGACTCCACCAGGGCGCGCGGCACCGCGCGCAGGCCCACCGCGGTGTTGCGGACGATCGGCAGCAGTGCGAAGAGCAATAGCGCCACCAGGGTCGGCGCTGTTCCGATGGCGCCCAGCGCGGGAATGAGTGCCGCCAGCAGCGCCAGCGCCGGTATCGTCTGCAGCGTGCTCACGGCACCGAGTATGACCGGCCCGGCAATCGGGCGATGCGCAGCGACCACGCCCAAGGGCACGCCCAGCGCGGTCGCCAGCGCCACGGACAGCGCGACCAGGGTGAGGTGCTGGCGTGTCAGTGGCCAGAAATCGGCGCCGAACAGCCGGTCGGCGAAAGTTGCGGCCGGCGGCGCGCTTTGCGATGCCGTAAGAAAACCGTGCGCGATCTGCGCGGCGGAGCGATGTTGCTCGTCGGCCTGGGCGTTGAGCGCGATCATTTGTGCGGCACTGATCCGGCCGGACAAGCCTTGCAGGGCGCGCCACGCGGCCGGGAAGCGCTGCTCCACGGATCTGCGGTAGAGCACCACGGCATCGTAGTGCGGAAAGTATCCGCGGTCGTCGTCGAGCACGGTGATGCCGTAGCGTGCGATCTTCGCATCGGTGGTGTAGATGTCGATGAAGTCGACCTGCCCCTGGGCCAGCGCGTCGAACGCCAGTCCATGGTCCAGGCCCTCGGCGCGCTGCGGCAGTCGATAGCGCCCGGCCAGGCCGGGCCAGCCGTCGGCCCGGCCCAGGAACTCGTGCGAGAGTCCGGCCCGCAATTGCGGATGGGCCGCAAGCGCGCTGATCGTGTCGATCCCCAGCGCCTGCGCCTGCGCGGATCGCATGCCGATGCCGTACCGGTTTTCGAAGCCGAGGGCAATGGCGACCCCCAGGTCCTGCGCGGCCAGCTCGGCGTTGATCTGTGCGAGCGTCGCCCCCGCCTTCCCGTGATGCAGGACTTCGAGCTCGATGGTCCCGAGGTATTCCGGATACAGGTCGATAGCGCCGCTGCGCAGCGCCGCAACCAGGATGGCGGTATTGCCCATGCCCGGAGTGTGGTCCGCGGCGGCGTAGGGCGCGGCCGCCTGGGTGAGGATTTCACCCAGGATGGTCGACTCCGTAAAACGCTTCGACCCGACATGCAGCGTATCCGCCGCCCCGGCGGCCTGGGCCAGCAGCACAGAAATGCTCAAGACCAGCATGCGGCGGGTTGCAAGCAGCCAGGCGCGGCCTGGTGCCGGTGCGGGTGCCGTAACGCCGTGGCGCAACGCCAGCCGCCTTTGCATTCTGGTCTCCAGTCCCCGGGAAAAGACCGATGATGCACCAGGGAGCACGGGCTTCCGCCAACCGGCCCCAATGTGTGCTGACGCACAGTGCGGGCGGCCCCATCGGTAGTAAAAAGAAGCTTGCATTCTTGAACACCCGGCAGTGCGGGCGCGCGGATGCCGGCGCCGGGCGTCCTGCACGGCAGACCCCTGACTTGCCGACCCTGGACAAATGCGCAACATCCGTTCCAACTCTCCAGCCACTGCCGCCGCATCGGCGGTCACCGAAACACCCAGCGGAATCCCCGGCGCAATGGCCGCCGAGCGCGGCATTTGCGATGCGGCCTTGCTGTCGGCGCTGGTCGATGCCTCCCATGACGCGATCATCGGCCTATCGCTCGACGGCCGCATCACCAGCTGGAACGATGCCGCAGCCGATATCTTCGGCTACGCGGCGCCCGAAGCCATCGGCCAGCACGTCGACATGCTGATGCCCCCGGAGCGGGCTGCCGAGAGGGCCAACATACGCGCATTGGCGCGCTCGACCGGGCGCGTGGCCGCCTTCGATACCGTGCGCGTGGCCAAGGGCGGCAGGCGGATGGACGTGACCATAACGATGTCCCCGATCCTCGACGCGGCAGGCGCGGTCATCGGCGCCGCCAAGACGGCGCGCGACATTACGGCTGCACGGCGCAGTGCGGCCGCGCTGGTCGAAAGCGAAGCGCGGCTGCGGTTCATCCTCGATGCGGCGCAAATCGGCGACTGGGAGCTGGACCTTGCCACCGGCACCGTGCGCCGCTCCCTGCAGCACGACCGCTGCTTCGGCTACGATGAAATCCAGGCCGTTTGGTCCTTCGATGCCTCGGTCGAACATGTGCACCCGGATGACCGGGACGTGGTACGGCAGTGCTTCGATCGCGCCTTGCACGACCGGCAGGACTGGCGCACGGAATGCCGCGTGGTGTGGCCCGACGGCAGCCTGCACTGGATACGGATCTGCGGCAGCGTCAAGTGCGATGGCGGCCTTGTCACCACGGTCCTGGGCATCGTCATGGACATCACGCAGCAGAAGCGGATCGACGAGCTGCACCGCGTTTCGTCGGCCTATGCGCGTTCGCTCATCGAGGCCTCGCTCGATCCGCTGGTGACCATCAGCGCGCAGGGCAAGATCACCGATGTCAACGAGGCCTCGGTCGAGGCCACCGGGGTGCAACGGCAGGACCTGATCGGCCGCGATTTCTCCGACTACTTCACCTCGCCGGAGCAGGCGCGGGTCGGCTATCGCCAGGCATTTTCCGAGGGCTTCGTACGCGACTATCCGCTGGCCATCCGCCACGCATCGGGGCGCACCACGGACGTCCTCTACAACGCCGCCGTCTACCGCGACGATGCGGGCGCCGTGCGCGGCGTATTCGCGGCGGCCCGCGACGTCACCGAGCGCAAGCGCCTCGATCAGGTGCTGATGAACAGCACGGCTGAACTGCAAAAGGCGAAGCGGGCGGCCGAACTGGCCAACCTGGCCAAGTCCGACTTCCTTTCCAGCATGAGCCACGAGCTGCGCTCGCCCCTCAACGCGATACTCGGCTTTGCCCAGTTGATGGATACCGGATCGCCGGCGCCGACGGAGTCGCAGAAGGAGAGCATCGGGCAGATCCTGCGCGCCGGCTGGTACCTGCTCGAACTGATCAACGAAGTGCTGGATCTGGCGCAGATCGAATCGGGCAGGACCTCGCTGTCGATCGAGCAGGTTTGCCTGGCCGAAGTCATCAGTGACTGCCAGTCCATGATCGAACCCCAGGCGGCCAAGGCGGGTATCGCCATCGCCTTCGCCGCGATCGATCCGGCCTGGCATGTCCGCGCCGATCGCATGCGGGTAAAGCAGATATTCATCAACCTGCTGTCCAATGCCATCAAGTACAACCGCGTCGGTGGCGCCGTCGAGGTGAGCTGCGCCGCCGCCGGCCCCGGTCGCGTGCGCATCGGCTTTCAGGACTCGGGCATGGGGCTGGCGCGCGGCGAACTCGCGCAGCTGTTCCAGCCGTTCAACCGGCTGGGGCGCGAGGGCGGCGCACAGGAAGGAACGGGCATAGGCCTGGTCGTGAGCAAGCGGCTGGTCGAGTTGATGGGCGGCCGCATCGGCGCGAAAAGCGTCGTCGGCGTCGGCAGCCTGTTCTGGGTGGAACTCGATACCGCGGCGCAGCCGGAACTGCCCGACGGCGCGCTGGCAGCGGCCCCCGGCGCGCAGGCGGCTGTCCGCGCAGGCCCGGGCTGCCGCACGCTGCTGTGTGTCGAGGACAATCCGGCCAACCTGCGGCTGGTGGAAAAGATCCTCGAGCGGCGCGCCGATATCCGCATGGTGAGTGCCCGTGACGGCGCCCGCGGAATCGAGTTGGCCCGATCGGTATGTCCCGCCGCCATACTCATGGACATCAACCTGCCCGGCCTCGATGGCTTCGCCGCGCTGAGGATACTGTCGCAGGACCCGCTTACCGCCCACATACCCGTCATCGCGCTGAGCGCCAACGCGATGTCCCATGATGTCGAAAAGGGCATGGCCGCCGGCTTTTTCCGGTACCTGACCAAGCCCATCAAGGTCGATGAATTCATGCGCACGCTCGACGAGGCACTGTGCCTGCTCGGCGGCGCGCCGGCGCCGGACGCCCAGGAGCAGCTTGCATGACACTCGATCCAGCGGATTTTCTCGCATCCCGAATATTGATCGTCGACGACCGGCAGGCCAATGTCGCGCTGCTAACCGCGCTGCTGCGCGAGGCGGGATACACGGGGGTCACCGCCACCGAGGACCCGCGTGCGGCGCTCGCCCTGCACCAGGCCAACGCCTATGACCTCATCCTGCTCGACCTGCAAATGCCCCGCATGGATGGCTTCGAGGTCATGGAAGAACTGCGGATCCGGGGTGCGGACAGCTACCTTCCCGTGGTCGTGCTCACCGCACATCCCGCGCACAAGCTGCGCGCCCTGCAGGCTGGTGCCCGGGATTTCCTGAGCAAGCCCTTCGACCTGGTCGAGGTCAGGATGCGCATTCGCAACGCGCTCGAGGTGCGCCTGCTGTATCGCAAGCTCGAGCGCCACAGCATCCAGCTGGAAGAGATGGTGCTCGATCGGACCGCGCAGCTGCGGGCGAGCGAGGCCCGTTATCGCAGCCTCGCCGAACTGGCGTCGGACTGGTACTGGGAGCAGGACGCCGACGGCCGCCTCACCCAGGGTTCGGGGCCGGTGGCCGATATTCTCGGGCTTTCCGGTCCCGACCGCGCCCACGGGGAACGCGATGGCGTGACACTGGCAGGCTGGAACGAAGCCGAACGCGAAGCGGTGCGGGCAATCATCGCCGCGCGCCAGCCCTTCCTGGACCTCAATTTCAGCCGCGTCGCCGACGACGGCTCGCGCCACTGGTTCCGCGTCAGCGGCGAGCCGATGTTCGATCGCTGCAGCCGCTACGTCGGCTATCGCGGCATCGGTGCGGAAATCGTGGGCAAGCCATGACGGTCCGTGCGCCCGGCCTCGCGGGCCGACCCGAGGACAATAAGCTGCTCGCCGCGCTGCCCGCGGCCGAACTGGCCGCCTGGGGTACCGCCCTCGCGCCCGTCGAACTTCATCTGGGCCAGATGTTGTACGAGCCCGGGTCGACATTCCATCACGCCTACTTTCCGAGTACCGCGGTGATTTCGCTGCATTACGTCACCGAATCGGGCGCATCGGCCCAGGCGGCCGGTGTCGGCAATGAAGGCGTGGTCGGCGTCGCGCTCTTCCTGGGCGGGGAATCGACGGCAAGCTCCGCGGTCGTGCAGACCGCGGGCCGTGCCTGGCGCCTGGAGCGGCACGTATTGCTGCAGCGATTCGAGCGCGGCGGTCCGCTGCAGGACCTGCTGCTGCGCTACACGTTGGCGCTGATCGCCCAGGTGACCGTGTCGGGCGCGTGCAACCGGCACCATTCCATCGAGCAGCAGTTATGCCGCTGGCTGCTCAGCACCCTCGACCGGATTCCCTCGGGCGAACTGGTCATGACCCAGGAGCTGGTTGCCAGCACGCTGGGAGTGCGCCGCGAAAGCGTCACCGAAGTGGCGGGCCGTCTGCAGAAGGCCGGCCTGATCCGCTACCGGCGAGGCCACATATCCGTGATCGAGCGCAAGGGCTTGGAATCGCTGGTCTGCGAATGCTACGCCGTGGTCCACGACGAGGTGCGGCGCCTGCTGCCGGCAGGGCAGCGGCACGGCATTGCACCACTGGCAGCTGCCCAGCCGGCATAAACGGCGCCCGGCGCTTGGCAAGTTCAGCACGGTACGCAGTTCTGCCCGCCCCTTTGGCCCGTCGCTTGCCGCGCCAGCGTGTTGCCCCCGTGTCGGCGATGCTCCCGGGCAGCACGGCCCGCAGTACCGCGGTTTGCCTCATCACGCCCGCATGCAACGCCACGCTGCGTGACGCATGCGGTGCGAGCCCCCGCTGCCCAATCCAAGTGAAATTTCAAGCCCATGAAACCGCAGCATTAATTTGCCAGTCTCGTCGGGCAAATTAATATGTCCCCAGTTTATGGGCGACTTAAGTTGTCTTTTCGTTAATTTGACTCCGACCCTATTTTAAAATACTTGAGACGGCTGGTGCAATGCAGTACATTTTTACCCTCAGGTGTGGAAGAAGTGATGCCATCGTCTGCAGCGCCGGCCCGCCAGGGTTGTCGCTGCCGGGCCCTCGCCTGCGCATATCCATCGGGTTTTGGGGCGGGAGCGCACATGAAGAAGACCACCAGTACCGCGGCGCAGGCCGTGGCGGACGCCGGCGTGCCGGCGCAGCCGGGAGCCGCCGCGATCGACGACGCGCGCGCCGCCGCCGAGTGCGCGGGGCTGTATTCCCGCAACAATGAGCACGACGCCTGCGGTGTGGGTTTTGTCGCGAACATCCGCGGGCAGCGCAGCCACGAACTCGTCCAGCAGGCACTGCTGATCTTGCGCAACCTCGACCATCGCGGCGCCGTGGGCGCCGATCCGCTTTTCGGCGACGGCGCCGGGATATTGCTGCAGATACCCGACACCTTCTACCGCAACGAGATGGCGCGTGCCGGCATCGAACTGCCGCCGCCCGGCGAATATGGCGTCGGCATGATCTTCCTGCCGCGGGAAAGCGCGTCGCGCCTGGCCTGCGAACAGGAACTCGAACGCACGGTGCGCGCCGAAGGCCAGGTGGTACTGGGGTGGCGCGATGTGCCCGTCGACCGCGAAATGCCCATGTCCCCGCTGGTGCGCGAGCGCGAGCCGGTGATCCGCCAGGTGTTCATCGGCCGCGGCGCCGACGTGATGGTCCCCGACGCGCTGGAGCGCAAGCTGTACGTGATCCGCAAGGGCTCCAGCCACAAGATCCAGGCGCTGCACCTGCAGCACGGCAAGGAGTACTACGTCGCCTCCATGTCGACCCGTACCATCGTGTACAAGGGCCTGCTGCTTGCCGACCAGGTCGGCCGCTATTACCGCGATCTGGCCGACACGTCGGTGGTCTCGGCCATAGCCCTGGTGCACCAGCGCTTCTCCACGAACACCTTTCCCAGCTGGGAACTGGTCCACCCCTACCGGCTCGTCGCCCACAACGGCGAGATCAATACCGTCAAGGGCAACTTCAACTGGATGCGCGCCCGCGAGGGCGTGATGTCGTCGCCGGTCCTGCGCGGCGACCTGCAGAAGCTCTACCCGCTCATCTACGAGGGACAGTCCGACACGGCGTGTTTCGACAATGCGCTCGAACTGCTGGTGATGGCCGGTTATCCGCTGGCCCACGCCATGATGATGATGATTCCCGAGGCCTGGGAACAGCACGCCCTCATGGACGAGAACCGGCGGGCCTTCTACGAATACCACGCCGCCATGATGGAGCCCTGGGACGGTCCCGCGTCCATCGCCTTCACCGACGGCGTGCGCATCGGCGCCACCCTTGACCGAAACGGGCTGCGGCCGGCGCGCTACATCATCACCGACGACGACATGGTCGTAATGGCGTCCGAGGTCGGGGTGCTGCCAATACCGGAATCGCGGATCGTCAAGAAATGGCGGCTCCAGCCCGGCAAGATGTTCCTCATCGACACCGAGCAGGGGCGCATCATCGACGATGCCGAACTCAAGACCCAGCTCGCGTCGGCCAAGCCCTACAGGGAATGGAACCGCCGCATCCGCATCAAGCTGAACGACCTCCTCGCCGTAGCCCCCGAAGGGGGCGAAGGCGGGCGCGAAGGCGCAATGCTCGACCGCCAGCAGGCGTTCGGCTACACGCAGGAGGACCTGCGCATCCTGCTCGCACCCATGGGCGCCGATGGCGAGGAGGCAATCGGTTCGATGGGCAATGACGCGGCCCTGGCCGTGCTCTCGAAGCGCACCAAGCCGCTGTACGGCTATTTCAAGCAGCTCTTCGCACAGGTGACCAACCCGCCCATCGATTCGATCCGCGAACAGATGGTGATGTCGCTCATCAGCTACGTGGGGCCCAAGCCCAACCTGCTCGACATCAACAACATCAACCCGCCCATGCGCCTCGAGGTGTCCCAGCCCGTGCTCGACGCCGGCGACATGCGCAAGATCCGCGCCATCGCCTCCTTCTCGTCCGGAAAGTTCCGCCCGTACGACCTCGACATCTGCTACCCGCTGGCATGGGGGCGCGAGGGCGTCGAGGCCCGCCTGGCGTCGCTGTGCGCCGAGGCGGTCGACGCGGTGCGCGCCGGCTTCAACATCCTCGTCGTGACCGACCGCAGCGTCGATGCCGACCACGTGGCGATACCGGCGCTGCTCGCCACCAGCGCGCTGCACCAGCATCTCATCGCGGCCGGCCTGCGAACTTCCACCGGCCTGGTCGTGGAAACCGGCTCTGCCCGCGAGGTCCACCATTTCGCCCTGCTGGCGGGCTATGGCGCCGAAGCCATCCACCCGTACCTCGCCATCGAGACCCTCCACGAGATGTTCCGCGACCGGCCCAACGGCGTCGATGGCAACAAGGCGGTGGCCAACTTCGTCAAGGCGGTCGGCAAGGGCCTGCAGAAGGTGATGTCCAAGATGGGCATCTCCACCTACATGTCGTACTGCGGCGCGCAGATCTTCGAGGCCGTCGGATTGTCCTCGACCCTCATCGACCGATACTTCCGCGGCACGGCCAGCGGCGTCGGCGGCGTGGGACTCTTCGACATCATGGAAGAGGCCGTGCGCATGCACGAGGCTGCCTACGGCGCCGATCCGGTGCTGGCCGGCATGCTCGACGCCGGCGGCGAATACCAGTACCGCGTGCGCGGCGAAGACCACATGTGGACGCCCGACGCCATCGCCAAGCTGCAGCATGCCGCGCGCGCCGACAGCTACCGCACCTACAAGGAATACGCGCAGATCATCAACGACCAGTCGCAGCGCCAGCTGACGCTGCGCGGCCTGTTCGAGTTC